>ERZ772867.1415-NODE-1415-length-27741-cov-13.960630_pt1 | contig 27741 bp, 19 predicted proteins | sample MGYA00511341_ERZ772867 | MGnify/ENA primary metagenome ERZ772867 (study PRJEB29015, sample SAMEA2737707) | human gut metagenome | biome: human gut; feature: human-associated habitat; material: faeces | place: China | collected 2012 ... | reverse complement strand
ATAACAAAGTGGAAGTAAAGCATTGATTGTAATTTGATAAATATAAATTCGTGTGTTGCCGACCATATCGTCAATAGTTTTTGCTGAAATTTCAGAAAAACTTTCCGCATTACAAATGTTTTTCGGTTTGTTTAGCATTGCATTTGACAGAAAATCAGGGAACGAAGCAGAAAAAAAAGGAGATGTAGGAACACCAATGTCATTTAGTTAATCCACCCAGCTCCTATGCGGGTAGAAGAATCGCGTAGGAGGATTTTTTTTGCAAAGCACTTGACAAAAGGATAAAAATGTGCGGCCTCTTTGCTTACCAAAGTAAGCAAAGAGGCCCTTGTAGTTAGGAAGTGTCCACTGTGACACAAAACTACAAGGAGTGAGATGTGTGACTATCAGGCATGTCAAGCGAACATTGGCGGATTCAATTAAGAAACTTGCTGCGGAAAAGCAGAAGTTTTCCCGAAATCCGGGAAAAGACAATACTCGAAACCGAAAGCTCCCTTTTGAAAAGGTAGTTGCTGCCATTTTGTCCTTTCAGGGCGGAACGCTCAATCGTGAGCTGATGGATTTTTTTGACTTGAATTCAGCAAGCCCTACAACTTCTGCTTTTGTTCAGCAAAGGGCTAAAATTCTCCCTGCGGCTTTTGAATCGCTGTTTCATCATTTTACTGATCGTATTTGCGAACAAAAAACATATAACGGCTATCGCCTTTTTGCAGTCGATGGTTCCGACTTGCAAATCGCCGCTAATCCTCAAGATGCCGACTCTTTCTATCCGGGAGCGAACGGGCAGAAATCTTATAATTTGCTGCATATAAACGCCATGTACGATTTGCTCCAGCATATCTATGTTGATGCAATCATCCAGAAGAGCCGCAAAACTGACGAATCCGCCGCTTTAACTTCCATGGTGGATCGTTCTGAGGCGAAAAACGTCCTGCTGCTGGCTGACAGGGGCTATGAAGCCTACAACAACCTCGCGCATATTCAAGAAAAGGGCTGGTCGTTTCTGATTCGCATCAAAGATAGCAGTGCCGGTATTGCTTCCGGCTTGAACCTGCCGCGTTCCAATACGTTTGATATTCCCTTTCACCTGAAACTTACCAATAAACAGACAAGCGAAGTGAAATGCTTGCTTTTAGACAAAAATCACTACAAGCGCATTCCCTCTAAGTGCCGCTTTGATTATCTCCCGGCTAAGTCCAGAAAGTCTGACCCCACGCAATTCTTCGATCTGCATTTCCGCATTGTGCGGTTCCCCATCTCCGCAACAGCCTGCGAAACCATTATTACAAATCTTGATAAAGATGCGTTTCCTATTCAGGAAATTAAGCACTTGTACGCGATGCGCTGGGGTATTGAAACTTCCTTTCGTGAACTGAAATATTCCGTGACTTTATTGCATCTTCATTCAAAAAAGGTGGGCTTCATTTACCAAGAAGTTTTTGCAAAACTCATCATGTACAACTTCTGCCAAATGATTACACAATCCGTAGTCATTCAGCAAGGGAAAAAGAAACACGCTTACAAAGTTTCTTTTTCTGATGCGGTACATGTTTGTCTGCGTTTCTTCCGAGGCAAAATCAGTCCACCCGATGTTGAAGCCTTACTTATGAGGTACATCTCACCTATTCGCCCCGGCAGAATGCTTTCTCGTAAGTTTTCCCCGAAATCTTCGGTCAGCTTCGCTTATAGAGTATCATAATTTCTTGCATTTGCATAGTCCTTTTTTCGCGGATTTCTTTTTCCGCTTTATTTCCTTTACCCTCTTTTCATTAAAATCAGCACACAAAGTCTTTTTTACTGATTCTGTGTGCTGACTTTCACTGTTCACTTTTAACTAAATGACATTGCCCCGCACGGGGAGCGACTTTATTGGACATATTTATCAAAATCATCGAGATATTTCAATCCACGCTCCCCGAACGGGGAGCGACCCTGCCCGGTTGCGGCATTGTACTCCGTCAACAGATATTTCAACCCACGCTCCCCGCACGGGGAGCGACTTCGCGCGGATGCAAAAGCCGCCACGATGCCTACATTTCAATCCACGCTCCCCGCACGGGGAGCGACACGATGGACACGCTGGACACGCCGTTTTCTTTCCATTTCAATCCACGCTCCCCGCACGGGGAGCGACGCTGACGGATGCGCACAAGGTGATTCTGCGCGGTCAATTTCAATCCACGCTCCCCGCACGGGGAGCGACGGAGTAATCGGCCATAAGCGCTTTTCTCAGATTGATTTCAATCCACGCTCCCCGCACGGGGAGCGACTATAACGCTCGTACTATCTTTTAGCACACAATCAGATTTCAATCCACGCTCCCCGCACGGGGAGCGACCAGACCGCAACAGCAGAGCAGAAGCACAGTAGCGATTTCAATCCACGCTCCCCGCACGGGGAGCGACGTGAGCGGCATCGGAGTTCTCCAAATAACAACTATATTTCAATCCACGCTCCCCGCACGGGGAGCGACGCGACCCGGTTTTCGCGGTGCAGAAGGGGTGAGGCATTTCAATCCACGCTCCCCGCACGGGGAGCGACATCGCGCCAAGGCAACCGCCGCGAGGATGAAGCATTTCAATCCACGCTCCCCGCACGGGGAGCGACTGTGCTGCTTGTGTCGCTGGAAATGAACCCGGTAATTTCAATCCACGCTCCCCGCACGGGGAGCGACGAAAGAGTTACAGTGCGTTTAACGCATACCAGCGCATTTCAATCCACGCTCCCCGCACGGGGAGCGACGGTCTGGGCGTGACGGGCTTCTCGTTGGCAAGGAATTTCAATCCACGCTCCCCGCACGGGGAGCGACTCGTGGTTACGGATGCTGAGACTGGCGAGATGTTGGTATTTCAATCCACGCTCCCCGCACGGGGAGCGACGACAAGCGCCCAACCCAGCCATCATTGTCCGTTCGATTTCAATCCACGCTCCCCGCACGGGGAGCGACTTGGATCGATTGGAATAACTCCGAACGGCTGAAACAATTTCAATCCACGCTCCCCGCACGGGGAGCGACTACGGGCAGCAGCAGTACCAGTATGAGAAGACGATTATTTCAATCCACGCTCCCCGCACGGGGAGCGACAATGCTCAGTTTGACAAGATTTTCAAGCAAATCGCATTTCAATCCACGCTCCCCGCACGGGGAGCGACGTACGCCGTGCCGTCAACCATCACGCCTGCGCGCGATTTCAATCCACGCTCCCCGCACGGGGAGCGACGTTTTTAATGCGTCGTTCGTGTGATTCAGGGATATTTCAATCCACGCTCCCCGCACGGGGAGCGACTTATGGGCATAGCGGACGCGCAAACACCAGCCTCGATTTCAATCCACGCTCCCCGCACGGGGAGCGACCCAGCGCGGTAATATCGCAGGCGCGCGACAACCGATTTCAATCCACGCTCCCCGCACGGGGAGCGACGACGCTGGTGGACAGGTACGTCATCGGCACGGGCGATTTCAATCCACGCTCCCCGCACGGGGAGCGACATGACGCGCTCACCGGGAATATCATTAGAGAGCGATTTCAATCCACGCTCCCCGCACGGGGAGCGACATGGTTGCAAATCTGCAGCCCTCCACTGGGTGCAATTTCAATCCACGCTCCCCGCACGGGGAGCGACGAAACATGGCGGTACGCGCATACCCGGAGAAAATATTTCAATCCACGCTCCCCGCACGGGGAGCGACGGGAACAGGTGCGCCTAATTCACGCTCCTTTTTATTTCAATCCACGCTCCCCGCACGGGGAGCGACACAATCAGCGACGCGCCGCGAGGGGGCGGAAGTATATTTCAATCCACGCTCCCCGCACGGGGAGCGACGGTATCGTGATGCCACAAGGGCGAACGAGAGGCGATTTCAATCCACGCTCCCCGCACGGGGAGCGACCCAGCAGAGCCAGCAGAACCGCCAGCGGCCAGCAATTTCAATCCACGCTCCCCGCACGGGGAGCGACGCCGAAAAAAGTGGTATCGTGATGCCACAAGGGCATTTCAATCCACGCTCCCCGCACGGGGAGCGACTTTAACTTCTACGGGCAGCAAAGCTACGAATATATTTCAATCCACGCTCCCCGCACGGGGAGCGACAAGCAAGTAGAGGTTGACGTTGCAAAAAACATCAAATTTCAATCCACGCTCCCCGCACGGGGAGCGACGCATTATCATTGGCAAGCCGCGTTGTCTCAATATCATTTCAATCCACGCTCCCCGCACGGGGAGCGACCGGCCTGCGGTGGTGTTGATATTGGGTTGCGTGAAATTTCAATCCACGCTCCCCGCACGGGGAGCGACGCGATCGAGGCGGCAGACGACCTCGTGGAGTGGGCATTTCAATCCACGCTCCCCGCACGGGGAGCGACGCTGTTGGAAGGGAACCCCGGAAAACAGAAACTATTTCAATCCACGCTCCCCGCACGGGGAGCGACGGCTGCGGGACGCTATCGACAAACTGTAAGGAGGCATATTTCAATCCACGCTCCCCGCACGGGGAGCGACACGCTGGACACTCCGGCGATGGAGGCGTACAGCGATTTCAATCCACGCTCCCCGCACGGGGAGCGACGAGACGTTCGCGGGAGCCGATAGGCTATCAAATCAATTTCAATCCACGCTCCCCGCACGGGGAGCGACGACATCGTTCTTTCCGACTTTGGCAACAATCTGGAATTTCAATCCACGCTCCCCGCACGGGGAGCGACCTTGCATCGCGCCCTCACCATCAACGCCGTCGAAATTTCAATCCACGCTCCCCGCACGGGGAGCGACGCACAGGGACGCCTTCAGGCCGAGCCATGTGTGCTCATTTCAATCCACGCTCCCCGCACGGGGAGCGACGCAGTGCCGGGTTTGAGCGGCGCGCCGTCGGTTCGATTTCAATCCACGCTCCCCGCACGGGGAGCGACACCTCTCCTGAAAAGGCGGATGAGTATGCCAAGAATTTCAATCCACGCTCCCCGCACGGGGAGCGACTGCGACGCTGGCGCGAAAAATCCTGCAAGATGTAGATTTCAATCCACGCTCCCCGCACGGGGAGCGACATTTCTTTCAGTCCTATTTGTCAAGAGGGCGAAAGATTTCAATCCACGCTCCCCGCACGGGGAGCGACGCGATTTTCGCCGCGAACGAAACAGCATTTACATTTCAATCCACGCTCCCCGCACGGGGAGCGACTGAAGCGATGGACTACGTTGAGTACCTCACCGCATTTCAATCCACGCTCCCCGCACGGGGAGCGACCCGACACGACGGCGACGATGGAGACGCTCAACCAATTTCAATCCACGCTCCCCGCACGGGGAGCGACGTCTCAATTCCGATTCCGATTTTCCTGCATTCAGAATTTCAATCCACGCTCCCCGCACGGGGAGCGACGTGATGGCGTCTATTTAAATTTCGACTTCAATATTTCAATCCACGCTCCCCGCACGGGGAGCGACGCAAACCTTTTGAAAAATATGGAGGTGACAAACAATATTTCAATCCACGCTCCCCGCACGGGGAGCGACCACGCTGACAATTGATAAGATTAGCACACTGCTCATTTCAATCCACGCTCCCCGCACGGGGAGCGACCTGACCCGTCAGAGAGTGACTCCGCCGAACGCATTTCAATCCACGCTCCCCGCACGGGGAGCGACAAGCCGTGCTTCTGGTAAAGCGTCGTCGCAATGATTTCAATCCACGCTCCCCGCACGGGGAGCGACGCGATCTTCTCAGCCGTCGCCTTTTCCTCTTCACCATTTCAATCCACGCTCCCCGCACGGGGAGCGACTCTTGCTTTTTGTGACTTTTCACCAGTGCAAGCGCGATTTCAATCCACGCTCCCCGCACGGGGAGCGACCTTATACATGGTAAAACCATCCTTTCTTGATTTGAATTTCAATCCACGCTCCCCGCACGGGGAGCGACGCCGCGGATGAAAACGTGCCGCCTTGATGAGGTGATTTCAATCCACGCTCCCCGCACGGGGAGCGACGTCGCGCGCGCGAGATAACAAACGTCACTTGTAATTTCAATCCACGCTCCCCGCACGGGGAGCGACGGTTATTTGGCACATCGTTTGCCACGCTTCGGAATTTCAATCCACGCTCCCCGCACGGGGAGCGACTGGACGGTAGGCGCCATCCGGCGGTCACCCTTGGTATTTCAATCCACGCTCCCCGCACGGGGAGCGACGTCTGCGATTCCGCAAGTTACGCCATCCTTCTTGTCATTTCAATCCACGCTCCCCGCACGGGGAGCGACCACTGACAATCTGTCCGGTTTGCAACGCAGTAATATTTCAATCCACGCTCCCCGCACGGGGAGCGACGTTCAGACGGCAGCCTATCTGCCCCATTTTCTGAATTTCAATCCACGCTCCCCGCACGGGGAGCGACGCGGCGACAGCCGCGAACTGCATCCCTTGAAGTCGATTTCAATCCACGCTCCCCGCACGGGGAGCGACATGCAGCAGCGGCAGATGGAAACCGCCCCGGCAAAATTTCAATCCACGCTCCCCGCACGGGGAGCGACCTGTTCTTCCGCCTGTCCCGTTTTCTGCACATAATTTCAATCCACGCTCCCCGCACGGGGAGCGACTTCAAGATTTTTACTTTTCGGACAGCACAGATATTATTTCAATCCACGCTCCCCGCACGGGGAGCGACGATGAAAAGGGGCATATAGATATAACGATTGCTGGCGATTTCAATCCACGCTCCCCGCACGGGGAGCGACTGTTATTCATATTTGTCAAAATCATAGAAATAAAATTTCAATCCACGCTCCCCGCACGGGGAGCGACCAGGCAATCGGCGGAAAACTGCTCCAAGTCCAGACGATTTCAATCCACGCTCCCCGCACGGGGAGCGACTAAATATTGCATCAGCAACGCGATTTCGGGTTGTATTTCAATCCACGCTCCCCGCACGGGGAGCGACCATATCGTCCGACAAGATTGCCTCTTTGCGGAGAACAATTTCAATCCACGCTCCCCGCACGGGGAGCGACGGCGTGACCACAACACAGGAAATGTTGGAAAGTATTTCAATCCACGCTCCCCGCACGGGGAGCGACGACCCGCACTGGAAAAAATCGGAACGCGCCCCACTATTTCAATCCACGCTCCCCGCACGGGGAGCGACATTTCATAGCATTCAAGCTCCGTCGCTGGATTTATTTCAATCCACGCTCCCCGCACGGGGAGCGACTGCGCAGCGCCTTCACCGTCGCGTCGTTGGTGATATTTCAATCCACGCTCCCCGCACGGGGAGCGACGATGTGGCCGCCGATATGGTGCGGCAGTCGCCCGATTTCAATCCACGCTCCCCGCACGGGGAGCGACGTTTCGTCCGATGGATTCATGGCAGGCGTAGCTCATTTCAATCCACGCTCCCCGCACGGGGAGCGACCGCATCATGGCTGCAATCGTCACCCTCGAAGAGATATTTCAATCCACGCTCCCCGCACGGGGAGCGACTATAAATGGTATCGTAAACATTACTCATGCAGTATTTCAATCCACGCTCCCCGCACGGGGAGCGACTGAGACTGGCGAGATGTTGGTAAATGAGACACACATTTCAATCCACGCTCCCCGCACGGGGAGCGACCTGCACGCATTGCATCAAGAGGGCGGTATCCTGATTTCAATCCACGCTCCCCGCACGGGGAGCGACCACCACATCCGAATACTTCTTTCCGCCGACGGCGATTTCAATCCACGCTCCCCGCACGGGGAGCGACGGAGGCGTTCTCCGTGATTTGGGAAGAAGTCGAAATTTCAATCCACGCTCCCCGCACGGGGAGCGACTTTTTTAGGCAAGTATACCGCATGTGCGGCTTGTCATTTCAATCCACGCTCCCCGCACGGGGAGCGACTTGCTGGGCGGTGACATGTCGCGGAACCCCTGCCCATTTCAATCCACGCTCCCCGCACGGGGAGCGACTTCCCCCGACTGGGACATGGAGAACGCGGAGCTGGGATTTCAATCCACGCTCCCCGCACGGGGAGCGACGTGACACGCTGCCGCGTCAGAATCGGGCTATATCCATTTCAATCCACGCTCCCCGCACGGGGAGCGACAACTTTATCCATCTGCACACCACCCGTCGTAGAATATTTCAATCCACGCTCCCCGCACGGGGAGCGACCGCCTTATAGGGGCGGCTGGAAAAAATCGTTCTCATTTCAATCCACGCTCCCCGCACGGGGAGCGACGTCAACCGTTTCAGACACGGCCCACGCATCAACGCATTTCAATCCACGCTCCCCACACGGGGAGCGACGCGACCTCCTGACAACCCCTAAACAGCCTAAGGAATTTCAATCCACGCTCCCCACACGGGGAGCGACAGCGGAAGAGTTCGGCGGCATGGGGTGGGTGCTATTTCAATCCACGCTCCCCACACGGGGAGCGACGTCATTGAGGAATATCTGTATTACTTTCCTGCCGATTTCAATCCACGCTCCCCACACGGGGAGCGACGGCTGGACGGCGTATTTCGCGCGCATCCCGGCGGAATTTCAATCCACGCTCCCCACACGGGGAGCGACTATCATGCCGACTTCTATGCGGCTTGAATCTGCGTATTTCAATCCACGCTCCCCACACGGGGAGCGACGCATTGTGCGCCCAAACTCGCGCCCGTTCAACTATTTCAATCCACGCTCCCCACACGGGGAGCGACACGCACGAAACAGTATTGATTATCATGAGCAACTACATTTCAATCCACGCTCCCCACACGGGGAGCGACTAATGCAACTGATAAAAGAGCCGAAAGAGTGCATATTTCAATCCACGCTCCCCACACGGGGAGCGACGTCGCCCTCAAATTACAATTATGCATACATCCCATTTCAATCCACGCTCCCCACACGGGGAGCGACGTGACGTTCTGGCTTCCTATTGGGGGACATTAAAGATTTCAATCCACGCTCCCCACACGGGGAGCGACGCAAATATTGTTTCTGCTGACAATGAGGATTTAGATTTCAATCCACGCTCCCCACACGGGGAGCGACGTAATGGTCGCGAACCCACTTTTGCCGCCTATATTTCAATCCACGCTCCCCACACGGGGAGCGACTCTAACCGTTGCTATTCCGTCAGGGCATTTTTTATTTCAATCCACGCTCCCCACACGGGGAGCGACCAGGTGGTTGACATTCATTTCCTTCAAAAATTTTATTTCAATCCACGCTCCCCACACGGGGAGCGACCGAGCGGGAAAACACGCCGTGGGAGGACGAAGATATTTCAATCCACGCTCCCCACACGGGGAGCGACAGCGCAAAGTAACAATTCTGTCGATCAGAATCATAGACTTTGCACAAAAAGTATACCACAAAACAGTCCTTTTGAGAATCAGCTTAGCCGAAAATGCGGTAATTTTGCCGGAAAAACCGCGAAATCCGGTGCGAACCTCCCTGCAAAAGGCTGGAGGCTTGCGCTTCGCACGGGCGATTCGCGCGGCGCGCCCTTACAGCATCAGCAGCCCTTCCGGGGCGTAGCTCGTCTTCACGCCGATGTGCTCAATCCGGCTTTCGTAGTGATTGCCGAGGTTGTAAAAGCGCAAACTGTCCTTTTCCGGGTCAATCAGCTGCCGAAGTTCCGCCTGAAGCAGCTTGTACTGTGCGGCATCCAAAGAGCACTCAAATACGGAATTCTGCACGCGCTGACCGTGGACGACGCAGCGCTTGGCGACTTGCCGCAAGCGGCGTTTGCCGTCTGCATCGACGGTGGAAACATCGTAGGTGATTAGAACCAGCATCGGGAACGCCTCGCTTTCGGGTTATTTCCAGAGGAATGGGGGATAACCGTCTGTGTCGCCGCGGAGGGTGCTCGCAAGCAGCAGCGCCTGTACATAGGGAACAAGCCCCCACATGATTTTTTCTTTCAGGAACGGGTGGGTGATTTCTTCGCGTTTGCGGTTTTGCCACGCGGTCAAGAACTGCTTGCGCCCGGCATCGTTCAGGAAGACGGCGCCGCTCTCCTGCCGGTCGAAGTGCTTGTCCTGCAGCACACGGTTGTTCACCAGCGTGATGCAGAGGCGATCTGCCATCGGGGCGCGCAGTTCTTCCATCAGGTCAAGGGCGAGCGACGTGCGCCCCGGACGGTCGCGGTGCATGAAGCCGACGTAGGCATCCAGCCCTACGCTTTCCAGCGCGGCAGCGCAGTCGTTGGCGAGCAGCACATAGGAGAAGGAGAGCAGGGCGTTCATGTTGTCCTGCGGCGGGCGGCGATTGCGGCCGTTCAGCAAGAAATCCGCCTTTTGAGTCAGTATCATTTCGTCGAATACCGAAAAATAATCGGCGGATGCGTCGCCTTCCAGCCCGCGCAGCACATCTAAATCAACCGCTGATTCAATTTGCGGCAGCTTGGCATCTAACGCAGCGGAAACATCCTTGAGTGCCTGCACATTCACGCGCAAGGCGTGGTCACGGATGGTACGCTCCAGCACCCAGCGCTGATTGTATACCTTGCCGAAGATGAAATTCCGTGCAATCAGGCAGCTGGCGGATAGGCTGTCGGCGCGCCGATACTGCTCGCGGCGCAGCAGAACATTGCCGCGCTCGCTGCCGCAGACGCGTGCTAAAAATCGCCCGCGCGGCGTCAGAAACGTCAGCCCAATACCGCGCTCTGCGCAAGCACCCATGAGTGCTGGACTTGCGCCTTTGTAGGAGAAAGTCAGAATGCCCTCCAGCATCAGCAGGGGATACTGCGCGCGCTTTTCCTCGCCCACATGGACGACGATATTCTCGTTTTCCAGCGACAAGTAGGCGTCTTCCGTCGTCACGAACAGCGTATTCAGCATCTTTCTCATGGCGAATCCTCCGCAATACGGGCGTGCATGTAGGCGCGGACGCTGCCAGTTCGGCTGAGCCGCGGAACGCATACATCCTTGAGCGAGCAGGCATTGCAGCCCTTGTGCGCCCGAACGGATGGCGTATGTCCGCGCGCCTGATTCTCCAGCAGTTCCGCCAGAAGCGACAACGTCCGCGCACGGAGGGATTCATCCAGCGCGACCCGCGTCCGCCGGCGGGGTTCGCCGTAAAACAAGCTGCCCTCCGGGATGGCGCAGCAGAGCATCTCCTCCAAGCAGAGCGCCTGTGCGCACAGCTGCACCTCGTCGGCATCCTGCGTTTTGTCCGATCCCTTTTTGTATTCTACCGGGTACGGCAGCCACAGCCCTTCGCGCCCATGCAGCGCAACACCGCCGGGGTTGCGCTGGAACTCCACCACGTCGCTGACGCCGTGCAGGTGCAGGCGGGCGGATTCCAGCCGCAGTCCGCGCAGAATCAGCGTATCGCCGCGCAATTCCGCTTCCGGGCCGTGATGCGCCGTTTGATGGAACACTTGCCCCTCCGCCGTGTGCGCATTTTCTGCCCACTGCTGCTCCAGAAAAATCAATCCCCATTGGCGGCGGCAGTAGGCGTAATGCTGCAAGGCGGAGAGGGTCGCGTCCTGCTGCGTCACCCCTTCACTTCGCAGGTGACGCCGTCCGGCAGATTCGCGTCATCCACCGTCCATTCGTAGTCCGCAAAGCTGCGCGGAACCGTCACATCCGCCTTACGCGCTACACGCACGCGTTCAAACAGCTTCCACGCGGGGGCGTTGCCCAGTTCCTTCTCGTGGCGGAAGATGATGAGCTTGCGCACTGCCATCATGCCGCGCGCGGCGGAGTGGTCGTTTTCAAACATGTTGAGGATGGCATCCCACAGCAGGGCGAGGTCTTCTTCGCTGAACCCCGTGACCCTGCGCGCAAGATTCGCGGATACGAAGCCTTCCACGCGGTACAGCCCGTACGGGACGATGTACTTGCACCCCATTTCCGTATCCTTCTTTTCGGCATCCTTTTCCGTGGTGATGGCGACGCGGGTGATGGTAATTTCCTGTGGCACGATGGGGTCGATACTGCGGGCAAAGCCCAGCTGTACCGGACCGCGCACCTGACCGCAGTTCAGCTTCGCTGTGACGAATGTTGTCATGACTGCGCCGAACGTTCGAATGTCGTAGTAGTGGCTGCACATGTAGTCGCGCAACTTGACTTCAATATTCTCGTCGGTCGATTTCAATTTTTTCTTGCTCTTTTGGTCGTCATCTGTGAGATTGCCACAGCCGCAGGCATCCAAGCCGTCTCTGTCACGACGATTCAGCGTGATTCCATCCTGAATGTAAATGCCGAAATGCGGGTCGCCCTCCTTGACGGTTGCCACATAGTCGCGAATCTTGCGCTTTATGCACACGTCCGTCACCAGCCCCAGACCCGTTTCCGGGTCGGTACGGGGCATGTTGCCGGCATCGGGGTCGCCGTTGGGATTGCCGTTCTGCACATCGAACAGCACCACGAAATCATACCGGTTGCGAATCACATCAGACATTGCTGTTTTCCTCCTTTTTCGTGAAGAACTTCTGCTTCTGGTGATAGTAGCCCAGCTGGAAAATGCCCTGATCCTGCAGGTTCAGGCGCGCGGGATAGCTTTCATGAATCATGCCCATCAATTCGGTTATCTGCCTGTCGCGGACAATTCGGAGACCTTCGGAAGAAATTTTCGGAAGATAATATCTGTTTATACGGTCAATTAAAATGTGAAAAATGATACCGGGCGTTGTGCAGGCAGAACCAAAATAGTGATCTCGAATGGTATGGTTTATTTTGCGCCCAGCACTTTCATAAGCTTCTTGCTGTACTTTTTCCAGTACAGCGAAAAGACGCCCAAGCACATACGGCACATAGGTTGTTTGCTCATTGAGTTGCACGTCGATGACCTCCTTGTATTGCGGATTACTGCCGTTTTTCAGCAGCCATGCTTTTATAATCGCTGCCTTGCCGCGGTTAATCTTCTGTTCCGCGTGGATGCGCAATTCGGTTTGCGTCAGCAGCGCGACAGGGTAGGGCGTATTGTTGAGAATCGCGCAAAGCAAATTCCTGATGAGAATGTCTGAAAAAGTCAGCGACTTTTTTTCACCGTCATTTTCTGACTTCCTTTTAGACATGTGCTTTTTCGCACTTTCATTTTTTGCAGCATCATCGTCATCGGAATTACGAGTGGTTTCTTTAAGCAGTGCATAAGCGGAAAGTGTTTCCCGCGTGTCATAGGAAGGGCGAATGATGTTCAAGCGCTCCTGATGACGCGCCAAATTCGCGGCAAAATCGCCGAACGTCCCTTGCAGGAAGAAACGAACCGACAAGCGGGACGTATTCGGTGTCAATCCAAGAATGTAGAAGGGAACGCTGGAATTCAGCGGAACATTCTTCCACTGAATATCCTGCCCAAGGCGGATGGCTTTCATGATGCCGTCCAGCATATTCTGCGTCATGTCGTTATTTGTTCCCAACATGGCGGCAAAGCAGTCGCTATAAGCTGATTGCGCCGTTTCCGCCCAGTAAACGAGCGTGGTAGACCCAAGCAGACTGTGGTAGTCCTTCACGCGCAGCATGTAGTTGAGCGCTTCGCCGTAGGCAAAGGCGGCGCGATTTCCGATGGGGGCGTTCAAGCCTTGTGCTTCCTCTCGACCGTAGGATTCGAAGGAATTGTTGTTGAAGGAAACAAGTAATGCGCCAGAGGGCTGTGCACCAGTTATCCCCTTGATAGCAGGGTGCAGGCGCGCAATGGTATCCAGTTCGCCCGTGACCAGACAACGTCCTCGCGTGATATTATCTTCCGTACTGCTGTTCGCAGCTTCGTCCCAAACTGCTTGAATTTCTGGTATATCCTGTGACATCGTGGTCACGCCGAATGCGTCGGTCATGCAGAAAACTAAATTGCTACTTTTGCACAGCTCGTCAAAATGATCCGACAGGGCAGGAAATTGCATTGCCTGTTCGGGTTGCCAAGTGTCGAAGAAGCGGAGAATCGCCTGCGCCATCGGGCAGGATATGCCGTCCAGCAGCGCATGATGCTTCTTGGCGCTTGTGCGGAAACAAATTTCAGCATCTTTGAGGGGATCCTTGCCTGTCCCACTGTATGGCTCATTAGTAATGCCGAGCAAGTATTTGGCGTTGTCACACAAAAAACTGGCTGCTTTGTGACCGCTGGTACGTTTGGCGGGGGTTGGCAGGAACATTGTGCGCGGAATCAGCTTGCCTTTCTCGTTGGCTGTGCCGAGCATTTCCACCGACTCCACCTGCCCGTCAGCAGTCAGATACAAGCCCCATTGCACCTTGACGACCGACCAGCCGGGACGCTCCAATTTGCCCTGTGCGGCGAGCGAATCATAGCACCGCACGAGCGATTGCAGAATCATTTCACCACCTCACAGTCTGTCAAATCAATCACACCATGCACCATCTGCGCCCGGAAGAACATCGGCTGGATGTTTTGGGAATCAGAATAGTCCATATCGTAAAGCATATAGCCCAAATCCCGCGTTTCGTCGATGGTGGGAATGTCGCCGCCTTCCCAAAGGCGGAAATGCGCCGTGCATTCCCGACAGCCAAGATAAGGCTGCATGTACGCCTGACCATTGCGCAGCCGCCGCTTCACGATGTCCTGAAACTTGCCGGGATTGTCCGACGGATTGGCTTGGTCGGTCATCTCGAAGTGTGCTTCAATGACGTAATGTACGTCGCGGAGCATGGTGGTGGCACGCTGCTGTGTTTCTTTTCGGCGGTTGATATAGGAAAGAGCTTTGCCGTTGGCTTCACTCAAAATCTTGTTCTTGGAAACTTTGGATGCTACTTCGTTACGACGAATGTTGATGAAACGGATGGGATTGCAGACGTAGATGCGGTCTATTATCCAACGAAGACCATTATGAAAATATACGCTTTCCACCATTCCGCGGGCTGCACTGGGCGTGGGAACGTCATAGCTCACACGTTCAACCTTCATTTCAGGCCGGGTGAAGCAAGCGTAGTCGCCCCACACCTCCATTTTGATGGACATTGGTTCACCTCCTCATGCTTTTGCTAAAATCAACACTTGCCGATGTGGACAAGTGGCAGGTCGTAGGGAACGAACGGGAATCGTGAAAATTCCACCTCCTTTCAGGTGACAAGAACAGTATAGCACAGGATAGTGCATGAGTCAAGGACTGATTTTCACTGTATTAGATAATTACAACGAAAGACTATTAAGCATGGTTTGACACGTCAGTGAAAAGATGATAAAATGCCAAAGTCGGATAGAAACGGCGGGTAATTCGCTGCTTCTATCTGTGGGTTGAAATACTGTGTTAGATAATTATCTAACGGGGCGGGCGGTGAGCGCAATGCTTGCCGCCCGTTTCTGATTTTCTTCATTATATATACGTCAGGAGAACAGCGCCAGCCCGCTTGTGCAGCTGACCTGCAAGCCGCATTCCGGCGTGTACAATTTGATGTCGCTTAGAATGCCGCAGTGCGCATCGGCAATTTCCGTGACGCCGCCGATGCTGCACAACGCCTGATACTCGCGGCGGTAGATACTCACGCCGCAGCGCCCCAGACGGCGGAAAAGCTCACGCGAATAGTGCCCATCACGCAGGGCTTTGATGTCCTCGCTGTTTTCAGGTGTCGGAATGTACACCGTTACCGTATCTGTGTCGATAAAGCGGAAATGCTCGGCGGTTTCGCGGAAAGCAAATCTTGCTTCGGATGACAGCGTTTTGCTGGTATCCAGTAAATCATTTTCGGACGAAACGGGTCGTGAACGCTGCTGATTTTCTCCGCGCTTGAAGAGCAAATCGCAAAAATACGCGTGGATGGCTTTGCGGCTGCCGATGTCCTCCGCATACAGGCGCAGCACTGTGCGGCAGCTTTCAATGTTTGGGCGCATGATGGGTGGAACCGCGTGTTCGGTCTGGTAGATGTGGACGATGCTGTCCTGCGCCGCTTCCTTTCCCTCGCGATTGCAGCGTCCGGCGGCTTGCAGAATGCTGTCCAGTCCGGCTAATTCGCGGTATACGGTCGGAAAATCCACGTCAACGCCCGCTTCAATCAGGCTGGTGGAGATGACGCGGCAGCACTGCTTCTTGTCTAAGCGTTCGCGAATGGTGGCAATGGTGCGTTCACGGTCGATGGCGTTCATCAGCGTGGAGAGGTGGAAACGCCCCTCTTCCGGCAGGGCTTCGTACAGGCTGCGCGCCTGTTTGCGGGAATTGACGATGCACAGCACGGCATTTTCCTGACGAATCCGCGCGGCTAATTCCTCGTCCGAAAGCGTCCCGTCCTGCTGGAAGGTGACGCGGCGAAGGCTGCTGAACAGCGCATCCGGGTCGGGGACAAGCTCTTGAATGCGGGTGCCCGCGGTGAAGCCGCTGAAAATGGACAGCAATTCGGGCTGCGTCGCGGTACAGAGAACGGCGGTGACGCCGTAATGCTGAACCAGCTGGTCGATTACCGAGACGCAGGGGCGCATCAGCGAAATCGGCAGCGTCTGCGCCTCGTCGAAAATCACCACGCTGTTGGCGACGTTGTGGAGTTTGCGGCAGCGGCCGGGCTTGGCAGCGTAGAAGGATTCAAAGAACTGCACGGCGGTCGTGACGATGACGGGGGCATCCCAGTTTTCGCAGGCAAGACGCTTGCGGAGGGCATCGGGCGTTTCGGCATCCGTATCGGGCAAATCCACCTGACTGTGATGCTCCACCACATTCTCATCGCCCAGAATATCCCGAAAGACCTTCGCATTTTGGTCGATAATGCTGGTGTAGGGGATGACGTAGATGATGCGCTTCATGTCATGCTTCACCGTGTGGCTGAGCGCAAAGGCAAGCGACGAAACCGTTTTGCCGCCGCCTGTGGGGACGGTCAGGCTGTACAAGCCCTGCGGATCTTCGCTGCCACGCAGGCAGCGCCGCAGCACCTCGTTGCGCAGCGCGCAGAGGTCGGACTTGGGCTCTTCCAGCCATTTGGCAACGTGCGCTTGCAGCTTTTCCAGCAGCGCGGGCATGGAATCGCCGATGCCGCGCGGCTTTTCTTCCTTGCTGAGCGCGCGCTCCGTGTCCAGAAAATCAGCATCCACCAGACAGGAGAACAGCATCCGGATGTACATGGCAGTCAGGCGCACATCATTCCGCGGAAGCCACGGCGGTGTGGGCTGAACGCCTGTTGGCAAAGAAATCTCACTGCGCCACGCGGAGGGATCGTCGCCGCCGGTCAGCTTTTTGTTCAGCCGTGCGCACAATGTGCCATCATCGAGGCTGAGACGGGTTCCCAAGTCGGGCAGACCGCCGTGATGCCCCGCAATGGCAAACGCCGCGTGCATATCGTCCAAATCTGCCGCCGCCTTCGCACCTGCCGTGCTGTGGTCCACCTTGGCGGTGTGTTCCGGGTCGCGCTGGCGGCGCTGGCCGTTGGGGCTGTACTTGCCGATATCATGCAGCAAGGCTGTTCTTTTGGCGTGAGAACTCGATCCAAAAGAAGCAGCAAATTCCGCAGAAAGCTCTGCTGTGCCTTCCAAATGCTCCTTGAGCGGCTGATAGCTGCCGTCCTCGCGGAGGTGGGTGACGTATTCCATACAGAAAACCCTCCCGATATAATCAATTTGTGTGTATCTAATGTTAATAATAGTATAGCACTATAATAACCTGCTGTCAAGAAAAATAAAACTATCGAGCAGTTTTTGTCAAGCACTTCCGGGAAAAACAATGCGCAAAGCAGGAATATATTTGTGCGCTGCTGCCCTTGCAATGCTGCCGCCAAAATGGTATGATGGAAATGAACAAAAAAATACAGAAAAGGAGTCTTCCGCATGGCAAAGAAAACGAAAACCCAGCCGAAAGCGCGTAAAACAATCACCTCCAATAATCTCGCTGATTTATCAAAACTCGTTCAAGCACTTAAAATAGACGATGAGAATCCGGAAAATCAGCAAAAGCCGTCGCCGCTTGACAAGAAAATCATCTACAATGAGTTCCAGAATTCAACGTACACGCTGGTGTCGCCGATGGCGTACCTCATTGGCATCGACAAAGAAAACTTTGGCGAAGAAAATGCAAGGCCATTTCTGCTGAAAAGCTATGAAGAACTGGACGCGCACAAAGAGGCGCGCATTATTCGCAATCTGTGCCGCATTCGCACGGCGATGGAACGCAATTATCCAGCCATTGTGAATGAATTTCGCATGAGCTTCCGCAATATCGGCAGCGTACCGAATCTCATTCCATCAGAAGCGGTGGCGCAGCTGGAACAGGACGGCGTCAGAATTTACAAAGCAAAGCCGGATATTGACGAATACATTATCAGCATCAACTGTGAAATCAGCAACCGAATCAATCAAGTGGCGCGCTTTTTCCCGGAATGGGTGAAGTGGGACTATGTGAAACCCATTTTCCTGATGCCGAACGGGACGAAGAAAGATGGTATCAAAAAAGCAGGGGAATACTATAAAAGCGATACCCGCCGCTACCCGTTCCATTGCTGGATTAACTGGGATGCTGTTGCCACAAGCCCGGAGAGCAAGGGCAATATCCTCTATAATGATGAAAAATTCGTAACGATTCTCTATGAGCGCCACGAAGACCGCTTTGAAAACCTGTCGCTGGTGCGCGATGCGGGCAACCACACGATGCGCAATCTGGGCAGGCTGCTGGAGCAATGCAAAAAATGCCTGATTGTGGTGGACTGCGAAAATTCGGATGCCGTGAAGCTCGCGGCGGCGCTGAGCAGCCTCCCGACCGAGCAGCTGGGCAAAATATCCAAGGTGATTCTGTTTGACAGCGAGTATACAACGGCACAATGGAAAACGCTGGTTGACCGCACGCTCTCTACGGCGGTGGATGAAAAAGCGAACCTTGAGCTGGAACATATTAAGGTCGAGCGGCTGAACCAGAACAAATCGCAGTGCGATATGGCGTTAGCGGTGCGGACAAGCCGCGAAGTATATACCTCCGGCGTGGATGCGGTCATCCTTGTTTCATCGGACAGCGACTACTGGGCGATGATTCGCCAGCTGGACAGCGTCCGCTTCCTTGTTATGCTGGAGAAGGGCAAAACGGGCATGGCCATCATGGACACCTTGGCGCAGCATGAAATCCCGTTCTGCTTCATTGACGACTTCTGTACGGCGGCGTCGTACAACATCAAAACCAGTACGCTGATCAATGCGATTCAGGAGCAAATCAATCAGCAGCTGGCGGGAGAAAGCACGAAACCATTCAACGTTCGCGAGATGATGGAGACGGCGCTGCAAAACTCGTGGATTATGATGACGGACAAGGAGAAGGAAGCGTTTTACAAGCGATACTTGCTGTGCATGAAATTGAATGTCAGCCCGGATGGCGCGGTCAGCATCACGCTGGGATAAAGGGCAGCGCCTTAGCGCTCACGGATGATGATGCTGCTGGAATTTGGCAGGATGTGCAAAAAAGCTGCAAAACTCATTTCTGCAAGTTGAACCCTTGACAGCAACTGCAAAAACATGGTACAATTTGATTACCGACTGCATCCAATTGCATATATAACTGCGATACGGCAGTGCATGATGCACGGAATCCTTGACTTTGAATGGTGGAGCGAAGGAGGGCTTTCCTATGACAAACGCAGGACGTTGGTTGATAATTTGGATTGTGCTGATCATGCTTCTGCTGATGGGAGGCATCATCTGTGCGAACGCGGAAGAAACGATTTCCGATGCAATGACGAATGAAGAAATCATGGAGTGTTACGGTCTGCCGGAAAAAATAGAACTTCATGAGACTGATTTGGTGGCGGACATTGCAAATATCGAAGTGCTTGATGAGCATTTTGTAATGGAATCAGCAGTGCCGCGTGATGGCGCAAGCGGGCTGGTCATCAAGGGTACGTTTGTGGATGATGGAATTGAAGTGAACGTAACAATTAACATTTCGGTAAATGAATATCGGCTTGAAATCGGGAGTTATCAGCCATTCGAAATAAAAGATTTCTACTTTGATACAAGCATGGATGTGCAGGCAGACTTTACAACGGATGCGGAGGAGGATGACAAACAGCCGACGGAAATAGAACTGATTCGTATCCCGTGGTTTACTGCCTATGCAATGCAAGTATGCACGTTGATCACAGGGGAATTCAAAATGGATGGCAGCGTGGACATTACATTCAAAAATCAAGGCGGTAAATGCAAATTTGCTTATGCCAATGGGCAGTGGAACAATGAATACATAGCAGGCACAAAGTCGTTTGAAATCAATATGGAGGGTAAGGCGGAATTTATAATCAAGGGCGGAATTACGATAACCCCCATCGCGGGATTCTGTGACCTTGTGCGCGTGTCGGTTGTGGAAAAAATCGGCATGAGTGTGAGCAAGAGCTTTGACCCGATGGTTCCACAAACAGCACTTTGCTCGGATGTGAAACCGTACTGGAAGGTGTATCCAGAAGCAAAGATCGGTTTAATTCCAAAAGCCGGGGCAAAAGTACCAGCCTTTATCGGCGATGGCAAATGCTCGATTACAACGACGGGAAATGGAATCCAATTACTGGAAGATAAAGAGCATCATTTTGAAGGGTTCAAAAGAGTGTCGGAGTGCACTTGGCGGACAACAACTGTGAATTTCTTTTCCGAAGATGGTGTATTATATGCAACGAAACGCTTTGCAATCAATGAAACACTAAGCGCTGAAAAAGCGCAGCGACCGCTTATAATGCAGGGGAAAGTCTTTATCGGCTGGCGAGTGACAAAAGAGGATGGTACGTTGGTCTCAGAAAGTTTACCTGTTGTGGTGGGCAAAGAAACACTCAATTGCACAGCGCAGTGGGACGCTGTTTCAGAAAAACCTGGATACACGCTCCCGGAAGACGATGATCAAGGATATGCTGAACGGGTTGGTAAACCTCGTATTTCGTCTGTGAATGAAAAAGAAGAAGCCTACCAGATTGTTGGCGCCGAGCAGCAAGGTGCAACGCTGTATTGCAGATTGATTAAACCTGGAAATCCCGATTATCAGAATTACACAAAAGCATATCAGGGCAGTGTTACAAGCACAGGCCCCACTGTGCAGTATGTTGTTTTTGATGACGGCTTTTACGGAACTAGCGGTGTATGTGGCGGAAAATCGCTAATTGGTATTCAGTTCGCCGACTCTATGCGGCATACTGGAAACAACAGCCGAAATTATCGGTTGCAATGGGTGCATTTGCCTGCAAATATGGTGGATTCGCCTTATTTTCCTGAGTGCTATTCGCTGCAGGAAATTTCGATTCCATCAGGGGTAACAAGCATAGCGTCAAGTGCCTTTGATAGATGCTACTCATTAAAGAAAATAGAAATTCCTGATACAGTACAAACGATTGGTCAGAATGCCTTTCGACACTGCTATTCGCTGGAGGAAATAACGATTCCCGAAGGTGTAACACAGATTGGAAAATTGGCATTTGGAGATTGCACGTCTTTGCGTACGTTACATCTCCCGTCAACACTCACCAAATTTGATACGGTTTTGTACAACAATCCGCAGCTTGAGCAGTTGGAACTGCATGTGTCAGGTGATTTGCAATTTGGCAATGCGAACATAGAAAATCTGCGCAAAGTTAATATTAGCGGTAAGAATATTGATATGACGTATGCTATATTCAGCAAAGGTATCGAAACAATTACAATTCAAGGGGAAACAATTCGTATTCCCGACAATGTATTTAAAGAACATCCTAACTTGACTTCTGTTACCCTTATAGCGAATGAAATTTATCTTGGAGAATATTCGTTTGCTGACTGTTATGCATTGCAGGAAGTTACAATTTCTCAATGCTCTAAACTGTATCTTGGAAACAGTGCGTTCTTAAATTGCAAAAACCTGGAGGTGTTTTCGTTTGACGGGACGGTTTATCCTTATCGGCAGGAAGGGAAAAATCAATCTGAAACATACCTGCTGAATGCTTTTGACGGCACAGCCATTCATCAGCTGAACCTTCATCTGAATGTGGGACGCATAAAGATTACACTAATGCCTTTGCTGGAAAATCTAACGCTGACGGGTTCTGTGGATACGATTATGTCCATTTCCGGAAACATGATGCTGAAAAAGATCGCATTACCGTCAGGGGTAAAAACAATTACAGCAATATGTAACAATCCGATGCTGGAAGAGTTGCAGCTGCCATCCAGCATACAAACAATTACCCAAATAAACAACAATGGAAGGCTGAAAGCGCTGGTAATTCCGGAGAATGCAAGCCTTGCGGACTATGCGCTGTCAGATAATCCTTCGCTGGAGACGGTTCATCTTCCGCAATCGCTGAAAATGGTGCCGATTGGATTGCTCCAGAATTGTACGTCACTAAAATATGTACAGCTACCGACACAGCTGGAACAGATTGGCGGAAAAGCATTCTATGGATGCGCATCACTGCAAAACATCACACTTCCTGAATCGCTGCTGCGAGTCGATGACTATGTGTTCACGAACTGTACGGCGCTGACGGAAATGACAATTCCAAGGGCAGTTTGGTGCTTTGGCAATGATTCGCTGACGGGATGTACGAATTTGAAAACCGTATATGTTCTTTCGGACGAGGCGTTTGTTTTCTTCCCTGATGACAACTTCTATGGCGAACGAACCATTTACTGTCCACGGAATCAAGCGACGTGGAGCGTGACGGAGTCTACGCGTGTTGCGATTGATGCACCAGTCTATACGCTGCGCATTCACTACCCGGATGGGCGAGATGATATGGTAAAGACGCGTACAGCTGGCGATACGCTGGTTGAACCGCGGATTTATAGCATGGGAATTAAAAACAGTGACTGTATTCGCTGGTTTAGTGATGCAGAATGGACAAATCAGATTACATTTCCAAGTGTTATGCCAGAGAAAAATTTGGATATTTACTTGGGGTATACCTACAAGCTGTGGGATGATTTTGTCAATTGGGATAAGCTGGATGGTAATTACGATTGGGATGAATACGATCCAGCTACGGGAAATTGGCGGCAGGTACCGAAACTGATTTCTTACAACAACAACCAGCGGTACTTCCACATTCCGGATCAGTTTGAGATAATGTATGCTGATGCAATCCATGAGGGAATCAGATACTTGGAGATTGGCGCATCCATGCGGCAGATTGATCCTGCGGCTTTCCGCTTGGCAGTGGATTTGGAACGCTTTTATGTTGATCCGGCGAATGCACATTATTATGCACAGGATGGCGTCCTGTATAGCGCAGATGGGACTTTGATAGCTTATCCATACAAAAAGGACAATCAGCAGTTTACAGTGCCAGATGGCGTTACAAGCATTGGAGCGTATGCCTTCGCAATTCCGGCGGGAAAAGAATCGCCGCTGCTTCAAGTGCAATTGCCGTGCAGTGTAACAAGCGTGGCAGAAAATGCATTTGCAGGGCATGAACGGCCGTTTGCAGTGATGACGGAAAATACGTCCTTGAATGCTCAAATCGACGCAGAAGGCGTATTTTGCAATCCGGCGCCGCTTGTGCTGATGTCAGAGGACAACATGGTGAGCTTTTATCTGCTTTCCGCAGGGCTACCGCTTCCTGAACTGCCGAATCCAATGAAGGATGGCGCATACTTCATTGGCTGGAGTTTGAAAGAAAATGACGATGTGGCGGATTTGTCAGCGCTGACACTTCCTGCAGATGGAATGGTACTCTACGCGTGCTGGTCAAAGAAGGTGCAGTATCAGACAGCGCTGCCGGCGATGCTGAAAATCATTGAAAGCGAGGCGTTCCTAAATGCGCCGATGGTAAGTGTGCGATGCCCAGATGGATTGACGACGATTGAAAGCTGCGCGTTTGCTGGATGCGATCAGCTGCGAGACATCTATCTGCCTGACAGCGTTCAATACATAGCCGAAGATGCGTTTGCAAACGTGCCGCAACTGACGATTCATACGCCAGCGGGAAGCATTGCGGAAAAATGGGCGAAAAAGCAAGGCATTACGGTTGTGCCTGAGCGGGAAGAACCTTAATTGCCATTTCCGAACCCGCATGCGCCCTTTCTCTTCGGGTATAAACAGCATCGGCACAGCACCAAGTTTTCATTTGGCGCTGTGCCGATGATCTTGTATAATGCTATTTCCGAATTGGTTCATCACGGAATCGACAAAGAAGGAAATATGCGTATTTATCCTCTTTTTCCTTATCCCTTGATATTCCTCACGCTGCCCCTTTCCACAAGGTGCACCGGCAAAATAACCTTCTTCTGCGCAATCTCTTCCTTCCGCAGCTGTGCCAAAATCATCTCCGTCGCCAAAGTACCTTTCTTCTCCGAATCCTGATGAATCGTCGTCAGCCCCGGAATCGCCAGCTGCGAAATATAATGATCATCAAAGCCCACAATCGACTTATCGCGCGGCACACTTACCCCGCACTCATGCAGCCCGGACATGATGCCTGCCGCCAGAATATCCGCCGAGGCGAAAATCCCCGTGATTTCGGGACGTGTGCTGAGTTGATGCCCAAGCTTCTTGCCCTCCTGCACGGAAATTTCCTGCGTAAAGACAAGCGCCGGGTCGTACGGCACGCCGTATTCCGCCAAGGCGCGGCGATAGCCCTGCAGGCGCAGTTCGATAACGCCTGCGGGGGAAATCGGCGGCGACGCGAACGCAATCACGCGGTGGCCGTTCTCCAGCAGGTGCTTCGTGGCGAGGTAGCCGCCTTTTTCGTCCTCCAAGCCGACGCAGCAGATGTTCGGGTCGTCCACATAGCTGTCGATGAGGACGACGGGAATGCCCAGCTTTGCTACGGCATCGAAGAATGAATCCTGAAACAGCCCCGTCATAATCAGCCCGGAGAGCCGCCAACTGTGAATCAGCCCTTCCAGCGCGGCGACGCTTTCGGCGGAGCGCAGCATCAGGTAGTAGCCGGCTTCGCGGGTGCGCTGCTCGACGCTGGCGGCGACGCTGCTCATGAAGGGGTCGCTGACGGTGCTGCCGGTGGTGCGCGGCGTGATGTAAGTGACCATGGCGATGATGGCGGACTGGTCGTTCGCCAGCGAGCGCGCGGACATGCTGGGAACGTAGTGTTCGCGCTCGATAATCTCCCAGATTTTTGCAACCTTCTTTTCGGAAACGCGGCTTTTGCGGTTATGCACCACGTTGGAAACGGTTGTAATGCTTACGCCTGCTTCGGCGGCAATGTCTTTGAGTGTGACCATGCGATGCTCCATTTTATGCAGTGTTTTAGGCGTGGTAATCTGCGCGGATCAAAGAGAACGGACGAAGTCCGCGAAGTCCGTGCGCATCATAAAAAGTATACCAGTCTTTGAAGTTGTTCGCAAGCGGTTTCTGGAAAAAAATCAGTAAAAGAAGGGGGAGACAGCCGAAACTGTCCCCCCTTTTTGAACGTTTTGGAATTATTCCAGTTCAGCCAGATAGTCCTTAATCGGCAGGTCGCCGGGCTTGCCGGTTTCCGGTGCGGTCAGACCAGCCTGAATGGTTTCGGAGCTGGTAGCGTCGATGGGCGCAACGGCTTCAGAGAAGGTGATTTCGTCCAGGTAGATGACGCACTTGGCGAACGCGCGGATGTGCAGGGCGTTGGTCATGCCCGGGAAGCCGGACGCTTCGAGGTCGATAACGAGATCCTGCCATTCGGTGGTGATGACCGGGTGCGTGCCGTCCGCCAGCACAAGGTCAGAGAAGCGCGCCGCGTAGAACTTGGCGTCTTCCGGATGCCAGTCCATGATGAGCTTGTTCTCTTCGCCGCCTTCCGCGCCCTTGATGCGGATGGTCAGGTATTTGCAGTAGGAGACGCCGTCCAGACCCCACATGTCAACGGCTTCGCCCCAGTTCGCCATCCAGTCGGCGGCATGGGCGTAGTAGTCGTCTTCGCTGTCGTAATCTTCCGGGTCATACGCCTTGGGGCGCATGTCGAGCTTCAACGCGCCGTCCTCATTCTTTGCGCGCAGGTTCGCCCAGTTGTCCCACCAGAGGTGCGCGCCGTTGGGCGCAAGCTCAGGCTTGGCATTCGGGTCACGGTCGTCAAAGTTGTCCCACAGGTAGGTTTCGCCTTCAGCGAACGCAGCGGCTGCCATCGCGAACACCATCGTCAGGGAAAGCAGGAAAGCAAGGAACTTCTTCATGGGGATACCTCCTTTATGATGTTGACGGGTGGATAGGTTTAACGCTCAACCTATCGTTGACATGATTATAACATACCATTTGCCACATGTCAAGAGGGGAAAAGAGGCTTTTTCTGAAAATTTTTATCTTCAGGCACATTGCACATTTCCAAATTTCCTGCTATAATCATGGCATGGGTTTAGCGCTTAACTAAATGCGGACAATTTCCACACGCTGGAAACGCCGCGGCGAACAAGGAGGACATGAACGATGAAGAGAACCACCCCCATCCTGATGCTTGTGCTGATGCTTCTGCTGACCGCGTGGATGATGCCCGCGACTGCCGAAGAGAATCCGACGCTGCTGACCCTCTACGAAGGCCCGAAGACGATGACGACCTCCGCGACGGCGAAAGTTACCGCGAACGGCAACGACCTGTTCGTCTATGACGTGATGGTCAACCACGAACACATCTGGAACGCCAACACCCAGCCGACGACCACGCCTATGACCTATTTCGACTTCGAGGGCAAAGTGCGCATCGAGGTTGAAATGCCCGGTCTGCCGGACAAAGTGGAGAGCGCCGCCGTCATTCCGCAGTCGTGGGGGATTACGCCCGAAGTCAAGGACGGCAAAGTTTCCTTCATGATAACTGAGCCGGGGCAGTACACGGTTGTCTTCAATGATAACGTCAACAAGGCGCTGCACATCTTCGCCAATCCACTGGAAACGGACGTCCCTGATCCCGACGACCCGAACGTCTACTATATCCCCTCCGGCGAGTGGGTCATGGACGCCATCGCGCTGGAAGACGGGCAGACGCTCTATATCTCCGGCGGCGCGGTGCTGCATTCCATCATCTCCGTCAATAACGCCAAGAACGTCCGCATCTGTGGGCGCGGCATCATTGACGGCAGCGACTACGACGCGTGGAATCAGCCCGGCTCGTATGCGCGCGTCCCGATTGATCTCAATCACGCGAAGGATGTCACCATCGACGGCATTATCGTCGCCAATTCCAACTGCTGGAACGTTAATTCTTACTCCTCCAAGCATGTGGAAATCAACAACGTCAAGGTCATTTCCGGCCGTCAAAATGGCGACGGCTTTACCTTCCAGTCCTGCACCGACCACACCGTGACGAACAGTTTCGCCCGCACATGGGACGACAGCCTTGTTATCAAGAACTACTCCGGCTCCACCAAGGGCATCACCTTCCGCAACATGCAGGTGTGGACTGACCTCGCCCAGTCCATGGAAATCGGCTACGAAACCGACAAGGGCTGGACGCTTGACCCCGAAATCAGCGATGTGCTGTTTGAGAACATCACCGTGCTGTACAACTTCCACAAGCCCGTTATCAGCATCCATAACAGCGACGATGCGTATGTGCACGCCATCGTCTACCGCAACATCGTCGTCGAAAACGCCTTCATGCAGGGCGATAATGGCAATAATAAGGAATTGATTGAGATGACGCTGCAAAATTCGGCGTGGTCGACGGTCAAGGATGAGTTTGGGTCGATTGATGATGTGCTGATTGATGGCCTGACGGTGCTTCGGACGCTGGATGGGAAAGTGCCGGCGTCGAGATTGTCGGGGTATGGGGAGGAGAATCGGATTACGAATGTGACCTTGCGGAATGTGACGATTCTGGGGGAGAAGATGACGAATTTGAAGCAGATGAAGCTGCGGTATGATGATTATTGTGAGGGAATAGTGGTGGAGTAAGAAAAAAAGGATAAACACGCGGAAGAATTAAGGGAGTGTCACCAACTCAATCGCGCGGAGGGGTCAAGGGGGGATCCCCCTTGCGGAGTCCAGAGGC
>ERZ772867.1405-NODE-1405-length-27914-cov-29.237410_pt1 | contig 27914 bp, 25 predicted proteins | sample MGYA00511341_ERZ772867 | MGnify/ENA primary metagenome ERZ772867 (study PRJEB29015, sample SAMEA2737707) | human gut metagenome | biome: human gut; feature: human-associated habitat; material: faeces | place: China | collected 2012 ... | reverse complement strand
CCAGCTGCATCGCCTGCGGTATGTGTGAGCGCACCTGTAAGTTCGACGCCATCCACGTGGAGAACAACGTGGCCGTCATCGATTACAGCAAGTGCAAGAACTGCACCATGTGCGCCAAGGCCTGCCCCCGCAACGCCATCGAGCCCATCCCCACTCCCGAGGAGAAGGAGAAGTTCAAGGCTGCGCAGAAGGCTGCTGCTGAGAAGAAGGCTGCTGCCGCCAAGGCCGCCGCTGAGGCTGCTGCCGCCAAGGAAGCTCCCAAGGCGGAGTAATCGCTCCAAAAAAACAAGAGACATGCCGTCAGGCATGTCTCTTGTTTTTTGATGTGGTGCCTCTCTCCGTCCTGCGGCAGGTCTAAAAAAGGAAAGGGCGGGGATACCCCGCCCTTTCCTTTTGACGTCCGCCGTGGTATACTGGAAAAAACGACCGCAAGGAGGCTCCCCGCCATGTCCGACACCATCGCTGCCATCGCCACGCCCCAACTGCCCGGTGCCATCGGCATCCTGCGCCTGTCCGGCCCCGGCACACTGGCGGCGCTGGACCGCGTGTTCCGCGCCAGAAACGGCCGCCCCGCCGGTGCGCAGCAGCCTCGCAGCATGGTGTATGGCGACCTGCTGGACCGGAGCGGCAGCGTCATCGACCATGTGCTGTGTGTCCGGTTCGCAGGGCCCAACAGCTACACCGGTGAGGACTGCGCGGAGGTACACTGCCACGGCTCGCCGGTGGTGCTGAACGCGGGTCTGGCCGCGCTGTTGGCCGCGGGGTGCCGTCAGGCCAGAGGCGGCGAGTTCACGCAGCGGGCCTTCCTCAACGGACGCATGGACCTGATCCAGGCGGAGTCCGTGGCGGATCTTATCGACGCGGAGACGGCGGAGGCGGCGAAAAACGCGGTGTGCCAGCTGGACGGTGTGCTGAGCCGCACCATCGCCGGTATCTACGACGGTCTGATGGCCATGGCGGCACGGTTTTATGCCGTGGTGGACTACCCCGACGAGGACATCGAGGACGTACAGCGCCAGGAGATGCTGGACACATTGAGTCGTGCCCAGCGGGAGCTGGAGCGGCTGCTGGCCACCTTCTCCCGCGGACAGCTTCTGAAGCAGGGCGTCCCCGCCGTGATCTTAGGGCGGCCCAACGCGGGGAAATCCTCCCTGCTCAACGCCCTGTTAGGCTACGACCGCGCCATCGTCACCGACATCGCCGGTACCACCCGCGACACCGTGGAGGAAAAGGTGCTGGTGGGCGGCGTACTGCTGCGGCTGACGGATACCGCCGGTATCCGAAACAGCGCTGACCGCATCGAGGCTATGGGTGTGGAACGCTGCCGTCAGGCGGCGCAGCGGGCGGCGCTGGCCCTGCTGGTGCTGGACGGCTCCCAGACTCTGACAGACGAGGACGAACAGGCCATGGCGGCGGCAGAGCAGACGCCCCGCCTGCTGGTGCTGGTGAACAAGAGCGATCTGCCCCAAAAGCTGGACACGGCGGCCTTGGCTGAGCGGTTCCCCCGCGTGCTGCATATCTCCGCCCAAACCGGCGCGGGGCTGGATACGCTGGCGGAGACTGTGGCGGCGCTGTACCCTGCGGGGGAGACGCCTGCGGGCGAGCTGCTGACCAACGCGCGGCAGGCTGACGCCGTGGAACGCGCCCTGTCCGCCGTAGCAGAGGCCCGCGGCGCACTGGACATGGGCATGACGCCGGATATGGTGCTGACGGACTGCGAAGCGGCGCTGGAGGCACTGGGCGAGCTGAACGGCAAGCGCATCCGCGAGGATCTGGTGGATACCATCTTCTCCCGCTTCTGCGTGGGAAAATGACCGTATTTTTGTAAAAGGTGTGCAAATTTTCGGTTTTACCCTTTTCAACCGGCGCGTTTCGTGTTACCATGGAGTATCGTGAACATCCATTCGACAAAAGGAGGCTTTTGCTATGCGTGACTATATCATCATGACCGACAGCTGCTGCGATCTGAACGCCCACATGGCCCAGGAGCTGGAGCTGAATGTGGTGCCCCTGACCGTCCACATGAACGGCAAGGACTACGCCAACATGCTGGACGGCAGTGAGATCAGCTTCGAGGAGTTTTACAAGAACATCCGCAGCGGTATCCTCAGCACCACCTCCGCCGCCAATATAGGACAGTTCGAGGACGCCATGCGCGCCGTGCTGGCCCAGGGCAAGGACATCGTGTGCGTCAACTTCTCCAGCGCTCTGTCCGCCACGTACCAGAATGCCTGCATCGCCGCCAAGACTATGGCGGACGAGTTCCCCGAGAGCCATGTCTACGTGGTGGACTCCCTGTCCGCCTCGCTGGGGCAGGGGCTGCTGCTTTATCTGGCGGTGCAGAAAAAGCGGGAGGGACTGTCCGCCGAGGAGCTGGTGCAGTGGGTAGAGGAAAACAAGCTCCACATTGACCACTGGTTCACCGTGGACGACCTGAACTTCCTGAAGATGGGCGGCCGCGTGTCCGCCACCACCGCGTTTCTGGGTACCATGCTGTCCATCAAGCCGGTGATGCACACCTCCGACGAGGGAAAACTGGTACCCGTCAGCAAGGCCCGCGGCCGCAAGGCCAGCCTGCAGGCCCTCATCGACAAGGTGGCGGAGCTGGGCATCGAGCCCAGTGAGCAGGTGATGTTCATCTGCCACGCGGACTGCGAGAAGGAGTCCCGCGCCGTAGCAGAGGAGCTGAAGGCCCGCTACGGTGTGAAGGAGGTCTACATCAACTACATCGGGCCTGTCATCGGCAGCCACACCGGCCCCAACACCATGGGCCTGTTCTTCGTGGGCACCAAGCGCTGACACATGACTTCACATTCGGAGGGAACGCACATGGAATGGCTGGAGCTGAAGATCGACACCTCGCCGTCGGGGCTGGATGCGGTGACGGCACTGCTGGAGCAGCAGGACATCACCGGCGTCATCATCGACGATGAAGCGGATTTCAAGGATTTTCTGGAGCATAACCGGCAGTATTGGGACTATGTGGATGAGGACCTGCTGCGGGAAAAGGCCGGCGTCAGCCGCGTCACCTTCTATCTGGAGCGGAACGAGGATGCCCTGAACATCGTGGCGCAGGTGCGCATCGCCATGTCCGCCCTGAAAAAGGAGCATCCGGAGTACGGCCCGATGCTGCTGACCATCGACAACGTGGCCGATGCGGACTGGGAAAACAACTGGAAGAAGTTCTACAAGCCCATGGAGATCGGGGAGCGGCTGCTGGTGGTACCCCAGTGGGAGGAGACCAAGGCCAGAGGACGGGTGAAGCTGGTGCTGAACCCGGGTCTCACCTTCGGCACCGGCAGCCACGCCACCACCCGGCTGTGCCTGCAATCGCTGGACAAGTGCATCCACGGCGGCGAAAGAGTGCTGGATCTGGGCTGCGGCAGCGGTATCCTGTCCATCGCGGCGCTGGTCCTGGGGGCCAGAGAGGCTTTTGCCTGCGACATCGACGAGAAGTGCGTGGACGTGGCCTACGAGAACGCCGCCCTCAATGGCATCGGCAAGGACCGCTACACCGTGCGCTGGGGCGACGTGCTGACGGACAAGGCATTACAGGCGGAGTTCGGCGGCGACTACGATATGGTGGTGGCCAACATTGTGGCGGACGTCATCATGGGTCTTTCCGGCAAGGTACGGCCCTTCCTGAAGGAGGGTGGTCTGTTCCTGTGCTCCGGCATCATCGACGACCGCGCGGAAGAGGTTTCCGCCAAGCTGCGCGCCGAAGGCTGGACCATCGTGGAGCAGCACGACTCCGAGGGCTGGTACAGCTTCCTGTGCCGGTAAAAAAATTGCATAAAAGGAGCCGGACTCATGAAGTCCGGCTCCTTTTTTCGTCCTTATCGGTATTCCCGCGGCACGGCGCTGTCCACGTATTTGGGCCGCACCTCCAGACGCACCGTGTCCCCAACGGCACAGGGCACGTCCGTCACGTCCAGCATCAGCTGGGTGGCGCCCACCACGCCCCGCACAGGGCAGCGCCGGCCGTTGACCAGCCCCGTCAGACCGTCGCTGCGCAGAAGCGCCCGTCCGGCGTGGAGCAGCCGGTACACCCTATCCCGCAGGCGCAGGGCGTTGGACTCCTCCGTTACCCCCACGCCGCTGGTATAGCCCGCCGGCAGCAGTGCCAGACGCGTGGGCCGCCTGGTGCGGTACGTGCCGGTGTAGCCCACCTGCCAGCCAGACGGCAAGTCCTTCAGCTCCATGACCTGCGTCTCCAGCCAGCCGATCTTCTCCAGCCCCAGTGGGTCCGGCACCGACAGCCGTCCCAGCAGCGCCGAGCCCAGACGCACCGCGTCCAGCTGCATCTCCGGATACCGCAGAAACGCGGAGGAGGCGCAGACGTGGCGCAGCCCCGTCTCGATACCGGCTCGCTCCAGCAGGGCCGCTCCCTCCTGAAACCGCTGGTACTGCCGGCGGGTCAAGGCTTCGTCGGCGGCGTTGGCGAAGTGGGTAAACACCCCCTCCACCCGCAGAGATGGCAGGCTTTTCAGCAGGGCGGCGGCCTCCGTCACGTCCTGCGGCAGGAAGCCGAAGCGGCCCATGCCGGTGTCCAGCTTCACGTGGACGCGGGCAGTGACGCCCTTTTCCACGGCCACGGCGGACACTGTCTCCGCCGCAGCGCAGGAGCCCACCGTCAGGATGGCACCGCAGTCCAGCAGGACGGCCACATCCCGGGGTACTGCGGTGGAGGACAGCATCAGCACCTCCGCCGCGATCCCCGCCTGACGCAGAGCCGCAGCCTCCTCCGCCGTGGACACAGCCAGCATATCCACGCCGTGCTCCGTCAGAAAGCGGGCGTAGTCCGTCAGGCCCAGCCCGTAGCCGTTCCCCTTCACCACGCCGATGATGCGGGCCGACGCGGCCCGACGCAGCCTGTCCAGGTTCCGCGCCAGCGCCGCGGCGTCGATGACCAGTGTGCGCACGGTATTATCCCCCCTCCGGTGATGTCTGTGTTTCGATTATACCCCTTCTGCGGCGGTACGCAAGTGAGCCGCTGCCGATTTAAGGTGTTCGGCGGAAACATTTAATAAAATCGCAAGATTCGACAGTCTCCGTCTGCAAAAAGGGGCATATCGCGGATATGCCCCTTTTCGTTATTCGCTGTCGCCCGGCAGATACCCGGGCGCCACCAGAATGATCTTGTTGCCCACGTCGTAGTGGCTGTCGGCCTCCACGCGGCTGGACAGCAGGTTGCCGTCGCCATCGTAGATGTTGCGCCACGTCCGGACGTAGTAGCCGGTATGGCCATACTGGTCGATGACCTCCTCGCCCGGGGCCACGTCCGGCGACTCCTGATACACCGTCTGATAGTCCGTGACGCCCAGCACGGCGTTGGTCATCACCACGTAGTGGTCATCCACCTTGGTGCCCAGAATGGTACACGTCACCTCGTTGGTATTGTCGTTGTAGGACGTGACGATCTTGATAGGATAGTCGCGGCTGTTGCGGAAGGCGAAGTCCGGCCCGCCCCAGCTCACCGTGGCGTCGCACCCCATGGGCATATAGCCCGGGTTGAACATGTGGCAGTAGCGCAGCACGATATCCAGATCGCTGAGCAGTACCGCGTAGTACAGCGTGGAGGACACCTGGCAGATACCGCCGCCAATGCCGGTGGTGGTGCGCCCGCCCTCGTAGACGCCGGCCTCCTGATATCCGCGGGCCGCCGTGCGCTGGCCCACCGCGGAGTTATACCAGAACTCCTCGCCGGGGTTATAGATCTTGCCGTTGATGGCCGCCGCCGCCAGCTTGATGTTCTGGTGGCGGCCCCAGGGTCCCGCACACTTGGTGGTGTAGGTACCCAGCACGTCGCGGAACATGCACTCCTCCAGCTCCTCGGTGGACACGGTAGGAAATTCCACCTCCGCATCGGCCAGGAACTCCGTGCCCGCCGGCGCGGCGTCCAGCTGGGCCTGCACCGCCGCCACGTCGAAGGCAAGGCCCACGCGGGACTCGGTGGGCTTCCCCGTCTCCTTGTCGCATACGGCCTCCACCTTCTCCCCCGCCAGCTGGTCGTGTATCGCCTGCACATCCACGGTCTGGGCCTTCTTCTCCTCATAGACGCAGGCCACCGGCGTCAGCTCCCCGCTTTGCAGCATGGCGGCAAGGTCGCTCTCCAGCTGCGGCGCGTCCAGCATGCGGCCGTCAGCAGGCTTGGTGATATACAGGCCCTCGCCCTTTTCCAGACGGTAGCCGCCGTCCACCACTGTGCAGTTCAGCGATGCCGCCAGCTTCTCGCAGGCAGCATCCAGCGCCGACTGATCCACGTCCAGCGCCGGTACGGCGGAGGTCTGGGCAAACCAGCTGCGGATCAGCTCATACCCGCCGCGGAGCCATGCCAGCGCCCCGCCGCCCCAGCTTTCGTACCGCCGGGACGCACCGGCGGCCACAGCCGCCGCCTGGGGCGTCACGGTGACGCCCAGCTCCTCCAGCGTGACGGCGCCGATGCTCTCACCGCTCTCCGTCAGGGTCACGGCGGTGTCATGGAGGACCCGCTCGCCCTGCTGCTCCCACAGCGCTTCGATCTGCTGGGCAGCCTGTCCCGACACGTCCACCCCCAGCACATCCGTGTGGGGCAGCGCGGTGTCGTTATACAGGAACTGCACCACCGCGCAGGCGGCTATGTAGGCCAGTGCCAGCACGCCCACGACGATGCCGACGATCAAGCCCGCTTTTCTGCCGCCGGAGACCGGCGGCTTCTCCGGCGCAATCTGTTCCAGCCGTGCGCCGTCGGCCGCTTCTGTCGTTTTCACAGAGGACACGATGTTTTCTTCCATAGATGTCCCCCTCCTTCCCTTTCGCCACAGGGGTACCCTGTGCCAGCCCATGATACCATACCCCTGCGGGAAATGGGTTACGAATCCGTAACAACCCCTGCGGGCCGGCGCTTGGGAATGTGGATGGTCAAGAGGATCTCCTCGTCCGTGTCGCAGCGGCCTACCTCCGCGCCTACGCCCGCCGACTGCATCAGCCGCACGCCCCGCTCCACGCTGTTCAGGAACAGCCGCACGTCCTTGATGATGTACGTGGGACGCCGCCGCAGCGGCTCCGTCCGGTTCTGGGCGGCCAGGGCATCAATGTATTGCTCCGCCTGGGCCACGTTGAGGCCCCGCTGCCCCATGTGCCGCGCCGCCGCCAGCTGCTGCTCCGGATCGGTGAGCCGCAGCAGCGCCCGGGCATGGCGCTCCGTCAGGCCGTACTGCCGCAGGCAGTCCGTCACCGGCGGCCCCAGCCGCAGCAGCCGCAGCTTGTTGGCGATGGCGGGCTGGGACTTGCCCAGCTTCTCCGCCGCCTGCTGCTGGGACAGGCCGTACCGCCCGATGAGGCGGGAGATGGCCGCCGCCTCCTCCAGATAGTCCAGGTCCCGCCGCTGCAAATTCTCGATGAGGGCCAGCAGCGCCGCGTCCTCCTCCCCCACCGCCGCGATGAGACACGGCACCTCCCGCAGGCCCGCCATGCGGGCGGCCCGCAGCCGCCGCTCTCCCGCCACCAACTCGTAATAGCCGCCCTTGTCCCGCACCGTCAGCGGCTGTAAAATCCCGTAGGCGCGGATGCTGTCCGCCAGCTCCCGCAGCGCCGTCTCGTCAAAGCTGCGGCGGGGCTGCTGCGGATTGGGCCGCACGGCGCCAATGGCGATGTAGCGGACGCGGCTGGACAGAAACTCCCCCTTCTGGTTTTTCCTCATGGTCTCCCCCTCCTTTCCCTCCATTTTACGGCGTATTTGCCGCGAAATCAGGCAGAAACCGTCGGGAAATCCGAAAAATCTGTCCCTGTGCGCAAAAAAAGACGCCCGCAGGCGTCTTTTTTACGTCCTGTTCATATCACTGCCGCTCCCGCTTCAGCCGCCGGATGTCCTCGCCGAAGAAGGGCAGGATCTCGTACTCCCCCTCCAGACGGGACAGCACGGACCGGCCGTAGCGGCTGCCGATCTCCTCCGGCGCCAGATTGGTGCTGATGATGGTGGAGCGCTTTTCCATCAGCCGCCCGTTGATGATCTGGTACAGGGCGCTTTGGACGAAGGAGGTGGTCATCTCTGTACCCAGATCGTCCAAAATCAGCAGGTCGCAGCGCATGCAGCGGTCCGCATCCTCGCCGCCGTCCTCGTCCCGCCGGAATTTGGCGTCCTCGAACCGTGCGAACACGCTGGCCGCCGTGTCATACACCACGGAGAAGCCGTTCTCGCTGACCACCCGCGCGATGCAGGCGGAGAGAAACGTCTTGCCCAGTCCCGTACCGCCGGACAGCAGCAGGCTGCCGCCGCCCTTGGCGAACTGGTAGGCGTAATCGCGGCAGACGTCGAAGTTCCGCTCCATATTGGCCCGGGGCGACACGCCGAAGGCCGGCTGCACCGCGCTGTCATACCAGTCGAAGCTGAACGTCTCGAAGCTGTCTTCCCCCAGGGGCAGCAGGCGGGACAGCTCCGCCAGCTGCTCGCGGGCGTAGTAGGCCCGCAGGCAGCCGCACACGCGGCCGTTGGCATAGCCGGTGTCGCCGCACAGGCGGCAGGCAGGCTTCTCCTCCAGATAGTCCGCAGGATAGCCCATGGCTGCCAGCAGCTGCGTCCGCTCCTGCTGTAAGGCAAGGTTCTCGTCCCGCAGCACCCGAATGGCGGGCAGCGGGTCCGTCCCCCGGGCCAGTGCGGAGGAGATAATGCGGCTCATGGTGCCCCGCAGCTCCGTCTCGATCTCCGCCAGCCGCGGCTCACGGGCGTAGAGCGCCCGCCGCCGCTGATCCAGCTGGGCGGATCGGCGCTGCTTGTCCTCGTCGAAGCGGGCCAGCGCCCGCTGCATGATCCTGCCGTCGTATGCCATGTCGTCACCTCTTGATGTACCGGCGCATCCACGCGTTCTGCTCCGCGCCCCCCTGCTGGCCGCTCTGGCCGCCGCTCTGGGCCGGTGCGCCCTTGCGCTCCTCGCCCTTTTCCACCTGCTGCGGCGTATGCCAGCCGTTTTCGTGCCAGCGGCGCAGAATGCCGTTGAGATAGCGCCAGTTCATATCCTTCTTATAAAACACAGTCCGCTCATAGGCCATGGCCACCGTCTCCGGCGGGAAGCCCATGTCCATCCAGTCTGTGATATAGCGGCTCTCCGCTTCCACCGGCGGGCGGTCCGGCAGCTGCATCGCCTTCATATACGCCCCCATCTTCTGGCGGCGGCGGCTCCACGTCCGCAGGTAGGCGGCGGCGCTGTCCTGATCGAACAGGCCCAGCTGGGCCCAGTGATAGCCCTCCTTCTCCACCTGCCGCATGGTGGGCCGGCGTCCCTCGCCCCACTGGGCTCTGGCCCTGTCCACACAGTGGCACAGCAGCAGATAGATCACGTCCGCCGGCAGGCCCAGATCGTCGTACAGCCCTGCCAGTATCTGCAAGTCTGCGGTGCGCAGCTTTTTGCCCAGCTGCTGCTCCGCCTGGGGGATCAGCAGGCGGAAGCCCTCGTTGTCCGTCAGCAGGGCGGTGATGTCCTCTGCGGAGTAAACGGGCTTTTCCGCCGCCGGTTCGGGGCCGGGCGTCTGGGGCCGCGGCAGGAGTCCCAGCTCCTGCAATACCCGCTCCGCTGCGTCCAGCCGCAGGCGGCTCATGGTGGGCAGCACCTTTTCCAGCTCCTCCGGCGTTACGCCGCGACCGAACCGCTGCAGCGCCAGATACAGCAGGGCGGCATCGCCCTCCCCGCGGCGCAGCAGGCTCTCCACTGCGGCGGCGGGCAGCGTGATATTCTCTTGTCCGCCCCGCAGGATATAACCGCTCATGGCTCCGGCCTCCCTTTTCTCAGTGCCCCCTATTTTACATGAAAAGTCCGTCGGCGTAAAGCAGGGACGGTCACATTTTTACAAATTTCCGCTTTTCGTCAAAATAGGCTTTCCACAGCGGGAAATTGTGCTATAATGGATGCTGTATTGATATCTTTACCGATAGAGACAACATAATTTTTGCGAAGATACAGAGGAGGTTGACCTATGGCGAATCGGGTAACAATGACCATCTGCGGCACGGAGTACACGCTGGTGGCAGAGGAGGACGCGGCCTATATGGAGAAGGTAGGCGCCATGGTGGACGGCGAGATGCGCCAGCTGATGGACGGCGCTCACATGAGCCGCGACAACGCCGCCGTACTGGCCGCCGTGAACCTGGCGGATGAGCTGTGCAAGGCCCAGGAAAACGCCGATAATCTGCGCCGCCAGCTGAAAACCTATCTGGACGAGGCCAGCCGCGCCAAGAATGAGGCCGCCGAGCTGCGCCGCAAGCTGCAGTCCCAGCAGAACCGCAAGGGATGATGGAGCTCCTCTCCCCCGCCGGCGGCCTCGACTCCCTCATTGCCGCCGTCCAGACCGGCGCGGACGCGGTATATATGGGCTTCGGCGCCTTTAACGCGCGGCGCAGTGCCAAAAACTTCACCGATGAGGAATTCGCTTCGGCAGTGGCGTACTGCCATCTGCGAGGCGTGCGGGTCTTTCTGACGCTGAACACCCTGCTGACGGACCGTGAGCTGGAGCAGGCGGCAGAGTCGCTGCGCAAGGCCAGTGATATGGGCGTGGACGCCGTACTGGTGCAGGACTGGGGGCTGCTGACCCTGGCCCGTGAGATCGTGCCGGACGTACCGCTCCACGCCAGCACCCAGATGAGCCTGTTCACACTGGGCGGAGCCAACGAGGCCGCCGCGCTGGGACTGGAGCGGGTGGTGCTGGCCCGCGAGCTGGCCCGCGATGAGATACGTGAGATCTGCGCCGGCTGTCCCGCCGAGATCGAGGTTTTTGCCCACGGCGCACTGTGCATGTGCTACTCCGGTCAGTGCGAGATGAGTGCCGTGGTGGGCGAGCGCAGCGGCAACCGCGGCGCCTGCGCCCAGCCCTGCCGCCTGCCCTACGGGGTCAACGGGCCCTGCCGCGGCGGCCATCCCCTGAGCCTGAAGGACGCCAACCTGTCGGCGTATCTGACGGAGATGGAGGCCATGGGCGTGGCCTGTCTCAAGCTGGAGGGTCGGATGAAGCGGCCGGAGTATGTAGCGGTGGTCACCGGCATCTACCGGCGGCTTTTGGACGAAAAGCGGCAGCCCACGGCGGAGGAGAGCCGCCAGCTGGAGCAGGCGTTTTCCCGCAGCGGATTCACCGACGGCTACTGGCTGGGCAAAAAGGGTCCCCAGATGTTCGGCACCCGTCCGGAGAACGCGCCGGAGCCGAAGGAGCTGTTTGCAAAGGCCCGCGAAATGTATGAAAACGGGCGGGAAAACAGAAAAATACCGGTAAATCTCCGTCTGTCAGTACGGCGAGGCGAACCTGTGCGGCTGGGCGGCGCCTGCGCCGTCCACGGCGGCGCGGCCTTCGCCATGAGCACGGGCGCTGTACCGGAGGAAGCCCGGAACCGCGCGGTAACAGCGGAGGAGCTGCGGCAGCGGCTGAGCAAGACCGGCGGCACCGTATTCACAGCAGACCGTATCGAGATCGAGCTGGATGAGGGACTGACGATACCCGCCAGCGCCGTCAACGGTCTGCGCCGGGAGCTGCTGGAGGAGCTGGCAAAGCGGCGGATGGACATCCCACCCCGCCGGAAGCTGCCTGCCCTTCCCCTGCCGGATGCGCCGGAGGGCGGGCAGGCTATGCGCTTCACCTGTTCCGTGCAGAAGGCAGAGCAGGTGACAGCGGCGCTGCTGGCAGAAAAGCCTGCGGCGGTGTATGTTCCTGTGGAAGAACTGGAGCGGCTGGACCCCGAACTGGACTGGGGCGAGACGGAGCTGTGCGCCGTGCTGCCCCGCATTTTCCGGACGGCGGACGAGGCGCTCCTGCGGCGGCTGCTGGAGCAGCACCCCGAGGCGTCGGCAGTGGCCATAGGCAATCTGGGCCACCTCCCCATCGTGCGGGGACTGAACCGGACGCTGCGGGGCGACTTCGGACTGAACATTTTCAACTCCCGCGCCCTGCTGTTCTGGCAGGGGCAGGAGTTGGCCAGCGCGACAGTCTCCTTCGAGCTAAGGTGGCAGCAGGTGCGGGATCTCCGGAAGTACCTGCCCTGCGAGGCCATCATTTACGGGCGGCTGCCGCTGATGGTGACGGAGAACTGCGTCACCAGATGCAGCGTGGGCTGCACCCACGGGGCAGGCAGCGTCCTCACCGACCGTACCGGCGCGCAGTTCCCTGTGCTCTGCGGCTACGGCTGCCGGTGCGAGATTCAGAACAGCAAGACGCTGTTCCTCGCCGACAAGCCGGAAATGCGGCGCTGCGGCCTGACCTATGGGCGGCTGCGGTTCACCACGGAGACGCCGGAGCAGTGCGTACAGGTGCTGCAGCGGTATCAGAACGGCGGCGACTGGACGCCGGAGGACCTGACCCGCGGCCTGTTTTACCGCGGCGTCGAGTAAACTCATAGTATAATTACGATAGTATATTACAGATAGTTTTCAATATTTTGAGGAAAATTTGCCTATGGAACTGAAGATCAAAGCCCTGTCCCCCAAAATCGGGGCGGACATCCCCCTGCCCCGCTTCGCCACGGCGGGCGCGGCGTGCATGGACCTGTACGCCTGCATCGACCAGCCGGTGACGCTGGCCGCCGGTGAGCGGCGGCTCATCCCTACCGGCATCGCCATCGCCCTGCCCTCGGCGGACTATGTGGCGCTGGTGCTCGCCCGCAGCGGGCTGGGCATCAAGCAGGGTGTGTGCCTGTCCAACGGCGTGGGCGTCATCGACAGCGACTACCGCGGCGAGATCGGAGTGGGGCTGGTGAATCTGGGCGGCGAAGCCTACACCGTCCAGCCCGCCGACCGCATCGCCCAGCTGATGGTGACGCCGGTGGTGCAGCCCACGGTGGTGCCGGCGGACACGCTGGACGAGACGGACCGCGGCACAGGCGGCTTCGGCTCCACGGGGCGGTGAGCGGTATGGCGAGGATCATACTGGCCTCCGGCTCCCCGCGGAGGCAGGAGCTTTTGCAGCGGATCGGCATCCGTGACTTCACCGTCCGCGTGCCCCAGGTGGAGGAGTGGTATCCCGACGGATTGACGCCGGAGGAGATCGTGCGCTACATCTCCCGCGAGAAGTCTCAGGCTGTGGCGTCCACGGAGGATGAGATCGTCATTACCGCCGACACCATGGTGTTTCTGGACGACAAAAAGCTGGGAAAGCCCGCTGACGAAGCCCGGGCGCTGGCCATGCTGACGGCGCTGCAGGGGCGGCGCCACACGGTATGCACCGGTGTCACGGTACGTCAGGGGCAGCGGGCGCTGACCCGCGCCCTGTCCACGGATGTCTATTTCCGCACCGCATCGGAGGCGGAGCTGCGTGCCTACATCGCCGGCGGCGAACCCATGGACAAGGCGGGGGCCTACGGCGTGCAGGGCCAGGGTGCGCTGCTGGTAGAGCGCATCGACGGCGACTTTTTCAACGTGATGGGGCTGCCGGTGCTGCTGCTGAGCCGGATGCTGGCGGAGTTCGGCGTCACCCTGCTGGGCTGAAAGGAAACGGTCAATGAAGCGATTTTTTACCAAAACAGGTATCTGGCTGCTGGGCGGCGCGGCGGTGATCGCCGTGGTACTGTGCATCATCTCGGCCATGGGCTCCGGCACCAGCTTTCTCCACAACGCGCTGGGTGTCATTGCCTCTCCCTTCCGCGCAGCCGGATCGGCTGTGGTGAACTGGGTGGACGGCATCAGCGACCACTTTGCCAGCGTGGAGGAATTGCAGGCGGAGAACGAGGCCCTGCGGCAGGAGAATGCCCAGCTGCGGCAGGAGCTGCAGAGCGCCCAGCCCGCAGCGCAGGAGAACCAGCGGCTGCGGAAGCTTCTGGGCCTGCGGGAGCAGCGATCCGACCTGAAGTTTGAGGCGGCCCGCGTCACCCAGCGGGACGTGTCCAACTGGGCCAGCACACTGGTGCTGAACCGAGGCAGCCAGCACGGCGTGGCGGAAAACGACTGCGCCGTGGACTGCTACGGCAATCTGGTGGGTGTGGTGACGGAGGTGGGCCTGAACTGGTGCCGCCTGACCACCATCCTGGACACCGGCTCCCAGCTGGGCGCTATGGTGTTCCGCACGGAAGAGACGGCCATTGCCGCCGGAGATCTGGCGCTGATGAGCCAGGGCAAGCTGAAGCTCATCTATCTGCCGGACTCCTCCACCCTTATCACGGGGGATCTCATCGTCACCTCCGGTCTGGGCGGGTACTATCCCTATGGGCTGACCATTGGCTCCGTGGAGGATGTGCGCACAGACGACGGCGGGCTGGCCCGCTACGCGGTGCTGGAGCCCCGCTGCGACCCGGAGGGGCTGACGGACCTGTATATCATCACCGACTTCGACGTGGTGGAGTGACCGCGGGAAAGGAGACGCCATGACTCGGCGCGCCATCGTGCAAAAATGGATACTCTACTGCCTGTGTGCGCTGGTGCTGCTGGCGGTGCAGGACCTGATCCTGGTACGCATCCGCATCGGCGGCGTCCACCCCTTCCTGCTGCCGGCGCTGGCGGTCATTCCCGTAACGCTGGAGCGCAGCGGGCAGTCGCTGCTGTACGCCCTGTTCTTCGGGCTGGCCTGCGATCTGCTGATGCCCACCGGCGTGTTCGTGTGCTTCTACTGCCTGGTCTTTCTGGCGGCGGCGGTCATCGCGCAGCTGCTGTCCGGTCAGGTCATCGTGGCGGGATTTTTCTGCTCGCTGGCAGCGAACGCCGTGGGCCTGCTGCTGTGCGGGCTTTTGCAGATCCTGCTGCGGACGTACCAGCAGAGCATCTCCACCGGTCCGGCGCTGATGCTGATGGGCAAGGAGCTGCTGCTGTCGCTGGCGGCCACGCCGCTGGCACATATCTCGTTTTACAAGGTGTTCCGCCTGACGCGGAGCGCATGACCAAAAGGAGTTTCCCATGATGCAGAACCCACATCCGGCCAAGCGGAGGGTCATCGCCCTGCTGGCGTTTTTCGGCGCGTTCCTGCTGCTGTTCGCGGTGGTGCTGTACGACGCCCAGATCCTCCACGGCGGCGAAAACCGCGCCAAATCCATCTCCAGTAATGCCGCCAGCGAGACGGTGACGGCCTCCCGCGGCATCATCACCGACCGCAACGGCAAGGTGCTGGTGTCTAATCGGCTGGCCTATACGCTGGTGTTCGACCGCAGCGGCTTTGACGATGATGCGGCACTGAACGCCGCCATCCTGCGGCTGGTGCAGCTGTGCGAGGAGACGGGGACCGGCTGGAACGACACCCTGCCCATTGGGCGGGTGGGCAACTTCCTGCGGTACTCCAACGCGCGGTCGGAGACGTTTGACAAGTTTATCGAAAAAAACGATCTGACCTCCGGCGCCAGCGGGCGGCAGCTCCTCTCGGAGCTGCGGGAGCTGTACCACGTGGACGAAAGCCTGTCGGAGCGGGAGGCGCGGCTCATCGTAGGCGTGCGGTATGAGCTGCACAGCCGCGACAGCTACACCTTCGCCGAGGATGTGTCCACGGAGGTGCTGAGTCTCATCACCGATGGACGGTACGAGGGTGTCACCATCCGCACCGCTTCAGCGCGCGTATACAACACTGCGCTGGCGGCCCACATTCTGGGCACTATCGGCCCCATCTGGCAGGAGGAGTGGAGCAGCAACGAGGACACCGGCTATGTGGGGTACGCCGACAAGGGGTACTCCATGAACGATCTGGTGGGTAAGGACGGCGTGGAGAAGGCATTTGAGTCCTACCTGCGGGGCACGGACGGGCGGCGGCTCATCACCACCGACGAGACCGGCAAGATCACCGGTGAGCTTTACACCCGTGAGCCGCAGCCGGGCGGCACGGTGGCGCTGACGCTGGACATCGATCTCCAGGCCGATGTGGAGGCGGCGCTGGCGGAGACCATCTCCGGCATGATCGACAAGGACAGCAACGAACGCGGCGGTGCGGCCGCCGTGGTGAGTGTAGGCACCGGCGAGGTGCTGGCGCTGGCCAGCTACCCCACCTACGACCTGTCCACGTTCAACGAGGACTACGATGAGCTGGTGAACGACCAGCGGCTGCCCATGTTCAACCGCGCCACCCAGGGCATCTATGCCCCAGGCTCCACATTCAAGATGGTGACGGCGGTGGCGGCACTGGAGAGCGGCATCATCACGCCGTCCTCCATCATCCAGGACCGCGGTATCTACACCTATTACAAGGATCCGCAGCCCATGTGCTGGATCTACAGTCAGACCGGCTCCACCCACGGACGCATCAATGTGTCTCAGGCCATCACCGACTCCTGCAACTACTTTTTCTATGAGGTGGGCCGGCTCACCGGTATCCGGACACTGGACAGCTACGCCTCCCAGTTCGGGCTGGGGCAGTCCACCGGCATTGAAATTGGCGACTCCAGCGGCGTGCTGGCCTCCCCCGAGTGGGCGGAAAGCCACGATCAGGAGTGGACCGACGGCCAGACCATTACCGCCGCCATCGGCCAGTCCTACAACCTGTTCACGCCGCTGCAGCTGGCCAACTACGTGGCCACGCTGGTGGGCGGCGGCGATCACTATCAGGCTCATCTGCTGAAGAACGTCAAGGCCTACGACAACTCGCGGCTTCTGTACATGTACGACGACAAGCCGATAAATGCAGTCGAAATGTCCGATACTACGTTGAGTGCTGTGACCAGGGGCATGCACGAGCTGACGGTGTCCGGCTCCGTGGCCTACGCCTTCGAAAACTGCGTGGTATCCGCCGGCGCAAAAACCGGTTCGGCTCAGGTGGGTACCGACATCGCCAACGGCGTGTTCGTGGCCTATGCGCCCTACGAAAATCCCGAGATCGCCGTGGCCATCGTCATCGAGAAGGGCGGCAGCGGCGCGGCGCTGGCCAACACGGCGGTGGAGATCATCAACTCCTGGTTCAGCCGCGCCCAGGACGGCACTGCCATAGGCGAAAATACCCTTTTGAAGTAAGTGTGAGGTCTTTCTATGTTTCCTGTTTTTGATCCGCGGGACGCCGCCTGCAAGTCCCCCTTCGGCGCGGTAGCCTGCGGCGCTGAGGTGTCCTTTACCCTGCGGGACGGTGACTACTACGCCTGTGAGCTGCTGGTACACCGCGAATTCGCGGGGGTGGACGAGGTATGCCCCCTCCCCCCTGCCGAGGGCGGCTTCTCCGGCATATACACTGCGCCGCAGGAGCCGGACCTGTGCTGGTACGCCTTTCGGTTCACCCGTGCGGACGGCAGCACCGTGTGCTACGGTCGCAGCGGCTGGTGCGGGCAGGACGCGCTGGCGCGGTGGCAGCTGACGGTGTATGAGGACACGTCCACTCCCGCATGGTTCGGACAAGGCGTGACATATCAGATCTTTCCGGACCGGTTCCGGCGCACCTCTGTGCCGGATGTCGGCGGTATGGTGGGCCGGCGGTGGGTCCACGACAACTGGAGCGACCAGCCTGTGTTCCTGCCGGATGAGCAGGGACAGATCACCAACCGCGATTTCTTCGGCGGATCGCTGGCGGGCATCACGGAGAAGCTGGACTATCTTAAGAGCCTGTCGGTGTCCACCATCTATCTCAACCCCATATTTGAAGCGGACAGCAACCACCGCTACAACACGGCAGATTACCACGCCATCGACCCCATGCTTGGCTCCGAGGAGGACTTCCGCACGTTGTGCCGCGAGGCTCACGCACGAGGCATCCACATTATTCTGGACGGTGTGTTCAACCACACCGGCTCCAACAGCCGGTATTTCAACGCGGAGGGATTCTATCCCGAGCCGGGGGCGGCCCAGAGCACGGAATCTCCGTATTTCAGCTGGTACAGCTTCCACCCGTGGCCCACGGACTACGATGCCTGGTGGGGCGTACACACCCTGCCGGCGGTGAACGAGGAGCAGCCGGACTACCGGCGGTTCATCATCTCGGACAAAAATTCCGTGGTGCGGCACTGGCTCCGCGACGGGGCCGACGGCTGGCGGTTGGACGTGGCCGACGAGCTGCCGGATGACTTTATCGCCGCCATCCGCGACGCTATCCAAGCGGAGAAGCCCAACGGCTATCTGCTGGGTGAGGTGTGGGAGGACGGCAGCAACAAGATCGCCTACTCCCGACGCAGGCGCTATCTTCTGGGGCGGGAGACCCACGGGCTGATGAACTATCCCTTCCGGACGGCGCTGTTGGCGTGGCTGGGCGGCGGTGACGCCGCTGCCTTCCGCGACGACATGGAGACCATACGGGAAAACTATCCCCCCGCGGCGTTTTACGGGGCCATGAACTTTCTGGGGACCCACGACACGCCCCGTATCCTGACCCTGCTGGGTGTGGAACGGACGCCGGAGGACAAGGGGCAGCGGGCGGCATATCGCCTCTCCCCCGCCGAGCTGGCGCGGGGACAGAAGAAGCTGCGTCTGGCGGCTATGCTCCTGTACAGCTTCCCAGGCTCCCCCACCCTGTACTATGGCGATGAAGCGGGAATGCAGGGATTCGAGGACCCGCTGAACCGCGGCACCTATCCCTGGGGCGGTGAGGATGGATCGCTGCTGGCCTTCTTCCGGCGGCTGGGACAGCTGCGGGCGGAACGGATATCCATGCAGTGCGGCATCATCCGCTATCTCCACGCCCAGGGCGGCGGGCTGGTGGTAGAGCGGCTCCACGGGACGGAGCGCACCGTGGCGGCACTGAACGCCGGTGATACGCCGCTGGAGCTGACGCTGCCGTGGGACGGACGGCTGTGCATCGACGCCGTGACGGGTCAGCAGTTCCTATCGCAGAACGGCACGGTACACTTGACGCTGCCGCCGCTGGATGGCGTGATACTGGTGTGAGTAGATAAGCAGATACGGAAGGAGGGTGTTTCACGTGAAACACCCTCCCCCTTTTTCTGAGGCGGCATGTTTCACGTGAAACATGCGTCAGGGCGCGCAGTTCGACGTTTCACGTGAAACAGTTTCTGTTTTTTGCAAATTCTCTATTGAATCCACAGGCGCACCTGTTATATAATACTCCCAAGGCGGCGCTGTCCGCTGCCTTTGCCGCACCTCCACACGGGGCGAGACCGCTGTTTACGGCGGCGTCGGGCGGGATACTATATAGAAAGAGGAATTTGCTGTGTCCAAGATCATCGCCATCGTCAACCAAAAAGGCGGCGTGGGTAAGACCACCACCTGTGTCAATCTGGCCGCCGCTGTGAAGGCCAAGGGTAAGCGGGTGCTGCTGTGTGATTTCGACCCGCAGGCCAACGCCACCAGCGGCATGGGCGTGGACAAATCCGTGTCCAACGGTGTGTATGACGTGCTCATCAACGGCACGGAGACGGCAAAGGCCATCATCTCCACCCCCTACGGAGATGTGCTGCCCAGCAGCAAGGCGCTGGCCGGTGCGGGTGTGGAAATGATTGAGATGGAGAACCGCCAGTTTCTGCTGAAGGCCGCGCTGCGGCAGGTGGTGGAGCAGTACGACTTCATCTTTATCGACTGTCCCCCGTCGCTGGAGCTGCTGACACTGAACGCGCTGTGCGCCGCCAACAGCCTGCTGGTGCCGGTGCAGGGCGAGTATTACGCGCTGGAGGGGCTCAGCGACCTGATGAACACAGTGCGCATCGTGCGGCGCAGCATGAATCCGTCCCTGGACATAGAGGGTGTGCTGCTGACCATGTTCGACGGGCGCACCAACCTGTCCATTCAGGTGGCCCAGGAAGTCAAGCGATTCTTTGGCACCAAGGTATACAGCACCGTCATCCCCCGCAACGTCCGACTCAGCGAAGCGCCCAGCCACGGGCGGCCCATCACCGCTTACGACCGCAACTGCCGCGGAGCTGACGCCTACATCGCGCTGGCGGAGGAATTTTTGAAACGAAACGCCTGAAAGGAGACGCAGTATGGCAAACACATCCAAGGGCCTCGGAAAGGGTCTCGGCGCTCTTATGGGCGACGATATGATGGCCCTCCACGAGGAAAAGACCAGTCTGATGCTGCCCATCAGTCAGGTAGAGTCCTGCGCGGCCCAGCCGCGCAAGCTGTTTGACCCCGATGCACTGGCCGACCTGGCCGACTCCATCCAGCAGCACGGCATCATCCAGCCGCTGACGGTGCGGAAGCTCCAGTCCGGCTATTACCAGATCATTGCGGGCGAGCGCCGATGGCGCGCCGCCCGCATGGCGGGGCTGACTCAGGTGCCCGCCGTGGTCATCGAGGCCGACGACCGCAAGGCTATGGAACTGGCCATGATCGAGAACCTGCAGCGTGAGGATTTGAACCCCATTGAAGAGGCCGAGGGGTACAAGGTGCTGATGGAGCAGTACAACATGACCCAGGAGGAAACGGCCAAACGTGTAGGCAAGTCCCGTCCCGCCGTGGCCAACGCCCTGCGGCTGCTGAACCTGTGCGAGCCGGTGCGGGCCATGGTGGAGGACGGCAGGCTGTCCGGCGGGCACGCCCGTGCGCTGCTCCCCCTCCCTGCCAAGCAGCAGGAAACGGCGGCGGCAGCCGTGCTGAAAAGTGAGCTGTCCGTGCGGCAGACGGAGCTGTTGGCTAAGAAGCTGATGGCGGAGACGCCGGAAAAGCCGGCCAAGGACCCCTTGTCCGTCAACTACGCCGAGGAGGCCGCCCGAGAGCTGGGCGAGCGTCTGGGCCGCGGCTGCCGCATCGTCAGCGGCCGCAAAAAGGGGCGCATTGAGCTGGAGTACTACGGTACCGACGATCTCAACGATCTGCTGGACGCACTCCACGCCATCAAAAAGAAATAACTGGGCTGTTTCACGTGAAACAGCCGGAAATCGAGGTTCACAATGCTTGATATCAAATTTGTGCGGGAAAATCCCGAGGCGGTAAAGGAGAACATCCGCAAAAAGTTCCAGAACGCCAAGCTGCCTCTGGTAGATGAGGCCATCGCCCTGGACGCCGAGCGCCGCCAGGCCATCGCCGATGGCGAGGCGCTGAAGGCGGAGCGCAACAAGCTGTCCAAGGCCAACGGTCCCCTGTTCGGACGGCTGAAAAAGTGTACCGATGAGGCGGAAAAGGCCGCCATCCAGGCTGAGATCGATGCCAACAACGCCGCCGTCAAGGCGGACGCGGAGCGTATGGCCCAGCTGGAGGCCAAGAAGGAGCACGCCGAGTCCGCGCTGAACAAGATCATGCTGGTCATTCCCCAGATGATCGATCCCTCCGTGCCCATCGGGCCGGACGATAGCTGCAACGTGGAGGTGCAGCGGTTCGGCGAGCCAAAGACGCCGGACTTTGAGGTGCCCTACCACACCGACATCATGGAGCGCTTTGACGGCATCGACATGGACGCCGCGGCCCGCGTGTCCGGCAGCGGCTTCTACTACCTGCTGGGCGATGTCGCGCGGCTGCACGAAGCAGTGCTGGCTTACGCCCGCGACTTTATGATCGGCAAGGGCTTTACCTACTGCATTCCGCCGTTTATGATCCACGGCAACGTGGTGGAGGGCGTCATGAGCCAGACGGACATGGACGCCATGATGTATAAGATCGAGGGTGAGGATCTGTATCTCATCGGCACCAGCGAGCACTCCATGATCGGCAAGTTCATTGACCAGATCCTGCCGGAGGACAAGCTGCCCCAGACGCTGACCTCCTACTCCCCCTGCTTCCGCAAGGAGAAGGGCGCCCATGGCATCGAGGAGCGCGGCGTCTACCGCATCCATCAGTTCGAAAAGCAGGAGATGATCGTGGTCTGCAAGCCTGAGGACTCCAAGAAGTGGTACGAGCAGATGTGGCAGTACAGTGTGGAGCTGTTCCGGTCCCTGGACATCCCCGTGCGGCAGTTGGAGTGCTGCTCCGGCGATCTGGCAGACCTGAAGTGCAAGTCCTGCGACATCGAGGCCTGGTCCCCCCGCCAGCAGAAGTATTTCGAGGTTTGCTCCTGCTCCAATCTGGGCGATGCGCAGGCCCGCCGCCTGAAGATCCGCTACAAGGACGCTGACGGCAAGATGCAGCTGTGCCACACGCTGAACAACACCGTGGTGGCTCCTCCCCGCATGCTCATCGCACTGCTGGAGAACAACCTGCAGGCGGACGGCTCCGTGCTGGTTCCCGAGGTGCTGCGGCCCTACATGGGCGGCAAGGATCGTCTGGTGCCCCGCCACTGAACGATTTTCGATAACAGCGCGGAATATTTATCCAGCATTATACAGCACGTATAGGAGAGTTGACCTGTGAAGAAGTTTTTCAGCGAATTTAAGACCTTCGCCATGCGCGGCAACGTAATGGATATGGCCATCGGCGTTGTCATTGGCGCCGCCTTCGGCAAGATCACCACGTCCATCGTCAACGATATCATTATGCCCCTCATCGGGCTGCTCACCGGCGGCATCGATCTGGCAAAGTGGAACATCCTGCTCAACAGCGCCGCCGTGGAGGCGGGCGCCGACCCCGTCACGCTGGGCATTGGCAATCTGCTTGCCGTTATCCTGGACTTCATCATCGTGGCGTTTGCCATGTTCCTGCTGGTGAAGGGCATGAATAAGCTGGCCAGCCTGAAGAAGAAAGAGGAGGAGCCCGCCCCCGAGGAGGAGCCCAAGCCCACCTCCGAGGATCTGCTCACCGAGATCCGCGACCTGCTGAAAGAGCAGCAGAAATGAGAGAGTTCCTGACACGGGGACTGGCCCAGCTGGGACTGTCCCCCGATGCCGTACCCCAGCTGGAGGCCTACGCGGCAGCGCTGCTGGAAAAGAACAGGGTGATGAACCTGACGGCCATCACTGCGCCGCAGGATGTGGCCACACTGCACCTGCTGGACTGCGCGGCGCTGCTGACTATGGCGGACCTGCGGGGCAAGCGGGTCATCGACGTGGGCACCGGCGCCGGCTTCCCCGGCATGGTGCTGCGCATCCTGGAGCCGGACTTTGATCTGACGCTGCTGGACAGCCTGGGCAAGCGCATCGACTTTCTGAAGGAGGTGTGCAGCCAGTTGGGACTGGCACGGGTGGATTGCGTCCACGCCCGAGCCGAGGAGTACGCCGCCGGACACCGGCAGCAGTACGACATCGCCGCGTCCCGGGCCGTGGCCAACCTCAACGTATTATGCGAGCTGGCGCTGCCGCTGGTAAAGGTAGGCGGCCAATTCCTGGCCATGAAGTCCGTGTCCTCCGATGATGAGATCGCCGGAGCGCGGGGCGCCATCGGACAGCTGGGCGGCCGCATCGCGGACATCCGCGACTACACTGTACCGGAGACGGAGGTGCGCCACCGGCTGGTCATCGTTGAGAAGGTCAAGGACACCCCCGCAATCTATCCGCGGAGCTTTGCCCGCATCAAGAAAGCGCCGCTGAAATAGCGGCAGCACTCAGAAGGGAGGGTCACATGGGAAAGATCATCGCCGTTGTCTCCGGCAAGGGAGGCACCGGTAAGACATCCTTCACCGCCAATACCGGTCTGGCGCTGGCATCGCTGGACCAGCACGTGTTGTGCATGGACTGCGACATCACGCTGCGGAACCTGGATCTGGCGCTGGGGCTCAGCGATCGGGCGCTGATGGATTTCTCCGACGTGCTGGCGGAGCGCTGCACGCTGGAGCAGGCCGTGGTGACCCACGAGAAATACCGGTCGCTGGACCTGCTGGCCGCACCCATGGCTGACAGGCCGCTGGCCCTGACGGTACGGCAGCTGGCAGCTCTGGCCCGCGAGATACGGGAGAAGTACGACTGGTGCCTGATGGATGCTCCCGCCGGACTGGGCCAGGGGTTCAAGATGGCGGCCTGCATGGCCGATCAGGTCATCGTCGTCACCACCACCGATATCTCCGCCATGCGGGACGCCCAGCGCACCGCCATGGAGCTGTCCGCCTTCCCCGCCAACGCGGTGCATCTGGTGGTGGGCCGCGTGTCCCGCAAGACGCTCCGGGCCCTGCACACCACCATCGACGACGCCATCGACACCGCCGGTCTGCCCCTGCTGGGGGTAATCCCGGAGGACGAGGACGTCCCCTACTGCCTGAATCGCGGTCTGGTTCTGCGGGATCGGAATTTCTACGCCGCCCGCGCCTATGAAAACATCGCCAAACGCATCATGGGCCGAAAAATGCCCCTGATGAAGATATAACAGAGAAAGGAGCGCCCCTCTATGAATATTGCTTTGATGGCGCATGACAACAAAAAAGAGCTGATGGTGCAGTTCTGCACGGCTTACTGCGGTATCCTGGCCAAGCACACCCTGTGCGCCACCGCCAGCACCGGCCAGCAGATCGCAGATGCCACCGGCCTGACCATCCATCGGTTCCTGTCCTTCACCCACGGCGGCGGCCAGCAGATCGCGGCCCGCATCGCCTACAACGAGATCGACATGGTCCTGTGCTTTGACGACCCCAACCAGAAGACCACAGATGAGGACGTGACCTATATCTCTCACCTGTGCGACCAGAACAATATCCCCTTTGCCAGCAATCTGGCTACTGCGGAGATGCTGGTGCTGGGCCTGAATCAGGGTTATCTGGACTGGCGCGACATCGTGAATCCCAAGAGCAAGCCCTTTACCGCCTGAACCGCCTTGACAACCGGCAAAAAATCGCCTATTATAAAGAGTGACCGCGTTGACTTTGCAGGAGTAACCCGCGCAACGCCGCCAGCAGAGAGGTGCGCCGCCGGCTGAAAGCGCACCGCGGCAGGACGGGCCAAGACAGCAGACGAGCGGGGATGGAAACATCCACGGCACGCTCCCCGTAACAGGAGCAGAAAGGGCCGCACAGCGGCTGAAATTGGGTGGCACCACGAAGTGTTTGAACGCTCTCGTCCCAACGCAGGGGACGGGAGCGTTTTTTCACGCCGCCCGTGAAAAAAAGGAGGCGTCTATGCAGGCTGTCATACGCTTTATCCACGAACACTACTACGACATCTTCATTCCGGTGACGGCGCTGGCTCTGCTGCGGCTGGCCATGTGCTTCGCCCAGCTGAAGCGCACCGCCGCCATCCGCCGGAAGAAGGGCTTCTACCATAGCGTGCGGGATGCTTACGCCGAGATCGGCGCATGGCTGGGCATGCTGCCCTTCCTGGCGCTGGCGCTGGCCGTACCGGCGTTCTGGCCGGTATGGGCTGCGCTCATCGTGGCCGGCGGCATCGTGGTGGGCAAGTTAGGTCGGAAAAAGGGTCTGGAGACAGACGATATCTACCGCGAGGTGGCCCAGGAGCTGAAGCACGAGGCGGAGGCCGAAGCCGCGCGGGAGGCGGCGTCCCACACGCTGGACAGCGGTACGGACGCCATCGGCGACGGCGCAGAGACACATTACGAAACGGAAAACACCGAAGATAAAGGAGAACATGACAATGGCTAAAATGACACCCCGCACCCTGTCGGGCTTCATGGAGCTGCTGCCCCAGCCGCAGCAGCAGATGGAACGGATGATGGATATCCTCCGCCGGACGTACAGCCTGTACGGCTTTACGCCGCTGGACACGCCGGTGATCGAGGCCAGCGAGGTACTGCTGGCCAAGGGCGGCGGCGAGACGGAAAAACAGATCTACCGCTTCCAGAAGGGCGACGCCGACCTGGCGCTGCGCTTTGATCTGACGGTGCCGCTTGCCAAGTATGTGGCCCTGCACTACAACGACCTGTCCTTCCCCTTCCGCCGCTATCAGATCGGCAAGGTATACCGCGGCGAGCGGGCTCAGCGCGGCCGGTTCCGCGAGTTCTATCAGGCGGACATCGACGTCATCGGCGACGGCAAGCTGGACATCACCAATGAGGCGGAGATTCCCGCCATCATCTACCAGACGTTCACCTCCCTGGGCCTGAAGCGGTTCCAGATCCGTGTGAACAACCGCAAAATTCTCAATGGCTTCTACGCTATGCTGGGTCTGACGGAGCAGTCCGGCGACATCATGCGCACCGTGGACAAGCTGGACAAGATCGGCGCCGAGAAGGTCCGGACCCTGCTGATGGACGAGTGCGGCGTGGATGCGGAGAAAGCGGATGAAATTCTGGCCTTCATCGCCATCAGCGGCGGCAACGATCGGGTGCTCTCCGCACTGGAGGGCTACCGCGGCCGGAACGAGGTGTTCGACGAGGGTCTTGACCAGCTGAACACCGTGGTGAAGTACCTGTCCGCCTTCGGCGTACCGGCGGAGAACTTCGCCGTGGATCTGACCATCGCCCGGGGCCTGGACTACTACACCGGCACGGTGTACGAGACCACGCTGCTGGATCACCCTGAGATCGGCTCCGTCTGCTCCGGCGGACGGTACGACAACCTGGCGGAGTACTACACCGACAAACAGCTGCCCGGCGTGGGCATCTCCATCGGTCTGACCCGCCTGTTCTACGTGCTGGGTGAGCAGGGTATGCTGAACCCCGCGCTGCCCACCGCCCCTGCCGACGTGCTGATCCTGCCCATGACCGCCGATCTGGCCCCCGCTGTGACGCTGGCCACCCGCCTGCGCGCTGCCGGTGTCCGCACCCAGCTCTACACCGAGCAGAAGAAGTTCAAGGCCAAAATGAACTATGCCGATAAGATCGGTGTGCCCTATGTGCTGTTCCTGGGTGACGACGAGATCGCCGGAAACGTGGTGGGCTGCAAGGATATGGCCTCCGGTGAACAGACCACCCTGCCCTTCGACGAGACGCTGGCCATCATCCAGAAGGGTCTCGCCCAGCGCAGTGAAGGCACGGTCATCGTGGAATAAGCCGGCCAATCCCGAAAACAAATCGTAATATCCATCTTGTTTTATACAAATCATTATCAAAATAGGAGGACAAAACAATGATGCAGATGCGCACACATACCTGCAACGAGCTGCGGCTGGAGCACGTGGGCCAGTCCGTGAAGCTGGTGGGCTGGATGGAGAACGTCCGCGCCGTGGGCCAGAATTTCGCCTTCGTGGTGCTCCGCGACTTCTACGGCACCACCCAGATCGTGGTGGAGACCGAGGACATGATGGCCATTATCCGCGACCTGAACAAGGAGTCCACCATCAGCGTGGAGGGCGTCGTCCGCGAGCGCGCCAGCAAGAACCCCAAGCAGGCCACCGGTGATATTGAGGTGGTTCCCAGCAAGATCGAGGTGCTGGGCCGCTGCCGCTACAACTCCCTGCCCTTTGAGATCAACCGCAGCCGCGAGGCCGACGAGCAGCAGCGTCTGAAGTACCGCTATCTGGACCTGCGGAACCCCGCGGTAAAGCAGAACATCATCCTGCGCTGCCAGGTGGTGGCCGCCCTGCGCGCTGCCATGACCGAGCACGGCTTTCTGGAGATCACCACCCCCATCCTGACGGCCTCCTCCCCCGAGGGCGCCCGTGACTATCTGGTGCCCGCCCGCAAGCACCCCGGCAAGTTCTACGCCCTGCCCCAGGCCCCCCAGCAGTTCAAGCAGCTGCTGATGACCTCCGGCTTTGACCGCTACTTCCAGATCGCCCCCTGCTTCCGGGACGAGGACGCCCGCGGCGACCGCTCCCCCGGAGAGTTCTATCAGCTGGATATGGAGATGGCCTTCGCCACTCAGGACGACGTATTCGCCGTGCTGGAGGATGTGCTGCCCCCCATCTTCGCCAAATACGGCACCTACAACGTAGCATCCGCCGCGCCGTTCCGCCGTATCGCCTACAACGACGCCATGGAGACCTACGGCTCCGATAAGCCTGACCTGCGTATCGACCTGACCCTCACCGACATCTCCAATGAGGTGAAGGGCTGCGGCTTTGAGCAGATCGACGGCAAGGTGGTCAAAGCTATCGCCGTCAGTGACTGCACCCTGACCCGCAAGGCCATCGATCAGCTCTGCACCGACGTGGAGGTGCAGTCCGGCAGCAAGCCCTACTGGTTCAAGGTGGATGAGAACGGTCAGCTGGCCGGCGGTATCGCCAAGTTCATGAACGGCTGCCATGAGGCGCTCACCGCCAAGCTGGGTCTGAAGCCCAATATGCTGGTGGGCGTGGCGGCCGGCGACAAGGGCGCGGCCATCAAGACCGCCGGCGTCCTGCGCAGCAAGCTGGGCGCCGCCTGCGAGGGCCACATGGACAAGGAGCGCTACGAGTTCTGCTGGATCGTGGACTTCCCCATGTACGAGATCGGCGA
>ERZ772867.1392-NODE-1392-length-28123-cov-3.375338_pt1 | contig 28123 bp, 41 predicted proteins | sample MGYA00511341_ERZ772867 | MGnify/ENA primary metagenome ERZ772867 (study PRJEB29015, sample SAMEA2737707) | human gut metagenome | biome: human gut; feature: human-associated habitat; material: faeces | place: China | collected 2012 ... | reverse complement strand
CGGAGACGAAAGATCTGGTAAAACACAATATGAAAGGAATTGCCGGCATTCTGAATGATGCAGATGCCGATGTCTGTTTTCTTCAGGAAGTAGACATTGATTCCAAACGATCTTATCACATCAACGAAAAAGCTTACTACGAAAAAGCACTGGGTGTAGATGGAATCTTTGCATGTAATTTCAAATGCGTATATGTCCCATACCCGCTTCCGACGATCGGTAAAGTTGAAAGCGGCCTGGTAACATATTCTGATTGCAAAGTATCGGAGGCTTCCAGAATCGCACTTCCGGAATCTTTCAAATGGCCGGTAAAAACCTGCAATCTTAAGCGCTGTATGCTGGAAACAAGAATTCCGATAAAAGGCAGTGACAAAGAGCTGGTTCTGATCAATTTTCATCTGGAAGCTTATGACAGCGGAGAAGGTAAGATCGCGCAGCGGAAAGTTCTGGTGAAGAAGTTAAAAGAAGAGTATGAAAAAGGAAATTATGTGATTGCCGGCGGGGACTTTAACCAGACATTTGATGGAATGGACACCTATCCGATCCACGATAAAGACAGCTGGGTTCCGGGAAAGGTCGGAAAAGAAGATATCCCGGAAGGATTTTCTTATGCAGTATCAGATAATGTACCGACCTGCCGCCTGTTAAACGGACCATACAGCGGTAACTATGATGATTCACAGGTATATGTACTGGATGGCTTCATCGTTTCGGATAATCTGAAGATCGATCAAGTGGAAAATATCGACACACAGTTCGAATATACCGATCATCAGCCGGTAAAATTAAATGTAACATTAAAATAATATACCAAAATATAATCTGTTTATCAGCCTGCCTTTCCCGGCGGGCTGATTTAACATAGATTTAACATATATCTAATATAAGTCGGGGAATGCTATGCTATATTAGGAATACTGGAATGAATATTTCGGAAAAGAAAAAAGTAAAAAATACACAGAGAAAGGTGAGAAAACACTATGAGCAGCATATATATGAACCGGGAACTTTCCTGGCTGAAATTCAATGAACGTGTACTGGAAGAAGCTGAAAATCCAGAAGTCCCATTATGTGAGAGACTGACATTTGCATCGATCTATCAGAGCAATCTGGACGAGTTTTTCATGGTACGTGTGGGATCATTATATGACCAGACACTTCTTGACAAAAAGATCCGTGAAAATAAGACAGGCATGACATCACAGGAGCAGATTGATGCAATCTTAAAACGCACAAAACAAATCAATAAACGCAAAGAAGCGGTCTATGAAGAACTGATGGAACGTGTGGCAGAACAGGGCATCCGCATTTTACGTTTCAATGAACTCGATGAAGAAGGGGCTGCATATCTCGAGCGTTATTTTGAATCCGAGATTGCACCATTGATCTCGCCTACTGTTGTAGGAAGAAGACAGCCATTCCCATTCCTTAGAAATAAAGAAATCTATGCCGTAGCCGTACTTGGCTCCAAGGGCAAGAAAGACCGTCTGGGAATTATTCCATGCACCAGCAACATCTTCGGACGCCTGATCGCAGTTCCGGGAATGCAGGGCACCTATATGCTCGCCGAAGAACTGATTCTGCATTTCGCACCGGCGGTATTCAAAGGATATAAGATCAAATCAAAATCTTTACTCCGTATCACAAGAAATGCCGATATCGATGCAGATGCATTGTACGATGAAGATCTGGACTACCGTGAATTTATGGAAGGGCTGATTAAGCAGAGAAAGAAACTGGCACCGATTCGTCTGGAACTTTCCAGAGATATCGACAAAAAAGGAATTGTCGTATTATGTGAATATCTGGAGCTGGATGATAGCCATGTATTCATATCTTCAACACCACTGGATCTGTCGTTTGTATTCCAGATCCAGGATCTTCTCAGAAAGCATACGGAATTATATTTTCCAAAACGTACACCGCAGCGCTCTGACCAGTTCCAGGATGGAAAAAGTATCATAGAACAGATCCGGGAAGAAGACAAACTGTTATCTTACCCATACGAATCCATCCGTCCGTTCTTACATCTGCTGACGGAAGCGGCCGAAGATCCGGATGTCATCTCCATTAAGATGACCCTGTATCGTGTGGCGAAGCAGAGTAAAGTGGTAGAGGCACTGATCGAAGCAGCCGAGAATGGAAAAGAAGTTGTCGTACTGGTAGAACTGAGAGCCCGTTTTGATGAGGAAAATAATATCGGCTGGTCCAGACTTCTGGAGGATGCTGGCTGTCAGGTGATCTATGGACTGGATGGTTATAAAGTACACTCCAAACTGTGTCTGATCACCCGCAAAAACGGAGGTCAGGTAGAGTACATTACACAGATCGGTACCGGTAATTACAATGAAAAGACATCCAGATTGTACACCGACCTTTCTCTTATGACAGCTAACGTAGAGATCGGACTGGAAGCTTCCAATGTATTCCAGGCTTTGTCAAAGGGTGAAGTTGTAGAGCACAGTGAACATCTTCTGGTTGCACCGAAATGTCTGCAGAATAAAGTACTTGCCATGCTGGATGAAGAGATTGCACATGCAAGAAATGGAGAAGAAGCTTATGCTGGATTTAAGCTCAATTCTCTTACAGATAAGAAGATCATCGATAAACTGATCGAAGCTTCCGAAGCAGGTGTGAAGATCGATATGGTTGTCCGTGGAATCTGCTGCCTGATCCCTGGTGTGGAAGGAAAGACAGAAAACATTCGTATCATCAGCATTGTCGGAAGATTCCTGGAGCATTCGAGAATCTATATATTCGGAAACAGTAAGCGCAGGAAATACTATATTGCATCCGCAGATTTTATGACAAGAAATACAGTCAGACGTGTGGAAGTGGCAGCGCCTGTATACGATGAAAGACTGCAGAATAAATTACAGGATATGTTCGATATTATGCTTGCAGACAACCAGAAAGCAAGATATCTGGATGCAGAGGGGAATTATCATCGTGTAATTAATGAGGAGGCACCACTGAATTCACAGGAGTATTTTTACGCACAGGCATATCACGAACTTTAAAAAGAGGTAACTGAATTGCTATGCATATATTCCGGCGAAAAAGCATAGAGTAATACAAATTACCAGCACGGTATTTTTATGAAACGTCAGGAATGGAAAGAAAAAGCGGCGGAGATGTCGGGAGTCCCAAAAGATGTAGCAATGGGGCTCCCGATTCTTACGATTACCGGAACAAATGATCTTTGTGTGGAAAATTACAGAGGAATGACAGAATATACAGATCAGATAATAAGGCTTCAATCCAAAAGTGGTCAGATCAAAATCACTGGGAAAAAACTGGAAGTTATATATTATACAAATGACGAGATGAAGATTCACGGTCACATCAGAACAATTGAGTATCAACTATAGGAGGGGACCGTCGTGTTTGAACAGCTGATCTGGTACTTGAAAGGTTATGTCAGGATACGGGTAACCGGATATTCGCCGGAACGTTTTCTGAACGCCTGCCGTTATAAAAATATTTATATATGGGATCTGAAGCGGGTCTGCGGTTCATATGAGATGAATCTTACGATTGATGGTTTTCGCAGACTGAAAGAGATCGTAAGGAAGACCGGTACGAAGGTTTGCATCATACGCCGCAGTGGTCTTCCTTTTCTTTTAGACAGATACCGTAAACGTCACATACTGCTGTCTGGTTTTCTTATCTGTGCCGGTCTGATCCTTTTTATGACACGTTTTATCTGGGGCATAGATATCAGTGGGAATCTCTCTTATACAGATGATACGCTGAAAAGATTCCTTTCGTCCGAAAACGTCAAAGACGGTATGAAAAAATCAGATGTAAACTGTAGAAAGATTGTGCAGGATCTCAGAAAAAAGTACGACAGGATCATATGGGTTTCTGCTTCCGTGGATGGATGCCGTCTTGTCATTCGGATAAAGGAAAATGAAGACGATTTTACGGACAGTTCAAAAATCAGTTTAGACAATAACGAAGAAGGAAAAGATATTATTGCAGATACGGACTGCACAATTGTAGATATTATAACGCGTACCGGCACTCCTATGGTACAACGGGGGACAAAAGTGAAAAAAGGAGCTATCCTTGTGTCTGGTCAGATTCCAATCTGTAATGATGAAAAAGAGATTACCGGTTACAGATTGAAAAATGCAGATGCAGACATAACAGGAGAAAAAGCCATTACATATCAGAAAGAGTTAACCAGACAATATATACAGAAAAAATATTACCGTTCAAGATTTTACTTTCTCCAGAAAAGAAATTACGGAATCCGTCTTGGCAGGCATTATTTCACGACTGAATCTAAAAACAATCAATATCCGGTCTTCGAAAAATATGTAGTTCAGAAAAAATATCAGATTGCCAATGTAATTCCGGTGACATTAGAAAAAAGCACGATAACGCCTTACCGCAAAATGTATAAGAAGTATACCAAAGCAGATGCCAGAATGATATTATCGGCAGATTTTCAGGATTACTGTAAAGAATTGGAGAAAAAAGGGGTAGAAATTATCCAGAATGATGTTAAAATATACACAGGGTCTGAGACGTATTATGCAAAGGGAACACTAAAGATCAGATGTTCCGTTGGCAGAAAGATGCCGTCTGTACCGATTCCGATAGAAAATTCTTCGGAAGAAGAAACAAAGAATGGAGATTAATGCATGGGATTAATGGAAACAGTCATCGATATACCTGCAGAACATGAAGCGAATGTGTTCGGGCAGTTCGATGTATATGCAAAGAAAATAGAACGGGCTCTTCATGTAACACTGATCGCGAGAGGTGAAAGTGTAAAGATCATGGGAGATGCTCTGAAGGTGGAAAAAGCAAAAAAAGTGCTGGATCAGCTTGTTGAACTTTCCAAAAGAGGCAACACGATTCAGGAACAGAATGTAGATTATACACTGGCGCTTGTAATGGAAGACAGTGAAGAAAATGTTCTGGAGATCGATAAGGATATTATCTGCCATACATTACAGGGAAAGCCGATCAAACCCAAAACCCTTGGGCAGAAAAAATATGTAGATGCAATCCGCAAACAGATGATCGTCTTCGGACTTGGGCCTGCCGGTACCGGTAAGACATATCTTGCGATGGCAATGGCAATCACTGCATTTAAAAATAACGAAGTTGGAAGGATTATTCTGACACGTCCTGCAATCGAAGCAGGAGAAAAACTCGGATTCCTTCCGGGAGATCTTCAGAGTAAGATCGATCCGTACTTACGTCCACTTTATGATGCACTGTATCAGATCATGGGCGCAGAAAGTTTTATGAAGAATTCTGAAAAAGGTCTGATTGAAGTGGCACCGCTTGCTTATATGCGTGGGCGTACGCTTGATAATGCATTTATTATTCTGGATGAAGCTCAGAATACCACCCCGGCACAGATGAAGATGTTCCTTACACGAATCGGATTTGGCTCAAAAGTTGTCATTACAGGTGATGCAACACAGAAGGATCTGCCATCCGGTCAGGTATCGGGACTTGATGTGGCAACAAGAGTTGTAAAAGATATCGAAGATATCAGTATCTGCCACCTTACCAGCAAAGATGTTGTACGTCATCCGCTGGTACAAAGAATCGTAAAAGCATACGAAGATTATGAAAGCAAACACGAAAACCGTCGTGGAAATGATGCTAAATACAAAGGAAAAGATAAGAGGCGAAGATCATGACATTATATTTTGAAGAAGAAGGGGATGTGAAACTTCCACTTGAATGTGAAGCACTTGCAAAAAGAGTAGTAGAAGAAGCCCTGGATTATGTAGGCTGCCCTTATGAGGCAGAAGTAAACCTGCTCCTGACAGAAAATGCACAGATTCATGAGATGAATAAGGAATTCAGAGGAATCGACAGAGCAACTGATGTATTGTCTTTCCCTATGATCGATTATCCGGAACCCGGAACATTTGACTTCCTGGAAGAACAGGAAGATTGTTTCGATCCTGAAAGCGGAGAGCTGACGCTTGGTGATATTGTGATATCAAAAGAGAAAGTTCTTGCACAGGCAGAAGAGTACGGACACAGTCCGATGCGAGAATATGCTTTTCTTATTGCGCATTCTGTGTTACACTTAACAGGTTATGACCATATGGAAGATGAAGAACGCCAGGTGATGGAACAAAAACAACGAGAGATTATGGAACGCCTGGATATTCTGAGATAACAATTGATCTTACTAATTTATACAAAATGATGGAGTTAAAGATGTATGTCTGAACAACGTAAAAAAAATGAGAAGAATTTCCTCGTACAGGGATCGATTCTGGCGATAGCAGGAGTTATCACAAAGCTGATCGGAGCATTTTACCGCATTCCGCTGCTTAATATTATCGGAACGGAAGGAAACGGATACTATTCCGTAGCGTTCTCAATCTATTCCGTGGCTTTGATGTTGACTTCTTACAGCCTCCCTTTGGCAGTATCAAAACTGGTATCCGCAAGAGTCGCCGTAGGAGAATACAAAAATGCACATAAGATTTTTCGTGGAGCCATAACATTTGCATTGCTCGCCGGTGGTTTTGTAGCTCTGCTTGTATTCTTTGGAGCTGATTTTATTGCAACGACGATCATGCATCTGGATATGAGTGCATATGCGCTCCGTGTATTGGCACCGTGTATTCTGATCGTTGCATTACTTGGAGTTTTGAGAGGATTTTTTCAGGGAATCGGTTCCATGGTCCCGACTGCAATTTCACAGGTTATTGAACAGATCATAAATGCAGTTGTATCTATTGCGGGAGCCTATGTATTATTAAATGCAGGAAAAGCCGTAGGAAAAACGAGAGGTGACAAATCTTTCGGTCCGGCATTTGCCGCAGCCGGAGGAACACTTGGTACTGTTCTTGGAGCATTCAGTGCATTAGTATTTGTTGGTCTTGTATTTCTTGCATATAACAAAGTCTTCAAACGCAAAATGAGACGTGACCATTCGAAAAAACGCGAAAGCTATAAGACGGTATACAAAGTTCTGTTTGTAACGATCGCACCGGTTATTTTAAGTGCAACTGTATATAATATCAGTGACTTCGTAGATACGGCGCTTTTTAATAACGTAATGGCTGCACAGGGGTTCAGTAAAAAAGAATATGCAAGTCTTTTGGGAATCTTTCAGGGACAGTACAGTACAATGATCAATGTACCGCTTTCTATTTCCAGTGCACTGGCGGCATCTCTGGTGCCAAGTCTGGTTGCAACAGTACAGACTGGTAGCAGAAAACAGGTACATAATAAGATCAATACGGTAAGCCGTTTTAATATGGTGATCGCAATTCCATGTGCGGTTGGTTTTATTACGCTGGCAAAACCAATCCTGAATATGTTATATTTTACTCAGGATAATACAACGGCTGCACTGATGCTTCAGATGGGAGCTCTTTCGGTTGTATTCTTCTGTCTGTCAACTGTTACCAACTCTGTATTACAGGGCCTTGATGACATGATGACTCCGGTAAAGAATGCTGCAATTTCCCTGGTGATCCATATTGTGACATTGTTCCTGATGCTGGTAGTATTGAAATGGAATATCTATGCCGTAGTATTAAGTAAGATTATTTTCTCCGGAGCAATCTGTGTATTGAACGCAAAAGCACTGCGTGACAGGATTGGATATGTGCAGGAAAAGAAGAAGACTTTTGTAATCCCTGCACTGGCTTCACTGATCATGGGTGTGATCGCTGTTTTGGTCCACCTGATTTTCGAATTGTTCGCAGGCCCATATATTGCGACGATCATCGCACTTCTTGCAGCAGTGGTAACTTATGGTGTGGCTATTGTTGTACTTGGAGGAATTACAGAAGAAGAATTACTTGGCATGCCAAAAGGAGCTACCCTTGTGACATTATGCCGTAGATTACATTTGATAAAAGGGGAATACAGGTAAGTTATGAGACCAGTAAAAAAGATTGCACTGTTACACGATATATGCGGTGTAGGAAAAGCAGCCATGATGAATATGACACCTATCTTAAGTATGATGGGAATTGAAGCGTGTCCCATCCCGACTGTGTTGTTATCGACACATACCGGAGGTTATGGAACACCTGCCATATATCATGTACCCGGAGAATATATACGTACGTGTGCGGATCACTATAAGAAAGAAAACATTACATTTGACGCGATTTTTGTAGGATACCTTGGTAATGTTGACGTGATTGATTCTGTTATTTATTTTATCAGTCAATTTCCGGATACCAAAGTAATCCTTGACCCAATCATGGGTGATCACGGGAAATATTATTCTAATTTTGATGGATCTTACGGTACATCGATGAGAAGGCTTTTGCCTTATTCGGATGTAATTCTGCCAAATCTGACAGAAATGTATCTGCTCGCCGGAAAAGAGTATCAGATCACAGGGAATCACCGAAATGTCCTGCATCTGTGCGAAGAACTGCGCAAAATGGGTGCCAAAGATATAATCATCACCAGTGTTCCGAAAGATGACTGCAAAAAAGGTATCGTATTATATGAAGACGATGCATTTCTCTATATCGGGAACGGTGAAGTATTAAAAGAATTTCACGGAGCCGGTGACGCATTTGACGGAATGTTTCTTGCCAGACTCCTGCAGGGTAACACACTTCTGGAAAGTGTCCAGGCTTCTCATGCATTCGTATGTGCATGTATCAGAGAAAGTGAAAAGTATGATTATCCGGAGCGGGAGGGGCTTCTTATCGAAAAAACATTGAGAAAAATCGTATAAATACAATGTTATAAGCTAATACTGTACTCAAAAAGGAGTAATCACTATGAAAAATAAGTATGGTATTGGCTTTTTACTGTTTCTGATCCTTGTAGTATTTGGAATTACCTGTGCTTATCAGCTGAGTTTGAATAAAGGAAAGCGTGAAATCCAGGCCGAAATAAATGCGAAGGAACAGAAAGAAATGAACAACACTTCTGTGGCAGCAGACGGACAGGCTCTTAAAGACGACTGTTATTATCTGAAGGAATTAAATGGATATGTGGTTGTATATCTTAGTGATAAAAAGACAGTATATGAATATACAGATATTTCACTGGAGGGCCTTCCGGAAAATCTTCAAAAAGAAATTCAGAATGGAAAATATATAGAAACATCAGAAAGCTTATATGGTTTTCTGGAAAATTATTCCAGTTAAACCTGAAACTTACAGAAAGGACAAAAGATAATGGATGATAAAAAAGTAGCAAGAATCAATGAATTATATCACAAATCAAAATCAGAAGGTCTGACACCGGAAGAACTAAAAGAACAGCAGATCTTGAGAAAAGAATATATAGATTCTTTTAAAAGGAACCTGCGTGGGCAGTTGAACAACATTTCTATAAAGGAAAAAGACGGAAGTATTACGAATTTAGGTGAGAAATTTGGAAACAAAAAAGGAAATTAGACATAAGATCATCCGTCTCAGAAAAGAGATGGATCCACTTGTGTGGCAACAGGCAACCAACGACATTACCGAAAGAGTTATCAATCATCCGCGATTTTTAGAAGAGACCGATATATACTGTTATGCAAATTATAACGGAGAAGTGGGAACCTCTTCCATCATGGAGGAAGCCTGGAAGCTCGGAAAAAGTGTGTGGTTTCCGAGAATTGAGGGAAGCGAAATGAATTTTTACCTGGTAGAAAGTAAAGATGACTTACAGCCGGGCGCATACGGGATTCTGGAACCAACCGGCGATCATATAGCAGACGGAGAAGACGGACTTTTGATCATGCCTGGAGTCGCTTTTGATGAAGAATGCCACAGGATTGGATATGGCGGCGGCTTTTATGACAAATATCTGGAAAAACATCCGAATCTGCATGCAATTGCAATTGCATTCGAATTGCAGATGTACAGAGAACTTCCTTTTGAGGAACATGATATAAAGCCAGAGAAAGTTGTGACAGAAAAGCAGAGTTATCCGCTTGATACAGAAGAGAAAAGTCTTATATAACAAAAAGGAGTGAACAAAAGATGGCAAATGGGTTACCGAAAGATCCTATGCTGTTACTTAGTGTAGTCAATACAAAACTCAGAGATTATTATCACAATCTGGATGCTTTATGTGATGATATGAATGTAGAAAAAGAAGAAATTGTGAATACTTTAAAAACCATTGATTATGAATATGACGAAAACAGACATCAGTTTGTCTAAATCCATGATTACTAATTGATTCTAAAATAATACAAAGGAGCAAAAAGAATGCTTAATAATGTTAATTACGATATAGATATTACAAAAGAGCCGCCGGCGGATGATACTGCCCGTCAGTATTATTTCATCGAAAAGGCAAAGGCATATGTACAGCGTGAATCCGAAGAACTTGGTCGTCCGCTGACGTTCTGCGTTACAACCTTTGGTTGTCAGATGAACCCGGTAATAGAGAATTATTAAGCATTTATATTGAACACACTTAAAGCCCCGAAAGCATTGATTTTCCGGGGCTTTTTTGCTATCTGTATAATAATGTGTGAGTTAATCCATTCTTGAAAACAATCTCTGTAATATGCCTGTCCATAACTGTGATATGGTCAATAATGGAGTTCATAAGTGTTTTCATTGCTTCTTCATCCATCATTGCGAGTTCTGAATACTCTATATTCCCACCACTGTTAATTTTGTGCGAGATAAGGAATTGAGATGCGGACTTAATGAATGCTGCCTGATCAACATTTTCTGAGATAGAAGATGAGTCTAGGCTCTTAATGCTATTTTCCAATTTCACCTTATCAACCTCTAATTTTGTTTTCATTTCAAGAAATTCTTTTTCGTCCATTGCATCATCATCGAAGAGGTATGCCTTTTTCAATCGCTCCAAAGCACGATCTGTTTTTTGGAGTTTTTCTTGCAGCTCTTTTTTCTTTTCCACTGTATCAGTATTTTTGCCATCTTTACTAACTGGTTTACCAGATAAAGTTTCTGTACCGGAACGACCATATAGCAAATCAATTGTATCCTGTAAGCTTGATTCAGATATTCCGGCCACGTCTGTGAAATCAATATGAGAGAGTATAACTCTTTCCAATGATTCAGTATCTTTGATGAATCTTCTACTTTTAGATGCATCAATAATAGCTGCTATATAATTTATCATGAACGGACCAATCTTTACATCGCTGACATTCAAGTTATCGCAATGTTTTTTCTGGTACTTTCCGGTACAAGCATAAGAGGATGGTCTGAATCCATTTCCTCTACGCCTATCTTTGGCAGTAACTTGATAGTTTGATCCACACTTACCACACACGATCAGTCCGGCAAATACATTACAGTTCTTTCTAATCGGATGCATGGCAGATGTATTCTTTCGTGTATGATTTGCATCCATGCGTCTATTTACTTCATTCCATATTTCCTGGTCTATCAATGGCGGAAATACGCCCTCCATATAGATAACTTCTTCATCAGCTTTTCTTTTTCCCCTGGAACTTTCCCTGTAGTTGTAGCGATAGGCACCTTTATTGATCGGATTCCGCAGAAAATCAGCAACAGTCTTAGATGTCCATTCACCACCACGCTTAGTAGGAATATTATGGGAGTTGTTATAGTCCCGGATGGTTACAGAAGAACCACCGTCCAGATACATCTGGTACATGGCTTTAGCATAAGGTGCTTCTTTCTTGGAATGTACAGGACATTTGTTTTCTGCATCCCAGTCCCATCCGTAGGGAACCCTTGCGCCATTCCATTGCCCGCTCTGTGCCCTACCTATCATTACGTCTGTGACACGCTCAGATGTCAATTTGCGCTCTAATTCGGCGAACACAAGTATAATCTTAAGGATAGCTTCTCCGATGGCACTAGAGGTGTCAAATTGCTCGTTCAGAGATATGAACGTAACATTGTTGTATTTGAAATCATCATACATGAGAGAGAAGTCCACAAGGTTTCTGGTGATACGATCAATTTTGTAAACAACAACATGAGACACTTTCCCCGCTTTTACTTTCTCCATCATTCGCTCAAATGCCGGACGTTTGGTGTTCTTACCAGATTTACCCGCATCCTCAAATACCTCAATTCGCTTTTTATCAACGTGCAGCACGTGTTCGCAATATGCTTTCAGTTCTTTCTTCTGGAATGGAAGAGAGTCCTTGTCTACTTGATAACCGGTAGATACACGGACGTATAATGCTACTATTTTTTCTTTTTGATTTATCATTTTATTCATCCTCCTTAAAATTAAGTATAAAAATAACAGCTAGCAAGGAACAAACGTTCCGCTTGCGTAACTGTATGAGGGATGATATACTTTCATTGAAACATCTTGACATTATCCCCCATAAGGTGATGTCAGAATCCCGGTGCCGTGATACACACCGGGATTTTTTATTTATTGTAAATTTATTTCTTGCTGTTGAGCGATTAACTGAGTAACATTGTCGTTATCAATATCTACATCATCAGAATTATCAGCGCGGAATTTAACTGGTGATGTGTCATCTTGTAATTCAAATGGAATTCCAACATTTATAGTTGCGCCAGAAAGAACTTCTTTGTAGTAATTGTTATATGATTCATCATCATCTATAGCAGACGCCCAGTCTGTCTTTTCAAGTTGAATCCCGTTTTGATATGCAACAAATGAATAATGGTCTAAAAATGTGCAGTCACGATCATTGATATTCGTAAAATCAAAATACACTAATAATATTTTCTTTCCAGAAGAATCTGTATCGTCTACAACCTTACTTCCGGTATATTTAAAGCTTGTTGTATTAGAAGTTATATCAATTTTTTCTACTTTATCATATCCATCTTCGATATTATCATTTCCATGTTTTTTAACCCATTCTTCCTGTGACAAATTTTCATCATCATCGGAAGATGCATCTTTCTTAGCATTGGTAACGGCTTTTTTGCCTGATTTCTTTTTTGAACTGGATTGCGCTGTTTGCTTGGTGCTGGATTCTTTCTTTTGAGAAGTATTTCCACACGCAACGGTTGAAATGGATAATATGCACGCTAACAGTGCTACAACAAATTTCTTTTTCATAATTTCCTCCTCAATTTTTTACAATAAAATCACCATTTAGATAGTTCTTTATATTGCTCATAGTTATCTTGCTCATCTTGCTCACGCAATTCTGCATTTCTTTTCAAAGCATTACGTTCAATTTCTTCCCACTTTTTTCTTTCGCTAATTTTCTTTTCACGCAAAATTTGTTTTTGCTCAGCCATTTGCTTGGCTCTTTTCTTTGCTTCCTCTTGTTCAATTAATCGTCTTTTCTTCTCTTTATTCAAGCGGTTAACATCGGATATAAAATCGCATATTTTGTAAATAATGAAAATAATTATAGCAGGAGGAAATGCTAGAACTACAAGTCCCATAATTATAAATGATGTAATCATAGATAAAACCTCTTGTACGCTATATAGCTTTTGCAATTCGCAGTTTGTTTAAATCTGGAAATAATTCACTTGCTATTTCAAGATAGTCATTCATATGATTTCTCATTTCTATTTTCTGAACATCTTCTTCATCAAAATCATTTCCGAGAATATGTCTCATTTCATGCAAGAACACTTCATGCTGTTTTTCGTAGTTCAATGATGCATCTATGAATATTGTATAAGAATCATCAGCGTTGTGTTTGACGCATCCTGGAATGCCATATGACTTATCTAGCATTACCACGTTTATATAATATCCTTTGTAGTACAATCATTCCTCACCTTCCTCAATTTTGCGCAATTCAGCGAGCTTCTTGGCAAAATCAACCAGTCTTTCTTTATCAACGGTGTTGTATACATCAAAGAGAATCTTGTCGTTGTTGTAGATTTCCTGTGCTGTACGAGCTGTCTCTTCATCAATGTAGTAGCCTTTATTGGAGGTTTCTTCGATTGGTTCTTCGCCTGTAAAGTATTCAACGCTAACCCCAAAGTAATCAGCTATCTTTTGAAGCTTTTCCCTCTTAGGAGTGTATTTCCCTTGCTTCCAGCTCGTGAGAGTGGCTGTTGTAACGCCTGTTTCTTTTGCAACTCTGTATGCAGTCACATTGTTTTTCTTTAGTAGTTCTTCAAATTTTTCATACATAGCTTTTCCTTTCTTAAAGCAAACTTAGAAAACTATGCTATTATATGTTGACAAGCTTAGAAAACTATGCTAACATACAGACATAGCTTAGAAAACTAAGTTAGAACAATATAAGGTTTCTTAGATAACTTAGATGGTACTTTGATTATATAAGAAACCTTAGATAGTGTCAATATCTAAGGAGGTGTAATAGTGTACGAAAAATTCCAATCATTATTGGATAAAACGAACAAAACGCCATATCAAGTGTCGAAAGATACTGGAATTTCAACTGCAACACTGTCTAGTTGGAAAAATGGCGTATATGTTCCGAAAGCAGACAAGTTAATGATTCTTGCGAAATACTTCGATGTTTCGATTGAGTATTTCCTGGAAGAGTAGAAAGGAGAACAATGAACGAATTACAAATTTTTAATTCAGAAGAGTTCGGTGATATTCGAACAGTAACTATCGAGAATGAGCCGTGGTTTGTTGGAAAAGATGTTGCGACAGCTCTTGGCTACGCAGACACATTCGGGGCATTGAAAAAGCATATTATGGACGAAGACAAGCTGGTCTGCCAAATTGACAGTGCAGGTCAAAAGAGAGATGTGACCGTAATCAACGAATCTGGCTTATATGCATTAATCTTTGGAAGTAAGTTAGAGTCAGCCAGGAGATTTAAGCACTGGGTAACAAGCGAAGTGCTTCCGGCAATTAGAAAGACAGGTTCTTATCAAAAACCAATGACAACCGATCAGAAGATTCAGTTACTTGCTCAAGGCAATGTAGAGCTGACAGAGAAAATTGACAAGGTAGATAAGGACTTGCAGGAGTTTAAGGCAGACATGCCATTGTTAGCACTGGAATGCCAGAGAATCACAAGAGCGAAGAATCAGAAAGTAGTTCCGCTGATGGGCGGAAAGGATGCACCAGCATACAAGAATAAGAGCCTGATGCACAAAGTATACAGCGATGTGGATGCACAGCTCAGAAGAGAATTCGGTGTGAATACTTATAAGGCAATTAAGCGGAGCCAATGTGATTTGGCAGTTGAGATTATTAAAAAATACGAATTGCCAAGATGTCTGAGAGAGGAAATTGAGGATGAAAATTCTCAGATGTGCTTTGCGGTGTAGGAGGAAAACATTATGGACGAAAGGAGAGTTTATGAAGAAAAGGAAAATAGACCTTGATGATGTGGCAATCATCTGTGGTCTACTCTCAATCATTATCAATGTGGCATTTTCTGGAAAAGAGTTATTAGCCAATGTGCGTTGGTTGTTATCTTATCTAGGTTTGTAAGAACTGCCACAGCTAAAGATGCAATAGAAATGTTTTTATACATTATAACGCAGAAAGGATGAGCTATATGGAAGAAAAGAGAAAATTAATCGAAGAAGAGCTTAGAAAACTTGGAATCACTACGATTGATGAACTCAACGAAGCCATCAAAAAAGAGAAACTGGATGTCACATTAATGGTTGCGCCAATTCCAAATAAAAAGGTGGCAACATGTTAGGAGATCATATGAAAGAAATCTTCAAAAAAATCCTGTTTTGGGTGGCGATTGCAATATTGTTCGAGATAGTATGGGTCGCAATTCTGCTGATTTACTGCCGAATGGGCGGACCACTAGATATTGTATGGAAATAAAAATCGCACCCATAGAGAGTGGCATCTCTCATACAGGTGCAAATGTAAAAATAAATGACAATTAAATAATAGCATAGGAGGCGTCATGAAACAACCTAAAAAGTTAACATTGAACCAGAAAAAGCTTCTGGCGGATCTCGGGTTGTCCCCGAAAGAATGGATGAACCTGTTCGAAGATGATTTGTACTTACATATCGTCAAAAAGGACAGTTCAGATAGAAAAATCATTGATAAAACAAGGAGGACGATTACAGGTGAAGCAGATTAAATTGCTGTCCATGCATATCCAAAATTTTAAAGGATGTAAGGACAGAACTATTGAGTTTGGTGAAAAAACAAGAATCTCCGGTGCGAATGCCACTGGAAAGACAACAATCTTTGATGCGTTTACGTGGCTATTGTTTGGAAAAGATAGCCTTGGAAGTTCTGATTTTGATATTCGGCCGTTGGATGCAGACGGGAAGATGGTAGATAATATTGAGATTTCCGTTGCAGCAAAGATATCAGTTTATGGTGACGAATATGATCTGAAAAAAGTTCAGAAGCAGAAATGGGTTAAAAAGCGTGGAACTAATACAAGAGAATTCCAGGGGAACGTGAATGAATTCGAGATTAACGGATATCCGAAGAGTCAGAAAGAGTTTAAAGAGTTTATCTCAGAAATTGTTGACGAGGATGTGTTTAATCTGATTACAAATCCAAACGCTTTTAATGCATTAGCTTGGAAGAAACAACGTGAAATTCTTATGGAATTTGTTGGAAGCTTTTCTGATGTGGATATTGCAGATGGATTCGGTGAGAAATACACAAAGCTTATCCCGGAACTGAAAATTGCAAGCACGGACGATATCTTGAAGAAATATGCAAAGGCAAAAAATACTCTTAATAAGGATATGGTTGAGATCCCGGCACGTATTGACGAAATCTCCAAACAACTTGTGATTGCTGATGTTGGAGCGTTGGAGATTGAAAAATCGGCTAAAGAAGTGGCTCTGCAGAAAGTTGAAGATGAATTATCAGGTGGCAACAGTCAATTGGAAGATATCAATTCCAAACGTCAGGATATCATGAATCTCAAATTTCGCATTTCCGAAATTCAGAACGAAGAAAACCAGAAGTTATTTGATAAGTCAAGGGCTCTTAGAGATGATTTGGTAGCGAAAGAAGATACTCTGAGAAGCATTAAACGTGAGATCGCTGATACGAATTCTGAAATTCATTCGGTTCACTCTAAATATGAGTGGTCTGTTAAGGAAGTTAAGCGGTTGCAAAAAGAGTGGAGAGCGGAAAAAGCAAAGACATTCACTGAAATGGTTCCAATGGAGCCAATTCCAGAAAGTGCTTCTGTATGCCCGGCTTGTGGACAGGATTTACCGGAGGATGTAATTCAGAAAAATATCGAGAACTATGAGAAGAAAAAACAGGCATATGAAGATAAATATGCGAATGATCTTATCCAGTTCAAAGAGCGGAAGAGAAATAAAATCTCTGAAATCGAAACTGCCGGAACAGAAGTTGCTGCGAATAGGGATAAGTATAAGAGCCGTGAAGAGGAACTTCGCAAAAGCATGGCCGAATTGGATTCTAAGCTGGTGGAAGCTCAGAAAGCATATGATTCTGTACAGGAAGAACTTGATCGTTATCCAAAGACAGCGGATATTTCTGAAAACACTGATTATAAGGCAACTGTAGAGAAAATCTCGGTACTTGAAAAAGAAATTGAATCCATGAGTTCTGATACATCTGGAAGAACAGAACTTGAAGCAAAAAAAGCGGTGCTGAAAGATGAAATTGCGGAGATTGCCGGAAAAATTCTGGCAGCAGACAATTCCAAAGTAAAGGAACGTATCGCAGAACTTGAGGCAGAGCAGAAAGAAGTCGGACAGAAAATCGCAGAACAGGAGCAGATGATTGACCTTGTGGAAGATTTCATCCGTGGAAAAATGAATAGGATTTCTGCAAAGGTTAATGAGATGTTCAAAATCGTTTCATTCAAGTTGTTCTCAGAACAGATTAATGGCGGTCTGAAAGAAACTTGCGAATGTACTGTAAACGGCGTACCGCTGTCAAGTTTGAATAACGGGCACAGGATTATTGCCGGACTGGATATTATTCAGTCGCTGTCAAACCTGTATGAGGTTAGCTGCCCGGTTTTTATTGACAACAGCGAAGCGGTAAATGAGGTTAATTTCCCAGATATGAACGCACAGACGATTCATCTGGCGGTAACTGATGACAAAGTATTGAAAGTAGAAAGTGAGGATAAATAAGATGTTAAAAGTTGATTTTGAAAGAACAGAAATTAAAGGATCGGAGCCACATATTCTTACAGAATTTACGATACTCGCAAGAAATTTACGTAAGCTTCTTGCAAAGGACCAAAGTACAGAGTATGCAGATGCAAGGATTGCAAGGGCGATTGAGTTGTCAAAAAAAACATCAGATGAGATTGATGAAGAAGTTTTGAAATCCATCAATGAGTTAGGAAAAATGTTAGCAAGAGCTTGTTCCGAAGAAAAAGTCAAAAAAGAGAGCGATGATAAAGAGCCGTCAACGGGCAATTCGGATTTTGATGATTTCCTGAAAGACCTCTTTTGCAGAGGTGCTGAGTAATGTACATAAAGGCGAAATATCTTAAGAACGATATCCCGGCCGGCAAAGCTTACACCTTTGAAACCGATGTCCCTGTAAAAATCGGGGACAAGATTTCTGTCGGTAAAGCACAGGCAGTCGTAGAAGTTGTGAATGTGCCGGAAGAGGAAGTTCTCGGATATAAGGATAAGATCAAGAAAGTGCAGAAAGTGGAGGAAGAATAGATGGAATTTAAAATTGGTAGACTTTACAGGGTTAAAAATGGTGAAGAAAAAGGAAATATTATTAGGATTGTAAACCATGATGCTTTTGCAGACAAGTATACATATGAAACAATTAATGAAATTAAAAAATGCCTGGTTAACAATTTCTACAATGGATCACCTTTTTCCAAAAATTTAAAACCAGTAAGTGAATGTATTGTGATTTACCGTAGAGGTAATGAAGTTATTGCATTGAATAAAATTGACGGTTCCAAAGCTGTTGCGAAATGCCATCCAGATGATGATTTCGATTTTATGGTCGGTGCAAAATTGGCTTTCCAGAGACTCACTGGAAGTGAGCCAGCCGAAACAGATACAGATTCATTTGAGGAAAACGCAAAGCCTATGGCAAAAGCTTTTCGTGCGTCTGTTGGAGCATTAATAGTAGAGGGATTTACAAGAACGGAAGCAATCGGAATTGTTCTTAAAATGGTAGCAACTCAGTAAAAATATGGAGGAAGAATAATGGCAGAGAAAAAAGAAGTGGCTCAGAAACAGGAGTTTACGACAAATCTGAGCGAGTGGACAAACCTTGTTACTGGTCTTGTTTCAAGAGATTTTGAGCTGTGTGGTGTGCAGTATGATGAATATTCCAAACAGTGTGCTATGAACGCAATGTCTGCAATATTCCAGTTGGTACAGAACACCGACAAGGCAGATATGAAAAGCCTCAACACCTCTAATCTTAGAGAAGTTGTGGCACAGTGTGCAAGCCTTAAGCTGAATGCTAGTTCAATGCCAAGAGAAGTGTATTTTCAGCTTCGCAGTAAGCAGATCAATGGTCAGTGGATTAAGCTTGTCGAAATCGGTATTGAGGGTGACGGGAACGATGCATTATTAAGAAATTTCGGCGTGAATGTCGATGCTGTCTATCCATCTTGGTTGGTAAAAGAAGGTGATGATTTTATATATCCAAAGTATAAAGGGTTGGAGATCACACCGCCTGAATGGAATCCAAAAGGACTTTCTGAAAAAACCGTTCGTGTTGTAACACCGATTAAGTTAAAAGACGGAACTATTGAGTACAGAATAGCTGAAAGAGAAGCGGTTAAGAATAATTTACTGGCACATATATCTAACAATATGACGAACGAAACATTCGGATTTGTAACCGGAAAGAACTCTAAGGGGAAAGACCGGACGAGATACGATGCTACAGCGGAAGAGAAAGCGAAAATATCTGCAAAAAAAGAGGAAATCTTGTCAGCCGTTCGTAAATGTGAAACACTGGAAGACATTTTGAATAGTGAGGTTGCAAGACCGTTTATTAGTTCGGCATGGCTTAATACACCCGAAGCAATGATTGTTCGAAAGATGCGGAACAATGCTATCAAGAAATTCCCGAAAGACCTTAACAGTATGGCGTCAAGTTCTCTTTTACAGTTGGATGAAACGTATAAGGTAGCACAGGAAGAGATCAAAGAGAATGAAAATTCACAGGAATTTGCAGTTGAAGACGAACCGGATGTAGTAGTTGAATCAGAAGCTGTTGAGGTGGAAACGCCGGAATTTGCAAAGGAGTAAAGATATGGAATTAAAAGATTTAAAAACAGGAATGGTTGTTGAAACAAGAAATGGTACAAAATACTTGGTTGTCAATCGGGATGGAGAATTATGCGATATTGGAATGAACTGCTATATGACGCTTGATGGAAGAGATCCACATAAAAGTAATATGACATGGCCGAATGATTCTTCCCTTGATATTATGAAAGTTTTCAAGCCAAAATTAAGAAAATTTAGCATCATGCTTTCAGATGAACATAACTGTATTTGGAAACGTGAAGAAGTACGAAGAATGACCGTTTCTGAAGTCTGCAAAGAGCTTGGATATGAAGTGGAGATTGTGAGAGATGATAGTTAAAACGATTGGTTCTGGAAGCTCTGGCAATGGTTATGCTCTGATTTCAGGGGAAGATATTCTTCTCCTGGAATGCGGAGTACCGGCAAAAGAAATGCTGAAAGCTATTGATTATCAGACTTCCATGGTGAATGGTTGCTTACTGTCCCATATCCATGGTGATCACGCTGGATATATTAAACAGTATATGCAATACGGAATCATGATGTACACATCGGATGAAGTCGAAACAGATGTTGAAACGGTAATGGGAGAGAAAACCATAGGCTTACAGAGGATGAAACGGCAGAAGATAGGCTCATTTGAAGTAGTTCCGTTCCATGTACCACATGGAGAAACAGAATGTGACGGATGGCTGATTGATACACCGGATGGACGGATTCTCTTCATCACAGATGCCGAGTATTGCCCGTATGATTTTTCAAAAATGCATATCAACTACGGCTTGATCGAATGTAATTATGCAGAGGATTATATCAGGATTGAAGATAGTAGTCCTAAATACAACCATGTATTAACCGGTCACATGGAACTTGAAACGTGTAAACGGCTGATACAGAAGATTAACAGTGTAAGTCTAAGAAGTATAGGCTTGATACATTTAAGTGCCTACAATGGCAATCCAGCGCGGTTCACGGAAGAAATACAGGAGATAGTTGATTGTGATGTGGATGTGTGGGTTGCAGAAAAAGAAACTGAGAAAGAATTTAGGCTGATGCCGTTTTAGGAGGGAAAAATGATTTACTCAATAATTTATGGATTTTGTGCAGTTATGCAATTTATTTGTTTCTCAATTACACAAAAAAACAGGAACTAAAGTTTTGTATTTAATTGCATCAATTTTATTTGCTGTAGCAGCAATTTTACATTTGAAATAAATGAAAGGTGGAATGACTTATTAATAAAGTAATTTTAATGGGAAGATTGACAAGAGATCCTGAAATCAAAAGTTCACAAGGAGAAAAATCTACAACGATTGCCAGATACACACTGGCTGTAGACAGACGATTCAAGAGAGACAACGAGCAGAACGCAGACTTTATCGGATGCGTTGCTTTCGGAAAGAGTGCGGAATTTGCTGAGAAGTATTTCCGTCAGGGAATTAAGGTTGTTATAACCGGACGTATTCAGACTGGTAGTTATACCAATAAGGACGGTCAGAAAGTTTACACGACAGACGTTGTGGTAGAAGATCAGGAATTTGCTGAGAGCAAAGCAACGAGCCAGCAGAATCAGCAGAATAACAGTACCCCAGCAACAGACAGTGATGGATTCATGAATATCCCGGATGGCATTGACGAGGAGATGCCATTTTCTTAAGAGGTGAATGTGATTGAAAACGAAACCAAAGAAGTGTTGCCATCCAAATTGCTTTGATTGTCCTTATAAGGATTGTAGATGGCAAGAAATGACATCTCAAGATTTTTCGGAGAGTAATAGTAGGGATTATGAGCTATTTGAGAGCGCTACTGGTTGGAAATACCACAAAGGAACAGATAAGGAATATAGAAATTTACGACAAATGGCGTATAGATCGGAGCATCCAGTAAAAAGAGAAAGAGCTGATTATCATCGAAAATATTATAAAGAACATTGCGAAGAGATCAAACGACAGCAAAAAGAAAATTATGACACACGAAAGAATACTAAATCTTGTCGCAAATGGCGCAAGAAAAACGTAGAAAAAAAGAGAGAATATGATCGCCAACGATATCTAAAAAGAAAGGAGGCGAAGCAAAGTGCAGAAAGAAAAGAAGCCGTCTGAAATCATACAAGAATTTCTCGAGTTCTTAAAATACTGCGATAAAGAGTATAAAGATTGCGTAACACAGGTATACAAGTACGACAAAATGAATCAGGATTATCTGCATGATATTGAATTTGCTCATGACTATGATGAACGATGCAAGTTGGCCACACAGATACACAAACAGAGAAATGACAGACGAGCGATGAAAGATAGAGTTGAATTTGTCGAAAAAGTAGCTAAATTCTGTGCGGACAGGCAGAATAAGCAGTTCATTGACAGGCTTAAAAGCCTATTGGAGCAACAGGAAAGAGCTGAACAGTATGTACTTAGCGAACGCCATTATAACAGGAGAGGTGAGATAGCCAATGATACTAATTAGTGATAAGGGACAGCAGAAAGGCAAGCATACCGCTAAGGAGAATTACTGGAAGGATCATGGAATAGAAGTATTAACCATGCCTCTTCCTTGTGGAGATTACATAATCGCGAATGAACGAGTTATGGATGTAATCAACCGGAAGAATGAACGTGGTGTTCCGGTTAAAAAGATGGATTTTCTTGGGACATACAATGTAACGGTTGATACAAAAAAAGATATCCAAGAGCTTGTCGGTGATATTTGTGGAAAGCAACACGCAAGGTTCCGGGATGAATGCATATTGGCTCAGAATAACGGCATTAAGTTGTATGTGTTGGTGCAGAACGCCGGTGGCCTGGTAAAAGGAACTAAAGACATCTACAATCCAACAATCCGTAATCTGGATGATCTGCATAGATGGAGAAATCCAAGATTATTTGAAATGAAACGGACGAATGAAATTATCGGATATTACAGGAGCAGCGGGAATCCGATATACAAGAGAGTTCAGAAATATCCGGCAGCAACTAGGGGCGAAACGCTCATGAAAGCTTGCAAAACGATGCAGAAGAAATATGGAGTTGAGTTCGTCTTTTGTAGTAACTCTGAACAGGGAGCAAAGGTAATTGAGCTGCTTCAACGGGAGGTGAGATAGTTGGCAGATGTAAAGTGGATAAAAATCACAACAGATATTTTCGATGATGAAAAGATCCTGCTCATTGAAAGTCTGCCGGAATCCGATTCGATTATAGTTATTTGGTTCAAGCTTTTGTGCTTGGCCGGAAAGATGAATAATTCTGGTGTGTTCATGATGAATGATTCGATAGCTTATACGGATGAAATGTTGTCTACAATATTCCGGCGAAAAGAAACTACTGTAAAACTAGCATTAGATACATTCGAAAAATTTGGTATGATCCGGCGAATTGATGGTGTGCTAACTATACCTAATTGGGGAAAACATCAAACATTGGACCAGTTAGAACGAAAACGTGAATATCAGAGAGATTATATGCGTGATTACAGGGCAAAACAGAAAGAAATAGCAGATAAAACTCACTGTAAAACTAACAGTAATACTAATGTTAGCCACCTAGAAGAAGAAAGAGAAAAAGATATAGATATAGAAGAAGATAAAGAATATATATTAGTATCTAAAGATACTAATTGTCGGAAAGACTTCCAACGCTGTGTAGATGCTTGGAATTCATTAGCACAGTATGGAATAACGGGAGTAAAAAAAGTAAGTACTTCTTCCACAAGGGGCAAAATGCTTATTGCAAGAATTAAAGAATACGGAGCAGAAGATGTTTTAAAAGCAATAGAGAAAATTAAAGGCAGCAGTTTTCTGCAAGGAAAAACAAAGGGCCCTGTTCAGTGGTTTGATTTTGAATGGTTTGTAAGACCAAATAATTTTCCAAAAGTGCTGGAGGGAAAATATGACGATGTGAAAATCAACGGACCGCATGAGACAAAAACACTGGAAGAAGACGGGTGGCAGTAAATGATTAATGAAAGCGAGATTAGAAAGACATTATCACTGATAAAGCCGGACGGTCAGTTATTCGAAGTAAGGGTTATATATAATTCCAAGGCTGTGTATAGTGGATATTTCAAATCGGCGGATGATCTGATGACAGCATTGCATAGAGATATCCGAGATTACGCCAACTGTAATATTTACATCACACTGAATTATCTGAATGACGAATGCTATTCGAGAAGCCAACGGAACCGATTCATGTCGAAAGGATTGGCAACAACCAGTGATAAGGATGTCCTGGGATATGAATGGATATTCATTGATGTGGATCCGCACCGGACTACGGCGGTATCTTCCAGTGATGCTCAGGTCGAAAAAGCTAAAGTTATTGGAAACAAGGTATATGCATTTATGAAAAACCTTGGATTCTATGATCCGATATGTGGGTTCAGTGGAAATGGCGTTCATTTGCTATATCGAGTAAAAATTAAAAATTCGGAAGAGAATGTTAAGTTAATTGATAACTGCTTAAAAGTATTGGACATGTTCTTTTCGACAGATGACGTACAAATTGACTTGAAAAATTTTAACCCAGCAAGAGTGTGCAAGCTCTACGGGACGAAAGCACAGAAAGGATCTGACACCAAAGAACGTCCACACCGAATGAGCCGGATAATCAGTGCACCAGATGAAGCGAGAATAAATGACATCCAATACATAGAAAAGCTGGCCGGAATGTTGCCAAAAGAAGAAAAACCACAGAGGTATAACAGTTATCAGCCGACACATTTTGACTTGGATGAATGGCTAGATGAACATGGATTGAGATATCGGAAATCATCTTATTCTGGTGGAGTTAAATATATATTGGATGAATGCCCGTTTGATAGCAACCACAAAGGAAAGGATGCCTGTATATTTCGGGCAACCAGTGGAGCTATTGGATTTCATTGTTTCCACAATTCATGCGCCGATAAGACTTGGAGAGATGTAAGACTTAAGTATGAGCCGGACGCTTACGAAAAGAAGCAACAGGAATACAGCGATAGGATTTACGCTAAACCGAAGAAGAAACCGGAATATAAGCCAATACAAGAAAAAGAGGGCGAACCGGTATTTCTGACAGCGAAAGACATTCTGAATATGCCACGACCACCGGAGAGATTCGTAAAAACTGGAATTAGTGATATCGATCAGAGAATGAGAGGGCTGAAAACAGGATATACATCTGTTCTGTCTGGCTTAAGAGCTTCTGGAAAATCGAGCGTAATTTCAGAAATCTGCCTGGATTGCGTTGAATCTGAGAGCAAAGTAACGGTTTACTCCGGAGAGTTATCGCCACAGAACTTCATGCGATGGATGGATTTGCAGGCAGCAGGAAAAGCTTATGCAGAACCAACACAGTTTGAGGGTTACTACAATGTGGCTAAAGAGAACCAAGAGAAGATTGCCGAATGGTTAGCTAAAAATTTTACATTGTACAACAATAAGTATGGCAATAACTTCTTGGCTGTGAAAGAACAGTTGGAGCGGAAAATCGAAGCAGATAAGCCAGATTTACTGATACTTGATAATTTAATGGCTTTCGATATTAGAAGCCTTTCAGAGAACAAATTTGAAGCTCAGACAGCATTTACGTGGTCATTACATGAGATGGCCCAGAAATATGACATACACATCATATTTGTAGCGCATCCGAGAAAGGCAATGGGATTCCTAAGACTGGATGATATATCAGGAACAGCAGATATTGGGAATGCAGTAGACAATGCGTTCATTATACATCGTGTAAATAACGATTTTGTCCGACTTACAAAGCAGATGTTCGGATGGAAAGATGATGATCCGTTATATAGTGCTGACAACGTGATTGAAATAGCAAAGGACCGTGACGGTGGACTGCAAGACTACTTTATCCCATTGTACTACGAAAAGGAAAGTAAGCGATTAAAAAACAGTTTTACTGAGAACAAAATCTACAGTTGGAACAAACAGAATGATGGATTCAAGTCTATTGATCAGATGGAAATTCCATTCGATATGTAGAGGTGGGCAACATGACAGATGAAGAATTGAAAAAGATCTATTATCCGATAGCTGAATGTTGGAAGCTGATTAGAATATATCGTGAATGCACCGGTACTGATAAAGAAGCGGATGTATTATTGGAAAAGTTGCAACAGATATTTGAAAAATCTGGCAAAACTGAATTCGCAAAGCGGATAGTTTTTGCTGCCGGTGAAGAAATTGACAGAATCATGATGGAGAACAAGAAGAATGAAAAGAAGATCTGAATTACGGCGTGCACCGGATGAAATTGACAATATGCTCGAGAGCCATTATGCGGCTCTGGAAAAAGACAAGCCGTCAGAACAGGCTATTGAGGATTTTAAACGGAAACCACATTATGCGGATCCGTATGAATATTGGAGAAAGAAACAGGAGAAAAGTAAAAATGAGTAAAAGTAGTGTATTGGAATTAGCAAAGAAATTCGTAGCAGCTATCGAGAAAGAAGAACAGAAGCCGGAAATCGGAAAGACAATTGAAGTTGCCGGTATTAACTGGTTGGTGCTGGACAAACTTGAAAAAGGATATTTTGCAATTTCGGAAGATTTTTACGGAAGAGACAGAGAGTTTGATGATAATTGCAACGACTGGAAAAGCAGTGATTTGAGAAATGAGTTAAACACTGATCTCCGCAAAAAGATTGAAAGCGAATTAGGGACAGATTCACTGGTCGAGTTTGAACGCAATTTACTTTCGTTAGATGGTCAGACGGAATATGGAACTTGCAGAGATTATGTTTCACTTATTTCCGTGGATGAATACCGGAAGTATAGAAAGCTCCTGCCGAATACGGGGAAATGGTGGTGGACACTTACACCAGACAGCACGGCTTGTAATGATGATGACACATATGTTCTGGCTGCTCCTCCGTCCGGTAGCATCTGCAGCCTTGGCTGCGGCAACAGTTGCGGGGTGCGCCCGGTTTGTATCTTTTCCTCTTCGATTTTTGAACATTAAAAGTGACCAGCGTGGATTTATATAGAAAAATTGATGAAAGAGGTAATGGAGTGACACGACAGGAACAGGAAGACAGAGAGCAAGAGGAATATCTTGCGGAGTGGTCTAAAAAGCAGAAAGAGAAGCGAGAAAAGAAGAAACGAAAATTTTGGTTTAGGAGGGACAGAAAGTGAAATATAAGGTTGGAGATAAGGTAAAAGTAAGAAGTGACTTGAAATGCGAGGAGTATTATGGCGGTATTACATTCAATTTTGAAATGAATAAATTTAAAGGAATGGAAATTACAATCGCAAGAGTTAATTATGGTGGATATTATGAAGTACTTGAAACACCATATAATTTTACAGATGAAATGCTTGAACCGGTAGAAGAAATGAGTGCGGAAGAAGCAATTAAATTATCTGGAAAATTGTGCTCAAGTTCAAATTGTAATGAATGCCCGGTTTTTAAAGCACGAAAAAAATACGGTGAAAGGTGTAACGTGTTTGAAAAAGAACACGCCGAAGAATATCTTGAAATCCTTAAGCAGTGGAAAGCAGATCATGAGAAGAAAGAAGTTGAGGTTGAGTTTGCTTGCATTGTTCGAGTGATTGAAGATACAGGCTCAAGGAGAAGATGCGTGTACGAGGAAGATGTCACGGAAGTAAAAGATGAAACATTCAAGATGTCAATGAAAAGGATTTTGGAAGAATACTGTAAGGAGCACGAGGGAAAATTCTTTACAGTGTACGAAGAAACCTGCCGAGTAAAGGAGTAGCCGGGAATGATAGTTCAAGACAGGATTGGGGGATGTGAGAGTGAAATTTATAGACTGGTTCGCCGGAATAGGTGGTTTTAGAAGAGGAATGGAACTTGCCGGACATGAATGCGTTGGTTTTTGCGAGTTTGATAAGTTCGCTACAGCAAGTTATATTTCCATGCATCTTCTGACGGACGAACAAAGAAAGAGGCTGGATGAATTACCACAGAAGAAAAGGCAGAAGGAGATTTTAAAAGATGAATACAGAAACGGAGAATGGTATGCAAATGACGTTAGAAGAGTGTGTGCCGATGATATTCCGAAAGCAGACTGTTGGTGTTTCGGATTCCCATGCCAAGACATCTCAGTTGCAGGAAAACAGCTTGGATTTCAAGGGAACCGTTCAA
>ERZ772867.1362-NODE-1362-length-28640-cov-9.063705_pt1 | contig 28640 bp, 23 predicted proteins | sample MGYA00511341_ERZ772867 | MGnify/ENA primary metagenome ERZ772867 (study PRJEB29015, sample SAMEA2737707) | human gut metagenome | biome: human gut; feature: human-associated habitat; material: faeces | place: China | collected 2012 ... | reverse complement strand
AATTAAACCACATACTCCACCGCTTGTGCGGGCCCCCGTCAATTCCTTTGAGTTTCAACCTTGCGGCCGTACTCCCCAGGCGGGATACTTATTGCGTTAACTCCGGCACGGAAGGGGTCGATACCTCCCACACCTAGTATCCATCGTTTACGGCTAGGACTACCGGGGTATCTAATCCCGTTCGCTACCCTAGCTTTCGAGCCTCAGCGTCAGTTACAGTCCAGAAAGCCGCCTTCGCCACTGGTGTTCTTCCCAATATCTACGCATTTCACCGCTACACTGGGAATTCCGCTTTCCTCTCCTGCACTCAAGAAAACCAGTTCGGACCCCATCACGGGGTTGAGCCCCGCACTTTTAAGATCCGCTTAGTTTCCCGCCTGCGCTCCCTTTACGCCCAATAATTCCGGACAACGCTTGCCGCCTACGTATTACCGCGGCTGCTGGCACGTAGTTAGCCGTGGCTTCCTCGTTAGGTACCGTCAAATAAAAACCGTATTATTATTCTTACCCTTCGTCCCTAACAACAGAACTTTACGATCCTAAGACCTTCATCGTTCACGCGGCGTTGCTCCGTCAGGCTTTCGCCCATTGCGGAAGATTCCCCACTGCTGCCTCCCGTAGGAGTCTGGGCCGTGTCTCAGTCCCAATGTGGCCGTTCATCCTCTCAGACCGGCTACTGATCGTCGCCTTGGTGGGCCTTTACCCTCACCAACTAGCTAATCAGACGCAAGCTCATCTTCAAGCGGAAGCATTTTCAGAGGCCTCCTTTAGTAAGTGTCTCATGCGATACTCTTACATTCATTCGGTATTAGCACCCCTTTCGAAGTGTTGTCCCCATCTTGAAGGTAGATTGCTTACGCGTTACTCACCCGTTCGCCACTTGGTGTTTACCGAAATAAACACCCCGTTCGACTTGCATGTGTTAAGCACGCCGCCAGCGTTCGTCCTGAGCCAGGATCAAACTCTCCAAAAAAATTATTTTTCGAAGAACCGATTGGCTCTTAATTATCTGTTTAAAAAGAATTTATTAGGTAATCTGCTATAAAAGCAGATACCGCACATTCGTTTATGTTAGAAAACATATTGTGCATTGTTTAGTTTTCAAAGAACATTTCTTGCTGGCTTCAAAAGTCAGCTTGTATATCTTAACTCAAGAAGTTTATCTTGTCAAGAACTTTTTTTAATTTATTTTTTGTTTTTAACAATTTTCTTCTTTTGAGTTGCCCTCTCGTTGAGTGCTTAATTATTATATCTACTATAAATCACTTTGTCAACATCTTTTTTGTGATTTTTTACATTTTTTAATAAAAATTTTATAAATCACTTATAAAATGTATCAAAATCCTTTATTTTTCAATAAAAATAGAGATGACATACTAAATAAATAGTATGCCATCTCATATTGATATCTATTAACTTTACAGATTTTATTAAACTGTTGTAATACCTTGCTGACTAGCTTGCTCATGAAGTTTCGCAATTCTATCTTCAGTCAATGGATGTGTGCTAAATAGATTTGCTATAGATTTTCCTTTACCAGCTAAAGGATTAATAATAAACATATGAGAAGTTTCTGGTTTCGCATTTGGTATTTCTCCATATTTAGCATAATGCTCTATTTTTTCCAAGGCATTTGCTAAATAAAGCGGATTTCCACAAATACGACCACCTTCAGCATCTGCATCATATTCTCGCGTACGGGAAATAGCCATTTGAATTACCGCAGCAGCAATAGGAGCTATAATAGCTGTTGCCATCAACACTAATGGATTAGAACCTTCTTCATCATCATTATTGCTACCAAAAATAGCTGCAAATTGAGCAATATTCGCTATCATAGAAATCACACCTGCAATAGAAGCTGCTATTGTTCCAATCAATGTATCACGATGTTTTACATGGGCAAGCTCATGGCTGATAACCCCTGCTAATTCTTCATAAGTAAGTACTCGCATAATTCCTGTAGTTACAGCTACAGCTGCATGTTCTGGATTTCTACCTGTAGCAAAAGCATTTGGCTCATCAGCTTCGATAATAGCTACTCTTGGCATAGGAAGTTGTGCTCTTTCTGCCAATCTTTCTACTAAATCATATAGATTAGGTGCTTCTTCGCGTGTTATCACTCTAGCATTATATGCTCTTAAACACATGGTATCGCTATTCCAATAAGTATAGAAATTCAATCCTAAAGAGATAACAAACATAACTACAGCGCCTGTACTGCCGCCAATTGCACCACCAATAGCAATCAATATACCTGTTAACGCCGCCATCAATAACGTCGTTTTTAACATATTCATAAATAATTTCCTCCTAAAGTTCTGTTAACAATTACAACTTTTATGATTTTTAAACCAACCAAAACTCAATATCATTAACACCAATACAACTTTAATAATCAAACTCCATTCCACTAAGTAAACACCAATAACTCTATCCATTACCATCATTTCAGCAGCAGTATAAGCTAAAATACCGCCACCTACATAAACAAGACCTGGTAATTTTTTCATTATCATTAAAAATAATTGCGCACCACATAATACTATTGGCAAGCTAATCATCAAACCACAAATAATTAAACTCCATTTTCCTTCTGGAACCATATTAGCTACGCCTGCTAAAGATAATACATTATCTAAACTCATGATAAAATCTGCAATAATAATAGTTCTTACTGCAGCCATCAAAGTAGTTGGCTGTTTATCACCGGCTTTATCATCACCATGGTCAGTCAACAATTTAACTGCTATATATAATAGAAGAATTCCTCCTATAAATTGTAAGTATGGTAAACCTAACAATTCTGTAGCAAATAAAGTTAATAATACTCTAATTATTACAGCTCCCATACAACCAATTATCATGGCTTTCAATTTCTGTTTATCAGGAAGTCTTTTACATGCCATAGCTATTAAAATAGCATTATCGCCACTTAAAATTAAATCCAATAACAAAATACTTCCTAGAGCTGCAAACCATGCCGCAGAAAACATGCCTTCCACTTATTCATCGCTTCTTTCTAAATTAATTTGTATCATATTGATGATATAAAAAAAGACCCTGCTTCCTAAAACATCAGCCTAGGAAACAAGGTCTTGCTTACATATTAAATGTCGATTGTACCGGAGATAAACTCGTATTGACGATATCAATCGTTCAGCTACTCCCCTTGCGAGTAAGTAATCATTACTAATAATATAGCATATTCAATATTTACCTGCAAGATATGATTTATCACTTTATAATCTAAATCAATTTTCTACTAATTTATTAGCAACTGCTTTTTCTTCTTTATCCATTTTTCCAGCTAAATAATTTGCTGCTAAAGAACCAGAAATATTATGCCATACACTAAAGATTGCTCCTGGTATAGCTGCTACAGCACCAAAATGCATCATAGCAAGAGATGTTGCAAGCCCTGAATTTTGCATACCTACTTCAATAGAAATTGCTTTTGATTTAGCCATATCCATTTTTAAAGCTTTAGCAATAGCAAAACCTAAAGCGTAACCTAACATATTGTGCAAAATAACTACAGCCATGATGAGCAAGCCAGTTTCCATTATTTTTTGTGCACTAACAGATACTACACCACCTACGATTAAAACGATAGCAATTACAGAAATAAGTGGTAATAATTTTATAGCCTTGCGTACAAAATCACCAAAGAATTTATTGATGATAATACCTAAAGCAATAGGTACTACTACTACTTGAATAATAGAAATCATCATTGCTTGTAAAGAAATATCAATCCACGCACCAGCGAGCCACCAACTGAGAATAGGTGTAACAATTGGCGCTAAAATTGTAGTTGTCATTGTCATAGATACGGATAATGCTACATCGCCACGTGCCAAGTAAGTCATAACATTTGAAGATGTTCCGCCTGGGCAAGTACCTACCAAAATTACACCGACTGCAAGTTCTGGTGGTAATTGAAATAATGTTGCTAAAACCCAAGCAAGTGCTGGCATAATAGTGAATTGAGCAAGTGCCCCAATAAATACATCTTTAGGACGTTTAAATACTAATTTAAAATCTTCAAAACGCAAAGTCATACCCATACCAAACATGACAATGCCCAATAAATATGTAACATATTTCGCCGACCAGGTAAAAGTCCATGGCATAAACAAAGCAATTGCAGCCACGATAATAACAAAAGCCGCCATATATTTCGATATAAAATTACTGATTGCTTCTAATGTCTTCATCTTAATCCCTCCATAAAAACTATAAGTCCACCATAAAAACTATATTATAAATACATTTAAAATATGTAAAATAAAGTTTTATCTTATAAAATAAGATATTTAAGTATATATAATGTTTACACATTTACAAGTGTTAGCTTATATAATACTCCAAAAATCAACTTCTGTCAAGTCAGTACCACACGTAAAACGTGTGGCTTGCACAAGCCTATAAGGCTTTTAACAATAGCCAGCGCCTAAATGACGCTGGCTTTCTCTTCGTTCAAGCCATTGTGCACGGATTACTTAACAATCCCTAAAGGGATCATTTAATTCTTTTGTGCTTATTTTATCCATCATTTTATCATACGTATCTTGTTCTCTTATATATTTCGCTATTGTTGCTTCATTTAGTCCTACTGTCGATACATAATATCCTGTTGACCAAAAATTATTGTTTCCAAATTTATATTTTAATTTTCCATGTCTTGCAAATATCATCATTGCACTTTTTCCTTTTAAATACCCCATAAAATTTGATATACTCATTTTTGGTGGTATCTTAACCAAAATATGAATATGATCCGGCATAGCTTTCCCTTCTATTATCTCTATGCCTTTCCACTTACATAAATCTTTTATTATTTGTACAATATCTCTACGCAATTTATTATATATAATTTTTCTTCTATATTTTGGGGTAAATACTATATGATACTTGCACATCCATCTTGTATGTGCTAAACTTCTTTCCATAGAAATTCTCCTCTCTTTAATAATGACTTGAACACTTATTATTTTAATAGAGGAGAATTTCTATTTCTATAAGAAACTTATTAACCACTCGTAAAACGAGTGGTTTTTTGTTTCGCACACTCTGCGTACTCAACTAACTAAAGTACATAATAAAAAAGGTATTTAATGTCTATAAAAAGTCCATTAAATACCTTGAAATCTATTTATATTATGCTTATTTAACAAAAACTACATAATCATCTTTACGAGGAGCAGGTTTTGGTAAATCAACTGCTGGATATCCTAATACACAATGTCCAACACCGATATAATCACCTTCAATACCCCATTGTTTCAATAATGCTTTACCTTCTTCTGTAGCAAATTCTTCTTTTGCTCTATTAATCCAGCAAGAAGCAACACCTATACTATGAGCTGCAAGCATTAAATTTCCCATTACAAGTGAACCATCTTGAACAGCTGTAGTTCTTGTTGCATCAGCTAAAACTAAAATCACTGTAGGTGCTCCATAAAATGGGTCAGATGTTACTCCCATAATATCAGCATTCCATTTAGATAATTTTGCTATTACTTCCGGATTTTGAATAACTACCATTTTCGGAGATTGCAAACCTTTACCCGTAGCTGCATATTTACCTGCTTCTAAAATAGCTTGCAGCTCTTCATCTTTTATTTGCTGAGCTTTAAATTTACGACAAGAACGTCTTTCAATCATAGCTTTTATAACTTCATTAGTCATTATATAACCTCCTTAAAATATCTATATTATTCTAATTCCACAATTTTTATTTGAAATCCTTTAAATAATCTTATTCTCTTTTTTCATGAAAATAATCAAAAACTTGCTTTATCATCACAAGTGCTATAATTACAGCTATAAATCTAATAAATTCTTCCATGAGTTGAGGTACATATGAAATACTGCTCCTATAACTAATAACAAACACAAAATTAAAAATTTTACCATCAAAGATTTTCTCAATTTTTTTCACTTCTCTACTCTAATTAATATATATTTCAATAAAAAAGCTATCTGTCAAATTAACAGATAGCTTTTTATCAACACCAATTATAAAATTATTCAGCTTTAGTTCTATACATCTTTATTTCTTCAGGATTATTTTTCAATGTCCAAATACCACAAGGACAAACACCTGCACAAATGCCACAGCCGATACATTTTTTAGCATCAGATACATATTCAAAGCTACCATCTAAATGTTGAATACGTGTAATTGCTTTTTCTGGACAAGATTGCATACAAGTTTCACAATCACGGCAAGTACCACAACTAATGCAACGATTTACATCATCTGCTGGTTCGCCAAGATTGCAATGATGACATTTATCAAAATAAGCTTTAGCTAAAGTATCTTTATTTACTTGCTGTTTTTCAGGGAAAGCTTCTACTTCTTTATTCATCACATAAGCATCTGCATAGTAAGCTGCTTTTTGACCTGAACCAATAGCATCAGTTAAACGACCAGGTTTGATTACGTCCCCTGCTACAAATACTCCATCTAAAATGGAATTGTCTTTATTTGGTACAACCCAATCACGGAATTTTTTAATGCTATCATCTTGTGGTAAATAATCAAGAATAGGTGCTTCACCGATTGATACCATAACCATATCACCTGGAATGAAACGACCTTTATCATCATAGATACCTTCGTCAGTGATTTTTGTTGTCATAAATGGCCAAACTAATTTACCGCCACGGCTTTCAATATATTCAATTTCTTCATCAAAAGCTGCTGGTTTTTGTACGTCGATACAAGTAACAGTTTCTGCACCCATATCATAAGCACCACGAGCTGTATCCATGCCGGCATTACCGCAACCAATAACGATTACATGTTTACCAACTTTTGGATTATCACCGCGATTTACAGCTTTTAAGAATTGAAGACCCATGACGAGTTTTTCTTTACCTTCCCAGTTAAAGAAACGAGATTTATGACCACCTGTTGCTACAACAACAGCATCTGCATCATTTTTAATCTGAGCAAATTTATCAGCATCAACTTTGCATTCTGATACGAATTTAACGCCCATATCTTCAATGCGTTTAAGTTCAGACTGTAATAATTCATGAGATAAACGAGCACGAGGAATAACTTGTTCAAGTTTACCGCCCATATGTTTATCATCATCATAAACAGTTACATCATGACCTTTGCGAGCAAGTTGCCATGCAGCGGATAAACCAGCTACCCCACCACCGATAACGGCGATTTTTTTGCCAGTTTTAACTTTTGGTGCATCAACTTTTGTAAAAGCTGATAAATAGCCAAGTTGACCAATTTGTACAGCTTCATCAATGCCACCACGAGTACAGCCTTCCATACAAGGATTAGGGCAAACACTACCGCAAACAGAACCTGGGAATGGTGTATATTCTAATACGAGTTTAATTGCGTCTTCTAATTTGTCTTGACGGATTAAATTATAGCGTTTTTGAGTTGGTATATTTGATGGACAACTAAATTCACAAGGAGCTGCAAATTTTGCATTTTCCCAATAAGGAACTCTTTGACGATATGTTCCTGTTACAACTGTAGGATTTACAGCAAAATCATCTACAGCAACATCACTGAACATACCACCTTTTATCCATTCATTTTGACGGAAAGATTTTATATCTGGTTGTTTATCAGCAATAGCTTGTTTCTCTGCAAAAGTTAATGGTTCAAGTTTATGCCATTGTTGCCAATCAGATAATTCACTGCGAAGTTCTGTTCTACCGATAGATTCCAAGAATTCGTCCATATTATTATCTAAAAATGCAATATCTTCATCTGTTAAATCTTTCAAGCGAATATCTGCTGGATAACCATCTATTTTTCCACGGAAATATACTGTACCGCCTACCATACCTACGCATGGACGTTCGCCGAGTACACTTGCAAATTCTTCACTATCTACACCGCAGACAACAGCTTTACCGCCACCCATGAATTCAAAGGAGAATGAACCTACATTTTTTAATACCCATAATTGTGGTTCTTCATAAAGTGGGTCATGTTTCATAAGTGAACCAGAACGAGTACCTGCTCTACCACCGATATAAATTTTACCGCCAGCAGAACAATGACCAGCTGTATCACCAGCATCACCGCGAACAGTGATTTTACCACCAGCATTAAGCCAGCCAACATCAGCAGAAGATGATTCATCTACTACGATTTCTGTATTATCAAGACACATACAACCAACACGTTGACCTGCGTTAGTTACATGGAAAAATAATTTTTTTCCTTCTGGATGCCATAATGGACCACCAATATCATGTTGACCAGAAGCGTGTATTTCAAATTCTGTTTCTCCTTGAGCTACAGCTTGACCAATAGCAAGGAGTAAATCTTGTGTGGACATACGTTCATGTCCAACTAAAGTATCTATAGTAAACATCTTAAAAATCCTCCTCACTAATTAGCATACATATTGAATGCCAAGTTTTTCAGCAATAGCTTTATCTGTAGAAACAAGAGCATCACTTCTACCAATTGGAAGAGATGAGTTACCAATTGGAGCCATGAGTTTTCTAAGTTCTTGGTCAAAAGCTAAGACATAATCAACGATTTTTTGTGCGCCTTTATCAATATCAAGACGTTTAACAAGGCGAGGGTCTTGTGTACAAATACCAGTTGGACATTTACCAGTATTACAGGAATTACAACGACCATGTTCATTACCAACACAGCCTAAAAGTTGAATTAAGATTTTACCACAGAATACCCCATTTGCACCAAGGCACATCATTTTGAAAGCATCAGCTGCTGCATTACCAGTAAGACCGATACCACCACCACCATAAAGTGGAATTTGACCTTGAAGACCTTGTTGAACAGCTGCTAAATAGCAATCACGAATTTTGGAAACAACTGGATGACCTGTATGGTCTAAGGAAATTTCATTTGCAGCACCAGTACCACCTTGAATACCATCAATGAAGAAACCGCCACAAATTTTATAAGGATCACGAAGTAAATTATTATATACAGATACAGAAGTAGCTGAAGCAGCACATTTAATAGCTACAGGAACTCTGAAACCAAAAGCAGCGTTCATGGATAAATGCATTTTCTGTACAGATTCTTCAATGGAATATAAACCTTGATGGTTTGGTGGAGAAGAAAGTGTAGCTTTTGGTACACCACGAATTGCCTGAACATGTTCTGCTACTTTAGCTGCAGGAAGCAAACCACCATCACCAGGTTTTGCCCCTTGACCAATTTTAATGAGAACGCCTGCTGGGTCTACTTTCATTTTAGGAAGAGCTTTTACAATACGGTTCCAACCGAAGTGACCAGAAGCAATCTGTAAAATCATATATTTTAAATAATCCGATTCCAAGAGTTTAATTGGCATACCACCTTCACCAGAACTCATGCGAATTGGAATATTGCATTTTTCATTTAAATAAGCACAAGCAAGAGCAACAGCTTCCCATGCTCTTGTAGACAAAGCACCAATGGACATATCAGAGAAAATAAGTGGATAAATCCAATTTACTGGTGGTGCTTTATGTTCCATGACTAATTTGCCATTTTCCATTTTTAAAGGCAAATCTTTTGCTGGTAATACTCTACCAAATGGAGAACGTATATCAAAAGTATGACGCTGAGAATCAAGTGCAGGGTCAGTCATCTGACTGATACGACCTACAATAATGCTATCTAATGTTCTTTGCGCATTTAAATTTGTACGTCCACCACGTTTAATAGGGCCATGGTCACGAGAAAGCAATGTTTTTCTTGTATCAGCATTTCTCACTGGACGAATAGCACCATTTGGACAAACTTTTTCACACATACCACAACCAACACAAGCATTTGCAAGTGTTTTTACCTGTTTTATAACAGGAATTGCTTTATGTGTATGTTTTGGATCAGGGAATAATCCATCAGAAGTAGTCTTATCTATGCGAATTACATCTGCTTTAATTGCTTGAAAAGTACAAGTTGCTAAACAGCTACCGCACATAGTGCAACGGTCCATATCATATTCAATTTTCCAATTAAGGTCGTTTGTACTTATATCTTGCGTTTTTACTGTTTCCATCTTTGAACCTCCAAGTCATTGTTAATTACTACAACTTCACGTTCATTAGGATAAATATCTTTGCTCATATCTCTATTTGGCAATATTTCATTAATACCACAAACTTCTGAAGCAATAGCTACCATATTTTCATCGCCACCTACAACAACTGGGCGAAGTTTTTTAGAATCACAGCATGTCATCATTCTGCCATCTGGTAAATTAGCAATAACTGTATTTGGTCCATTTATTTCTAAATTAGCTAAAGATTGACGAATAGCTGTTAATACTTCTTTATCTTCACGTTTATCAATTTCTTCAAATGGAAGAGGTGTAATTACATGTTTAAAATATTCAATAGGCCATTTTAATTCATGTAAAACATAATGAAGTGTATATAAGAAATTTTGAGAGTCTGATTCAAAACCTATATATCCACGATGTAAAGATTTTTGGAACTCTTTATTTTTTGTAAAGAATGTATTTTCACCATTAGCGCAAAGAGTATATCCTTGTAAAAAGAATGGATGTGCTGCATAACGTACAATGTCATAATTTGTATTTTGACGACATTGAGCAACAATATTTTTAGCAAGTAAACAGCCATTTTCATTCCAAAGATGGAAATATGTAGCAATATCAGCAGGGTCACCAATTTCTTTTAAAGTAAGTACATCTGGCCAAAATGAATATACAAAACCATTACCTGATTCTTCTAATATTTTACGAAGAGCTAAACGTGTATCTAATAACAATTCGCCTTTTTCTTCTTCTGATTTATCTTTGTAATATTCAGGATAATCATAATTACGGAATATATAATATGGCATAGCTTGAATATCTAAGCCTGGTTGTTTATCAGGGACGGGAATCCATTCAGCCAACTGAATAAAATTGTGGCTGTCCATATATTCTTCAACCATTTCTGCACCGCGTTGAGTACAAGCTAAAGAAAGTAACGGCTTATCTTTATAATCGGAAAAAATACCATATAAATCCTTCATAACCATAGCAAATCCAGAGTTATCATGACCTTCTTGTTGAGGTATCATTAATTTTAAAGCTTTTGCCGGACTAACAGGAACTTTACTTTTTATAGAACCTATTCTACACACAATAACCGCCTCCAATAAATTATTTAAAACACATCAAAATAAATACATTCGTATTTTTATAATGTACCTTTATAATAAAGTGCAATATACATTATAAAAACTTGTTACTACGATGTCAATATATTTATACAATAAATAAATCTTATCTTTTACACAAAACCCTTATATTTAAAAGCTTTTAAAATAGTTGTAATATTCTGTTTTGTATATTTAAAAATCATTATACAGTAAATGAAAATTTACATATTAACAATACCTAATAAAATAGCATATTTTTAGGCTTCTTTTACTTTACTGCATAAAATTGTATTGTATAGTTTTACTGTATACAAAATAAAAAAGGCAGAAAATATCTGCCTTTTATTTTAAAAACTCATTTATTAAATTTTCTAATCTATATTTCAATATACTTATCTCGTCGCTATGTTCATTTAAAAAGCCCTGTGTAGAATTTTTTAGATCAGTTATATTTTCTTTTAAATCTTTATCTTGTGCTATATCTTCCTCTAATCCACCAAGAATTTGCTTTGCCTTATCTACTTTTGCTTCAAAAGTCTCTACCTTTTCACTTACTTGAGTGTCAAGATTATTTTCATCTGTTTTATCATCTAATTTTAATTCTTGTCTTACTTCAGTTTTTACTACTTCTTCATCATCTCTATCAATAGGCATATTCCAAGAAAAAGCCAAATAAAATCCCAGTATAGCTACAATTACAAAACTAGCGACTATGAGAATTTTTCTTACAGCGTTTTTTACAGTCTGTGCAACATTTTTAGTTTTTTGAGAAATAGTCAACTTTGTTTTCGTTTCAGGAGCTATATCTTCTATTTTAATCTTATTATTTTTTTCAACCGTAGTTTTTGGCGTATTTTCTACTTTAGCTTCATAATTAAATCTAGCTTGCTCTAATTGCTCCATTTCTTCTTCAGTTAAAAATCTTGTAGGTTCATCATTTCTAGATATCCCTACTTTATTAAATGATTCTTTATTATCCAACAAAATTCACCTTTCCATTTTAAAACCAATATTTATGCATCTTGTTTTTGCATCGCTAAATGTTCTTTTTCTAGTGCATGACAAACACGCGCTATACTCCAAAAGCGATTAAAAGTCGTAACAACTGCTTTGCAAATAGGCACTTGCAGATTTTTTTCTCGCATTGCTTTTAAAACATTATCTAATCTAGGTTTAGTAAAATTATGAAACATCATTAATTCATATTCAAAATTTAACACTTCTTCATTTGTTGGCTGTACTTTGTTAAATCCCTTTAAACCAAACAAATAACCAATTTTTTGATAATGTTCTTCTTTATCTACAGTAATAACTTTTATTTTCATCGCTTCTAATAAAGTTTTTATTTCCATTAAGCGTAATTCATCTGTAAAATTATATAATAAAATCATTTCTTGAATATTTTTTTTCATACTAAAATCACCTCTTCCCAATTATAAATTATCTATATAATTTAAACAAGAATAGAGTTTTACGAAAAAAGCTCCCAATAGAAATATTTACATATATCTATCAGGAGCTTTATTTTTTATTTTATTTGCCCTTCAATTCGTTTAGTCAACAAATTAGCTTCATATTCCATAGTTTTAGCTTTTTTCAAATTATCTGTAGCTTCTCTTAATGTTTTTATATCTTTATTATCTAACCATTTAGCATAATCTTGATAATAAGCTATTTTGCTTTCACATGCTTTTAAACGCAAATTATGCAATGTTTCTGCTGATTTTGGCACTTCTACAGATTGTAATGCTTCTTGTAACTCTTTCAATTGAGGTAATATTTTATTTTCAATATCGTTTTTCAAATCAGTTCTAGTTTGACTACTACCTAATGTTCCTAAATTCAATGCTGCATTTAGATTTGCTTCATTTTCTGTTAAAATCTTTTCTTTATCAATGATAATAAGCGCTGTTTGACTCAAATAATCTTTTATGAATTCTTTTCTGCCATCTTCTAGAGCTTTGATAAAATCAGAAAAATTGTCTACACTAACAACTTTCCAATAACCATCTGCTTGTTCTTCTAATGACACTTTAAATACAAATGGCTGATTAATTTCACTTTGAGTTACTTTTATACCAGCTTCAGCTGTACCATTATCTTCATTTGTATTGATATAATCAATTCCTTCAAAAGTTAAATCAGTCAATCCAGATTGTTCTAATATCATATCTGAATTTATCATGGCACCTTGAGCATCTGCTGTTGTGTTTCCAGATTGCCAACTACCTGTTTTTACATAATTATTTAAACCTTCTTGTAAGCTAGCAACTATTGGCGCTTTAAACATTGTAGCTAGACTATTCATTGCTACTTTTGCTTCTTCTGGCAAATTAGTTTGCGATGCAATTATACCATCTAGCATATTATTAGTTACACCTGCTACAACATTATCAACATTTACATACTTATTAAATTCATCTACGTCATGATTTTGTATTGATTCTTGTATAGCTTTTAGCGTATATTCGGGTGTCTTTACATAAAAATTAAAATATGCCAGGCCTCCACCTATAACAACAAGTACTAATAATATTGCTGCTGCAAAAATCTTTAATTTAGTACGCATTGATAATACCATAGTTTTTCCTCCAATTATAATTTAATTAATAATTCCCATAATATATTATATCTTCAATATCAATTATGGCACCTAATCACATCTTATGCAATACTTTATCTATAGATATTATCTAAAATATAGTATTAATAGATTGACACTATGGCTCAAGTAACATATTATTATCTAAGAACTTAATTTATACTTGGATAGAGGTGTGCTTCGTGATAGGTATTGTAATCGTATCTCATAGTTCTTTAATTGCAGATGGAACTAAAGAGCTAGCTCTCCAAATGGCAGACCCTGCATTGAAAATCATGGCCGCAGGAGGCACATCAGATGGAAAACTTGGCACCGATATGAAAAAAATAAAATCTGCCATCGAAAAAGTAAATGGAGCTGATGGAGTTCTTATACTTACTGATTTAGGAAGTTCTGTATTAACAACTGAAATGGTTATTGATATGATGGATGAAGATGATAAAGATATCAGTAAAATTCAAATAGCTAATGCGCCTTTAGTTGAAGGAGCTGTTATTGCTGCTGTTGAAGCTTCATTCAATAGTGATATATTCAGTATAAAAAAGACTGTTGAAGACATCATCATAAAAAAGGTTCCATTATAAAAAAAGCTGTACATATAATATGTACAGCTTTTTTTCTTTATCATTTATAATTCTGTTTTATTGCGAACTAATTCTGCACGGTGAGCTTTTATCTGTTTTAATTTAAAAATCACCATCGGTATTACCATCATTGGAATACCTGCATATAAAGTAGAACGTAAATCATCAGTAAAGGCAATTACAATAAGACAAAATACTTGTACCCAAATTCCAAATAAAGTTACATAAGGGAAAAATGGAGTTTTGTATTTTAATTCAGATACTCTATTTTCTGCCATCATTTTTTTGCGGAAATTATATTGACTCCAGCAAATAGAAATCCAAGCCATAGCACCGGTAAATCCAGAAACAGCTAATAAATAAGTATATGCTGTTTCACTTGTATCTAAAGTATATAATAAAATTATAATCCAGCAAGCACAAATAGATACAATAATTGAATTTTGAGGCATACCATTATGGTTTAATTTGCCTAAAAATTTAGGTGCCATTTTATGTCGAGAAAGTCCATGTAACGCTCTGCCTGCACCATATAGACCTGAATTAGAGCAAGAAATTGCTGCTGTAAGAATAACAAAAGCAAACATATATCCAAGCCAGTCAAATCCATAACGATGAAGTGCTGCTGCAAATACACTTTCTGTCAAAGTTGCTTCGTCCCATGGCAATATTGATATCAATAAAGTAATTGGTATTATATATAAAGCAATAATTCTCCAAGTAACATTGCGAACTGCTATAGGAATACTTTTTGCTGGGTCTTTACATTCTCCAGCAGCTAAGCCAATTATTTCTGAACCTTGGAAATTAACTAAGATAATTACCATTGTCATGATAATTGCCCAATATCCATGAGGAGCAAAACCGCCACTACCTAATAAAATTTTTGTTCCAATAGGTTCGCCAGTTTCACCAGCCCAGCCCATACAAATAGCAAAAGCAATAATACTGAAAACTACTAATGCAACTATTTTTATAATTGATAACCAAAATTCACTTTCACCAAACTTGCCTACACTGAATAGGTTTATAAAGGTAACAACTAGACCAAACGATACAGCCCACCATAACTGACTGACCTCAGGTACAAATTGATTCATGATAATCCCCGCTGCAATCATCTCTGCAGGTACATAAACAATCCAATTCAACCAATATGCCCAACCGACACCACACGCCCATGTAGGCGATATATGGTCGTTTGCATACGTGACAAAAGAACTAGACACAGGCTGAGCTACCGCTAATTCAGCCAAACATAGCATAACGCATAATACTACTATTCCACCCAATAAATAAGCTAAAATAGAAGCAGGTCCTGCTTGTTCTAATACATAACCAGTACCTAAAAAATAACAGCTCCCAATAATTCCCCCAAGGGAAATAAGCTGTATATGTCTGTTTTTCAGACCCCTATTCATTATAGGTTTGTTGTTCATCTCCTTAATAACACAACCTTTCTTATATTATTTTATATACTCTAAAGTATATTTATTTTTATTACAAAAATAATACTATAAAATTCATCATTTTACCATACAAAAAGAAAAAAACTTATAAAAATTTTCATGCTATTTATATTATAATTATTTTGAGGTGAAATTATGCTTGAATATAAAACAATCGAAGGCGAATACTTTACTGAATGGGAAATCAATAAATCTAGATTTTTAACTTATATTAAACATGTAGAAACAGAAATAGAAGCTCAAGAATTTATTTCGTCCATAAAGAAAAAACATTTTGATGCTCGCCACAACTGTTCTGCTTATATCATTGGCGAACGCAGTGAAATCCAAAAATCAAGCGATGATGGCGAACCTAGTGGCACTGCTGGAGCTCCTATGCTTGAAGTACTCAAAAAAAATGAATTAAGTGATATTGTCGTTGTCGTTACTAGATATTTTGGTGGTATAAAATTAGGTGCTGGCGGTTTAATTCGTGCCTATGGAAAATCTGTAACCTTGGGACTTGATGTTTCCACTATTGTAAAAAAATCCATCTTTAATTGCTATAAACTAGACTTAAATTATGATTTACTAGGCAGTTTTGAAAATTATCTCCACCAAAAAGAAATCCGCATACAAAATAAAGATTATAGTGATATCGTAAGCTTTACTTTATTATTAGCCCAAAATGACAGTGAAAATATTCTAAAAGACATCACTAATTTATCTGCTGGTCGTATAAAAATAGAAGAATTAGAACCTGTTTACTTAAATATTCCCTTAAATACAAAATAAAAAAATCCTTAGTAGTTAGATTTAGCTACTAAGGATTTTTTATTAAATTTATTTATTAGCTTTGCGGAATTTTTCCATAAAGTCAACAAGAGCCTGGCAACCTTCCATTGGCATTGCATTATAAATAGATGTACGCATACCACCAACAGAACGATGACCTTTTACACCACCTAAACCATGTTCTAAAGCTTCTTTAGCAAATTTAGCTTCTAATTCTTCGCTTGGTAAGCGGAAAGTAACGTTCATGAAAGAACGGCTATCTTTATCTGCATGACCAACATAGAAACCCTCACTATTATCAATAGCATCATAAACTAATTTAGCTTTAGCTGCATTTTTCTTCGCCATAGCTTCTAAACCGCCATTTGCTTTTATCCAAGCTACTACCTTACCTACCATATAGATACCAAATGCCGGAGGTGTATTATATAAGGAATTTTTCTTCAAATAAGTATCATAACGAAGCATTGTTGGCACTTCTTTTGGAGAATTTTCAAGGAAAGATTTACGAGCAACGACTACAACAACACCAGCAGGGCCAAGATTTTTTTGTGCACCTGCATAAATTAAACTGAATTTAGAAAAATCAAGTGGACGAGATAACATATCAGAAGACATATCAGCGATTAAAGGCACATCGCCAGTTTCTGGAATGTAATGATATTCTGTACCATAAATTGTATTATTGTAGCATAAATGAAGATATGCTGCATTGTCGCTTAATTTAATTTCATCTTGAGTTGGAATATGTTTAAAATCTCTATCTTTGCTAGAAGCTGCTACAAAGCCACGATTTAAAAGTTTTGCTTCATCATAAGCTTTAGTTGCAAAACTACCAGATAATACATAGTTACCCACTTTACCATCAACAGCAAAATTCTGTGGAATCATAGTAAACTGCATACTTGCTCCACCTTGGCAGAATAATACTTCATAATCATCACCAAGACCCATAAGCTCTTTTATATCTGCTTTTGCTTGATTATGTACTTGTTCATATTGTTTAGAACGATGACTGATTTCTATAATTGACATTCCACTTTTAGCAAAATTTAAAAATTCAGCTTGAGCTTCTTGTAATACTTCTAAAGGTTGCATAGCAGGACCAGGATTAAAATTGTAAATACGATTTTCCATCGAATAAGCCTCCTAAAAATAAAAATATAAGTTCTCCTTATTGAACTTATCATTTAATAATACTTTTACCATCTTACAATATTATATTTTAAATAAACATTTTGTAAAAAATATGATATTATTTTAAAATATCTATGATAATATGTCAATTTTACTGCTACAAAAGTATTTTAGTCAAGTAATAATATTCTATTTTATTGCTAATTTGTAAATCAAGCTTATAAGTTTTAATACTTAACCATATTTCTACATCATTTCATAAATATGATATAATATTTATTAATCACTTTATTTTTATACGTGCAATGATTAATTATTTAAAAGGAAGGTATATAGATGCGCACTAGCGAAGAAACTAAAGACATTACGCTTTTAGGTCAAAAAAATGTAAAATACGAATTTAATTATCGTCCAGATGTATTAGAAACATTTGATAATAAACACCCTGACCATGATTACTGGGTAAAATTTAATTGCCCTGAGTTCACTACACTTTGCCCTATTACAGGTCAACCAGACTTTGGTACAATTTATATCTCTTATATTCCTGATGAAAAAATGGTGGAAAGTAAATCCTTAAAATTATATTTATTCAGCTTCAGAAATAACGGCGATTTTCATGAAGATGTAGTAAATATCATCATGAAAGATTTAATTAAACTCATGAACCCTAAATATATTGAAGTATGGGGAAAATTCTTACCTCGTGGCGGTATCTCCATTGACCCATATACAAATTATGGTCGCCCTGATACAAAATATGAACAATTAGCTCAAACTCGTTTTGTAAATCATGATTTATATAGCTTAGATAAAGTAGATAATCGTTAAGTAAAAATAAATTCCATAAGATGAATTTTAATCAAACTAAAAGGAAATGATTATATGCTTCAAGTTTATACAGGCAATGGCAAAGGTAAAACTACAGCAGCCATAGGTCTTGCTATCCGCAGTTTAGGTGCTGATAAAAAAGTTTATTTTTGCCAATTTATGAAAACTTTAGCTTATAGTGAACAAGCTATTTTACAAAAATTCGCCCCACAATTGAAATTGACAACTAGTGGCAAACCTTATTTTATCGCTAAAGAAGGTATGTTGACTGATGAAGAAATCAAAAAATGGGGAAATATGCTCCAAGTTTATCCCGAAGGTAAACCACCTAAAGATTATGTAAAATTAGTTAATGACAGTTTAAAAAATTTACTTGAAGAAATAAACAATACTCACTACGATTTAATTATTCTTGATGAAATCAATGTCGCTATGTATTATGACTTAATCACTAAAGAAACTTTAGAATTTGTTTTAAATCAAATACCTTCAGATATTGAAATAGTTTGTACTGGTCGATATGCTCCTCAATGGCTATGTGAACGTGCTGATTTAGTCACTGATATGCAAGAAGTAAAACACTATTATCAACAAGGACTCCAAGGTCGCAAAGGTATTGAAGACTAATTTTGTTAATCTCCTACAATATGCTAAGAAGTTTTAATAAATAAAATTTCTTAGCATATTTAAATTAAACATTTCTCAAGAGGTGCTTTATAATCTATGAAAATATGTATTGAAAATAAAGACCGCCATGGATTAGTCTATGATATATCAAAAATTTTACTCAAATATAATGTAAATATTATCTCTATGGAAGTTATTAAAAATACTACATATTTAGAAACAGAAGCTTTATCTTATAAATGTGAGCAAAAAATCTTATCTGAGCTTCATAAATTATCTGGTATTGTTCAAATAAAATCCATTATGCTAATGCCTCATAATGAAAAATATCAACAAATGGATATTGTCTTCAATACCATTAATGAAGGTATTATTATCACTGATAAAAACGGCGATATCATCTATATCAACAAAATTGCTGTAAAAATTCTAAAAATTCCTAATGATGATATTTTAGGGCAAAATATTTCCCGAGCCTTACCATTTTGCAAATTATTATTAAAAACATTACAAACAGGTAAAAAATATCTTCATCATGAAGTTTATGCTGAAGAATATGACAATCATTATATGGTTAGCAGTCAACCATTATTAGATGAAAATAATAATTTATCTGGTGGTGTTGCTGTCATTCGCGATATGGAAACTGTTCGTCAAATATATCAAAAAATCACAGGACAGCCTTCTATTAGTTTTAAAGATATTATTCACCAAAGTGATATTATGGAAAAATTAATTTTATCAGCTCAACATTATGCTAGCAGTAATTCTACTATTCTCATACGTGGAGAAACTGGCTCAGGAAAAGAATTATTTGCTAGAGCAATTCATAATGCTTCACCTCGTCGCGATAATATCTTTCTCGCTATCAACTGCACAGCTATTCCTGATACTCTACTTGAAAGTGAATTATTTGGCTATGAAGAAGGTACATTCACTGGAGCTAATAAAGGTGGTAAATTAGGTCTTTTTGAATTAGCTAGTGGTGGCACTTTATTTCTTGATGAAATAGGCGATATCTCCTCCACTCTCCAAGCAAAATTATTGCGTGTACTTCAAGAACATAGCGTTCGCCGTATTGGCGGTAACCGCGAAATTCCTATAAATGTACGCATTATTTCCGCTACAAATTGCAATCTTGAACAAATGGTTAAAGATGGATTATTCCGCCAAGATTTATATTATCGCTTAAATGTAATACCACTATATCTACCGCCACTTAGAGAACGCAAAGAAGATATTCGTTTACTGGCAAATTATCTCTTCCAATCCACAGTAAATAATATTAATACAAGTATAAAATCCATTTCTCAAGAAGCTTTTGAAAAGCTTACCAATTATGATTATCCTGGAAATGTCCGCGAATTAAGTAATATCATTGAACGTGCTATAAATGTTGCTCAAGGTTCACAAATAACTGCTGAAGACATTATCTTATTTAACCAAATGCAAAATACTAGTTGCACACATGATTTAAATGAATATTCTACACTAAATTTAGAAGAAGCCCTTCGCCGTACAGAAAAAAATATTCTTCAACAAGCAATGAAAAAATTTTCCTCTTCACGCAAATTAGGTGCAGCACTTGGTCTATCTCATACTAGCGTTATTCGTAAAATGAAAGAATATAATTTAAGCTTTGATAAAAATACGCCATAAAAAAAGGTCTTACATAAAGTAAGACCTTTTTTATATTAAATTATTTTCCAGATTCTAATTTAGAATGTTTATAGCTATAGCCAAAGTATACAACAAGACCAATACCACACCATACTACGAAACGAATCCATGTATGAATTGGTAAATTATACATCAAATAACCACAGCAAATCATAGCCATTGGAGCTACAAAGTAAATAGCAGGACATTTAAAACCACGTTTTATATCTGGGCGTTTTATTCTTAAATAAAGAACACCAAAGCCAGCGATGAAGAACGCAGATAATGTACCAATATTTGCCATTTCAGCGATTAAATGAATAGGAGCAAAACCAGCTATAATAGATACTAAAATACAACCACCGATTGTTACTAAATAAGGAGTTCTATATAATTTGTGAATTTTGCAAATACCTGCTGGAATCATACCATCACGAGATAAAGCAAAGAAAATACGTGCTTGACCATATAATAAAACGAGTAATACTGTAGTAATACCACAGATAGCACCTACGGCAACAATAGCAGAACCAATTGGATAGCCAATAACACGAAGAGCATATGCTACAGGTTCAGCATTATTCAAGTCTGTATAAGGTACTACACCTGTTAATACAAGAGCTACGAAGAAGTATAATACAGCGCAAACACCTAAAGAACCTAAGATACCTATAGGTAAATCACGTGAAGGATTTTTTGCTTCTTCTGCTGAAGTTGCAACAGCATCAAAACCGATATAAGCAAAGAATACAATTGCAGCACCAGCTGAAATACCTTGTGTACCATATGGTAAGAATGGATCCCAGTTAGTTGGGTCAACATTAGGAACTGCTAATACGAAGAAGATAACGATAACTGCTAATTTTACAAATACTAAAATACGGTTAATCATAACAGTTTCTTTTGTTCCACGTACTAACAATATACATAAGAACATAGTAATTAAAATAGCAGGTACATTAATGATACCGCCTTCTTCAGGAACTTTCGTAAAAGCAACTGGTAAATCAATACCGCCAGAAGCTAAAAGCCCTACTACGTAGCCTGACCAACCAGCAGCAACAGTACTACAAGTAACAGTGTATTCCAAAATCAAATTCCAACCTACAATAAATGCTAGAAATTCACCTAATGATGCATATGTATAAGCATATGCACTACCTGCTACTGGAACCATTGAAGCATATTCAGCATAAGCAAGACCTGCAAACGCACAAGCGATAGAAGCTAATACGAAGGATAAAGATATACCAGGACCTGCATATAAAGCTGCACCTACACCAGTTAATACGAAAATCCCTGTACCAATAACACTACCGATACCCAAAAAAACTAAATCAAACGCACTTAAATTTCTTGTAAGACCTGAATTTTGTGCCATTGAACGCAAGGCACCTATATCTTTCTTACGGAACAAATCCATAAAAAACACTCCTTTTTCTACAACACGAAAACATCACTTACTTTCTCATTTTTTCAAAAATAAAGGCCTGGTAAAACCAGGCCTTAGCTTTTTATTTTAAGATTTCGTGAATATCATAATAAGGTAAATTCAAACCTTCTGCTACGCCTTTAAATGTTACTTTACCATCTATAGTATTAATACCTTGCATTAAACCAGGATCGTCAAGGCAAGCTTGTTTATATCCTTTATTAGCAATTGCTAAAGCATAAGGCAAAGTAGCGTTTGTCAATGCCAAAGTAGAAGTTCTGGATACTGCACCTGGGATATTTGCTACGGAGTAATGAGTTACACCATGTTTAACAAATGTTGGATTGTCATGAGTTGTGCAATGATCGCAAGTTTCAACTGCGCCACCTTGGTCAATTGCAACATCGACAACAACTGAACCAGGTTTCATTGTTTTAATCATATCTTCAGTTACTAAGATAGGAGTTTTTGCACCTGGAATAAGTACAGAACTAATCAATAAGTCAGCTCTTGCTACCCATTTAGCAATATTGTAGCTATTAGACATTTCTGTAACTACACGGCCATGGAAAATATCATCAAGATAACGAAGTCTGTCGATAGAAAGGTCGATAATAGTAACTCTAGCACCTAAACCAACTGCCATTTTTGCAGCATTTGTACCAACGATACCGCCACCAACGATTACTACTTGACCTGGGCAAACACCACTAACGCCACCTAATAATACTCCGCGTCCACCATATTGACTTTCAAGGAACTGAGCACCTAATTGAACAGACATACGACCAGCAATTTCACTCATTGGGGAAAGAAGTGGTAAACTACGACCATCTCTACCTCTAACTGTTTCATATGCGATACCAACAACTTTATGACGTAATAAAGCAGCTGTAAGTTCAGGTTCTGGAGCTAGATGTAAATAAGTATATAGAATTTGACCTTCATGGAATAAATCATATTCAGCAGGTAATGGTTCTTTTACTTTAATAATCATATCAGCTCTATCAAAGAGTTCTTTTGTATTTTCAACAATTTCAGCACCAGTAGCGATATAAGCTTCATCTGGGAATCCACTACCAATACCAGCAGATTTTTCTACTAATACAGTATGTCCTGCACGTATTAAAGCTTCACTTCCCGCAGGTGTTAAGCCAACACGGTTTTCATTGTTTTTAATCTCTTTAATAACACTAATAATCATAATATAAACCCTCCTTCAGGTCGAAAAAAATTTATTATAAAAATATGTATCATCATTTATGTTTTACACTTTATATATAATGCAAATCGCGTGCCAAAATTAAATATAAAAATTTTATATTGATAAATAAGTATTTTTTATTATAGCTATTATTTTTGTAATATTTTTGTTACAAAAACTGTAATAATATTATTACAGCTGTAAAATTTTTATTACACTTTATAAAAAAATAAGAGATTAAAGTGTAAATTCTTTAATCTCTTATGGATAATCTTCTATTTATTTAATAAAGAATGTTTATAACTATATACAAAATAAATAATAATACCTACAATACACCAAATAATAAATCTAATCCATGTAAGGGCTGGCAAATTATACATTAAATAACCGCAACTAAGCATAGCCATTGGCCCAACAATGTAAATTGCTGGACATTTAAAACCTCTTTTTATCTCAGGACGTGTAATACGCAAATACAATACCCCAAATCCAGCTATAAAAAATGCTGATAAAGTACCTATATTTGCCATTTCTGCAATTACATTAATCGGTACAAATCCAGCAATCAAAGAAACTAAAATACAACCACCAATAGTTACTAAATATGGTGTATGATATTTCTTATGCACTCTACAAATTTCCTTTGGAATCATACCATCACGAGACAAAGCGAAAAATACACGTGCTTGACCATATAATAAAACAAGTAATACTGTAGTAATACCACAAATAGCACCTACTGCAACAATGGCTGAACCGAAAGGATAACCAATGACACGAAGAGCATAAGCTACAGGTTCTGCATTATTTAATTGAGTATAAGGCACTATTCCAGTCAACACCATTGCCACAATAAAATATAATAAAGTACAAACTGCAAGTGAACCTAAGATACCAATAGGCACATCTCGAGAAGGATTTTTGGCTTCTTCTGCTGATGTTGCTACAGCATCAAAACCAATATAGGCAAAAAATACAATTGCTGCACCAGAGGCAATACCTTGATAACCAAAAGGTAAAAAAGGATCCCAATTTCTAACATCAATATTAGGAATAGCTAAACATAAGAAAATAAAAATGACTGCTATTTTTACAAAAACCAAAATGCGATTTATAAAAATGCTTTCTTTTGTACCCCTAACCAACAAAATACATAAAAACATAGTAATAAAAACTGCAGGAAGATTTATAATTCCACCTTCTGCTGGAACTTTTAAAAAATCTATAGATAAATTTAATCCACCTGATGTCAACAAGCCCACTACATAACCAGACCAACCAGCTGCAACTGTACTACATGTTACAGTATATTCTAAAATTAAATTCCAACCTACCAAAAACGCCATAAATTCACCTAATGAAGCGTATGTATAAGCATATGCACTTCCAGATACTGGTACCATTGAGGAATATTCCGCGTAAGCCAAACCAGCAAAGGCACAAGCAACCGAGGCCAATATAAAGGAAATGGCAATTCCAGGGCCTGCATATAAAGCTGCACCTACTCCAGTTAATACAAAAATACCTGTTCCAATAACACTACCAATGCCTAAAAAAACTAAATCAAACGCAGTTAAATTGCGTACAAATCCAGATTTTTCAGCATCTTGTGCTAAATGTGCAATGTCTTTTTTTCGAAATAAATTCATAACATTCACCTCATTATTAAATTGTATTTTGATAAAGAAAAAAGCACTGAAGTATTCAGTGCTTTTTCTTAACTGGCAACTTCCTATCCTCCCAGCACGTCTCCATGCAAGTACTTTCGGCCTCTAAATGCTTAACTACTGTGTTCGGTATGGGTACAGGTGGAACCATTTAGGCATCGTCACCAGATATTCTCTTTTTCTTTTTTTGAAAGATATCAATCTTTCAAAACCACTCAGAAGATTACTTTGCTCCAAGTCATTTCTTTTTTAAGTTAAGCTCTCGACATATTAGTACCAGTACGCTACATTCATTACTGAACTTCTACTCCTGGCCTATCAACCTCGTCATCTTCAAGGTGTCTTTCAAGCTTTCGCTTCGGGAGACCTCATCTTAAGGCAAGTTTCACGCTTAGATGCTTTCAGCGTTTATCTTTTCCGGACGTAGCTACCCAACTGTACCCCTGGCGGGATAATTGGTACACCATTGGTCCGTCCACTCCGGTCCTCTCGTACTAGGAGCAGCCCCCTTCAAGTCTCTTACGCCCGCGATGGATATGGACCGAACTGTCTCACGACGTTCTGAACCCAGCTCACGTACCACTTTAATGGGCGAACAGCCCAACCCTTGGGACCTGCTCCAGCCCCAGGATGTGATGAGCCGACATCGAGGTGCCAAACCTCCCCGTCGATATGAACTCTTGGGAGAGATTAGCCTGTTATCCCCAGGGTAGCTTTTATCCGTTGAGCGATGGCCCTTCCACTCGGAACCACCGGATCACTAAGCCCTACTTTCGTACCTGCTCGTCGTGTCTGACTCGCAGTCAAGCTCCCTTCTGCCTTTACACTCTTTGCGCGGTTTCCGTTCGCGCTGAGGGAACCTTTGGGCGCCTCCGTTACATTTTGGGAGGCGACCGCCCCAGTCAAACTGCCCGCCTGATACTGTCCTGAGAGTCGTTACTTCTTCAGTTAGAGGTCCAATAAATAAAGGGTGGTATCCCAAGGTTGACTCCATATCAGCTAACGCCAATACTTCTCCGTCTCCCACCTATCCTGTACGTTATTTACCGAACATCAATGTCAGGTTGCAGTAAAGCTCCATGGGGTCTTTCTGTCCAGTCGCGGGTAACCTGCATCTTCACAGGTATTTCAATTTCACCGGGTCCCTCGTTGAGACAGTGCCCAAATCGTTACACCTTTCGTGCGGGTCGGAACTTACCCGACAAGGAATTTCGCTACCTTAGGACCGTTATAGTTACGGCCGCCGTTTACTGGGGCTTCAATTCAAGCCTTCGAGTTGCCTCTAAGCCCTCCTCTTAACCTTCCAGCACCGGGCAGGTGTCAGCACCTATACGTCAGATTTCTCTTTTGCAGGCACCTGTGTTTGTGCTAAACAGTCGCTTGGGCCTCTCTTGTGCCACCGGCTGACGCTCCAGAAGTAAATCCCTTCACATCCTCCGGCTATCCTTATCCCTAAGTTACGGATACAATTTGCCGAGTTCCTTAACGAGGGTTGTCCCGCGCACCTTAGGATTCTCTCCCCGCCTACCTGTGTCGGTTTCGGTACGGGCGCCTCATCTCTCACTAGAAGCTTTTCTCGACAGCATGGCTCACTTGAATTTGACTTTACCGAAGTATCGTCTATCTATCAGTTCTCGGTCTTATACAGTACGGATTTGCCTATACTGCAACCTACCACCTTCGACACGCACATCCATTCGCGTGCTCAAGCTACCTTCTGTGTCACTCCATTGCTCAAACGATTTGAAGCGGTACAGGAATATTAACCTGTTGTCCATCGCCTATGCTTTTTGCCTCGGCTTAGGTCCCGACTTACCCTGAGTCGACGAGCGTTGCTCAGGAAACCTTAGGCTTTCGGTGGAACAGATTCTCACTGTTCTTTTCGCTACTCATACCGGCATTCTCTCTTGTATATCCTCCAGCGCTCCTTCCGGTACACCTTCAGTCGGATATACAACGCTCCCCTACCCAGAATTATATAATCCTGCCGCGACTTCGGTTCTGTACTTGAGCCCCGGACATCTTCGGCGCAAGGCCTCTCGACCAGTGAGCTATTACGCACTCTTTTAATGGTGGCTGCTTCTAAGCCAACATCCTGGTTGTTTATGAAGTCTTACATCCTTTTCCACTTAGTACAGCATTGGGGACCTTAGTCGGCGGTCTGGGCTGTTTCCCTCTTGACTACGGGTCTTATCACTCGCAGTCTGACTCCCAGGGTCTTAATTATAGCCATTCGAAGTTTGACTAGGGTCGGTAGGCTTTACGCCCCCTTGCCAGATCAGTGCTCTACCGTCTATAATCTTCCCTGAGGCTAGCCCTAAAGCTATTTCGGGGAGTACCAGCTATCTCCGCGTTCGATTGGCATTTCACCCCTATCCACGGTTCATCCCAAAGTTTTTCAACACTCACGGGTTCGGTCCTCCACGCATTTTTACCTGCGCTTCAACCTGACCATGGATAGATCACTGCGGTTTCGGGTCTACACCATGTTACTAGTCGCCCTATTAAGACTCGCTTTCGCTTCGGCTCCGTGTCTCCCACTTAACCTCGCAACATAATGTAACTCGCCGGTTCATTCTTCAATAGGCACGCCGTCGCACTCTTAAGGTGCTTCGACTGCTTGTAGACATACGGTTTCAGGTTCTATTTCACTCCCCTCCCGGGGTTCTTTTCACCTTTCCCTCACGGTACTATGCGCTATCGGTCGCCAAGTAGTATTTTGCCTTGGAGGGTGGTCCCCCCTGCTTCCTGCAAGGTTTCACGTGTCTCGCAGTACTCTGGATACCAGCCCGATTGACTTCTTTTCGCCTACAGGTGTTTTACCTTCTGTGCATGGCCTTTCCAAACCATTCGACTAAGAAGTTTCCTCTTTTTGCCGGTCCTCAACCCCAGACAACCGAAGTTATCTGGTTTGGGCTCTTCCCCTTTCGCTCGCCGCTACTTAGGGAATCTCAATTGATTACTTTTCCTCTGGGTACTTAGATGTTTCAGTTCCCCAGGTCTGCCTCTTTCGTACCATCACATGACTGATGGTGGGTTGCCCCATTCGGATATGCATGGATCACAGGATGCTTGCTCCTACCCATGCCTTTTCGCAGCTTACCGCGTCCTTCATCGGCTCTTGGCGCCAAGGCATCCGCCGTATGCCCTTGTTCACTTAACTTACTTAAGGTCATTTGCGTTTGTCTTCGCTAATGTAATTTGTTTAAATCCTAAAATGCTTGGTTCAATCCACTTAAACTCATAAGAGAAGCTAATTCTTTTAATGAGGTTAGAACTTTTGTTCTAACTATAGTATCTGTAAATGATAAATCATTAACAGCCTACTTATATGGTGAATTTGTTTTTTTGCATTTCTTCTTCTGTGCAGTTTTCAAAGATCAATATCTGAGAGAAATATTCTCTCAAAACCAAACAATGCTCGAATGTGCTCGACACATGCCGTTACCTCGGTAACGCATGCTCCTTAGAAAGGAGGTGATCCAGCCGCACCTTCCGATACGGCTACCTTGTTACG
>ERZ772867.1350-NODE-1350-length-28864-cov-2.754139_pt1 | contig 28864 bp, 26 predicted proteins | sample MGYA00511341_ERZ772867 | MGnify/ENA primary metagenome ERZ772867 (study PRJEB29015, sample SAMEA2737707) | human gut metagenome | biome: human gut; feature: human-associated habitat; material: faeces | place: China | collected 2012 ... | reverse complement strand
TACGTTGAACGGAACGAGGCAAAGTCAGAGCGAAAAAGATGGTGCGCGGATTAAGTCATTTTAACAAGAATCAGTATTACATGCTGATGAGGCCGAAGGCGTTGGCAACCGAGCTGATGAGGATGATCGCCGCGAACAGCGGGCAGAGATAGCGGATCATCAGCGTGAACACGCGCTTGCGGCGGAAACGCTCCTCGCCGTGGCAGACCTCCTGCTCGATGGCCGCGATCCCCGCGACGCGGGAAACCAGCAGGCAGATCGAAATCGCCGCAATCGGCATCATCACGGAATTGGTCAGGAAATCGAAGAAATCCAGAAACTGCATGCCCAGAAGCGTGACGTTGGCCAGCGGGCCGTAGCCCAGCGAGGAGAGGCTGCCCAGCGTGATCATCACCGCGCCCATCAGCACCGTCGATTTTTTGCGGCTCCAGCCCAGCTCATCCTGAAAGGTGGAGACGGCGCTTTCCGTCAGCGCGATGGAGCTGGTCATGGCCGCGAAGAGCACCAGCACGAAGAACAGGATGCCGACCGCCGTGCCCAGCCCCATGCTGTCAAACACCTTCGGGATGGTGATGAACATCAGCGAGGGGCCGGCCTGCAGGGTGGCCGATTCGCTGCCGGAGAACGCGAAGATGGCGGGAATAATCATCAGACCGGCCATCACGGCAATCGCGGTATCGAAAATCTCCACCGTTTCCGTCGAGCCTTCGATGGAAACGTTTTTTTTCATATACGAGCCGAAGGTAATCAAAATGCCCATCGCGATGGAAAGCGAATAGAACATTTGCCCCATGGCGGTCACGACCGTCATCCACGAGAAGTTTTCAAAATTCGGCACGAGGAAATATTTGACGCCCGCCAGCGCGCCCGGCCGCGTGACGGAATACCCCGCGATCAGCACGGAGAGCACGACGAGCACCGGCATCATCAGCCGGGAGACGCGCTCAATGCCGTTGCGCACGCCCGCATAGATGACAAACAGCGTCGCCAACGCGAAGACGATGAAGCACAGCTCGGCGGACAGGCCGTTGGAGATGAACGCGCCGAAATAGTCGTCGGCCGCCAGCGCGTGGCCGTTGCCGAGCAGGTATTCCACCAGATACTTGATGACCCAGCCGCCGATGACCGAGTAATACGGCACAATGAGAATCGGGATGACGGCGTTGAGCCAGCCGCCCGCCGACAGCCAGCGCGATTTGCCGAAGGACTGAAACGCGCCGACGGGGCTTTTGCCGGTCATGCGGCCGATGGAGGTTTCCGCGACGATCATGGTATAGCCGAAGGTCAGCGCCAGCAGGATGTAGATCAGCAGGAAGATGCCGCCGCCGTACTTGGCCGCCAGATAGGGGAAGCGCCAGATGTTGCCAAGCCCCACGGAGGCTCCGGCAGCGGAGAGCACGAACCCGATCTTGCCGGAGAACGTGCTGCGGGAATGATGATGCTTTTGCATGCGTGTCAAACCGTCCATTCTTTTTTCATGTAGAAATCAGTGTAACACAGTGGGCGGGGAAAAGCAATGCGGCGGCGCGGGAAAGGCGAAAAAGACGCGCGGTATCAAAGCGAAAGCGTCAATTCGCATTGGTTGACGGGCGGCTGGCTCAGGATGTCGGCCAGATACAGGGGGAGAAAGCCGCTCTGCGCCTGCCAGCGCTTCATAAGCGCGGAATCCCGCGCGAGGGTATCCATGCGGCCGGCAAAATACGCGGCGTTGGCCGCGGCAAAGAAATCGGCCAGTTGCTCGGGCGCGTCGTCCCCGGCGATGGCGGCAAGCGCCTGACGGAGACAGCAGGCGCGGAAAAAATCCGCGGAATAGGCGGCAAAATCCAGCAGGTTGGGGTCGGAAAGCCCCTGCGCCGCCGCCCAGTCGGAAACGCGGACGGGCGCGGTGCGGTAGGTCAGCGCGTCCTCCGTCAGCGTCAGCACGCCGTATTGATTCGGCGAAACGGCCAGCGACGAGGTGGCGATATCCCACAGGCCGGAATCGGTCTGCCCCATGTGCTGGAGGTGGATATGGCCGCTGAGGCTGCACAGCACGGGCGAAACGGCGTACAGGCGGCGCAGCGCATCCGCGTTGCGGATGGTGAAGCCGGAGGAAAGCAGGCCGCTGTGGTCGATCAGGTTTTGGTGGCTGACGGCGATGACGCGGCAGCCGTCCGCCTGCGCCTGCATGAGCTGACGGCGCGCCCACGAAAGCGTGCCCTGCAAAACGGCGTTCGGCGCGGCGGAGGTGTTCACATCGAGCATCAGCAGGCGCAGATCGTCGGAGAGCGCCGCCACGTAGCTCAGCGAATCCGCGTCGCGGGAAAGCGCGTCGTCAAAGCCGAAGGCATGATAAAGGGCGGCAAATTCCCCGGCGGTCACGCCGTCCACCCGCGTGTAGCCGTCGCCCTCAAAGCGCGCGGCGCTGCTGCTGTTCAAATCGTGGTTGCCGGGGAGGACAAACACGGGAATGCCCGCATCGCGGACGCGCGCAAGCCGAAGGGAAAGCGCCTCGTGGCTCTCGCGCGCGCCGTTGAAGGTCAGGTCGCCGGAGAGAATCAGCGCGTCCGGCTTCTCGGCGATCACCTGAGCGACAAACGCCTCGATCAGCGCGTCGCTGTACGCCATCACCTTGCCGTCGCCCTGCTCGATCAAATCGGTGAAGAGCGCGCCGTTGTCCGTCAGCGTCGGGGCGATATAGTGTAAATCCGTCGCCGTAAAGAGCACCGCGCGGGGCTCGCACAGCGCAAGGATGGGGACGAGCAGAAGAGACAGGCACAGAAAGAGACATTTTTTCATGGGTGAGCGTCCTCCTGAAAAAAGATAATTCATTATAGCATAAATGCGGTAAAAAACGGGAGTAGGCACTTTGGGGTAACCATGGCGCTTGAATGGGCGGCGGCGCGCGGGGGCGGGGAAAAACTTAAAAGAATGAGGCGGGGATGGGCCGACGATGGGGCGATTCGGAATAACTAAAAAATTTTGGAAAGAACGGCCGAATGGGTGTGAATTTTCGAGAATTTTTACGTCTAGGTAAGTGAAACAGGGAACCCGATGGGCGATGGACAAGTCAACGAGGAGGGACGAGGATGAAAAGATTTGCGACAATGATCGGGACGTTACTTTTGATGCCGACGCTGGCATTGGCAAGCGGCGACATGGTTTCCATTTCCGAACTGCGTCAGCAGGTTGAAGCTATGGGGCGGTGGACAAAGACCTATGACACACCGAACGGAGAAGTGAGCGTAGACATACCTATTATTGCGCCTGAGGTGGAAAATATGCCGATTTTACAGGTAAGCGCGGTAATGGGAAAAGACGTTGCGGAAGAAAAAGGACTGCACAAATCTGTAGATCAGGAGAATGCGGGCGCGGGTATTTTCTATGATGACTTTGATATTCTTTCCAAATTGAACGCGAATGTGGATGACGCCGCGATGATTTTTTGCGCAAATCCGGAGGAAATTGATTTAGCATTTTTACAGGTTTCGCATAATGATCCTAATTCAATGCGCAGGGGAAGCTGGGACTACAGCAGCGACTATTATTATCCGAATGAAATGAATCCAGAAACATTGTTTGCGGAAGAAAATGAGCAGCCGATGTCAACAGCAAATGATGCGCTGGCAGTGCTTCTTCAAAACTACTATGGGAAAGAAAATGCGGATTACGACGTGGATTATGTAGAAGTGAGAGGCAAAGCAAGAAAAAGAGTTGGACGGACAAAGAATGATTTAGGCGCTTACAAAAAGGATTATCCGAAAGGGACTTATTATATCAGCTTCAGGCAGAAGATCGGAGGACTTCCGGTCTATATGGAGATCGGGCAGAAGATGTTGACCACGGATAAAACTTACGTTACGCAAGAGGTAGCGCTTAAATGCCAGAGAATCAGAGGGATAGAGACGAACACGTTGGAGTACATGGATGAAACATCCTTCATCTTGGATACTACATGGATGAGAGAAGAAAAGAGGATTCAGGAGGATGTGCCGCTTGCAACGCTTGAAGACGTGATGCGGGCACTTGAAAAGCGGATCGAGGAAGGTTATATTCGCGATATTTATGCGCTCAGACTGGGGTATGTCTGCTATCTGGATGATACCTCACCGGATATTTACGCGCTTTATCCAGCGTGGATCTGCGATTGTATTTATGCCAATTCGCCGCGTGAACAGATTATGGAAAATATCGTGACCGATGCGTTCAGAGAGAATTTCAGGTATGAGCAGATTCTTGTGGATGCACAGACATGCGATATCCAAGAGGGATGGATAGATCGAGATGAAGGGCTGTATCATGCCGAACCGATGACGTGGGGGAAAATGCAATGAAGAAAATACTGTTTGCACTTTTCGTGCTGATGATTGTGCCGACGCTGACATTGGCAAACAGCGACATGGTTTCCGTTTCCGAACTGCGCCAGCAGGCAGAAGCTATGGGGCGGTGGACAAAGACTTATGAAGCGCATGGGCGGACGATTGAAGTGGATGTGCCGATCATTGTGCCGGAAGTGGAAGAATTTCCTGTTTTTTTGGTTGAACCCTACTATGCGGTATACGAGCAGCGTTTAACCAGAGATGGAACTATGCTGGAGAAAATCGGAGAAGACGGACGTTGTTCAGTATATGCAGAATCAAATTTACTTTCAGAAGAAGGCATAATAGGAAAAGCAAGGGTATTAGACCTCGATGATTTTGAACAGGTAGACTTTGATGCGAACTATTCTTCGCCAAGAGATGAGCATAATCTGAATACGAAATATACGAGTAAATTTTTTTACCCATATGAGATCGATCAGGCGGATATCTATGCGGAGGACAATCCTGCATCGCTGGAAAATGCTGTAACGAATCTTGAGAAGATTATCGGTTATTTCTACCCTGAAGAACCGGCTGTTATGGTGGATCGTGTGGAACTGCGTTCTCGGCTGCATAAGGTTAAAGGGATAGATGATTATAATCTTGGAGATTATGTGGAAGATTATCCGTCAGGAACATATAATCTGAGTATTAGAGAAATGATGGACGGAATTCCAATTTATGTAGATGTTGGAGATAGACTTTCCTTGGATTTGGCTTCTGATAAAGGCAAAAAGGGTGTAAACGATTTTTGGCGAAAAAATGTAAAGCTATGGCGTGTGGGAGATAATTATTTTGAGTTTATGAATAGAAGTCGATTTGAGCTGGATGCAGTATGGCTGAAAAGAGTAAATAAAATTGAAGAAGATGTACCATTACAAAATGTTGATGTAATTATAAATAACTTGGAAAAGGAAATTGAAAAGGGAAAGATTAGGAAAATATATGCTTTGAAATTGGGATACTGCGTCTATTTCAGTGATGAAGGAAAAAATATATATACGATTTATCCGGTTTGGATGTGTGAGTGTGATTATACAGAGTCAGCAAAGGAAGAATTGAAAAAATCTGAGCAGATTCAGGATAATCGGGAGCAGTATTATTATAAACAGCTTGCGGTTAATGCTCAAACTGGACAGATCGAACCTTATTTAATAGAAAAACAAGAACTGGCTTACTGCCCGCGGGTGATTACATGGGAGGATACACAATGAGAAAAATAACATTTTTGTTCTGTGTTTTGATGATTGTGCCGACGCTGGTATTGGCAAGCGGCGACATGATGTCCATTTCCGAACTGCGCCTTTGATGAAACGCCCCAGCCATCCTTTGCGGGTGGCTGGTTTCTTTTATGCGGGCGCAAAAAGGATGACGGCGCAGATACGGCGAAATAACAGGATTGAGGAACGGACTTTTGATTCTTCGGCCAAACGCGCCTTCTGCGCGCGCGAAACGGCGTTTTTGAAAAATTTTTGTAAGAACAGCCAAATGAATATGAATTTTCGCGATTTCTTACGTCTTGATAAGTGAAAGGAGGATGAAAAAGGGTGACAGGCAATACCTTGGTACCGGGTAAAGCCTCCGAAACGGAACTCTGCCGAATGATGGACGAATACAGCTCGATGCTGGTCGGCATATGCGCCATCCTGCTCGACGACAGGGATTTGGCGCAGGACGTTGTACAGGAGACATTCATCCGGGTGTATAAAAAGATGGATAGCTTTCGCGGAGCGCGCCCCGAAAGCGAAAAGGCATGGCTGACGCGCATCGCCGTCAATCTTTGCAGGGATGAAAAAAGAAAAAGCTGGTTTCGCCTGAGAGAACGGGCAAAGCCCATCGACATGACGGCGATCCCCATGGAGGACGCGACGGAGGAGGCACGGGAGCTGTACGCGGCCGTGCAGGCGCTGCCGAAGAAATACCGCGAGGTCATCCTGCTGTATTACTATCAGGATTTGACCGCGCAGGAGATCGCCGCGATTTTTCATCAGGCGACAGGCTCGATTTATCGCAAGCTGAGCGTGGCTCAGCAGATGCTGAAAAAGACCTTGGGAGGGGTGTGAATTTGGTGGATGAACAGAAGTTGAGAAACGCGCTGAAGGCATGCCTTCCCCAGAGCGAGTTTCCGCCCGAGCGCCGTCAGGCGGTGCTGCGGGCCATCAGAAAGGAAGAACCGATTGTGAAAAGAAAGATTTCGACCGCGCTGGTCTTTGCTATCGTGATGACGCTGATCGTCGGCGGCGCGGCGCTGGCCGCGAACCTCGGCGTTTTCGGCCAATCCGTGAACAACGACGATAACGAGCAGAGCGTCGGACGGCTGGAAAAGCTGGAAAATGCTTCTGCAACATACAACGATACGCAGGCAGCGCAAGCACCGGAGCAGACCGCGACGGAAGCGCCAAAGACCGTCTATGACGAGCTGATGGCGAGTCTGTACAACCGCCGCTTCAACCTGACGCTCAATCAGGCGTATTACGACGGCTACAAGCTGTATTATTCCTACACGCTGACCAGCGACTGCAAGACCGGCTTCATCACCGGCGAGGGGATGCCGACCGGCTTTGACGACACGTGGCAGAGCACGGAGGCGGGCAAATACGCCACCGGCCGCACCTATATATCGGACGACGCCATCCAGCGGGAGATCGTGACGTATTTTTCCGGCCACCCCGTCGGCTACATCGCCTATGAATCCATGGGCGTGGGCGACGGCGCGGACATGGGCGGCAAGCCGCTGACCATTCTGGATAGCGGCGAGGAGCGCGTCAACGCCTACACGATTCAGGGCTTCCAGGAGGTCGAAATGCCGGACGGCTTCGAGCCGACGGACGAAATCGACATCGAGCTGACCGTGATGTACGGCATGAGCGTCTGGGCGCAGGATGAGAAGAACGTCTACCACGAATACATGATGACCCCGGAGAACCGCGGCTTCTTCCGCCTGCCGTTCAAGGTCAAGCTGAACGGTCAGACCGAAACCTACACCGGCTCGGTGACGACCAGCGCATACAGCGCGCAGGCGACGGTTCGCGTGTCCGACGTGGATATCAGCGGCGAGGTCGTGTTCGATGCGCCGGAATGGGCGGCGGCGTTCGAGGCCAGCGCGGACGGCAAGCATGAGATGGAAATGCCGTATATCAACAGCTATACGCTCGTCGCCGACGGCGTGGAGCTGCAAAACCGCGACGGCGCGTTCGGTGTGAACAAGGACGGCAAGTTCTTCGTCTGGATTCGTTACGACCTGCCGGAGAGCATGAACAGCCTGGTGCTCGTGCCGAACGGATCGGGCATCGACTACAAGGCGAAGATCGCCGCGGGCGAAACGCCGACACATGAGAACGAGGATATCGTTCTGCTCAAGTAACCCACCCTTCCGGGGCGGCCTGAAAGGGTCGCCCCGATTTTGTAAGCTGTCCGCCCGCAAACGGGAGGACAGCGTCTTTCCGTCAAGAAGGAGCGTATGAGGATGAAACGATTGTTTGCGGCGATTGCCGCAATGATGCTTGTGCCGACGATTCCGGCTGTTTGTTGCGCAGAAAGTTATCAGAACATAGAAACGCTTCGGGAGCAGAGCCCGAAGGAAGTGGTGTTCGACTGCAAAGATCAATACGGGAGAAATATTTATATCGATACGGACGTCATCATCCCGGAGGTCGAATGTGTCCCCATAGTGGTTGTTGAAAAACCCAAATATGAAGACTGTGAAATAGGGCGCGTGTGCGGTCAATACGCGGACGCAACGGAAGAAGACGACGCAAAACGTTTTATGTATAGCGACAACGGGTTTGATTATGATATTCAAATATTCACAATAGGAAACACAGATGTGTCGATCCTATGCGATCCAAGCGATTCAAAAGGGGCGTTTGACAATAACGAAGAAATCCCCAGCGGAAAGACACTCTGTTCCAGCAATGTAGAAGACGATGAAACCATACAAAAAGGAATGGAGAGCATCACCAAGAATCTTCAGACTCTTTTCCCGGATTTTGATCTCGAACTGGGTTTTTCTTGGGTGCAAATCATTGAAAACAGCCGCCCCAGATATACCTACACGCTGAGGCAGAAGATGGAGGGAATCCCCATCCTGATGGGCGCGGGAGACCCTGTGGTTGGCGTATCGGAGAAAACGATAGGATTTAAGAAACCTGAAAGCTGGAAGCGATCAAAGACCTTTAGATGGGGAGATTTTTTCTCGTGTTGGAACGATATGGCTTATCACGACGGCGGATGGAACGTTCGAGTAGCGCCTCTCATGGAAATTGAAAAGAAATATGATGATGTTCCGCTTGCGGATATCAATCGGGTTTTTGAAGCCATACAAAATAAAATTGAGGAAGGAAATATCCGGAACATATACGCAATCAGATTCGGCTATTGCTGCTATATCGGGGAAAATGATGAAGACGTGCTTTTCCCGGTTTGGCAAATAGAATGTGATTATTATTATAACCCAAAGGAAAAAACAAAGGAATACAAAGAGGATGCGGAGGCAGCCCCGATAGCGCGACTGATGTATCGAACAATGATCGTCAACGCGCAGACGGGAGAATTTATGAATCCCGTCAAACTGAAAGAAAAACTGCTGGACTGCCCCGAAATCATCACATGGGAGGATATACAATGAAAAAGATGTTTGCCGCGCTTTGTGCGCTCTTGCTTGTGCCGACGATGGCGAGCGCGAATTCTGATTTGGTTTCCATTGCTGAGTTGCATCGCCAGACGGTGGAGAGGGGAAGGTGGACAAAGACTTACGACACGCCGAACGGCGAGTTGAACGTGGATATCCCGATTCTCGTACCGGATGTGGAGAAATGCCCTGTCATCACGGTGGAAAACGATCGGCCGTTTACGCCGGAAATCGCCGACATGATGCTGAAAAACGCATTTGAGCGAAACGGCGTGACGTATTTTCGATATGACATGAACAGCCAACCGTATGATGTGAGTTGGGGAACCCTTGGCATGGGTATGACGACGGATTACGAAAGCGCCAAGGAATTTGGCATGAATACGGGCGAATGGCTCGGGGAAAAATGGTCGAATTACAACGCAAAGCCGAACGATTACCGCTATCCGTGGGAACTGAATATGAATAGTTCGTACATACGCGGCGGCACTCAAACTGTGGCGGAAGCAATGGCGTGTTTTCAACACGTGATTGACGAAGCATATCCGAATAAGGGCTACATGATTGCACCCAAGCGCATTGCGATTCATGGAAGCACAGCCATCGACGGGGAGAATAACGGAGGCAAGGGCTATTACACCATCCGTGCGGAACAAGTGGTGAATGGCATCCCGATGATCGGGGCGCTTTGCTCTACTCTCGGGGATAACGGCTTTCGCGTGGCGTATGGGTCTACGCCGGAAACGGACCGTATCGCGAACCGTCTTGCACCTTATAGCCTTGGCTCGAATTGGCGGACGGATGTATATTTGAAGATGTATACATCGAGCAACACGGATTACAGCGTGTACGTCAGCATGAACCGTATTCGCACTGTGGAGCAGGAGGACGTGCCGCTTGCGCCGCTTGATCGCGTGTTGGAAAGTATCGAAAAGGAAATTACAACAGGGCGTATCCGCAATATCCATGCGCTGCGGCTGGGATATATGCGATACTCTAATCCTGAAATGGAGGATTATGCATGGGCTGTGCCGATGTGGGTGCTGGATTGCGATTATGTGCCGAGTGGCAAGCGGCGTGTTGTGGACAGCTTCCACGAGCATTTCGAGCTGAATCGGTGGGAAGCGTATGAATTTGCGCAGATTCCGCTGGATGCGCAAACCGGCGAAATGAAAATCATCACGACCGGCGATGAAGCGACGTTTGCCGTGCCGGAGATGACGACATGGGAGGATGTGCAATGAAAAAGATATTTGCCGCGCTTTGTGCGCTCTTGCTTGTACCGACGATGGCGAGCGCGGGCGGCGAGAGGATTTCTGTTTCCGAGCTGAAAACGCAGACCCCGGCGGCGGTAGAGGGGACGCATGAAGCCTACGGGCGGACGATCTCATTCCGCGCGCCGGTGTACGTGCCGGACGTCGATACCCTGCCGATTCTGCGCGTGAAGCGGACGTGTATTTCGGCGCAGACGGCGGAAGCGCTGGGCGATTCGCTGGAAAAGAACACGCTTTACGGCCAGCGGGCGGCCATGCGGCCGGGCGGGCTTGCGGAAAGTGAGGCGTCGCATTTTACCGCGTATGTGCAGAACCTGTGGACAAGCGCGGCGGACGAGGCGGCGATCTTTGCGCCGAATCAGGAAAAATCCCTGCGGGACGCCGAAGACTTTTTGGCGCGGCAAACGGAGACACTGCTCGGCGAACAGCAAATCGGCTGTCTGCCGTATCGCGCGGGTCTGCGGAGCGAAAGGCTTGTGCGCGACGGCGCGAAAAAAGGCGGGTATTACATCGAGGCATGGGAAACCCTGCGCGGCATACCGGTTGTGACGGGCGTGGAACGGACGTTCAGCCGACAGAGCGGACGCGCTGTCCAGCAGGCGCTCTCCAACGCCAGTTGGATTGTGCTGGGCGAATATCGTTCGGATGCGGACTATATCTGGATGGCGACGGCGATGTGGCGCGAAATCGGAGAGGTTCAGCCGGATGTACCGCTCTGCGGCTGGGCGCAGGTAGAGCGGACGCTGACAGACTGGATCGAGCGGGGAAGAATCCGGAATGTATACAGCGTGACGCTGGGGTATGCGGCGTATGCCGCGCCCGACCGGAAATATCCGGACGATGAGACGGCTTATGAGGCGGAATACTGGCTCGCGCCAACGTGGTGCGTCGAGTGCAAATACGCCGAAAGCGCCGCCAGAGCGCTGACCGCCGACGGCGCGGAGGAGGACGAGACGGAGGCGCGGGGCTATCAGCAGGAGAAGGGCTGGACAATCCTGCTGATCGACGCGCGGACGGGACGGATGATTGACCCGGAGGATGAAACGGCGGGGCGGTATGTGTACGCGCTTTGATAAAAAGCCGCCGAACGGCGCGGAATCAGAAAACTCCCGTATTGACGAATCGACAAAAAGATGGTACAATCGCATCGGTAAGAAATAAGCCTTTAATTCGATCCCGTGAGGTCGGCAAGGCGGCAAATGTGTGGTAAAGGGGAGCGTATATCCCTTTGTTTGCCCTGTTCCGATCTGCGGAGCAGGGTATTTTTTTACATTATTAGGAAATTGCGTAAAATCGCCCGCGTGAGCAAGCTTTTGATACTTTGCCAGACTTCGGCGGAGGTGAAGGCGGGCTCTGCCCGCTTTTTTATGCCCGAAGGCCGAGGAGGATGCAGAGTGGATACCTCAAAGCTCAAGTTCAAAGCCGAAATCATGGATGAAAACGCCATGAAGCGCGCGCTGCGGCGCATTGCGCACGAAATCATCGAAAACAACGGCGGGGGGGAAAACCTCAAGCTGGTCGGGATTCAGCGCCGGGGCGTGACGCTGGCGAAGATGATCCGGGAGATCATCGAGCAGGTGGAGGACGTAAGGCTGCCGCTGGGCGTGCTGGATATCACGTTCTACCGCGACGATCTCTCCATCCTCTCCGAGCATCCGGTCGTCAACGCGACAGACCTTCCCTTTCAGGTGCAGGACGCGCGCATCGTGATGGTGGACGACGTGCTCTTTTCCGGGCGCACGGCGCGCGCCGCGATGGACGCGATTTGCGACACGGGGCGGCCGAGCTGCGTTCAACTGGCGGTGATGGTGGATCGCGGGCACAGGGAGCTGCCGATCCGCGCGGATTACGTCGGCAAAAACCTGCCGACGAGCAAGAGTGAGCTGGTGGGCGTGCGTGTGCCGGAATTCGACGGCGACATGAGCGTCGTTTTATATGACAAAAGGAGCGAATGAGCATGAAGCGCAAAGATTTGCTGGGTCTTGACGGCGTGAGCCGCGAGGAGATCACCTCCATCCTTGACACGGCGCTGATGATGCGTCAGGTGGTGCGTTCAAACAACAAGAAAACGCCGCATCTGCAGGGAAAATCCATCGTGACGCTGTTCTACGAGAACTCCACGAGAACGCGGATGTCCTTCGAGCTGGCGAGCAAGTACATGTCCGCCGCGGCGGCGAACATCTCCGCCAGCGCGTCGAGCGTGGCCAAGGGCGAAACGCTGATCGACACCGGCGTGACGCTTGACCAGATGGGCACGGACGTCATCATCATCCGCCACCCGATGAGCGGCGCGCCGACGCTGCTGGCCAAGCACGTGAAGGCGAGCGTCGTCAACGCGGGCGACGGCATGAACGAGCATCCGACGCAGGCGCTGCTGGATATGCTGACGATGCGGGAGCACCTCGGCGGGCTGGAGGGCGCGAAGGTCGCGATCTGCGGCGACGTGATGCACTCCCGCGTGGCGCGCAGCAACATCTACGGCCTGACGACGATGGGCGCGAAGGTCGTGCTCTGCGCGCCGCCGACGCTGATTCCGCCGCGCATGGACGAGCTGGGCTGCACCATCGCCCCGACGATCGAGGACGCCTGCGAAAACGCGGACGTTGTGATGGGTCTGCGGATTCAGCGGGAACGCCAGCAGAAGGGCCTGTTCCCCTCCGTCGCGGAATACTGCGACCATTGGGAGATTACGCCGCAGCGGCTGGCGCTGGCGAAGAAGAACGCGCTGGTCATGCACCCCGGCCCGATGAACCGCGGCGTGGAAATCGCATCGAGCGTCGCGGACTGCGGCCAGTCGGTCATCACTCAGCAGGTTGAAAGCGGCGTGGCTGTGCGCATGGCGCTGCTCTATATGCTCACCAGAAGGGAGAATGTCTGATGGAAAAGCTGTTGATTCGCGGCGGCCGCGTGATTGACCCGGCCAACGGTGTGGACAAGGTAGCGGATGTTCTGATTGCGGATGGCAAAATCGCGGCGGTCGGCGAGAACCTGACCGATGCGGAGGCGAAGGTCTACGACGCGGCGGGCAAGGTCGTCGCGCCGGGCTTCATCGATATGCACTGCCATCTGCGCGACCCCGGTCAGGAATACAAGGAGGATATCGTCACCGGCACGCGCGCGGCGGCGCACGGCGGCTTCACGGCGGTCTGCTGCATGCCCAACACCAAGCCGGTCAACGACAACGCGGCGGTGACGCGCTACATCATCGAGAAGGCCGAGACGCAGGGCAGCGGCGTGCGCGTTTACCCGGTCGGCGCGGTCTCCAAGGGGCTCGCCGGCGTGGAGATGGCGGAGGTCGGCCGGATGAAGGAAGCCGGCATCATCGCGATTTCCGACGACGGCCAGCCGGTCGCCAATTCGAACCTGTTCCGGCTGGCGATGCAGTACGCCGATCACTTCGGCCTGTTCATTATGAGCCACAGCGAGGATAAGAACCTCGTCGGCGACGGCGTGATGAACGAGGGCTTTGTCTCTACCAAGCTCGGCCTGCCGGGCACGACGCGCGCGGCGGAGGAAGTGATGATCGCCCGCGACATTCTGGTTGCGGAGGCGGAGGGCAAGCGGATTCACCTGTGCCATGTCTCCACGCGGGGCGGCGTGCAGCTTGTGCGCGAGGCGAAGGCGCGCGGCGTCCGCGTGACGGCGGAAACCACGCCGCACTACATCGGCGCGACGGATGAATGGGTGATCGGCTACGACAGCCGCTGCCGCGTGAACCCGCCGCTGCGCGAGGAAGCGGACAGGCAGGCCTGCATCGACGGCCTTTGCGACGGCACGATCGACGTGATCGCGACCGACCACGCGCCGCACCATGAGGACGAGAAGCGCTGCGAGTTCCACATCGCGGCCAGCGGCATCAGCGGGTTTGAAACAGCCTTCTGCATCAGCAACAGCATGCTGGTCAAGAGCGGAAGGATGACGCTCCCCGAGCTGATCGAGCGGATGAGCGTGCGCCCGGCGGCGCTGCTGGGCGTTGAGGGCGGCAGGCTTTCCGTCGGCTGCGCGGCGGACGTTGTGGTTTTCGACCCCGACAAGGAAATTGTGGTGGACGCGAGCCGCTTCCTCTCCCGCGGCAAGAACACGCCGTTTGACGGCAAGCGCTACTTTGGTGAAATCGAGCTGACGCTGGTGGGCGGCAAGACGGCCTATCAGGCTGAATAAAGGAGAAAAAACAATGAATATCATGGAAAAGCTTGCGGCCCGCATTTCTGAACTCAAGAACCCGACCGTCGCGGGGCTGGATACCCGCATCGAATATCTGCCGGAGAGCTTCGTTGGGGACGTGCTGCCGTCGGGCATTCATTCCTTTGAGGACGCGGCGAAGGCCGTTTACGCCTACAACGTGCGCCTGATCGACGCGCTCTGCGACGTCGTTCCGGCGGTCAAGGTGCAGGTGGCGTATTATGAAATGTACGGCCCGGCAGGCATGGAGGTCTATGAAAAGACCATCCGCTACGCGCAGGAGAAGGGGCTGATCGTGATGGCGGACGTGAAGCGCAACGACATCGGCGCGACGGCCGCGTGCTACGCCAACGCCTACATCGGCAAGACGGATATGCCGGACGGCGCGCAGGCGGCCTTCGGCGCGGACATCGCGACGATCAACCCGTACCTCGGCGTGGACGGCGTCAAGCCGTTTGCCGACGCATGCCGCGAGAACGGAACGGGCGTGTTCGTGCTGGTCAAGACGAGCAACCCTTCCTCCGGCCAGCTTCAGGATCTGCGCTTTGAGGACGGGCGGACGCTGTATCAGGCGGTCGCCGATCTGGTGGAAGAATGGGGCGAGGAGACGCGCGGCGAGAGCGGCTATTCCGCCGTCGGCGCGGTTGTCGGCGCGACCTATCCGCAGCAGGGCGTGGAACTGCGCGAGCGCATGCCGCATGCCTTCTTCCTCGTGCCGGGCTACGGCGCGCAGGGCGCGAAGGGCACGGATATCGCGGGCTGCTTCGACGCGAACGGCAACGGCGCGATTGTCAACGCTTCCCGCTCGATCCTCTGCGCGTGGAAGAAGCGCGAGGGCATGGCGTTTGACGCGGCCGCGCGGGAGGAGGCGCTGCGCATGAAGCAGGATCTTTGCGACAGCCTCGCGGCGGTCGGCAAGGCGATCAAGTAAGGAAGGCGCAGACATGCAGGATACAGCCGCGCGCGTCCTTTCCTGCGAGACGATGGCGCAGGATCTGGTGCGCATCATTCTCTCCGCGCCGGATATCGCGGCGCAGGCGAAGGCCGGGCAATTCATCCACATCCTCGTGCCGGACAGCGGCCATGTGCTGCGCCGTCCCATCAGCCTGATGGCGGCGGATGCGGCGGCGGGCACGCTGACGCTGGCGATACAGCCCAAGGGCGCGGGTACGCAGACGCTCTGCGCCTGCAAGCCGGGGGAGACGATCCGCGTGCTCGGCCCGCTGGGCACGGGCTTTGACGGAAAGGACGCGCAATGCGTCTACTTTGTCGGCGGCGGCGTGGGCGTTGCGCCGATCTGCTGCGCGATGGATGCGTTCGCGACGGCGGAGAGCCGCGCGTTCTTCGGCTTCCGCACGGCGGCGCATGCTTACGGCATGACGCAGGCCCCCTGCGCGGTCACGGCGGTCAGCGACGACGGCTCGCTGGGCGAGCGCGCGCTGGTGACGAAGCCGCTGGAGGCGGCGATCTGCGCGCGCAAGCCCGACGTGGTGATGGCCTGCGGCCCCACGCCGATGCTGGCGGCGGTGCAGGCGCTCTGCGAAACATACGGCGTGCCGTGCCAGCTCTCGCTGGAGGAGCGGATGGGCTGCGGCATTGGCGCGTGTCTGGGCTGCAACGTGAAAATCATGCAGCCGGACGGCGGCTGGCGCTACAAGCGCGTCTGCAAGGACGGCCCGGTGTTCGATGCGAAGGAGGTGTGTCTGCGTGGCTGATCTTTCCCTCGATCTGTGCGGCGTGAAGCTCAAAAACCCGATCATCGCGGCGAGCGGCACGTTCGGTTTTGGCCGCGAGTACGACGAGCTTTACGACATCGGCCGGCTTGGGGGCATTTCTGTCAAGGGGCTGAGCCTGCTGCCGCGCACGGGCAACCCGCCCTCCCGCATCACGGAAACGCCGAGCGGCATGCTCAACAGCGTCGGCCTGCAAAACCCCGGCGTGGAGAGCTTCATTGAAAACGACCTGCCGTGGCTGCTGACCAAAGACGTCGCGGTGATCGCCAACATCACCGGCACGAGCGTGGAGCAGTATGTGCAGATGGCCGAGCGGCTGGCGGGCACGGGCGTGCATCTGCTGGAGATGAACATCTCCTGCCCGAACGTGCACGAGGGCGGCGTGGCCTTCGGCGTGAAGCCGGAGAGCGTATACGCCATCACCAAGGCCGTCAAGGCGGCGGCGAAGCAGCCGCTGATCGTCAAGCTGACCCCGAACGTATCCGACATCACGGAGAACGCGCTGGCCGCCGAGGAGGCGGGCGCGGACGCGATTTCCATGATTAACACGCTGACGGGCATCGCCGTGGATGTGAACAAGCGCAGGATGGTGCTGGCAAACAACACGGGCGGCCTTTCCGGCCCTGCGGTGCGCCCGGTCGCCCTGCGCATGGTCTGGCAGAGCGCCAAGAAGGTGCATATCCCGATCATCGGCATGGGCGGGATCGAGACCGGCGAGGATGCGGCGGCGTTCATGCTCTGCGGTGCGAAGGCTGTCATGGTTGGCACGGCGAACTTCACCGATCCGTTCGCCTGTCCGCGCATCATTCGGGAACTGGACGCATATTGCGACCGGCAGAAGGTGCAGCGCGCGCAGGAGCTGGTTGGAACGCTGGCGGAATATTGAGCATAACCGGGGCTTTTGCCCATAAAAACAACCCGCGCAGGGCAAGTGCCGCGCGGGTTATTCTTTTACGAGCTTACAGCATCTGACCGTGATCCTCGGTCGTCTTGCCGTATTCGTAGTCGTTCTGGAAGTTGTAATCCTTGCCCGGAAGGATGGCGTTGACCACAATGCCGACGATGGCGGCGACGGCCAGACCGGAGAAATTCAGCGTGAACTCGCCGACATGGAAGGTGATCGCGCCCGCGGCGGAGAAGGTGATGCCCAGCGCCAGCGAGATAATCAGCGAAACGACGATGACGTTGCGGCTCTTGGCCAGATCCACGCGGTTCTCAACGAGGTTGCGCACGCCGATGGCGGAGATCATGCCGTAGAGAATCAGGGAGACGCCGCCGATGGTGCCGGTCGGCATGGCGGAAACGAGCGCCGCGAACTTCGGGCAGAAGGACGCGATGATCGCGTAGACGGCGGCCAGACGGATGACCAGCGGATCATACACGCGGGTCAGCGCCAGAACGCCGGTGTTCTCGCCGTAGGTGGTGTTGGCCGGCGCGCCGAAGAGGGACGCGATGCTCGTGGCGAGACCGTCGCCCAGCAGGGTGCGGTGCAGACCCGGATCGGCGATGAAGTTGGCGCCGACGGTGGAGGAGATCGCGCAGATATCGCCAATGTGCTCGATCATGGTCGCAAACGCGATGGGCATGATGGCGATGATGGCGGTGACGAGCAGGTTCGCGTCGCAGTTGCCGATGAGGGAGAAGACGGTGTTTTCCATCTTCACCGGCAGGCCGATCCACGCGGCGCTGGCCACGCCGGAGAAATCCACGCGGCCGGTGACGGCGGCGTAGACATAGGAGACGAGCACGCCCAGCAGAATCGGGATGATGCGCAGCATGCCCTTGCCCCAGATGTTGAAGATGACCACCGTGAGGATGGCGACCAGCGCGATATCCCAACTGCCGGTGCAGTTGTTGATGGCGGAGTTGGCCAGCGTCATGCCGATGCAGATGATGATCGGGCCGGTGACGACCGGCGGGAAGAACCGCATGACGCGGTTCGCGCCGAAGCCGCGCACCAGCGCTGCGAGAATCAGATACAGCAGGCCGGAAGCGGCGACGCCCACACAGGCGTAGGGGAGAAGCGCGGCTTCGCCGTTCGGCGCGATGGCGGCATAGCCGGCCAGATACGCGAACGAGCTGCCCAGGAAGGCCGGAACCTTGCCCTTCGTGAGGAAATGGAAGAACAGCGTGCCCAAACCTGCGAACAGCAGCGTCGCGGAAACGGAAAGGCCAGTCAGCGCGGGCACGAGCACCGTCGCGCCGAACATGGCGAACATGTGCTGGAGGCCCAGAACGAGCAACTTCGGGGTGCCCAGCGAGCGGGCATCGCGGATACCTTGGTTCTGCATGGCGATATCTCCTTTGTAAATATGAAGTTTACGCGCGGCAGACCGCCGCGCATATCCTCCATATTATAGAAGCGATGGCGCCAAAAAGCAAGAAGAAAACGAAAATTCAAGCGGGTCAATTCACGAATGTTCGGTTATGGGCACATCCAGCAGATAGTAGCCGAACGCATTGATGACGGTGGTGTCGCCGTGATGACGGACGCGCTTGAAATTGTATTGATAGTTTTGGTGGACGTGGCCGTGCACCATGTAGCGCGGGCGGTACTTTTCCATCACATCCAGAAAGGTTTTGAATCCGGTGTGCGCCAGATCGGTGTCGTCGCCGAGGCTGCGCGCGGGGGAATGGGTCATCAGGATATCAATGCCGCCGCTGCGCCAGATTTTGAAGCGAAGCTTTTGAACGCGCTGGCGCATCTGCTTTTCGGTATATTGGTTCACGCCGCGGTTATAGCGCATCGAGCCGCCGAGACCGAGGATGCGCAGGCCGCCGACGGTCACGACCTGATCCTCGATGCACAGGCACCCCTCCGGCGGGTTTTGGGCGTATTGGTCGTCGTGGTTGCCGCGGATATAGAGGATGGGCGCGGCGGTGAAGCAGGTGAGGAAGGAGAGATAGCTGGCGGGCAGATCGCCGCAGGCCAGCACCAGCTCCACGCCTTCGAGCTTGCGCCTGTCCAGATGTTCCCAGAGCGTCGGTTCCGCCTGATCGGCGAGCAGAAGAATCTTCATCGGCTCACTCCTTTGTGGCGGCACGGATGCCTTGCAGCGAAACCAGCCCCTTGGCGACGTCGTTCAGCTCGTCCACCGAGGGAATCCGGCCGATGACATTTCCGGCGAGGTAATCCATCAGGATGATCTCCTGCGGGGTCAGCGCCACGTCGGCCGCGACGTGAACCTGACCGGCCTGATCGACAATCGGCCCGACGAACGGCAGAAACGCGCCGGCGCGGATGCGCTCGTGCAGCAGATCGACCAGCCGCCGCGTGCGCGCGGGCAGGCGCTGGGAGCAGATGATGTCAATCGCGTCGGTGGACATGCCCATGTAGTAATTCATGGCGCGGTCGGCGTTGTGCTCGCCCTCGTCGCTCCACGCGCCGGTCAGGATGCTGCGGACAATGCCCTCGTACAGCTTGCCCCAGTTCCAAATCGGCATGGCGAGGTTGGCGATCACGCCGTCCTGCTCGTGGTACAGGCCGAACGCGCGCGATTCCAGATGCGGCGCGCTGATGTCGCGGCTGGAGATGATGTGCACGCCGCGCGCGGCCAGCGCCGCCTCCGGGCTGTGGCCGGGCAGGGTGGACCATTCCAGCACGATTTGGGCGCGCGGGTTGACCATCTGCGCGCCGAGGGCGAAGGCATTGATCGACGTGGGCGTGCCGTAAATGGGGTAATCCGCGATGTAGCCGATTTCGTCGTTTTCCGACAGGGCGGCGGCAATCGCGCCCAAGACGAATTTGGCCTCGTACACGCGCAGATAGTAGCTGCGGACGTTGTGGTAGCTGGCCAGCAGCGAGCAGTTGAGGATTTTGGCGTTCGGGTGGATGGCACACTGACGGATACAGGCATCCAAAAAGACGGGGGAGGCAGCGAAAATCACGTCGTAGCCGTCCTCGATGAAGCGTTCGATGACGTCCTGCGCGTCCTCCTGCGCGACGCATTCGCGGCAGACGGTTTCCACGCGGGAACCGAAGGTATCCTCAAGCGCCTTGCGCCCCAGCTCGTGCCAATACGACCAGCCGGAATCCTGCGGCGAGCGGTTGTAGAGGAACGCGCAGCGCACCGTCTGCGGCGGCTTGTGCCAGACGGATTGCAGAAAGCCCGGCTTGGCCTCCGTCGGCTGGGAGAGCAGCGCGGCGGGCTTGTTGGCCGCGGCGACGACAAATTCAGACCAGATCCGCTCGATCTCCTGCCCGAACTCGGCGGGCGTTTTCTCCACGCTGTCCTCGTAGCCGAAAACCTCCAGATAGATCAGCAGCGCGTCGCAGGCGGGCATCGGCGCGCCGCCTTCGGCCCTGGCGCTGTATGCCTGCTGGAAGCGGTAGAAGCAGGACTGAAAATCAAACAGATCCTCCGGCGACCACTTTTTGCCCGGCGTTTTGCCCATCAGCTTATAGAGCTTTTCATAGCTGCCCTCGCGGGTGAAGGTGATGAAATTGATCTTCGTATCGGCGTAGAAGCTCAAAAATTCCTGATAGACGCGGTAGCGCTCGCTGTCCTCCGGCTCCGGCAGGACGCGGGTGACATCTGCCTCGATGCTCACCGCATCGAGCCGACGCATGACGCTCACGCGTTTGTTGCCCTCGACGATGTAGAAGCGGTTGTAATATTCCAGCGCGACGATGGGCTGGCGCAGGCCGTCCTCCACAATGCCGTCGTAGAGCACGCTCCACTTGGAGGCGAACTCGGAATCCGGCTCGAGCAGCGGCATGAAGCCGCGCGAAAACGCCGTCGTGCGCCCCTTTGTCGCCGTGCCCTCGATTTGATCCAGCGCGATCTGCACCAGCCCAAGCGGCACCTGCGTCAGCTTGTTGAGGGTGGGCACAAGCTCGGACAGCACCGGCAGATACGGGTCCTGCCCGCGCGCCTGTGCGGCGTGCTGCTGCTTGAGCCCCTCTTTTCGGGCGGCAAGATAATGTTTCATGCTCATGGCGGTACGCTCCCCCTCTGCGTCAATGAATGTGCGTATTTCCTTCCATGATTATAGCATCGCGTGCGCCCGCGCGCAACCGTCCCTTGATGAATGGGGGCGACTGTGCTATAATTTCAGGGAAGAACGGCGTACCCTATAAAAAACAATCCTTTAGCATAAACGAAGCCCGAATGGGAGCAGGAGGAACAGCATGAGCGAATTTAGCGTGAGGCCGGACTGGATGGCCTTTTGTCTGCCGGATATTTCCGAGGCCGAGGTGCAGGCGGATGCGGATGTAATCCGTTCCGGCTGGTGGGCGAAGGGCCCGCGCACGATGGAGTTTCAGAAGAAGTTTGCGGAATATGTCGGCGCGAAGCACTGTATCGCGGTCAATTCCTGCACGGCGGCGCTGCATCTGGCGCTGCTGACGCAGGGGATCGGCCCCGGCGACGAGGTGATTACCACGCCGCTGACGTTTGCCTCCACGGCGAACACGATTCTGCACGTCGGCGCGACGCCGGTGTTTGCGGATATCGACCCGGATACGGGGCTCATCGACCCCGCTGAAATCGAAAAGAAGGTCACGAACCGGACGCGCGCGGTGGTGCCGGTGCATTATTCCGGCCTCGCGGCGGATCTGGGCGCAATCGGCCAAATCTGCGACGCGCACAACCTGTTCCTCAGCGAGGACGCGGCGCACGCGGTCGAAACCCGCTACAACGGCGAATTGATCGGCCATCATCCGCGCGGCACGGTGAGCTATTCCTTCTACGCAACCAAAAATCTGGCCTGCGGCGAGGGCGGCGCGCTGGTGACGGATGACGACGAGATCGCGGAAAAAGCCCAGGTGCTCTCCTGCCACGGCATGAGCGCGGGCGCGTGGAACCGCTACGGCAAGGAAGGCTCCTGGCGCTACGACATCGAGGAGCCGGGCTACAAATACAACATGTTCGATATTCAGGCCGCGCTGGCGCTGACCCAGCTTGGCCGCATGCCGGATATGCAGCGCCGCCGCTTCGAGGCGGTGGACGTTTACGAGCGGGCGTTTGCGGATGTGCCGGAGCTGCGCCTGCAAAAGACGCCGGATTACTGCCACCACAGCCGCCATCTGTATGTGCTGCGCATTGTGCCGGAGCGCCTGACGATTTCCCGCGATCAGTTCATCGAGGAGCTGAAGGCGCGCAACGTCGGCGTGAGCGTGCATTTCATCGCGCTGCACACGATGAGCGCCTACGCAAAGCGCTTTGGCTACAAGCCGGAGGATTTCCCGAAGGCGTATGCGTTCTCAGAGAGCGAGATCAGCCTGCCGCTGTATTCGACGCTGGGCGTGAAGAACGCGGAATACGTCGCGGACGCGGTGCTGGACGTTGTCAAGAAGTACAGAAAATAAAAAAATCACAAAGAGAGCCTGAAAACGAAAACGGGCTCTCTTTTTTTATAGACGGAAAATGGCGCGAATTCGACCGGATGAGCGGGATTTTGACACATTTCGGATTTTGACGGAGGGGAAAACGGTCTTCATTTGTTTTTTTAGGCGAAAGATTTGTGAAAAACAGCACAAAACGCGGCACACACTTTCCCATGTATGACTGGGAAAACGGACGGTCAACGCGCGGAAAAAGCGGGAATCGGACAGGATTCACAAAACGGATGCAAGAACCTTGTTGAAATGGAAATTGTTTAAAGTTTGACAAATGCACGTGAAGCGCGTATAATGCACATCGTCAAGGAAATAACAAGGATAGGCCAATCAACCCGACCCGTCAGGAGGATGAACGATATGCAGACATTCAGACCGATTGATTCTGTGGAAGCGCTTCAGGAGCGCATGACCCTCATGCGCAAGGCACAGCGGGAATTTGCGAAATTCACGCAGGAACAGGTGGATCACATCTTCTTCGAGGCGGCGATGGCGGCTAACAAGGCGCGTATTCCGCTGGCCAAAATGGCGGTCGAGGAGACCGGCATGGGCGTGATGGAAGACAAGGTGATTAAGAACCACTACGCCAGCGAGTATATCTATCATGCCTACCGCAACACCAAGACGGTCGGCGTGCTGGAGGAAGACCCGGCGTTCGGCATCAAGAAGATTGCGGAGCCGATCGGCCTTGTCGCGGCGGTCATTCCGACCACGAACCCGACCTCCACGGCGATTTTCAAGGCGCTGCTGTGCCTCAAGACGCGCAACGCCATCCTCATCAGCCCGCACCCGCGCGCCAAGAAGTGCACGGCGGAGGCCGCGCGCATCGTCTATGAGGCGGCGGTCAAGGCGGGCGCGCCGGAGGGCATCATCGGCTGCATCGAATTCCCGAGTCTGGAGCTGACGGGCGAACTGATGCACGAGGCGGATATCATCCTCGCCACAGGCGGCCCCGGCATGGTGCACGCGGCGTATTCCTCCGGCAAACCGGCACTGGGCGTCGGCGCGGGCAACACCCCGGTCATCATCGACGAGACGGCGGATATCAAGCTGGCCGTCAGCTCGATCATCCATTCCAAGACGTTTGACAACGGCATGATCTGCGCCTCCGAGCAGAGCGTGACGGTGCTGGACAGCGTTTACGACGAGGTGCGCGCGGAGTTTGCGCGCCGCGGCTGCTACTTCCTCAAGGGGGACGAGCTGGATCAGGTGCGCCACACGATTTTGATCAACGGCGCGTTGAATGCGAAGATCGTCGGCCAGAGCGCGCACACCATCGCGGCGCTGGCGGGCGTGGATGTGCCGGAGGAGACGAAAATCCTCATCGGCGAGGTCGAGAGCGTCGAGCTTTCCGAGGAGTTCGCGCATGAGAAGCTCTCCCCGGTGCTGGCGATGTACCACGCGAAGGACTTTGACGAGGCGCTCGACAAGGCCGAAAAGCTCGTCTGCGACGGCGGCCACGGCCACACCGCGTCCCTGTACATCCATCCGGCGCAGAAGGAAAAGATCATGGAGCACGCCGAACGCATGGAGGCCTGCCGCATCGTCATCAACACGCCGAGCAGCTTCGGCGGCATCGGCGACCTGTATAACTTCAAGATGGCGCCGTCGCTGACGCTGGGCTGCGGCACGTGGGGCGGCAACTCCGTCTCCGAAAACGTCGGCGTGAAGCACCTGCTCAATGTCAAGACCGTTGCCGAGAGGAGAGAGAACATGCTCTGGTTCCGCGCGCCGCAGAAGGTGTATTTCAAGAAGGGCTGCATGCCGGTGGCGCTCGACGAGCTGGGCACGGTGATGGGCAAGAAGAAATGCTTCATCGTCACCGATACGTTCCTCTACAAGAACGGCTACGTCGCCCCGATCGAGGAAAAGCTCGATCAGCTCGGGATTCAGCACACCTGCTTCTACGACGTTGCGCCGGACCCGAACCTCTCCTCCGCGCTCAAGGGCGCGCAGGCGATGCGCCTGTTTGAGCCGGACTGCATCATCGCGCTGGGCGGCGGCTCCGCGATGGACGCGGGCAAGATCATGTGGGTGATGTACGAGCATCCGGAAGTGGATTTCCTGGATATGGCGATGCGCTTCATGGATATCCGCAAGCGCGTCTACACCTTCCCGAAGATGGGCGAAAAGGCGTATTTCGTCGCGATTCCGACCTCTTCCGGCACGGGCTCGGAGGTGACGCCGTTCGCCGTCATCACCGACGACCGCACGGGCACGAAATACCCGCTGGCCGATTACGAGCTGCTGCCGAACATGGCGATTGTCGATGCGGACAACATGATGAACCAGCCGCGCGGCCTGACCTCCGCCTCCGGCGTGGACGTGCTGACCCACGGGCTGGAAGCCTACGCCTCGATGATGGCGACGGATTACACCGACGGTCTGGCGCTCAAGTCGATGAAGAACGTGTTTGATTACCTGCCCCGCGCCTATGAATACGGCGCAGCCGACCCGGAGGCGCGCCAGAAGATGGCGGACGCATCCTGCATGGCGGGCATGGCGTTTGCCAACGCATTCCTCGGCGTCTGCCACTCGATGGCGCATAAGCTCGGCGCGTATCACCATCTGCCGCACGGCGTGGCCAACGCGCTGATGATCTGCCACGTGCTGCGCTACAACGCGGCGGAGGTGCCGGCGAAGATGGGCACTTTCCCGCAGTATGACCACCCGCACACGCTCGCCCGCTATGCCGAATGCGCGCGCTTCTGCGGCGTTTGCGGCAAGGATGACGAGGAGACGCTCGACCTGTTCATCGACAAGATCGAAGAGCTGAAAGCGAAGGTCGGCATCAAGAAATCCATCGCCGAATACGGCATCAGCGAGGAGACCTTCATGAGCACGCTGGATCAGATGGTGGAGGATGCGTTTGACGACCAGTGCACCGGCGCGAACCCGCGCTATCCGCTGCTCAAGGAAATCAAGGCGATGTATCTCAAGGCATACTACGGCGAGAAGGCGTAAGGAGGAATCACCCAAATGAGCAAGGAAATCATCGTGGAGCGCGGCACCAAGACGGTGTACCGCGAGGGCAGCAAGATTGTCAAGCAGTTCAAGGCGGGTTATCCCAAGAGCGCCGTCATCAAGGAGGCGTTCAACCACGCGCTGGCGGAGGAATCCGGCCTGAACGTGCCCGCGCTGCTGGAGGTGAAGAACACCGGCGAAGGCTGGGCGCTGGTCATCGAGGCCGTCGAAGGCAAGACGATGGCGCAGCTGATGGCCGAGCAGCCGGAGAACCTCGAAGCGCTGATGACGCAGTTCGTCGAGATTCAGAGCGACATCCATCGCCGCACCTGCAAGCAGATGGGGCGGCTCAAGGACAAGCTGAACGCGCAGATTTCGTCCCTGCGCGACGAGCTGGACGCGAGCACCCGCTATGAACTGCATGTCCGCCTTGAAAACATGAAGCCGCACACCAAGATCACCCATGGCGACTTCAACCCGACCAACGTGCTCATCGGCGAGGACGGCAAGGTGTATATCCTCGACTGGGCGCATGCGGCCATCGGCAACGCTTCCGCCGACGCGGCGATGACCTACCTCCAGTTCGCGCTGGAGGATCAGAAGAAGGCCGACCTGTATTTGAAGCTCTTCTGCAAGAAGAATGATATCGCCATGCAGTATGTCCAGCGCTGGCTGCCCATCGTCGCCGCCGCGCAGATGACCAAGAAGCACGGCGCGGAAAAGGCGTTCCTGACCCACTGGACGCAGGTTGTCGAGTTTGAATAATCGCGCCCTTTTTGAGCCGAGTCAGCGTTTTTCGTTGACATTCATGCGCCCGACGTGATAAAGTATACGCGTATGAATTTCAGGGCGTTCGCCCTTTTGAAACGAGGAGCGGTTTGCACATGTTTGAACTCGGCATTCAGAAAAATTGGATTGACGCGCTCTACGCGCGCAGCTCGGTGCGCCAGTATACCGGCGCGCCGGATAAGGAGCAGCTCGACCGGCTCGGCGAGACCTGCCGCAAGCTCAGGTGGCAGGGCGTGAAAATCCGGATGTTCAAGGGCCCCGGCCTCAAGAGCCAGATCAAGGGCACGGACGTTTACGCGGTGATCGTCGCCAAGCGCGGCACGCCCATGGAGGTTGAAGGCTACATGGGCGAGGCGCTGGTGCTGGAGGCCACGTCCATGGGGCTGGGCACCTGCTGGCTCGGCGCGGGCTTCTACCCGGATATCATCAACCGCAACGTCGATTTGCAGACGGATGAGGCGGTGCACTGCGTGATTTCCATCGGCAAGGCCGATCTGCCCGCGTTTGCGCCCAAGCGCAAGGAGCTGGTCAAGGTCTGCGGCATGGATGAAGCGCAGCTCGGTCAGCTCGGCGTATGGCAGAAGGAAGCGGTGTTCGCCGCGCGCCTCGCGCCCAGCGCGATCAACCAGCAGCCGTGGAAGATCGTTGCGGACAAGACCAGCGTTTCCATTTTGGAAACGACCGTGCTCTATAAGAAGTACGCGCCGCTAGATCGCGGCATCTGCATGCTGCACGCCGCCGTCGGCGCGGCGAAGGCCGGACGCACCGGCCTTTGGAAAAAGGTGGACGGCGGATACGCGATGAAGGCGTAAACGGTATATCAAAAGCGCAAGAACGAAAATCTTGCGCTTTTTCCATAGGATGCATTGACAATGCCTTGTGAGGTAATTATAATATAATTATAGATCAGGCTTATTGCAACATGAAGGGGTGAAACGTATGCGCGAAGAATATGATTTTTCCAATGGAACTAAAAATCCCTATGCGGCAAAGCTGAAAAAACAGATCACCATCAATCTGGACGTTGATACGATCACCTATTTTAAGAATCAGGCGGCGCATAGCGGAATCCCGTATCAGACGCTTATCAATCTGTACCTAAAGGATTGCGCGGAAAATAAAAAAGAACTGAAAATCTCGTGGAATTGAGTGCTTGAAGGCAACCCGGCGTGAACCGGGGCGCCTTTGATGTATCAAAAAAAGCCTGTCGGTTTATCCTATCCGAAAAGGGGAGAGGAATATGCTGACAGGCTTTTTGCGAACGATTGTGCTCTTTTTTGTGACGGCCGTGGTGCTGCGGCTGATGGGCAAGCGGCAGTTGGCGCAGCTGCAGCCGTATGAAGTGGTCATCACGCTGATGATTTCGGATTTGGCGACGCTGCCGATGGCGGATGTGGAAATACCGCTGCTGAGCGGCGTGGTCTCGATTTTGACGCTGCTTTTGGTGCATAGCCTGCTCAGCGCGCTTTCATATGCGAGCGTGAGGATGCGCCGGATCATCTGCGGCAGGCCGAGCGTGCTGGTGCGCGACGGCAAAATCTGCGAAAAGGAGCTGGCAAGGCTCTGCTTTGACCTCTCCGATTTGATGGAAGGGATGCGAAGCGGCGGTGTTATCGGCCTGGGCGAGGCCGGAAGCGTCGTCCTGGAGACGAACGGCTCGCTGAGCGTATTCCCATCGGCGGATAAAAGACCTGCGACGCGCGGGGAGATGCATCTGCCGCCGGTTTATGACGGGATTCCGCTGACGCTGATTCTCGACGGGCAGATGCAGGAACGGAGCATGCGCATTGCGGGGCTTGAGCCGGGCTGGCTGCGGCGGATTTTACAGGATCACGGCGTTGCGCGGGACAAGGACGTGCTGATTGCGACGCTGGACACGCAGGGAAGCCTGCTCGTGCAGGAAAAGGGCGGCGAAGGGCGGCTGCTGATGTTTAACGCGATTGAGCCGGGGCAGGTGAGGTGGTAACATGCGCAAGAAGATTATCACCATGGCGGTGACGCTGCTGCTGCTCGGCCTGCTCAGTGCGGTGGAGCAGATGGCCGTAAAGCGGCTGACGGACGACGCGATGGCGCGCACGCAGGAAATCCTGTCGCTGCTTGCGCAAAACCAGACGGCGCGCGGGCTCGAACGGGCGCGCGAGATGGACACTTGGTGGGATGAGGAAGCGCCGAGGGTTGAGACGCTCATCAATCACGAGGCGACGGACGACGTGCGCTTCACATTGTCGCGGCTGGTGGCGGCGCTGGAGATGGGGGATCGGGACGGCGCGTTTGTCTATGCCCGAGAGTTGGAGGGCGGCATCGAGCATGTTTTGGAGCGACAGACGCTGTCGTGGCAGAATTTGCTGTAAACGGACGTGTTTACAAAAAGCTGCACCTGCGGATATAGAGAAGACAGGTCTGCGCATCGTATACCATCAGGTCGTGAAACTTTTCGTCCCAATGCCAGTAGCCCTCGGAACAGGCCAGCATATCGTCGATGTGCGTATCAAAGCGCTCGGCGAGCAGCGGCTGAGCCAGCATATCGGGCGTGAGCGGCAGCGGATTTCTATGAGGAATGTAGCATTGAGCTGGGAACGCGCTCCGCTGGGCCTAGGGGATTAGGGGGAGAT
>ERZ772867.1333-NODE-1333-length-29188-cov-4.682800_pt1 | contig 29188 bp, 22 predicted proteins | sample MGYA00511341_ERZ772867 | MGnify/ENA primary metagenome ERZ772867 (study PRJEB29015, sample SAMEA2737707) | human gut metagenome | biome: human gut; feature: human-associated habitat; material: faeces | place: China | collected 2012 ... | reverse complement strand
ACGCCGCGTTCAGCAAGGATTTCACCACTCCCTTCGTGGCAGAGGGCTGCGTGTCCGCCTGGGCGCAGTACGCCATTCTGGCCAAGGATACCCAGACGCGGGATCGGGTCATCGCCCATTTGAAAGAGAAAAATATCCCCAACATGATCTACTATCCTACCCCCCAGCACGCCCTGCCGGTGTTTAAGGCCGAGCCTCACTACGCTGAGACCTATACGAATGCCGACGACTACTGCGCCCGCACCCTGTCCCTGCCCATGCACCCGTATATGGACGCGGCGGAGCAGCAGTTGGTCATTGACGCGGTTTTGGAGGCGCTGTGATGGAGGAGGAATATTTTATACATCCATCCAGCTTCGTGGATGACGATGTAGAGATCGGCGAGGGTACCAAGATCTGGCACTTCTGCCACATTCAAAAGGGCGCCAGCATCGGAAAGCATTGCTCCCTGGGGCAGAATGTGAATGTCAGTAACCATGTAAAGGTAGGCAACGGCTGCAAGCTGCAAAACAATGTCTCTCTGTATGAGGGTGTGGAGCTGGAGGACTATGTGTTCTGCGGCCCCTCCTGCGTATTTACCAACGACCTGACCCCTCGGGCCAAGTACCCCAAGGGCAGTGCTGGGTATAAAAAAACCTATTTGCGTGAAGGGGCATCCATCGGCGCCAACGCCACCATCCTCTGCGGTCATACCGTCGGACGCTGGGCCCTTATAGGCGCAGGCGCGGTGGTGACGGATGATGTACCCGACTATGCCCTGATGCTGGGCGTGCCGGCCCGGATTATTGGCTGGGCCTGCGAGTGCGGCGCGTTGCTGCACTTTGATGGCGGCAAGGCTACCTGCGCCGACTGTGGCAGAAGCTACGAGATGAAAGCGGAAAATAAAGTAGAGGAGTGCAAATAAAATGAAATTCGATACCATTTACGACGGTCTTATCAAGGGTACGGAAAAGCTGGCCCTGGTGGGCCTTGGCTATGTGGGTATGCCCATTGCCGTGGAGTTCGCCAAGCATATCTCCGTCGTCGGCTTTGATATCAATGAAAAGCGTGTGCAGGAGTACGCCAATGGAATCGACGCCACCAACGAGGTGGGTGAGGCCATCAAGAACACCACCGTGGACTTCACCTCCGACCCCACCCGGCTGAAGGAGGCTAAGTTCATCGTGGTGGCCGTGCCTACGCCGGTAAACCCCGATACCACCCCGGACCTGCGCCCGGTGGAGGGGGCCTCCCGCACCGTGGGCCAGAATCTGACCCCCGGCACCATCGTGGTCTTTGAGTCCACGGTGTACCCCGGCGTCACCGAGGACATCTGCATTCCCATTATTGAGAAGGAGTCCGGCCTGAAGTGCGGTGTGGACTGGAAGATCGGCTACAGCCCCGAGCGCATCAACCCCGGTGACCGGGTCCATACCCTCACCAACATTCGCAAGATCGTCTCCGGCATGGATGAGGAGTCCGCCCGGGAGATCAAGAAGGTATATGATATCGTCATCGCCGCCGGCACCTTCCCCGTGTCCACCATCAAGACCGCCGAGGCCGTGAAGGTGGTGGAGAACAGCCAGCGGGATATCAACATCGCCTTTATGAACGAGGTGGCTATGATCTGCGACCGCATGGGCATTGACACCGATGAGGTCCTGGCGGGCATGAACACCAAGTGGAACGCCCTGGGCTTCAAGCCCGGTCTTGTAGGCGGCCACTGCATCGGTGTGGACCCCTACTATCTGACCAATGCCGCCGAGGCTCTGGGCTATCACAGCCAGATCATTCTCAACGGCCGCAAGGTCAACGACAGCATGGGCGGTTTCGTGGCCGACGCCGCCATCAAGCAGATGATCGAGGCGGGCATGGCCCCCAAGAAGGCCACCGTGGTCATCCTGGGCATCACCTTCAAGGAGAACTGCCCCGACACCCGCAACAGCAAGGTGGTGGACATCATCAACCGTCTGAAGGAGTACGACATCCACCCTGTGGTCACCGATCCCTGGGCCGACGCTGCCGTGGCCCAGCATGAGTACGGCGTGACTCTGACGGATTTTGATAAGATCCCTAAGGCCGACTGCGTCATCGTGGCTGTGGGCCATAACGAGTTCCGCTCCCTGTCCATGATGCAGCTGAAGGAGCTGTTCAAGAAGGACCTGCCCGACAGCGAAAAAGTGCTCATCGATGTGAAAAGCCTGTACCGCATGGACGAGCTGAAGGCCTCGGGAATTCGGTTCTGGAGACTGTAATACCCTGCGGCACCTGCGGCAAACACGGCAAGGATAGCTGCAAGCATAAGGAGTTTATCGCATGATAAAAGTATGTCATATGACCAGTGCCCACGAGGAGGAGGATATCCGGATCTTCCGCAAGGAATGCGTTTCTCTGGCTGAGGCCGGATATGATGTATATCTGGTAGAGCGGGGAGACAGCTATGACAAAAACGGTGTACACATTGTGGGAGTGGGCGAGATCCCCACGAGCCGTCTCAAGCGTATGACAGCGGGGGCGAAAATGGTCTATCAGGCTGCCCGCGCCCTGGACGCGGATATTTACCATTTCCACGACCCGGAGCTTCTCCCTTATGGGCTGAAGCTGAAAAAGGCAGGCAAGAAAGTCATTTTTGACAGCCACGAAATGTACACAGAGCAGATTCGGGAGAAGCCATATCTTCCCCACTGGTTCGCAAGGCTGCTTTCTCATGCCTATGGAAAGTACGAAAGCCATGTTCTCGGCCGCATTGACGGGTTGGTCTACACCTGTCTGAAGGACGGCGTCCACCCATTTGCCGGAAAGTGCCGGCATATCACAACCATCGACAATACGCCTATGCTTTGGGAGCTGTATGATCGCTACGACCCTGCGGCGAAGAAAGAGACAGGCAGCGTGGTATATGTGGGCGGCCTATCCTATGCCCGGGGAATCACGCATTTGATCACCGCCGCTGCAAAAGCTGACTGTACGCTTTATCTGGCCGGTATGTTCGATTCAGAAGAATATCGCCATACTGTTGAGGCCCTGCCCGGGTATTCCTGTGTGCAGTATTTAGGGCTGCTTGGCAGAGAGCAGATTGTCGCCTTGCTGCAGCGCTGCTGTGTCGGCGCAGCTACGCTCTTAAATATAGGCCAGTATAATCAGGATGATAATTTGGCCACCAAGGTCTACGAGTACATGTCGCTGGGCATTCCTGTGCTTTTGTCGCGCTCTGCTTATAATGAGCGGGTGATGAACCAGTATCACTTCGGCCTGTGTGTAGAGCCGGATAATGTTGACGAGCTGGCCCAGGCCATCCGCTATTTGCTGGACCATCCCGACGAGGCCCGTCAGATGGGCGAAAACGGACGCCGTGCCGTAGAACAGCAATTCAATTGGGGGGTGGAGGAGAAAAAGCTCCTTGCCCTATATAATGATATTTTGAACGATAAATAAAAGGAAGTGCTGCAATTATGAAATACGCTCTCATCGGCTGCGGCCGCATTGCCGTGAACCACATGAAGGCCGCCATCAACAACAAGCTGGAGATCGTCGCCGTGTGCGATGTTCTGCCGGAGAAAATGGAGGCGTTGCTGGCCAAATACGACCTGCAAAACGACACCTCCATCAAGCGCTACACCGACTATAAGCAGATGCTGGCGGAAAACGACATTACCCTGGCGTCCATCGCCACCGAGAGCGGCATCCACGCCGAGATCGCCCTCTACTGCATCGACCACGGTGTCAATGTCATCATCGAAAAGCCCATGGCCATGAACATGGACGACGCTGAGGAGATCGTCCGCCGCAGCGAGGAGAAGGGCGTGAAGGTGGCCGCCTGCCACCAGAACCGCTTCAATGTGGCCATTCAGCAGATGCGTAAGGCTCTGGAGGCCGGCCGTTTCGGCAAGATTTCCCACGGCTCCATCCATGTCCGCTGGAACCGGGACCACAGCTACTATGACCAGGCCTCCTGGCGCGGCACCTGGGCCCAGGACGGCGGCTGCCTGATGAATCAGTGCATCCACGGCATCGACCTGCTGCGCTGGATGATGGGCGACGAGGTGGACGAGGTCTACGGCGTTACGAAGCAGCAGTTCCACGATTATCTGGAGTGCGAGGACATCGGCATGGCCGTGGTGAAGTTCAAGAACGGTGCTGTGGGCACCATCGAGGGCACCACCAATGTCTACCCCAAGAACCTGGAGGAGACTCTCTACCTCTTCGGCGAGACCGGCACCGTGAAGATCGGCGGCACCTCCACCAATAACATTGATGTGTGGAACTTTGCCGATGAGACCGAGGACGACCAAAAGAATAAGGGCCTCCAGGAGGCCACCAGCAATGTCTACGGCAACGGCCATACCAGTCTCTTTGCCGACATGATGGACGCCATCGAGCATGACCGCAAGCCCTATGTGGACGCCGTGGCGGGCCGCAATGCCCTGGAGATGATCCTGGCCATCTACCAGTCCGCCGCCACCGGCAAGCCCGTAAAGCTGCCCCTGGAGCATGTGGCCAGCACGGACTTTACGGGTAGATTCGATGAAAAGGAATAAGAAAAATGCACATACTATCTCTTTTAAGCTGTACAACTGAAAGAATAAATAAAAAAATAGCGAGCAGGACTAAAAACTGCATATTGGCATTATGCTGGTCTTTTATTATGGCAAATTCAGTTCTGCGATTATTCCTTCCAAGCGATTTGCAATATATGGTGGTGGTGCTATGCGGTACAGCGCTTTTGGGGGTAATGCTTCTTCTGATATTTGACCGGAATGCCTGTGAGGGCTGTTTGTTTCGGCGAATTCCACTTATTTTAACGGAAGTAATCGGAATCAGCTTTTTGTTCAACGGGATATATTATCGTGTGCTGGCATACATAGCAGTTGGAATTATCTTCTCACTGCTGTTGCCATTGCTTCACCGCGGTATTGCGGCTTATGGGGTGAGTGCGTTTTTTGCCGTAGCTTCAAGAGGAATCCTTATCAGTTACTATGTGCTGCTCGCTGCAAGCCTTTTGTGCGGGCCAGCTTTGTCGATGTCACATTACACTGCCATTTTTGAGAATGCAAATTCACTTGGGGATTATTTAATTGTTGCTACAATGGCATTGCTCTATTTGCTAAATAATACAGACCACAACAGGAAGAAGTGCGTTTTGTATTATGCAATGCTATCGTCCCTATTGGTTTTTTGCGTTTTCTCCTACTCGAGGACCGCACTTTTGGCCATTCTAGCGCAAATTGTCGGATATGTAGCTGTAAAAATAATCCTTCACATAAGAAATAAAAAAAGGACGCACATCGGTGTGATTATAAAGAAGGCAGGAGTGATTTTGCTAACCTTCTTAGTGACTGCCTGTGTGGTATATGGGCTATTTGTGCCGGTAAAAAAACAAATTGAGCAATGGCTCCCATCAATTCAGATACGGATTGAAAAGGATGGCCTCCATGGAGGTAGTTTTAAAGACAATATAATGGGCGCAGGATCGTATTTCACCAAGGGCTTAGACGGTAACAAGGACGGAAATGCGGGGGAAGATGTATTTACATCGGGACGCAAGGGGATATGGATGTCGTTTGCCAAGGAGATAAAAATTCTCGGTCACGCATCGGAGTCCAGAGAAGTCATAGAGGTTGACCGTTATTACAAGAGCACAAATGCGCATAATGTGTATTTGCAGTTGGGTTATTCTGCGGGGATTCTGGCCGGCATTGCGATGATACTGCTGCTCGTTTGGGTTGCTGTGATGCTCATTAAGGGCCTGATTGAGATGGTTCAATCCGGAAATCTATCAGATGGATTTTTGATTGCCGCACTGAGTACGGTCGGATTTATATTCCCGTCGATCACCTCTGCGGGGTATATGCTTTTCACCTATTTGCCGGCAACTATGTTTTGGCTGTCGCTGAGTGCGCTGGATGTAAAGAAATGCAGGCAATGATTTCAGATGATTGCTTTGGGAGGCATTTTATTTTATGACATTGGAAAAAGGCGAAAATAGGGAAATTCAACCACTGGCTTGGGATACGGATTATTTTGGGATTCCTTGCGGCAGAGTAATCCTGAATGCAGAAACAACAGAGGAAAAACTGCAGCAATTGGTTTTGGAATTGGACAACTTCGCATTTGTAACCCTGCAGAATGTGGGCAACTGTCCGGATATCAACCGCTTTATTGCACAGAATACCCAAGCGTATTTGGCAGATGTTAATATTCAATTCAAAAAAGAGTGCACGGCCTCTGCTTTATCTGGGATAAAGTATCCTGTAGTACAGGCCGCGCTACTATCGGAAAGCATAAGTCGACAGCTCACGGTGGACAGGTCCGACTTTATCTACTCCAAGTTTGTATGCGATCCGGAGATGGATAAGCGTATGGGCTATAAGGTGTATGAAAAATGGCTGTATAATGCCCGCTTTTCAGAGAATAAGTATTTCATTTACTGTATGGATGGAGATACCGTTGCGGCTTACATACTTTTCAGTGTACAGGGCCGGGAGATTACCATCGAACTGGTGAAAGTAAACACTGCCTACCGAGGCAGCCATTTGGCCAGTGCGCTTATGGAAGCTTTAGAAGGATATGCTATGTCAAAAGAGTGTCGGGTCATGCATGTGGGAACACAGTTAAACAACATTCCTGCTATCAATTTGTATCACCACCTGGGATTTAAAGACATATCCAGAACATCTGTCTACCATAGCTGGAATCAGAGTCAATGTGTATAGGAGCAGAGATATGCAGCAGCGAGTTCTTTTAATAGCAAATGCACAGTCTGTTTGGGTGAAGGAGCTTATCCGCTGCATTCATGTGCCGTTGGGACATCAGGTATCATTGCTGACATTTAATTTTGTTTCACCGGAATTGGAAGCTTTTTACCAGCAGACGAGAACTGAATTGATCAAAATAGGCCAGCGGACAGGAGTGCGAGGAAAGGCAGATAAAGCTGTAAAACTCTTTGCGTTTGCTGCGGAGCACTGCCATGCGTATGATTTGATAATACTGCATTCACCGCCACACAGCATTCAGGCAAGTTTTTTGGCGAAAGCTCTGCAAAGAATGGACTGCAAAACAATCACAGTTTTTTGGGGGTCTGACATTCAGGCGATCTTCAAAAAAGATGCGAAAAAAATGGAGTGCATACTGAAGCAAAGCTCTGCAATTAACCTAAGCACGGAACCCATGCGCAAGGCATTTGCAGCGCTGTTCCCCGCCTACAAGGCAATGCCGATATATCAAGCTAACTTCGGAAGCCCTGCTTTTTCTTTTATTGATGAAGCGGAACATAAATACAGTCGGGTAGAGTGCAAGGAACACTTTGGCTTAAATCCGCAAAAGATGTGCGTTGCCGTGGGATATAATGGGAAACCGTCGCAGCAGCACATTATGGCAATAAGAGCCCTGTCAAAGCTGGCTGTTGAGGATAAACGCAGCCTGCAGATGCTGATCCATATGGGCTATGGAGGACAGCAGGATTATATCCGGCAAGTGGAAGCCGAGGCGGAAAAATCGGGCATTGAATATAAGATTATTCCTCACATGTTAGATATGGATGAAATTGCATTGCTTCGGCGGGCAACGGACATCATGCTTCATGCGCAAACCAATGATGCGCTGTCCGGTACGGTTCGGGAGTGCATTTATGCCGAGGCAATACTAATAAATCCCACATGGATCACATATACGGAATTCGATGAGATGGGGGTCAGCTATGTGAAATATACATCCTTTGATGACATAGCAGGCTGCCTGCGTAGTGTCCTGACCGGGAAAACAGTGATTGATACGGAGCGCAACAAAAGTCTCATGGCAACGCGCTTTTCCTGGGAAGCGGTCCGACCGGCTTGGCTGGATATGTTTGAGGCGGTTGCTCTGCAGAATCAAAACAGCAGCAAAAGATAAAACGAAAAAACATGAAATTATTACTAAAAAAAATTGGCGCATTTTCTATTGGTCCCGTTATAGGCGCACTGCTGGGATTTATTACGGTGCCGCTGATCACGCACTTCATTTCCACAGAGGAATATGGACGGTGCAGTATGTTTGTCCTTGCGCAGAGCACAGTTTCCATGCTGGTTTACCTTGGACTCGATCAGGCGTTTGTGCGTGAATTTCATGCATTCAAGGATCAGGTGAACGGACTGTTGGCGAATGCCATGCGAATTCCGCTATGTGTGGTTGGAGCAGTATCCGTTGTGATTGTATGTTTGCCGGATCAAATTAGCTCGCTCCTGTTTGATACGCCGAATGAACACTTGGCGGTGTATACCTTAGCCCTGATGCTGCCGTTTATGGTGTTGGAGAATTTTGGATTGCTCAAGCTCCGGATGGAGGAGCTCGGAGTGCAGTATTCTTGCTTTACTATTCTTTTAAAGCTGCTTACGCTGGTGTTCACGGTACTTCTGTTCATGGGATATGAAAAGAGCTTCCGCAGCGCGATCTATGCGATTTCCTCGGCAGAAATTTTTACGGGACTATGCTTGTTTTTGCTTACACTGCGCCGGGTTCCGCTTTTTACCGCTGCAACAGACAAACCGCTTATACGCCGTATGCTGCGCTTTGGCTTGCCATTGTTGCCGGCATCGCTATTGGGCTGGGCACTGACATCTATGGACAAGGTCATGCTCCGTTCCATGTGCAGCTATTCAGAGTTGGGACTGTATTCTGCGGCGTTTAAAATCGTAAACCTACTGAGTATTATTCAGTCATGCTTCACATTGTTCTGGACACCGACCGCCTATCGCTGGTATGAAGAAAAAAAGGACAATCGCTATTTTGCGGTAGTCAATGATGTGGTTGCCTATCTAATGTGCGGTATATGTCTGGTTGTGCTACTTTGCAAAGACATCATTGCGCTGATCCTGGGAAAAAACTTCGCGCAGTCCATTTATATTTTCCCGTTTATCATGCTATATCCCATTATGTATACCATGTCCGAATCGACGGCGGTTGGAATTGGATTTTCAAGAAAAACGGAGTGGAACATTATTATTTCCGCATTATCGGGTGGAGCAAATATTGCCCTAAACTACCTTCTGATTCCTATATTAGACGGAAAAGGTGCAGCTTTGGCTACAGGTATTTCCTATATGGTCTTTTTCTGGGGGAGAACATTAGTCTCCAGAAAACTATGGTATCGCTTCCGTATAGGAAAATATATTTTGTATACGCTGCTGATTTTGATGAATTGCTACTTGCATACATTTGTTATAGGGTGGCTTCCGTATGTAGTAACGATGCTTAGCCTTATTTCTGTGGTGGCAATGAATTGGAAATTTGTAAAAGATATGTATCAGTTGGTTAAGGAAAATAAAGAGAGACTTAGATAGATGGCATAGGGGGAGATAAAATGAAAAGTAGAAATGGGTCAATCTCAAGACATAAACGCACCAAGGTCGACTGGTTTGGCATTATTATGATGTTTGTGCTGTTGGTGTGCAGTCTGGCTATTTTTGCCCGGCTCATGGCCACTAAAATGCTCACAACCACCAATATGGTGCTGATTATGGTAGCGCTGCTGGTGGTGAACGGGCTGCACATTTTTGTACAGCTGCCCTTGCGGCGCAATAAGCTGGGCAAGCTGATCTGCGGCGTTTTGGCTGTGGTGTTGTCCGTGGCAATGATCTACGGCACCGTGGCCGCCGGGGCGGTGCAGTCCGCCCTGAGCAAGATCTCCGGCATCATGGTGGAAAAGCAGGTGACGGCGGTGATCGTCATGAAAGAGGACGACGCCACCGAGCTGGGCGATACCCAAGGCTATAAATTCGGTATCCTGACTAACCGAGACCAGGAGAACACCCAAAAGCTCCTCAGTGCCATGCAGGAGAGCATGGGGCAGATCGACACGAGGGAATACGAGACGCCAGCAGCTATGGCAGATGCCCTGTACGACGACGAGATCCAGGCTATGATTCTCAACGAGGGCTACATTTCCCTGCTGACGGAGCAGGAGCCTTACAGCGACTTCTCTGACCGCACCAAAATTATTTACGAGTATGTAACCAAACACGAGATCACATCTATTAAGCCCTCCGGCTCCATCACCAAGCAGCCCTTTGTGGTCTACTGCAGCGGCAGCGACGAGCGGGACTCTGACATCAACGCCAAGAGCCGCAGTGATGTGAATATTCTGGCGGTGGTGAATCCCAAGACCCGTCAGATCCTGCTTGTCAACACCCCGCGGGATTACTATCTGCCTTTGGCCTTCAACGGCGAGCTGGATAAGCTGACCCATGCCGGTATGTATGGCGTGCAGGAGAGCATGGCTGTGCTGGATAACCTCTACGGAACCAAGACCTCTTATTATGGTCGTATCAATTTCTGGGGCCTTATCGACATCGTGGACGCCTTGGGCGGCATTGATGTGTATTCGGACTACGCCTTTGATACTGCAGCAGGCGATGTAGAGGGCTATGGTGACAACGAATACAGCTATACCGAGGGCTGGAACCACATGAACGGCATCGAGGCCCTGACCTTCAGCCGGGAGCGCTACTCCTTCTCCGACGGCGACAACCAGCGGGGCAAGAACCAGATGAAGGTCATCCAGGCCATCATCGAAAAGGCCACTTCCCCCAGCGTTTTGGCGAAATATCAGGATCTGCTGAAGGCGGTGTCCGACAACTTCATTACCAACATTTCCTACGATCAGATCTCCTCCCTGGTGCAGATGATGCAGAAGAACGGTGCGTCCTGGAATATTCAGACCATGTCCGCCACCCAGGGTTACGGTGACACCATGCAGCCCTGCTACTCCGCCTATGGCGAGCTGCTGTATGTCATGCCCCCGGATATGGAGTCCATCAACGAAATCAAGACTGTTATAGCGCAGGTAATGGAGGGAGAGGTCATTTCCCTCCCCGACAGCAGTGATGCTTCTTCAGGCGATTAACTGTTTTCTCCCGCAATGCCCGGTTCTTCCGGGCATTGCTTCTATCATTCAAAAAACAATGACACAATTCTTTGCAGGAGGTGCTTTTTATGTCTGATTCCGCCTTTACCCGCGGCCAGAAAACCACCGGGCATCTGTTTGCTCTGTTCACCACGCTGGTGTGGGGCAGCTGCTTTGTACTGACCAAGGTGATGCTCAAGGCCTTCACCCCTATTCAGATCATTCCCCTGCGCATGGGTCTTGCATATCTGGCTCTGTGGGCTCTGCGGCCTAAAATTCTGAAGCTTTCCCTGCGGGACGAGCTGCGGTTCATTCTTATCGGCATTACTGGCGGCAGCTTTTACTTTTTCCTGCAAAACACCGCTGCGGCCCACACCTCTGCCGCCAATGTAAGCATTCTGGTTTCCATGTCCCCCATCCTTACTGTCATTTTGGCCCAGATGTTTTCCCGTCGAGGGGAAAAGCTGGGCAAATGGGTGTATATTGGCGCCGTGGTGGCCATTGCCGGTGTTATCATGGTGGTGCTCAACGGCACGCTTTCCTTCCACCTCAGCCCGGTGGGCGACCTGCTGGCCCTGGCTGCAGCGCTGATGTGGGCAGTATACTCCATCCTCATAAAAAACTATACGGAACAGTATGATAACTTTCTGGTCACCCGCCGGGTATTTCTGTGGGCATTTCTCACTGCCGTGCCGCTGATGCTCATAACAGACGGAATGCCCAACCTGACCCCTCTGTTCACTCAACCGGCTATTCTTCTGAGCTGGCTGTTTCTGGGTGTGTTCGGCAATGCCGTTTGCTTTGCTCTGTGGAACATTGCCTTCAAGCGCCTGGGGGTGGTCATTACCAACAACTACCTCTACGCCACTCCCTTTATCACGGTGGTCGTTGGTTGGCTGCTGCTTGATGAAAAGATTTCACTCATGAGTATTCTCGGTGCCGTGCTCATCACCGCCGGGGTGGTTTTCGCCTGCAAGGAAGACGCCTGAACCGGTGATACATAGGGTGATGCATAGTAAAAAAGGATGCTGCATGCTATGGCATGCAGCATCCTTTTTACTATTCTTTCTGTCCTTTTCAAGCCTGCATCATTTGTCTTGCAAACATTTCTGCCCGCTGTCCGATCCCCGGAAGCTTCACAAGGCTCCCCCGCTCATTGGCTGTTTCCAGCAGGCAAAATCTCGGCGGAAGATAGAAGGACTTGTTCATATTCAGCGCCGAAATCAGCTGCCGTGCCAACAAATCGCCGCCGGAATAACCCGATACCACCAGCCCGTAAAGCCGTTTGTCGTATAGCCGACTCTGCCGGAACAGCGCCGTCATCCGGTTCACGCAGGCTGTCAGATTAGCCGCCAATGCGTCATTGTAATTGGCACACAGCATCACCAGCGCGTCGCACTGCCGCAGGGCAGGGTATACCTCCTCCACCATAGGTCCGCCGTAAAAGCATCCTCCCTGCTCGCCAAAGTGAAGACAGGCCGTATAGCTGCACCCATTGCAATCTGCCATGGTGCCGTTTCGCAGGCAGAGCTCCTCCACCTGCACTCCCTCCGGCAGCGCCGCCTTTACCAGTTCCCACAGCGCCAGTGTGTTGGACGTGGCCCGCTGCGAGGCATGCAGGGCCAGCACCCGCCGGGGTGCATGTGGACGGCTTCCTTCCTCCAGCCGCTGTACCAGCTCCGCTGCCGCCAGATGAAACGCCGTTTTCTCGTCCGTCCCGCCAATCTGGGCTTGCGTGTGGAAATTTCGCAGGGAGCCGGTCGCTTCCACCAGCGGCCTGCCCAGAAAGGCACATCCCGCCTGATTGGCGGCAAACACCATATCCCGGGCCACATCCTTGGTGTACATCTCGCCTACACCCGTTACCACCACCCCGCCGAGACACCCCTCCAGCAGCGCGTCACTTCTCCGCAGCACGGACAGCATCCGGTAATAGGCCATGTTGCAGCCTCCCTCGTCCAGCGCCACAGCAAACAGCAGCTTCCGTCCCTGCAGTCCCTCTATGCCGCTATCCGGGTCTTTTACCTCGCTGCCGGGCGGCAGCATCCCCTCAAGCATCTGCCACAGAGGGGCGCTGTATTCATTTTCAGGCAGCAGCACCGTAATGGCCATCGCGTCTCCCTCACTTCCTGTCAGTTGATTGCCCGCAGGCGGCGGGCCGTCTCCTCGATGCGCAGCCGCAGCGCTTCCGGCAACGGCAGCCGCTCCAGTTCAGTGCCTGTGGGCAGCATCCGGTTCCGCGCACCCATGAAGATTCCGTCCAGATAGGTAGACGAGCAGTGCCATTGCCCTCTCAGGCACAGCAGCAGGCTCAGCGCCCCGCTGGACAGCGCCGGGGCAACATAGGGCTTAAAACCCAGCCGGCGCATCTCCAGATTGGCATGGGCCGTCCGGTCTGTCAGTTCCCGGGACAGCGCATCGTCATAGTGCGCAATGGAATTGGCCACCACCAGATCCTCTCCATGGGGGCCAAAAGTGCGTCCTTCGGTCAAAAAAGACGCAAATTTCGCTTCTTTTCTTGCATAATACGCCGCCCGGGCATTCATCACACCCAACCCGAATCCGCGCACCTGATGGGGAAACAGACCCTGTCCATCCAATTCTCCCGCATCATTCCGGTTGCTTTCCAGCAGGACGGCCCGGCACAGCGGGTCCACCGGGTCGCTGACCACGCAGAACAATCCGTTATAGTGCTTCTCCCGTGCCTTTCTGGCATACAGCGCCGCCAGTTCCCGGTTCAGTTCATACTGGGCCATTCGCACATCGCCGCTTTTCACCTTGGTATCCGGCACGAACCGGGAGGCACAGAACAGGAACACATCCCCATCAAACAGTTCTTCCGGCCCAATGGACTCCACCTGCGGCAGTCGGTCATACTCTGTGGGATAGTTGATCTGGTTCAGTTCAAACTCCCACCGGGCTGCCACGCCTTCCCGCAAATCGCAGATACCGATGGAGGAAATCACATCTTCCCCCATCAGCCGCAGCCCCAGCAGCAGTGTGCTGCCCACATCACCCAGCGCCAGCAGATTCACCCGGTATTTTTTCTTCCGCGCCGGCAGCTTCAGCAGTTCCCGCCACCGCGGATGGCCCATGTTCACTGCCCGTACCCGCCCTGCCCGGATGGCCGCCTCCAGTTCCGCCGGTATGTCCTCCTCCGACTTGCCGGTACACAGGGTCTGCACGCCCTCCTGCTCTGTCAGCAGCGCCGGGTCGGTCACCGGAAAGGTTTCCCGTCCGGCCAGCAGACCCCGCCGCAGCAGAAAGATCACCTCCCCCTCCCGGGGCAGTCCGTCCGCTTCCTGAAGCGGCAGTTTCTCCCTGCTGCACAGGGTATAACCACCCTCACGATAATACCGCATTGCTTCTCTCCTTTCACCGCACCGATCTCATCCGTTTCAGCAGTTCAATGTCCCCTTCCAGATAGGTGGATGCCGCCCTGCTGGGATCATAGGTCATACATCCTCCCTTGTCTGGGCACAACGGCAGAATCACCGCCTCTCCCAGTCTGCTCAAAGACAGCGTCTTTGCAAACTGGGAGCGGTACTCCGTCTCCAGCGCCAGCAGAATGTCTCTGGCATTTTCCAGACAGCACAGGCTCAGTTCCCATGCCGTTTCCATGTCCAGTGGCGCAAACTCCGGCGAGGCATAGGGCAGAATCCGGTTCACGGACGGCTGCAATCCCCCCGGCAGGCGCTGGCTGCGGCGAATGGTGTCCCCTCCGATAAAGGGATACAGGGTAGACTCCACAAACCGCATCCGCAGGTTGGGCAGATAGTAAATGCCATCCACCGGATAGCCCAGCTGCTCCATCAGATCCCGCCCCATGCCAGTCAGGTATCCTACCAGCACCCGGTCTACCCGGGTGCCCGTTTCCTCCAGCAGCGGGGCCAGCCGCCGGATACGCTTTCCGTCGTGCAGCATATCGTCCACCAGCAGCACCGGCCGGTCAAAGGCCCGTATGGTCTTCACCTGATCCGCCAGCGGCGAATAATCCGGATATGCCTCAATTGAGTACGCGGACAGATCCGCCTCATATACCTTGTCGGTGCGCAGTGTCTTCGTCACCGTGTTTGGTACCGCCACGCCGCGCAGCATCTTGCCGAAGGGTACGCAAATATCCGGCCCCAGCTGCCGCGGCACCAGCGGCTGGGCGGGCACGCCGTTGCAGGCGGTGATGCGCTGCACCATCCGGTGGTAGATCACCCCCGCCGACAGGCTCAGCACCAGACATCCCGGCTGCAGCTTTGTCAGCGATGCCTGCAGCCGCCGGTGGGCAGCGCGTACCGCCTCCCGCACCCGCGGTGCAGAGGATAGGGGTGCCTTGATTGCCGTGTCCACATTCCGGCTGAGCACGATGGGCTGGCGCATATCCACCGCCAGCACAGTCCTGCCGCTCCGCTCCGTTTCCGCAAAGCCCTGCAGCGCCAGCAGGTTCCGCACGGCTTCGTCCTCACCGCCGGCCAGCGGCATATACAGCGCGTAGGTAAACTCCCGGCTCAGCGCTACCGTCAGCACCTCCGTCAGCAGCAGCTGCATCAGTTCCTCCCGGTTTTCGCCCCGGGGCACAAACAAACCGCTGACCAGCAGTGTCCGGCCTCCGGCGTTCTGCCGCACCAAGCCGGACAGCTCCGCGCTGCCCAGTCTGGAAAACAGATGCTGAGAATCCAGACAGTTAAAGGACGCCGCGCCCAGAAGCCGCCGTTCTCCGCCGCCGCACAGCAGCATCACCTCGTCGCCGCTGTCTCTCAGCCGGTGCACCAAGGCGCCTCCCTGCCCGCCGGGATACAGGGTTCTGAGCATTCGCTCCATCCGTCCATCCGGCTCTGCACACAGAGAAAACTCCATTTCCTCCGTCCGCAGCACCGGTTTGTCCTGCGGCTCCCGCAGATAGAGGCCCCGTCTGTAAATGAACTCCTGCACCGTGGGGTCCACCAGATTTGTAATGTCCCGGTTGGCATCCACAGCCTCCCGGATGCGGGTAGAGCTGATCTCCTCCAGCTGCTCCGGCAGTGTCAGCTCTACCACATGCCCGCTGATGCAGGAATAGTCCGCACCCGCACCTTCGTTCGCCTCCGCCCGGCGGAAGATCACATGGTCAAAGGTGTGAATGGAATTTTCCGTCTCCGGCTTCTGATAAGAGGAGGCATGGGCCACCACATCGCTGCCCACCACAATGGACACCTTTCGCCCCGGAAATGCCTGCCGCAGCTGCCGCAGATTCTCCGGGTTTGCAATGTTCACCGGGAAATCCTCCGGGAATATCTGCACATAAAACTCGTCTGCCACCGACATGGCCGCAATCCGCCGCCGGATACGGTAAGGTTGGGTACGCTTGGACCAGGAGAATTCGTCAATGGCAAGCTGCACCTCAAAGCCCAGATCCCGGATGGCCTTCACAATCCCCTTATGCGACAGGGTAAACGGGTCAAATGTCCCCGGGAAAAATGCCACCGGCCGGGGCAGGCCAAATGTAAAGCCGCCGCAGAACAGCTCCTGCTCGATCAGGAAGCGGTACACCTTTCCCAGCATAGCCGCCCGATAGTAAAAGGTCAGGTCGTCCCCTGCCTCCTGATGGTATATTGCCAGAATCTTACGGGCCGTCAGCAGAAAGGCCCGCCGCTTTTCTCCGCTGCTCAGGATTTCCGAGCCGAACACCCTCCGGCCCAGCACAAACATTCCCTCCTGCTGGGTCTGCTCCTCCATGCCGGTCAGTCCCCGCATCAGCATCCCCAGCATCCGGTCCCGCCGGTTCCGATACTCCTCCTCCGGCTCCGGAAACCGGAATTTGTATGCGTCGTATTCCTCATAAATTACGCCCACCGTATCCAGCACCGATGCCACCACCCGGCTGCTGGCCGAACACAGTGCTGCCTGCAGTTCGTTCAGGTTTTCGTTCAGCTGCTCCGGCGGCAGCCACAAAGCAAGCTTGCCCAGATAATCCGGAATATATTTGGTAAATTCCTGCTGTCCCAGCTCCAATCCCCGGCACAGCTCCACCACCACCTCATTGCGCTGGTCCACCGTCAGCAGCGGCGCCATCTCCAGCAAAGCCATACCGGCGTTGTGGCGCACCGTCACCCGGTCGCTGACCTTGATGAGATTGGACAGATGGGTGGCAATATGCAGAGCCGGGCTCTGTCCCGTGCGGGCAAAGTCTGTCAGCAGCCGGATGTTTGCCAGCCGCAGGATCCATGGCGTAGCAGTTTTCAGATTATCCAGAAAAATTTCCGATACTTCCTCGTCCTCCAGTGCTGCCGCCTGCTGCCCCTGCAAAATATTCCGCCTTAGCAGCGGCAGCGACCCGCTGCCGCCGACATTCATTTCCGCCAGCACCCGCCGGGGCCGCTGATACTGAGGCTCCTTGCGCCACAACCGGTCCAGCAGCAGCATCACCGCGGTTCGCACAGTCACATCCTTCCGCTTGGACAGGCTGTCTGCAAAGCGCACCAGCAGCTCCGTCTGGCGGCGGCTGAACAGTTCCGTGGGCAAGGCCGCCGCCGTCTCCGCCAGCTGGAAAGCCACCTCGTCTTCCAGTTCCTCCGGGTGGCGGTAATAGGCAAAGAAGGGCGTTAAAAACCGCTCCTCCCGCCCCGGGCACCTGCTCAGCAGGGAAATCAGCGCAAATTTCAGCGCATAGGTAATCCATCGCCGATGCTGCGGCATCAGCTTGTGATCGGGATGGATGATTTTCTCCAGATACAGCTTCCACTGGTCAAGGTCGGTGATGGCCCTTGGGTCCGGTCTGCTGTCTGCAGGCCGCTCCTTCACATAGCCCGCATGGAAGCAGGCAATTATTTCGCCCATCAGGGCCGCCGCCTGACGCCGGATGTCCCCTTCCCTGTGCATCAGCAGCTCATACAAAAACGCCAGTGTTTGCACCTTCTGGGGAATATGCAGATACATGGAGTATGACTCAAACACACCCAGATACGCCCGCAGCCGCCGCCAATTGGTCTCGCCGCGTGCCACCTCCAGCAGTCCCGCAAAGCTTCTCTGCCCCGTCAGCCGGTTCATCAGCTCCATGTTATAGCCCACACAGTCCAGCGTCATGGCCTCCAGCGCTTCTTCATCCGTCATCAGCGCCACATTCTTTTCTTCTCTGGGCGGGCTGTTCCGGCCTTTCATGGTCACATCCACGCCGCGCGTCACCATAAACCGCTCAAAATCCCGCAGCCGTGCATATACCCGCCGGTAACGGCGGCGCTTTTCCTCGTCCACATTGTCCAGCTTCTGCAGAATTACCTCAAACGCTTCCTCCAGCGTGGATACCTGCGTAATTTCCTCACCCTGCGGCCCCCGCGTCTGCTTCACCCGGAAGTCCGCGTAAATCAGCAGCAGTGCTTCCACCGACAGATAGTCCGGCTCCAGATCCCACACAGAGTGGTTGGCCGCCACATGGCCGATTTCTGTCAGCTTCCGCCGCCTGAACCACAGCTCGGTGTAGTAATAGTGCAGATACGGCACCCGCTCGCCTTCCCGGCAGCCGAATTTTCCAATGTCGTGCCCCGCCGCACTGCCAGATACCAGCGTCAGATCCACCGGCACGCCGGCTTCTTTCAGTGCGCGCCCCGCCGTCACGGCAATGTGATGCACCCCCGCAATGTGTTCCAGCGCCTTAAAGGGCGTTACCTCCAGCCCCAGACGCATCATCTCATAAATATATTCCCGCTTCCAAAGCCGCAGCATCTGGTGATAGGCCACCCCGCAGGCACAGCCCTCCCATTCCTCATCCCGCAGAAAGGAAAAATCCCACATGGGATCAAAGGGAAACTTCTCCCGTTCACCTGCAAAAAGCACCTGCAAAACCGAGAGAAAGAACACCGCGCCTCTGTCCCAGACCTGCTGGGTCCCCTCCTTTTCCGGAAAGGCCTGCCGCCGGGCAAAGCAGAATGCGTAGGAAAGCCATCCTTCCTCCGGCTCGCCGCCTGCCAGCCTTGAAAGCTCCGGCCTGCACACTTCCAGCACGGCGGCACAGCGTAGGCGCCCCTGCTGATACAGCGGAATAAAGCGCTGTAAATACAGTTCTTCCTCAATCCAGTTTAAGAATGTCTCCTGCCCTGCAAAATATTCTGCCGCCGGTCGATTGTTCAATCGGCGCACCAGTGCGCCATTCATCTGCCGTACTCTTTTTTTGTTCATGGAGAACATCCCCTTCTCTGAATAGAATCTCTGCAGGTATCCGGTCAGTCCACACCGGCCATCGGCAGCCTTACCGGCTCCGTTCCGGCCTCACCTGCCCATCGCATCGCGGCCGCTTTGCTCCGTTTTGCTTCATTGTACCATATCCGCCTTCTCTTTTGCATCAGAAATTTTCGCCTGCCGCCGCCCGGCCATGCATCTTGTCACATTTTTTACTCGACATAAGCTGCATTTATCTGTTATACTGGTAAAGATATCTATTATTTATAGTCTGGGAGGTTTCATGAATAAAATCCGTTCCTTTTTCGCCACACTTAACCCCATTGATTTTCTTCTGCTCACCATCGCCGGTATCATCAACGCCATTGGCGTCACCATTTTTCTCTCTCCCGTCAGTCTGTACGACAGCGGCATCTCCGGCACCTCCATTCTGCTCAGCCAACTGACCGATGGCCGCTGGAGTCTGTCTGTATTCCTGCTGCTGCTGAATATCCCCCTGTTTCTGTTCGGCCTGAAAAAGCAGGGCGCCCGTTTTACGGTCTACTCCATCTATACCATCGGCATCTATTCTCTGTGCGCCTGGCTTATCACCGATGTGCTGCCTGTGGATGTGTCCTTCGCCTCCCCTCTGGCCGGGCGTGATCTTTTGCTTTGCGCCCTGTTCGGCGGTCTGATTTCCGGTATGGGCAGCGGCCTTGCCATCCGATTCGGCGGCGCCATGGACGGCATCGAGGTGCTGGCCGTAATCTTCGCCAAGCGCCTCGGCCTGACCGTTGGAACCTTTGTCATGGGCTATAACCTGCTGCTGTACATCTGCTGCGGCATCGTGCTGCAAAGCTGGAGCCTGCCCCTGTACTCCATTGTTACCTATGCGGCAGCCCTGAAAACCGTGGACTTTATCATCGAAGGCATTGACCGTGCCAAGGCCGCCACCATCATCACCGCCTGTCCTGAACCTATCTGCCGGGAGGTATCCGAAACCTTTGGCTGCGGCATCACCGTCGTCCCCGCCACCGGTTATTACTCCGGCCAGAAACGTACCATGCTCTATGTGGTGCTGAACCGCTTCCAGATCCGCCACCTCCACGAAATCGTCCGCCGCCACGACCGCACCGCCTATGTTTCCATCACAGAGGTTGCCGAGGTCCTGCATGTGAGTCAGGAAAACCCCTGAAACCTGAAAAATTTGCCTATAGGGCACGAAAACAGGCGCCGGGGCCATTTGGCCCCGGCGCCTGTTTCCTGTAAACGCAAAAAAACGGTTGTATTTCTCCGTTTTTTTCGGTATGCTGTTGGTAAATCGAACTCTGTTCCTCCGGAGGAATCCACTATGAACCTTTGTATTTGCAGACAGCCCGACAGCATCGAAGCCATTGCCCGCAGGCTGCTGGCAAAAGAGTCCGGCATGAATCCCGAGGAGATTGTCATTTCACGCACGGAAAACGGCAAGCCGGTGTGTTCTGCCCTTCCCTTCTATTTCAGCGGCAGCCACAGCGGCGACTATCTGGCCTGTGTAACCGCGCAGCAGCCGGTCGGGCTGGATCTGGAACAGGTGCGTCCGGTGCATCCGCGCCTGCTGCGCGCTCTTTCCCCGCAGGAACAGGCGTATATACTGGCTCTGCCGCAGACGCAGCGGAATGAGGGCTTTTTCCGCCTGTGGACCCTGAAGGAAAGCTGGATCAAATGTCAGGGCGGCAGACTGCTTCAGTTCCGTCAGGCGGTATTTCAGCTGGACGGTACCCGCATACTTTCCGGCCCGGCAGGCTATTCCTTTTCCTTTTTGCAGGCCCCGGCCGGCTATGTGCTGGCCCTGTGCGTGCAGGAGGAAAATCCCTTGTAATTTTTTCTTCCTGTGCTATGATAGGGGATGGAAATTTTTCCATGGAGAGGATTGCAGTATGGATTACTATTTGCTCACAGAGCTTGCCGCCCAACTGGGCTATCATCTGGCCATGGGCGGGGCCGAAACCTTCCGGGTGGAGGATACGGTGCGCCGCGTGCTGGCGGCCTATGGGGCCCAGTGCGAGGTGTTCGCTATTCCCAATTGCCTCATCGTCAGCTTTGAAGCCGCCAACGGCAAGCCCTTAACGCTGATGAAGCGCATCGGCTTTCACGGCAATGATTTGGAATCGGTGGAAAAGTTCAACGCCCTTAGCCGCCGCATCTGCACCCTGACTCCTCCGCCGGAGGAGGCCATGCACTGGCTGCACGAAACGAAGGCAGCCTGCCGCAACTACGCCGTTCCGCTTCAGTATCTGGGCGGCCTACTGGGTGGGCTCGGCTTTGGCATCGTGTTTGGCGGTTCTGTGCGGGATAGCCTGCTGGCAGGGCTTCTGGGCCTTGTTATCGGCTTTGTCAACCGTCTCACCAGCCGTTTGGAGGCCAATCCCTTCTTCAGCACCATTGCCGCCTCCTTCTTCATGGCAGTGATTGCCTATCTTGCCGCCGGTGCAGGACTTGCAGACTATGTTGACTCGGCCATTATCGGCGCGCTGATGATTCTGGTTCCGGGTTTGCTCATCACCAATTCCATGCGCGACATTATCTATGGCGATACCAATTCCGGTATCAACCGCATTGTGCAGGTGCTGCTGTCCGCCTTTGCCATTGCCCTTGGCACGGCCGCCGCATGGCAGCTTACGGCCGGTTTTTACGGCCAGCCCAGCAGCGGCGCGGTTCTGGTCTATCCCGCGTGGCAGCAGGCGCTGGCGGTGTTTGTGGGCTGCATCGGCTTCGCCATCCTGTATAATGTCCACAGCTGGGGCGCATTGCTGAGCGTGCTGGGCGGCGTGATAACCTGGATGGTGTATCTGTTATGCCAGCATCTGGGACTGAATATTTACGCCACGAACTTTGCCGCAACCGTCTGCGCCGCCATTTACTCCGAAATCATGGCCCGGGTGCGCAAATGTCCTGTAACGCCTTATCTGGTGCTAACGGTTTTTCCCCTGCTGCCCGGCGCGGGTATCTACTACACCATGAGTCTTGGATTGGGCGGCAGCATGAATGCCGCCGTGGCCAAGGGATTGGAAACCGCCGGTGTTGCCGGCAGTCTGGCCGTGGGGATTCTGCTGGTATCCACGCTTTTCCGCCTGCTGACAGTGTGGCGTGGTCTGCACCGGAAAAATTCGTCCCCTGCACAGTAAAGCTGCGCTGTGAAATGGCTCTGCGAGTCCCTTTTATTCCCTTTCTAATCTAAGTCTCTGCGCAAGCGGAAGGATTTCAAATGAACCCCTCCGGCCATAGCCGGAGGGGTTCATTTGTCATTGGCTTTATTCCCTATAATGAATTTCTTTCCCCGGGTTCGTAAGCCCTGGCAGGCAACCCTGTCCCGTCCTCTGATCCTATGCGGCAGCACCGATTCACAGAAGTTCATCCAGCTCCATGGTGGCATAGGCGTTCAAATTCAGTCCGCCGCGCCGCCCCGCCAGATACTCATAGTATCCCTGCGCGCCAATCATGGCCCCGTTGTCCCCGCACAGCCGCAGAGGCGGCACGAACAGCTGCCTGCCTTCCTTTGCGCAGGCGGCCGCCAGATCCGCGCGGATGGTCGAGTTGGCCGCCACACCTCCGGCGGCTACAATCGTATTCCGGCTGCGCATTCGGGCCGCCATCATGGCCCTGGGCACCAGTTCATCGCTGACCGCTCTGGTAAAGTCGCGGGCCAGCGCCGCTCTATCCAGTTCTTCCCCTTTCTGCTGGGCATTGTGAGCCAGATTCACCACTGCGGTTTTCAGGCCCGAAAAGCTCATGTCCAGCTCCGCCCCCTCTACATGTGCGCGGGGCAGCGTATATTTTCCCCCTGCCGATTGGCTGGCCAACTCATCCATAGGCTTGCCGCCCGGATAGGGCAGTCCCAGCACCCGGGCCGCCTTGTCAAAGCATTCTCCGGCCGCGTCATCCCGGGTGGCCCCCAGAATTTCCATGCTGGTATAGTCTGCTACATCCACGATCAGCGTATTGCCCCCGGAGATTGCCAGTGCCAGAAAGGGCGGCTCCAGCTGGGGAAAGGCAATGTAGTTGGCCGCAATATGCCCGCGCACATGATGCACCGGAATCAGCGGCACGCCCAGCGCGTAAGCCACAGACTTGGCAAAGCTTACCGCCACCAGCACCGCACCAATCAGGCCCGGTGCGTAGGTCACGGCCACCGCGTCAATTTCCTTTTTTGACAGGCCCGCCTCTGCAATTGCCTGATCCGTTAGGCCGGAAATCGCTTCCACATGCTTGCGCGAGGCAATCTCCGGCACCACGCCGCCGTAGAGGGCGTGCATGTCAGCCTGTGACAGAATCGCGTCCGACAGCACCGTCCGTCCATCCCGCACCACAGCCACCGCTGTTTCGTCGCAGGAGGACTCAAATGCCAATATATTCATGCCTGCTCCTCCTCAAAATACCGTGTCAGAATCAGGGCGTCCTCTTTCGGCAGGTCGTAATAATTTTTCCGCCGCCCCACTTCCTGAAAGCCGAAGCGTCTGTACAGGGCAATGGCCGCTGCATTGGAGGGCCGCACCTCCAGCGTCAGAAACGCCAGCCGGTTCCCTCTGGCAAAGTTTTCAAACACCTCGATCAGTTTTGCCGCCACACCGCTGCGCCGGTATTCGGGAAACACCGCCACATTGGTGATGTATCCCTCGTCCGCCATCACCAGCAGGCCCGCATACCCCAGCACCTTCCCGCTGACGCCATCCTCTGCCACCAAAAAGGCAGCGCACTGATTTTCCAGTTCCTCGGCCAGCATACGCCGGGACCAGGGCCGGGAAAAGCACAGCTTTTCCAGCCTTTCCAATTCCTCCAGATGTCCCTCATTCATGGGCACAATTTTTACATGATCCATTGTTTTTCCTCTGTTTCTTTCATCCCTTGGCCGCCAGCCATGTTTTCCCGCTGTGGGCCTCCGCCGGCAACGGCACGGAAAGCTGCATCACGCCGCTCATTTCTTCTTCCAGCAGGCGCTTCACCTGCTCCTGCTCTGCCTCCGGACACTCCACAATCAGTTCGTCGTGTACCTGCATAATCAGCTTTGCCGCCAGTCCCTCCCGGCGGAGGCGATTCTCTACCCGCACCATGGCCAGCTTAATCAGGTCTGCTGCCGTCCCCTGAATGGGCATATTCAGCGCCACCCGCTCACCAAAGGATCGCATGTTGAAATTCGAGCTTTTCAGTTCCGGCAAATTCCGCCGCCGGTGCATCAGCGTCTCCACATAGCCCTGCTCCCGGGCCTTATCCACAATCTCTGTCATGTAGTTCCGCACGCCCTGATAGGTATCGAAATACCGCTGCATATACTCCTTGGCCTCCGCCACCGTCACCCCGATGTCCTGCGACAGAGAAAAGGCGGAAATGCCGTATACAATGCCAAAGTTCACCGCCTTGGCCGATGAGCGCATCTGGCCCGTCACCTCCTCCGGTGACACATGGAATACTCTGGCCGCCGTCAGCGTGTGGAAATCAGACCCGGAGCGGAACGCCTCCTGCATCCCTTCGTCGCCCGACACATGGGCCAGCAGCCGCAGTTCGATCTGGGAATAGTCCGCGTCTACCAGCACATTGCCCGGCCCGGCCACAAACATCTCCCGCATCCGGCTGCCCAGCTCCGTGCGGGTGGGAATGTTCTGCAGATTCGGCTCGGTGGAGGAAAGTCGGCCTGTAGCCGTTACCGTCATCTGGAATCTGGTCCGCACCCTTCCGTCCGGCCCGATTACCTTCAGCAGGCCGTCTGCATAGGTGCTTTTCAGCTTGGCATACTGGCGATAGCGCAGCACATCCTCCACAATGGGGTGCTGCCGCCGCAGCTTTTCCAGCACATCGGCATTGGTAGACCAGCCGGTCTTCGTCTTCTTCCCGTGGGGCAGGTGCAGCGTGTCAAACAGCACCGAGCCAAGCTGTCTAGGGGAATTGATGTTGAATCTCTGTCCTGCCTCGCTGTAAATCCGCGTCTCCAGTGCGTCCATTTCCCCGGCCAGCATTTCGCCAAAGCGATACAGCGCCCCGGCATCTACCAGAAAGCCCCTCTGCTCCATCCGGGCCAGCACGGCGCACAGCGGCAGTTCTACCTGCCGGTAAAGCTCCTCCATGCCCATTGCCTGCACCTTTTTCTCCAGCACCTCCCGCAGCGCCGTCACCGCCGAAGTATAGCTTAAAAGAGCCGCCTCAGCTGCTGCCCTGTCTCCCAGCAGGGAAAAGGCGTCCTTTTCCAGATGCACGGGCTTGGGCAGTTCTTCGTTGAAGTAGGTCACAAACAGCCGTGCCAGATCATAGCTGCCCGCTGTGGCATCCACCAGATAGGCCGCCAGCGCCGTGTCAGCCACAAAGCCGTCGATAGGCAGGCCCTGCTCCAGAGCCGCCCCCATCATATCCTTTATGTTGTGGCCCACCTTGCGGATGTCCCCGGAAAACAACGCTTTCAGCAGGCCGTTCCAATCGCCGCTGTAGCAGTCGCTGTAAAGCTCGGCGGCAAGGCACTTCTCCGCCCCCGTCCAGCACTCCACCACCAGCGCCGACAAATCCGGCAGGCCATACACCGTCACCTGCTCTGCCCGGCGCCACAGAGAAAGCAGCTCCTCTGCCCGCTTTTCTTCCGTCACCCGCTCTGCCTCGGCGTGACACTCGGCCTTTTCCTCCGGCTGACTCGCAGGCCGCAGATGATACTTGTCAATCAGCTTGGAAAACTCCAGCTTTAAAAACAGGTCGTAAAGTTCCGGATTAAAGGCTCTGCGCCGATTCTGCTCCGGGTCAAATTCCAGCGGCGCATCGGTGACGATGGTGGCAAGCCAGTAGCTGTGCCGGGCGCTTTCCTCGCCCTCTGTCAGCTTGCGGATGGCGGCAGGCTTCGCCTCTATCTCCGGCAGCAGCCGGTAAATTTCATCAATGCTGCCATAGCGCTGCACCAGTGCCATAGCCGTTTTTTCGCCCACGCCCGGAACCCCGGGAATATTGTCAGAGGCATCCCCCATCAGGGCCTTCAGGTCAATCATGTGAATCGGGGCAAAGCCATAGCTTTCCTGAAAGGTCTGCTCTGTCATGTCTTTGGTGGTAGTCTGGCCCATGCGGGTGGACACCAGCTTGACCTTGGTGTGCGGGGTAATCAGCTGCAGGCTGTCCTTGTCTCCGGTCACGGCCACGCAGTCCCAGCCCGCCGCCTCGCATTTGCGGCTGATGGTGCCGATCAGGTCGTCTGCCTCCCAGCCTGCCAGTTCATACCGGGGAATGTTCATGGCATCCAGCACCTGCTTCAAAACCGGCATCTGCATTGCCAGTTCCTCCGGCATGGGCTTGCGCTGGGCCTTATAGCTTTCATCCGCCTGATGTCGGAAGGTCGGCTCCCGCCGGTCAAAGGTCACGCACAGTGCCTCCGGTTCTTCCTCCTCCAGCAGGCGCTGCAATGTGGTGATAAAGCCGTACACCGCGTGGGTATACAGCCCATCCCGCGTGGACAGGGGCCGAATGCCGTAATAGGCCCGATTGATCAGGCTGTTTCCATCCAGAACCATCAGCTTCATTGGCTTTTACCTCCGCTTGTTCTCATTTTAGCAACATATAATTATACGGCATTTTCCCGTATAACACAAGGCTTGACCCGGACATCCCTCCATTTTTCTGTCAGGCTTTTCCCCTTTTTCACCATCCTGCTGCCGCGATAAAGGAACTTGACGGTTTCCCATTTTGTGCTAAACTTAGTATTGTTTCGCTTATTTACACAGGGGGTGCTTTTTTGGAAGCCGTACTAACCGTTGGACAGCAGGTTCTGATTTTATTCTTTCTTGTGGGCGTTGGCTTTGTGCTCAGCCGGGCCAGGTTGTTGGACGAGGCCACCTGCCACGGCATCAGCCAGCTGATTATCTATGTTGTCACTCCCTCCATGATGGTGGTGGCCTTCCAGCGTCCGCTGGAGCCGTCCAGCCTGCACGGATTCGTTCTGGCGTTGGGCCTTTCCATCGTGGTGCATTTTGTTGCCGTAGGGCTTGCCGCCCTGCTGCTCGCCGGCCGGGACAGCCGCAGCGCCATGCTCCGCTTCAGCGTGGTACACTCCAACTGCGGCTACATGGGCTATCTGCTGCAAACGGCGCTGCTTGGCCCCATCGGGGCATTCTACGGGTCTGCCTATGTGGTGGCCTTCAACCTTTTCGCCTGGACCTACGGCTATCAGCTTCTGGCGGGCAATCGGCAAAAGTTTTCTTTGAAAAACACACTGCTTAATCCCGGCATCATCGGGGTTGCTCTGGCTATGGCGCTGTATCTGCTGCAAGTTTCCCTTCCGCAGCTGCTGCTGACACCAATCACCTGTCTTTCCCAGCTGAACACGCCCCTGCCCATGCTGGTGGTTGGCTATCAGCTGGCTCACTCTGACCTGCGCGCGGCTCTGCGGGGCGGCCGGGTATGGCTGGCAGCGGCCCTGCGTCTGGTAGTTCTCCCGGCGGTAACGCTGGTTCTTCTTCTCCTGCTGCGGGTAGAGCACACGGTGGCCGTGGCCACTGCCGCGGCATCTGCCGCTCCCTGCGCCGCACTGCTCAGCATTTTTGCCGCCCGCTTCGGCCACGACACCGGTCTTTCCTCCGGCCTTGTGGCGGCAGAAACGGCGCTCAGCGCCCTGACCATGCCGGTAATGGTGGGGCTTGCGATGGCGCTGTGCTGATTCTCTTTTTCGCAACTCCGGCGGCGGGGCAAACGCCCCGCCGCCTTCTTTTTATTTTACCAGTCCGTACCGATAGCGTTCGTTGATTTCGCGCAGCTCCAGCAGGCCGTCGATATAGGGCTGATAGATACTCTCCACTCGTCCGCCGCCCAGATTATCGCAGCCATTGCAGCCCTCGCAGCTTCCGCCGCAGGCTGCCAGAGCCCGGCGCACAATCTCCTCCCGCTGTTGGCGGGTGGTATCCCGGATTAACACAGATTCCATTTCTTTTCCTCCCGGTTTATCCCGCCCGGCGAAGCATATTTTCCGCCAGAATACCATAGCCTTGGGTCGGATCGTTGACCATCACATGGGTCACTGCACCGACCAGCCGTCCGTTCTGCAAAATCGGGCTGCCGCTCATGCCCTGCACAATGCCGCCGGTCTGCTCCAGCAGATTCGGGTCTGTGATGCGCAGCAGCAGATTCCGGGTTGAATCTTCATCTCCGAAAATTTTCGTGATTTTCACCTGATATTCCTTCGTTTCGCCGCCGCACACGGTGCAGCGAATCACCGCGTCCCCGGTCTGCACCTGCTGTGGTGTGGCTACCGGCACCGGCTGCCCCGCAAAAATTTCCGGCTCCGTCACCGTCCCGAAAATGCCGCCCTCGCAGTTCACCGTTACCTTGCCCACATCCTTCTGCACAGAAAAGTCGCCCTTCAGTTCACCCGGGTCGCCCCGTTGGCCTTTTTTCACCGCCTTCACCGTTGTCTCCATAATAGAGCCCGACCCAAGACTCATCAGCTTTTCCGTATCCACATCGGTGATCCCGTGGCCCAACGCGCCAAACGCGCCGGTATCCGGGTCATAATAGGTCATGGTGCCGATTCCGGCCATACTGTCCCGGATCCATGCTCCCAGCCGGATACCGCCATCGTCGCAGCAGGTGGGCGTGATAGCCACCGTTTTTTTCTCGTCACCTCTCTGCACGGTCAAGGACGCCTCCGTCTCTCCATTTTCCTGCAAAAGTGACTGAAAATGCTCTGTGGATTGGATTTTTTCCCCGTTAAAACACAAAATCAGGTCGCCTTCCTTCAGGCCGCACTGCTGGGCAGGGCTTTTCCCGGCGTCTTCGTCCAACTCGGACAATCCCACCACCAGCACGCCGTCGGCAAAAAGCTTGATTCCCACTGCCTGCCCCAGCGGAATCACCGTCCGCTCCTGCGCCCAGACACTGTGCACAGACAGAGACATTCCCAGAAAAATGGCCGCCAGCAAGGCTCCCAGACGGCGCAGGCGGGTTTGGCCGCTTGCTTCATACATTCAACCACCCCTTCTGTTTCATTCAAAAATTGTCGCCGGCGACAACTTATAATGTGCCTCACTTTTCTGCTAACATGTCCGGCAAATACAGGGCAGATATGGAAATTTTTTCAAAATAACAGACCTGACACCATGCGTGTAAGGTTCGTCCACGCAGCAATTTCTCCCCCCTTAAAGCGGAGCACTCCCGGCGGTATGTACACATTCTGCAAAAAGGGACCTGCGGCAAGGCAGCTTGCCGCAGGTCCCTTTT
>ERZ772867.1331-NODE-1331-length-29200-cov-7.495076_pt1 | contig 29200 bp, 22 predicted proteins | sample MGYA00511341_ERZ772867 | MGnify/ENA primary metagenome ERZ772867 (study PRJEB29015, sample SAMEA2737707) | human gut metagenome | biome: human gut; feature: human-associated habitat; material: faeces | place: China | collected 2012 ... | reverse complement strand
CTGCCGTTTCGGCTTCATACGATCCTTCCTGCGTTTGCAGTATTGTTCAATTCTGGTGGCCACCCGTTTTTCGGGAGGCGCATTTTGACATACTTCGGGTTCTTAGTCAGAGCGAAAAGCTATTGATAGCCTTCCACCCGTGCCTGCTCTGCTCCGACCTAAATGCTTGATGCCTTAAGTACACGTTCAGTGTAGTACAGCGACAGAGAAATGTACAGGTGGAAAATGCCGCGAGAAAACTTCTCGCAGCATAGTCATTGAAATATAAGGGCACAGTGGCCCTGATCTCAAACGGGAGCATGGTGCTCCTCAAGTACAAACTTAACAACGTGTGCGATGCAGATCATGGACCTGCAAATGGTGCACAAAGAACTGGATAATCTTTATATACCACAATATATTGTGGTTGTCAATACGGAGAAGTATAAATGATGTGCTTTGAGAAAACGAGGTCAAAAAAGTAATACGCATTATCTCCGTATTAAATGCGTATTACAGGGACATCACGAAAATAATGCGTATTGCGTGCGTATTGGATAATTTGAACTGTAAACATGCCCTGATTACTCAGAAGGAAGGACGGTGACTAATTGCCTCGGCCGTCCTAAATAATTACTATATATTTTGTCAATTTGCTTGAGCTGGGGCAATAATCGCAGCAGAAAGCTTTTAGCTCCCTTAATAGACTAACTCCCTGTGCAAAGAGGTCAAACACTCTTAGCGCAGGGAGTTTTTGCGTCAGGGCAGTTTTATTGAATCGGCCCATACTTCTTTGAAAAATACTAGATCTTCGTCAATCAGCATATTAACCATCTACACAGAGCGGTCACGGCATCCTTTGCAATGGCGGATTCGTACAGCGCCGTATTTCTTATTCCTTTGCCAGCTTGACGTAGCCTTCATAACGCTCCTTGGCGTCGTTGGCGGCCTTGTGATACAGGGCATCCGCCTTCTCGGGGAAGGACAGCTTCAGGGATGCATAGCGGTTCTCGCCCATGAGGAACTGCTGGAAATCGCCGGTGGGGGCTTTGCTGTCCAGCTGGAAGGGGTTCTTGCCCTCCTCCTTCCGCCGGGGATCATAGCGGTACAGGTGCCAGTAGCCGCACTCCACGGCCTTCTTTTCCTCGATCTGGCTCAGACCCATGCTGGCCTTCATACCGTGCTCGATGCAGGGGCAGTAGCAGATCACGATGGAGGGGCCGTCGTAAGCCTCCGCCTCCCGGATAGCCTTCAGGGTCTGGGCGGGGTCGGCACCCATGGCCACCTGTGCCACATACACATAGCCGTAGCTCATGGCCATCAGACCCAGATCCTTCTTCTTGGTGACCTTGCCGCCGGCGGAGAACTTGGCGATAGCCGCGGCAGCGGTAGCCTTGGAGGACTGGCCGCCGGTGTTGGAATACACCTCGGTATCCAGCACCAGAACATTGATGTTCTTGCCGGAGGCCAGCATGTGATCCAACCCGCCGTAGCCGATGTCGTAGGCCCAGCCGTCGCCGCCGAAGGCCCACACGGACTTCTTGGTGAGGAATTCCTTGTTATTGCGGATGAACTCGGCCTCGTCGCTCTTGTCACCGGCCACAGCCGCCAGCAGCGCATCGGCTGCCATACGGGATTCGGCGGCGCTTTCGGCCTTGTCAATATACTCCTTGCACACCTCAGCGGCCACGCCCTTGTCGGCCAGCGTCTGGGCGGCAGCCTTCAGCTGGCGCTTGATGGCGTCCTGACCCAGCAGGTAGCCGTAGGCATATTCGGCGTTGTCCTCAAACAGGCTCATGGCCCAGGCGGGGCCGCAGCCCTTGCAGTCGGTGCAGTAGGGGGAGCTGGGAGTGGAGCCGCCGTAAGCGGAGGAGCAGCCGGAGGCGTTGGTGATGTACATATGGTCGCCGAACAGCTGAGTCACCAACTTGATATAGGGCGTCTCGCCACAGCCCGCGCAGGCACCGGAGAACTCGAAGTAGGGCTTGGCGAACTGGGAGGCCTTGACGGTCTTATCGCTGACGGCGTCCTGCTTCACGGTGACGGTCTCCACGGCGTATTCCCAATTCTCCGCCTGACCGAGCTGGCTCTCCAGCGGCTGCATGGTCAGCGCTTTCTCCTTGGCAGGGCAGATGTTGACGCAGCTTCCGCAGCCGGTGCAGTCATAGGGAGAGACCTGCATGCGGTACTGATACTGAGCCAGCCCAGTGGCCTTCTTGGTCTCGAAGCCGGCAGGAGCGTGCTGCTGCTCGTTTTCGTCCAGCAGCACGGGTCGGATGGCAGCGTGGGGGCACACCAGAGAGCACTGGTTGCACTGAATGCACTTGGTCATATCCCACTGGGGCACATCCACGGCAGCGCCGCGCTTTTCATACTTGGTGGAGCCGGCGTGCCAGGTGCCGTCCTCCAGGCCGTACTTCTTCATGACGGAAACCGGCAGACTGTCGCCCTCCTGGCGGTTCATCACATCCACTACCTCGCGGATGAAGTCGGGAGCCTTGCGCTCCACAGGCTCATCCTTGGCCTGCAGCCAGGCGGTGGGAATTGCGATCTCCACCAGCTCGTTGATGCCGTGCTCGATGGAGGCATTGTTCATGTCCACCACGGCCTGACCCTTCTTCTTATAATAGGTCTTATAGATGGCGTCCTTCATCTCGGCCACCGCCTGCTCCAGAGGGATCACATTGGCCAGCTTGAAGAAGGCGGCCTGCAGAATGGTGTTGGTGCGGCTGCCCAGACCCAGCTCACGGGCGATCTTGATGGCGTCGATGGTGTAGAACCTGGCTTTCTTCTCCGCCAGGGCGCGCTTCATGGCAGCGGGCAGGTTCTTCTCCAGACCCTCGGCGTCCCACGCGCAGTTCAGCAGGAACACGCCGCCCTCCTTTAGATTCTTCACCATGTCGTACTTATGGACATAGGAGGGGTTGTGGCAGGCCACGAAATCGGCGGACTGGATCAGATACGGGGAGCGGATGGGCTGCTTGCCGAAGCGCAGATGGCTTTGGGTCAGGCCGCCGGACTTCTTGGAGTCATAGACGAAGTACGCCTGACAGTACAGGTCTGTGGCGTGGCCGATGATCTTGATGGAGTTCTTGTTGGCGCCCACGGTGCCGTCGGAGCCCATGCCCCAGAACTCGGCGCTGGTCTGACCGGCGGGAGAGGTGTCGATCTCGCAGGTCACATCCAGAGAGGTGTGGGTGACGTCGTCCACGATGCCTACGGTGAAATTATTCTTGGGTTTATCCTGCTTCAGGTTATCCAGCACAGCGATGATCTGGCCGGGGGTGGTGTCCTTACTGGACAGGCCGTAGCGGCCGCCCACGATGACCATATCGCTGTCCAACTCCTTGTACACAGAGCAGATATCCTGATACAGCGGCTCGCCCATAGCGCCGGGCTCCTTGGTACGATCCAGCACAGCCAGCTTGCGGCAGGTCTTCGGGATGGCGGCAAGGAACTTGTCGGCGGCGAAGGGGCGGTACAGGTGAACATTCAGCAGACCCACCTTCTCGCCCTTGGCGGTCAGGTAGTCGATGGCCTCTTTTGTGGTCTCGGCTGCGCTGCCCATGAGTACGATGACTCGCTCTGCATCCGGTGCACCGTAGTAGTTGAACAGCTTGTACTCCCGTCCCGTCAGCTTGCTGATCTCCGCCATGTAGTGCTCCACCGCCTCGGGGATGGACGCCACCTTCTCGTTGCACGCCTCGCGGCACTGGAAGAAGATGTCGGGGTTCACGGTGGTGCCGCGGGTGGCGGGATGCTCCGGGTTCAGGGAGTTGCGGCGGAAAGCACGCAGGGCGTCCATATCCACCAGCGGGCGCAGCTCCTCATAATCCAGCGCCTCGATCTTCTGAATTTCGTGGCTGGTGCGGAAGCCGTCAAAGAAATGCAAAAACGGCATCCGACAGTGGATGGCGCTCAGATGTGCCACCGCACCCAGATCCATGACCTCCTGAGGGGAGGAGGACGCCAGCATGGCAAACCCGGTGCTGCGCACGCCCATCACGTCGCTGTGGTCGCCGAAGATGGACAGGGCGTGGGCGGACAGGGTGCGGGCGGAAACATGGAATACGCCCGGCAGCATTTCACCGGCGATCTTATACATATTGGGGATCATCAGCAGCAGGCCCTGGGACGCGGTGTAGGTGGTGGTCAGTGCGCCGGACTGCAGGGAGCCATGCACCGTACCGGCGGCACCGCCCTCGGACTGCATCTCCACCACCTGTACCGGCTGGCCAAACAGGTTCTTCTTGCCGTTGGCGGCCCACTCGTCCACGTGCTCCGCCATGGGGCTGGAGGGCGTGATGGGGAAAATACCCGCCACTTCCGTAAATGCGTAGGATACATACGCGGCGGCTTCGTTGCCGTCCATGATGACTGCTTTCTTCTTGTCCATAATGTACTCTCCTTCATTATGTGATCCTTGCGGCACAGCTCCGCCTATGGTTTTAATTTTATTATAGCGGACTTTTCCGTCGCCGGCTAATCACGATGTTCAAACAGCTGCTTCACGTTTTCTTATATCACGCTGTGTGATGGGAGTTGGCGTTCGGCAAGTTTCCTGTAAGTAGCAATTTGTATCTGTTTTCCACAATTGGTGAGATGCCCACTTGTATATATTGCCATGCCTACCGACCGCTACAATAGGACTATCAAAAATCGCAAACCTCATCTTCACGGTTACTGATGACCAAAAACGGAAAAACTGTGGCATAATCTCTGCATGGTGATGTCTGCAGGGTGTTCCACCGCTTTAGGAATGATAGGAAATTGACAGGAAGGCAAAAAATCTGTTACTATTACCGGAGAAGTAATTCATGCAGAAAGAAGGGTTTCCTGTGACATCCAAATACGCCGTTTTCCTGAAGGTTGCCGAGCTTGGCAGTATGTCCAAGGCCGCCATGCACTGCAACTATTCCCAGTCCGCCGTAAGCCAGATTATCAGTTCTCTGGAGGATGAACTTCAGATGACGCTGCTCAACCGCAGCCAGTCCGGGGTGACACTGACTTCCGACGGCGAGCAGATGCTCCCCTATATTCGCCACCTGCGCGACGCGGCGGAGGCTGTGGCCGAGCAAGCCGCCAGACTGCACGGCCTTGAAATAGGACATATCCGCATTGGTACCTTTTCCAGCGTGTCCTGCCATGTATTGGTACCTGTGCTGAAGGAATTCAAGACGGACTATCCCAATATCAGCATTGAGATCCGCGAGGGCGATGATGCCAGCGTCACCGAGATGCTGCTGCACGACGAGGTCGACTTTGGATTTATGGACGCGCCGGTCCCTATGGGATTTGATTCCTTTCTGGTGCGGCGTGACCCGTTTGTGGCGGTAGTGCCGGAGGACAGCCCTTATGCCGAGGCAGAGGCGATACCTCTGTCTGTTTACAGCTCTGAGCCGACTGCCCTCTTTGACGAGGGTAGTCAAAAGGAGGCTATGGGCGTATTTCGGAGAAATAAAATTTCGCCACGTGTGGAATACACCAGCCGCGATGATAACCTCATCCTCTCGTTGATAGAAAACAATCTGTGTATCGGATATATGGGGAAGCTGATCCTCACAAAGAATTCCTACCGCGTGACCAGCCGTCCCACAGTGCCGCAGTATTACAGGGAGATCATGCTCGTGGTGCGCAGCATCGAGAATGCGTCGCCGGCCGCCGTACACTTCATTGAGTTTTTCAAAAAACACATTGCGCAAGCAGCTCCACAATAACAGAACCTGGCACACAGGCTCTGTCCGATATACAAAAAAGGTCAACGCCTGATGCCAGTTCCTTGATTGCAAAGGGGTCATTTTGCGCCGCCGCGCGCTCTAATCCTGAATGCGAACCAAGCGTGGAAACGACAGTGGAGCAATAGAAGGATACAATAGATACTTCCTTGCACCATTGTGCCGAAAGCGCAAAAAGGAGACGGAAAGCGTTGGACTCCGACGCTTTCCGTCTCCTTATTATGTTATGAACACATAGGGCGGCATCCTGCATTCCATCCCATCAGCTCGCTGATCTTCCCAGCGGTGCTTTTGAGCTTGGGTGAAAATTCATCTATCGCGGCGGAGTTCATTCTGGCTACGGAGCCAGAAATACTCATAGCGCCCACAGGCGTTCCGTTCCAATTATAGATGGGGGCAGCGATGCACCGAACCCCCAAATCGTGCTCCTCATCGTCGATGGCATAGCCCCTCTCACGGACGCAGGATAGATCCTCCTGCAGGGCCTCCCATGTGGTGATGGTCTTGGGGGTGAACGGAATGACCTGTGTGCCGTCCCAGATGGCGCGCACCTCCTTCTCCGGCAGGTAGGCCATGATGCTCTTGCCCACGCCGGTGCAGTACATAGGGTTGTGCAGTCCGACAGATGATGTGATGCTGATGGGGCGGAGAAGCGGCTCAAATTTGTGGAGATAAACGACCTCGTTTCCGTCGCGCTCCACCAGATGCACAATCTCCTTGACATCGTTGGACAGCTTTTCCAGCAAAGGTTTAGAGGCTGAAAAAAGATTCAATACGGTCGAGACTCGGCGGGATATTTCATAGAGCCGAAGCGTTAAACGATACTTCCCGTTTTCTGCGTCTTTTCTTACATAGCCTCTGTTTGCAAGCGAGGCCAAAAGTCGGTGTGCAGTGCTCGCATGCAAAGAGGTGGCTGCCGCCAAATCTGACAGTGTGAGTCCCTGCGGTGCGGCTGAGAGTGTTTCAAGAATGTCTAATACACGATCAATGGATTGAACAGATCCGTTGCTATCCTTCATGGCAATTCCTTTCCGTATTGTGAAAACATAACCATATAATAGCTTACTTTTAGTCATTTTGCAATACATAACAATAGTTTTTTTGTCAAAATAAGGGATTGACATTTCTCAAGTATGAGGTAATAATATACTTAAAATTTCATATTGCGGTAATGTATTTCGTATTATGGAATCTAAGCAATGCGTGGACATGCTTTTATCCGAGAAACAGAAAGAGGTGACGCCCGAAAGACACAGCCCCCCTTCCCCACAATACTATTACGAGAAAAGGAGAAAAAGCAATGGAGCTTGAAATGAAGACTGAAGGAAAGAAATTGGAATTCTATACGGGTCGATGGGTATCGTTCCTGCCGTTCATCATTTTCTTGGGCATGATCATCGTGTCCGTGGTGTTGGATGCTGTGTCGGAGCGCTCCATGTGGATCTGCTGCATCGTTGGTCTGATGATTGCCTTCTTCCTGGCTAAGGATAAGATTCGCTATGGCGATGCCATCGCGGAGGGCATTGCCCAGAAGTTGACCTCCGTTCCCGTGCTGTGCTGGATCTTTGCCGGTATTTTTACCACCACGCTGCGTGCCGCCGGCCTGGTACAAGGCATTGTGTGGGTCGCCTATAACGTGGGCGCTCACGGTATGCTGTTCGTTCTGGTCGCGTTCATCTCCTGCGCCGCGTTCGCCACGGCCGCCGGTACCGGCTTGGGCACTACCATCGCCGGTATCTCCATCCTGTATCCCGCCGGCTGCTTGCTGGGTGCCAATCCCTTGGTTCTGGCCGGTGCCATCATCGGCGGCGGTGCCTTCGGTGATAATCTGGCCCCCGTTTCCGACACAACCATCTGCTCTGCACTGACCCAGGGTGCTGATATCACCGGCGTCGTGAAGTCCCGCCTGCGCTACTCCGCTGTGGCCGCAGCCATCACCATCCTGTTCATTCTGTTCTTCGGCGGCGGCGGCAGCATCACCGGTGAGGCTCTGCCTCACGATTTGATTGCTGAGTACATGAACCCCAAGGGCCTACTGATGCTGATCCCCGCTATCCTGACCATTTACCTTGCCATCAAGAAAGGCGACGTGATTTACGCCTGCATCGCCGGTACCGCCGCTGTCATCGTCGTGGCGTTGCCAACCGGTTTGCTAACCCTGTCTGACATCATCTGTCTGAGTGATGGCGGCGTTTCCGGTACCCTGGTGGATGGCATCGGCGGCATGGCCGACATCGTGATCCTGTGCCTGCTGGTCATGGGCATGGTGGGCGTCATGAAGGCCGGCGAGGGCGACAAGCTCCTCATCGACATTGCCACCAAGGTCATCCGCGGCGTCTGCGGCGCGGAGCTGTCCATCGTCATCCTGTCCGCCATCTTGGCCGGTATGACCGGTATCAACACTCCCGCCATTCTGGCCATCGGTGTTCCCTATGCCAAACCCATGGGAGAGAGATTCCACATCCATCCCTATCGCCGTGCCAATCTGCTGGATGCCTCCTCCTGCTCTCTGGCATACACTCTGCCCTGGACCTCCATCGCGCTGGCAACCGCCACCTACTCCGCTCAGGGCAACGCCCTGTTCGGCGACGTGGTACCCGCCATCGGCGCGGAAGAGATCTTCTTCTATCCCGTTTACGCCTGGGCACTACTGGCCATTATGCTGTTCGCCTCCATCACCGGCTGGGGTCGCCGTTTTGCTGGTCCCAACGGCGAGGAGCTGAAGAAGCTGCCTGAGGAGACCGCCGCCAAGTAAGCGACACCCAAAAGCTGCTGCCATATCACGATGGTATCCCGGTCATTGACCGGGATACCATCACAGCGACAGAAAAAGGAGAAACGATATGAACCGTACAAGAGCCGCGTGGATCGATGTTGAACTGGAGAATATCGTCCACAATGTAAAAGCTGTTCAGGCCCTGGCTCAGAAGGACGCGGGACGCCCCGTCATGGCGATGCCGGTGATCAAGGGAAACGCCTACGGCCACGGCATTTTCGAGGTGGCCCGCATTCTGGGCGAGTCCGGTGTAGAGTGGATGGCGGTGGCCACCTATTCCGAGGCCCGGCTGGCCCTGCTGGCGGCTCCCCAGGCCAAGGTGCTGATTCTTGGCTATACGCCTCTGGATATGATGGGGGAGATCGTCCGTTACGGCATCCGCCCCTGCGTATATACCTACGAACAGGCCCTGACTCTCTCCCAGCAGGCCCAGGCCCAGGGCAAGACCGCCTACATCCACATCAAGGTGGACACCGGCATGCACCGCCTGGGCTTTAACGTCAGTGAGCAGAGCGCAGACACGGTGGCTGCCATCTGTGATCTGCCTAACGTGTGCGTAGAGGGACTGTTTACCCACTTCGCCACCTCCGCCATGCGGGAAAAGGAGTATGTTCACTACCAGTACCGCGGCTTTGCCGCCTTCAAGGAGATGCTGGCGGCGCGGGGCGTGGATATTCCCGTGAAGCATCTGTCCAACTGCGGCATCATCCTGGACTCTCCGGAGTATCACCAGGACATGATCCGCTTCGGCAGCATGGTTTTCGGCTCCTACTCCTCCAACGAGGTCTGCAAGGCCCGTGTACAGCTGAAGGACGCCTTTGCTCTCCGGGCGGAGGTAGCCTGCGTCAAGGAACTGGCTCCCGGCGAGGGGGTGGGCTACGACCTGGCCTTTATCGCCCAGCGCCCCACCCGCATTGCGGTGCTGCCCCTGGGCTACGCCGATATGATCTGTCTGCGGCGGCTGAAGAACAAGGGCTATGTGCTGCTCCATGGCAAACGTGCCCCCATGGTAGGCTGCGTGTGCATGGATCAGCTGATGGTCGACGTGACGGATATCGAGAACGTCGCCATGGGCGATGTGGCCACCCTAATCGGCCGGGACGGTGATGAGGTTCTCACGCTTCAGGAGGTAGCCGACCGTGTGGGAACGGACGGATATGAGGTACTGCTTTCCAACACCCAGCGCCTGCCTATCCACTACTGGAAGGATGGCAAGATGATTGGCGCGTTGGATATCCATCAAACCCTGTTGTCTTACTACGAAAGGATTTATAACTTATGAGCAGAGAGTTTTCCAAGGCGGCGCAGAATTACCCGCCCTCCGGCATCCGCAAGATGTTCGACCTGGCGACCCAATATCCGGACGCCATCAAGCTGACGGTGGGTGAGCCGAACTTTGATACCCCCGCCTACATCAAGGAGGCTGCCAAGAAAGCCATGGATGCCGGCGAGACACACTATACGCCCAACGCAGGTATGCCTGTGCTGCGGCGGGCGGTGGCGGAGAGGTATCAGAAGAGCCACTGGGACGGCTACACCGCCGACCATGTGATGGTCACTGTGGGCGCTATGGAAGGCCTGATGCTGACCATGATGCTGCTGCTGGATCCCGGCGATGAGATCCTGGTGCCCGACCCCTGCTTCCCCAACTACTACGGCCAGGCATCCCTGACCGGCGCGTGCGCCAAGCCTGTGCCCACCTATGAGGACAACGACTACCGTATGATGGCGGCGGATATCGAGAAGTGCATCACGCCCCACACCAAGGCGCTGCTGCTGAATTCTCCCTGTAACCCCACCGGCGCGGTGCTGACCAAGGAGGACATTCTGGCCATCGCCGAGGTGGTGAAGAAGCATGACCTGTGGGTGCTATCCGACGAGCCTTATGACAGCATCGTCTATGACAGTGTAACGCCTTTCAGTATCGCTCAGGTGCCGGAGGTCCGTGACCGTGTGTTCGTGCTGAATAGCTTCTCCAAGTCCTATGCCATGACCGGCTGGCGTGTGGGCTATGTCATCGCTCCCGACCCTGCCTGTGTCAAGAAGATGGCGCAGATGAACGAGGCCATTGCCTCCTGCGTGTCCTCCTTCTCTCAGGTAGCCGCCGCCGAGGCGCTGAAGAGCACCGAGTGCGTGGAGCAGATGGTGGCCGATTATACCCGCCGCCGGGATATCCTGATTGACGGCATCAATGCCATTCCCGGCTTCAGCTGCAAGAAGTCCGCAGGCAGCTTTTACGCCTTCGCCAACATCAAAGCTTTCGGCAAGACCTCTCAGGAGTTCGCCGAGGAGCTGCTGGTGGGCGCCGGTGTTGTCACCGTACCCGGCTCCGCCTTCGGCGCCTGCGGCGAGGGATATCTGCGTCTTGTGTTCGCCAACTCCGACGAGAACCTGAAGGAAGCCGTCCGCCGCATTGACGCCTATGTTCGCAAGACGTATCCCGATATGAAGTAACAAGACCACTGTTCCATGAAAAACGGCCACAGGACAGAACCATTGACACAGTCGCCGCTTTTCTTTATGTATCAAAACAATTTGCTTAGGAGGAATTATTATGGAAAGAAACGTTACTATGCCGACATTGGAAAGCGTTAAGAACTTCAAGGCTGCCATGGCATCGGAGCAGGGTGCTTTCGGCCCCTTTATGATTACCTCCGACCCCGCCTTTGTGGAGGCTGCCGGTTACGCCGGATATGATTTTGTGTTGCTGGATATGGAACATGGCCCCGGCACATTTGAAAATCTGCAGAATCTGATCCGCGCCGCCAATGTGTCCGGCGTCTGCCCTGTGGTTCGCGTTCCCCGTGGGACGGATATCTGGATCGATCAGGCGCTGGACGTTGGTGCCGGTGCAGTTATGATCCCCCAGATTGACAGTGCCGATCAGGCGCGCGCCGCTGTGTCCGCCGCGAAATTCTCTCCCCGCGGCACCCGTGGCACCTGCCGCTTTGTCCGTTCCGCCGCCTATGGCGGCGTTCCCGGCGCGGACTACTTCGCAAAGGCGCAGGGCACCGTGGTGATCCTTCAGGCCGAGGGTCAAAAGGCCATCGACAATCTGGATGACATTCTCAGTGTCGAAGGCGTGGACATCGTGTTCGTAGGGCCTTACGATCTGTCCGCCTCTCTGGGCATCATCGGGCAGATCACCCATCCTCTGGTTATGGATCGGATCGCGCAGATCGTTCAAAAGGCTGCCGCGAAGGGCGTGCAGGTAGGCTGCTTCGCCGACTCTGCCGAATCCGGCCGCAAGCTGTTAGAGATGGGCGTGAAGTTCATCGGTTATTCCTGCGATACGGCGATCTTTATGAATATGGCAAAAGCTGACATTGCCGCCTTCCACGGCGAACATTGAAAGTTGAGAGGAATATGAGTAAGAAGAATTATGTCGTCATGGACGGCAATACAGCGGCAGCCCATTCTGCCTACGCCTTTACTGAGGTGGCGGCCATTTATCCCATCACGCCGTCCTCCCCTATGGCGGAAAAGGTGGACGAGTGGTCCGCCAAGGGAAAAAAGAACCTGTTCGGCACGCCGGTGGACGTGATCCAGATGCAGTCCGAGGCCGGCGCTGCCGGTACCTGCCACGGCTCCCTGCAGGCGGGCGCCCTGACCACCACGTTCACGTCCTCTCAGGGACTGATGCTGATGATCCCGGCTATGTACGCCATGGGCGGACAGTTCCTCCCCAGCGTGATGCACATCGCATCCCGTGTTGTCACCAGCAACCATCACTCCATTTTCGGCGACCATACGGACTTTATGACCTGCCGCACCACCGGCTACGCCATGCTGATGTCCGCCTCCCCGCAAGAGGCCATGGATCTGGCGGCGGTGGCGCACCTGTCCGCCATCAAAGCGAAGTACGCCTTCATGCACTGCTTTGACGGCTTCCGCACCTCCCACGAGATGCAGCGCATCGAGGCGCTGGACTATGAGGAGCTGCGGGGTCTGATCGACTACGAGGCACTGAAGGCCTTCCGCCGGGATGCGCTGAATCCGGAGCATCCCACCAACCGCGGCAACAACGTGAACCCCGACGTGTACTTCCAGTGCAAGGAGGGCGCTAACGTCAAGAGTGCCATCGTGCCCGGTACCGTGCAGCACTACATGGACGAGATCAACAAAATCACCGGCCGGGACTACAAGCTGTTCAATTACTACGGCGCGCCCGACGCCGAGGAGGTCGTGGTGGCTATGTGCTCCGTCACCGAGGCGCTGCGGGAGACGGTGGACTACCTCAACGCCTGCGGACGCAAGGTGGGCATGGTACAGATCCATCTGTACCGCCCCTTCTCCGTGCCCGATTTCTCCGCCGCCATCCCCGCCAGCTGCAAGCGCATCGCCGTGCTGGATCGCAGCAAGGAGACGGGCTCCGTGGGTGAGCCGGTGTATCTGGACGTGGTGACGGCGCTGAATCAGGCCGGACGCGGCGACATCCGCGTGGTGGGCGGCCGCTACGGCCTGTCCAGCAAGGACACCACTCCCGGCCAGCTGATCGCCGTATACGACAACCTGCGGCAGGAGACACCGAAAAACAACTTTACCATCGGCATCAACGACGATGTGACCCACACCTCTCTGACCTATGAGAACGTGGAGTTCCCCCATCCCGGCGAGATTTCCTGCAAGATCTGGGGTCTGGGCGGCGACGGCACCGTGGGCGCCAACAAGAACGCCATTTCCACCATCGGCCTGGTGGCTGACAAGCACGCCCAGGCGTATTTCTCCTACGACTCCATGAAATCCGGCGGCCTGACCCAGAGCCATCTGCGCTTCGGCGACATGCCCATCCGCAGCACCTATCTGGTGTCCTCCGCCGACTTTGTGGCCTGCCACGCGCCGACATATGTCAAGAAGTACGACCTGACCGAGGATCTGAAGGACGGCGGCACGTTCCTGCTGAACTGCCCGTGGACGACGGAGGAGCTGGAGGAGCACCTCCCCGCCAAGATGAAGCGGGATCTGGCGCGGAAGCACGCGCAGTTCTATATCATTGACGCGGCGAAGCTGGCGGCGGAGATCGGCCTGGGCAAGCACACCAACAATATCCTGCAGGGCGCGTTCTTCGCCCTGACCAAGGTCATCCCCATGGATGTGGCTGTGGCGGATATGAAGAAGAACAACTACGCCACCTATTTCAAGAAGGCCGGGCAGAAGATCGTGGATCTGAACGACAAGGCCGTGGATGTGGGCGTAAACGCCGCCGTGAAGGTGGACATTCCCGCGGCGTGGGCGGACGCGCAGGACGCACCTGCCGCCGAGATCAGCGCCACGCCCTTTGTCCGCGACATCGTGCTGCCCATGGATCGGCAGCAGGGTGACAAGCTGCCCGTGTCCGTGTTCCAGAAGCACGGCGTGCTGGACGGCACGTGGGAGAATGGTACCTCCGCCTATTCCAAGCGCGGTGTGGCCACCGCCGTACCCAAGTGGGACGCCGCAGCCTGCATCCAGTGCAACCGCTGCGCCATGAGCTGTCCCCACGCGGCCATCCGCCCGGTGCTGCTGACCGAGGAGGAAAAGGCACAGGTGCCCGCCGGATTTGTCACCGCGCCCGCCAAGGGTTTGGGCAAGGACGCTCCGGCGTATGCCTTCCGGATGCAGATATCGCCCTACGATTGCCTGGGCTGCGGCGTGTGCCTGACGGCTTGTCCCGCCAAGGGCGCGCTGACCATGACTCCCTTCGAGGAGATGAAGGCCGAGCAGCCGCTGTTCGATCATGTGGCTATGGACGAGAAGTACCTGAAGAAGGATGTCATCAGCGACAAGAGCGTGAAGAGCGCCCAGTTCGCCAAGCCCTACTTCCAGTTCTCCGCCGCCTGCGCCGGCTGCGCGGAGACGACATATATCAAGCTTTTGAGCCAGCTGTTCGGCGACCACATGTATGTGGGCAACGCCGCGGGCTGTTCCTCTGCCATCAGCGGCGGCGCGCCCATCCTGCCCTATTGCAAGGACTGCCAGGGTCACGGCCCCGCGTGGGAGCACTCCCTGTTTGAGGACAACGCCGAGTTTGCCTACGGCTTCTTCCACGCGCAGGACGCCATCCGTAAGGAGCTGCTGCTCCGTCTGGACGCCATCAAGTCCGCGGGTATTGCCGCGGAAGCGGTGGAGGCCTACCAGAACGGGTGGAATAAGCACGAGAGCTCCCGTGCCGTCACAGACGCGCTACTGGCCGCGCTGGAAAAGGCCCAGCAGACGGAGGACGTGAAATACATCCTTGAGAACAGAGCCTATCTGGCCAAGAAGTCTATCTGGGCTGTGGGCGGCGACGGCTGGGCGTATGACATCGGCTTCGGCGGCATCGACCATGTGATGGCGCAGAACCGTGACGTGAACCTGCTGGTGCTGGACACCGAGGTGTACTCCAACACCGGCGGACAGGCATCCAAGGCCACGCCCACCAGTGCCACCGCCAAATTTGCCGCCGGCGGCAAGCAGGTGGCAAAGAAGGATCTGGGCGGCATCCTGATGCAGTACGGCTATGTGTATGTGGCGCAGGTGGCCATGGGCGCAGATCAAGCGCAGACGCTGCGTGCCCTGCGGGAGGCCGAGTCCTATGACGGCCCCTCCATCGTCATCTGCTACTGCCCCTGCCTGGAGCAGCACATCAAGGCCGGCATGGGCAATTCGCAGCTGGAAATGAAGAAGGCCGTGGAGTGCGGCTACTGGCACCTGTACCGCTATGATCCCCGCCGGATCGCGGAGGGCAAGAACCCCTTCCAGCTGGATTCCCCGGAGCCTGACACGGACAAGCTCATGGACTTCCTCATGGGCGAGAACCGCTTCGCCTCCCTGAAGAACAACTTCCCGGAGAAGGCCGACGCCCTCTACGCCAAGGAGATCGCCGACGTAAAGGCGCGCTACGCCAAGTACAAGAAGATGGCGCAGGACTGAGCGCCGCCTGGCGCTGATATCTCATGCGCTGCGGGGGAACCGCCTGACCGCAGGCGGCTCCCCCTTTTCAACGATTCCCTTCCCTGCACAGAAAGGAGACATGTACGATGTACCAAACGATACGCTGCGAAAAGCAAGATGGCATCGCCATCGTGACCATTGACCGTCCCGAGGCGCTGAACGCCCTGAACAGCACGGTTATCACGGAGCTGGAGCAGGTGGTGGCGGCGCTGGAGAGCGACCGGGACGTCCGCTGCCTGATCCTTACCGGTGAGGGACGCTCCTTTGTGGCCGGTGCCGACATCGGCGAGCAGTATCCGCTGGATCTGGACGGCGGCCGCCGCTGGGGTCAGCGGGGCAGCGCCCTTATGCGCCGCATCGAAAAGCTGGAGTTCCCCACCATCGCCGCAGTCAACGGCTTCGCTCTGGGCGGCGGCTGTGAGCTGGCGCTGAGTTGCGACATCATCCTGGCCTCCGAGAAGGCCAAGTTCGGCCAGCCCGAGGTGGGCCTGGGCATCACCCCCGGCTTCTCCGGCACCCAGCGCCTGCCCCGCCGCGTAGGCGTGGCCAAGGCCAAGGAGCTGATCTTCTCCGGTAAGATGATCAAGGCCAACGAGGCGGAAAAGATTGGCCTTGTCAACGCTGTCTTTGCCCCGGAAGCGCTCATGGACGGCGCGCTGGAGATGGCAAAGTCCTTTACCAAGAACGCCCCCATCGCCGTGAAGTATGCCAAGGCCTGCATCGACCGGGGCATGCAGATGGACATGGACGACGGCATCGCCGTGGAGAACGAGCTGTTCGCCATGTGCTTCGCCACCGCCGACCAGAAGGAGGGCATGGGCGCGTTCCTGGAAAAGCGCCCCGCCAACTTTCAGAACGGGTAAATTGCGTTATGAAGCTGAATCAAGATGAGATCAAAACGATCCTGCCGCACCGTGAGCCGATACTTCTGGTGACATCGGTAGAAGATTTGAGCCCCGGAGAGGATATCCGCGCCGTCTTTTTCGCGGATCCTAAAATGGACATCTTTCTCGGACACTTCCCGGAAGAACCGATACTGCCGGGCGTATACTCTATAGAATGTATGGCGCAGGCGGTGGATATCCTGCTGATGTCAACACTGCGCTACGCTGGAAAAACGCCGCTCCTTTTAGGCGTTGACAAGGTGAGTTTCCGAAAAAAGATCCTGCCGGGAGACACCCTTGAAATCCATGCAAATATTATTTCCGAGAAAAGAGAAAAAGCCATCGTCACTTGCGCTGCTGAAGTGTATGTTCGTCAGGAATGGGTAGCCAACGGCGATATAACAATAGCTATGCGGTAAATTTAAGGAGGAAACAAGAATGGCATTGATGACCGCGAAAGAGTACATCGACTCCCTGCGTAAGCTGAACACCCGCGTGTACATGTTCGGCGAGAAGATCGACAACTGGGTGGATCACCCTATGATCCGGCCCTCCATCAACTGCGTGGCCATGACCTACGCTCTGGCCCAGGATCCCCAGTATGAGGACCTGATGACCGCCACCTCCAGCCTGACCGGCCACAAAATCAACCGCTTTACCCACCTCCACCAGTCCAGCGAGGATCTGGTGAAAAAGGTAAAGATGCAGCGCCTGCTGGGTCAGAAGACCGCCAGTTGCTTCCAGCGCTGTGTGGGCATGGACGCCTTCAACGCCGTCTATTCCTCTACCTACGAGATCGACGAGAAGTATGGCACCCATTATCATGAGAATTTTAAGAAGTTCCTGGTCTACGTCCAGGACAACGACCTGACGGTGGACGGCGCCATGACCGACCCCAAGGGCGACCGCAGCAAGGCTCCCCATGAGCAGGCCGATCCCGATATGTACGTCCACGTGGTGGAGCGCCGCCCCGACGGCATCGTGGTCTGCGGGGCCAAGTGCCACCAGACCGGCTCCATTAACAGCCACTGGCACATTTTTATGCCCACCATCGCCATGGGCGAGGCCGACAAGGACTATGCCGTGTCCTTCGCCTGCCCCACCGACGCCGAGGGGCTGTATATGATCTACGGCCGCCAGTCCTGCGACACCCGCAAGATGGAGGAGGGCTGCATCGACGTGGGCAACGCCAAGTTCGGCGGGCAGGAGGCTCTGGTGGTTCTGGATCACGTCTTTATCCCCAACGAGTACATCTTCCTCAACGGCGAATATGAGTTCGCCGGCACCATCGTGGAGCGTTTCGCCGGTTATCACCGCCAGAGCTACGGCGGCTGCAAGGTGGGCGTGGGCGACGTGGTCATCGGCGCGGCGGCACTGGCCGCCGAGTACAACGGCGTGGAGAAGGCCAGCGCTGTCAAGGACAAGCTCATCGAGATGACCCACCTCAACGAGACCCTGTACTCCTGCGGCATCGCCTGCTCCTGCGAGGGCTGCCCCACCAAGGCGGGCAACTACCAGATCGACCTGCTGCTGGCCAACGTCTGCAAGCAGAACGTGACCCGCTTCCCCTACGAGATCGTGCGTCTGGCCGAGGACATTGCCGGCGGCCTGATGGTCACCATGCCCAGCGAAACCGACTTCAAGTCCGACACGGTGGTGGGCAACAACGGCGAAACCATCGGCGAGATCTGCAACAAGTACTTCGCCGCCCGCGAGGGCGTCAGCACTGAGGATCGCCAGCGGATCATGCGCTTCCTGGAAAATATGTGTCTGGGTGCTGCCGCTGTGGGCTACCGCACGGAGTCTATGCACGGCGCAGGCTCTCCCCAGGCGCAGCGCATCATGATCGCCCGTCAGGGGAATATTCAGGAGAAGAAAAAGCTGGCAAAGAACATTGCCGGTATCCAGAAGTGAGAGGGTGGCATGGATAAGAAGCAAGCATGGCTCCAGCTGGTCCGGGAGAAGTCCGAGCACTATCTGAATCTGCACGACGGCGGCTTTGACGAGAAAATGCGGGCGCGTCTGGTGGATTGCGATTACGAGGCACAGACCGTCACCTATGCCTTCCCCACCCAGGGTTGGCAGATCAACGAGAAAGGCGGCATCCACGGCGGCGCTATCGCCGGGATGTTCGATACGGCCTTCGGCGTGGTAGCCAACTTCACCGCCGGAGACAACGAGGCCACCACCACGGACATGACGGTGTCCTTCCTGCGGGGCGTGGATTTCGGCATGGAGCTGCACCTGACGGTGTTCATCGTCAAGGCGGGGCGCAGCCTTATCCGCCAGCGGGCGGAGCTGACCGATGCCGCCACCGGCAAACTGCTGGCCACCGCCAGCGGCAGTTGGATGCCGCTGTGACCACATCATACTTAGGACAAAACAAGGAGAACAAATATGGATTTCAATCTCAGCCGTGAGCATCAGCTGATCCGCAAGATGATGGCGGAGTTTACGGAAAAGGAAGTCAAGCCCATTGCGGCGGAGACCGACCGCACCTGCGAGTATCCCCGCGAGAACATTGAGAAGCTGTTTAATCTGGGCGTCATGGGTATGTGCGTCCCCAAGGAGTACGGCGGCGCGGGCGCCGATCCGCTGGCCAGCGCCATCTGCATCGAGGAGCTGAGCAAGCAGTGCGCCTCCACCGGCGACATCGTGGCCACCCACAACGGCCTGTGCTGCGATCCCATCATGACCTACGGCACCGCCGAGCAGAAGGCCAAGTATCTGCCCATGCTGACCAAGGGTCACCATGTGGGCGCCTTCGCCCTGACGGAGCCCAACGCCGGCAGCGACGCCTCCAAGGGTCAGACCGAGGCGAAACTGGAGGGCGACCACTATGTGATGAACGGCAGCAAGATATTCATCACCAACGGCTATGTGGCCGACGTGTTCGTGGTGTTCGCCATGACCGACAAAAGCAAGGGCACCAAGGGCATCTCCGCCTTCATCGTGGAGAGCAGCTTCCCCGGCTTCTCTGTGGGTAAGCACGAGGAAAAGCTGGGTCTCCACGGCAGCCCCACCGCCGAAATCGTGTTCCAGGACTGCATCGTCCCCAAAGAGAATCTGCTGGGCGTAGAGGGCAAGGGCTTCTCCATCGCCATGGCGACCCTGGATGGCGGCCGTATCGGCATCGCTGCCCAGTCCCTGGGCATCGCCGAGGGCGCGCTTCAGGAGGCCATCAACTACACCAAGGGGCGCGTCCAGTTCGGAAAGCCCATCAGCAAGTTCCAGAACACCCAGTTCACGCTGGCTGACATGGAGCTGGGCTGCGAGGCGGGGCGGCTGCTGACCTATCAGGCCGCTATCGCCAAGGGCGAGGGCAAGCGCTACACCAAGCAGGCGGCTATGGCCAAGCTGTTCACCTCCGAGCACGCCATGAAGACCACCACCAAGGTGGTGCAGCTCTTCGGCGGCTATGGCTACACCAAGGATTACCCGGTAGAGCGTATGATGAGGGATGCCAAGATCACGGAGATTTATGAGGGCACCTCCGAGGTGCAGCGCATCGTGATCTCCGCCAACATGGGCCTGTAAGAGGAGGGAATAGACAATGAAGATTCTGGTTACCGTAAAGCAAGTTCCCGACACCAGCGGCAAGGTCGCTGTCAATCCCGATGGTACTCTGGACCGTGCGTCCATGCAGACCATCATCAACCCCGATGACCTGAACGCCGTCGAGGCCGCTCTGGCTCTGAAGGACGAGCTGGGCTGCAAGGTCGTGGCGTTCACCATGGGTCCTCCTCCCGCCGAGGGCATGCTGCGTGAGCTGATGGCCATGGGCGTGGACGAAGGCGTTCTGGTCACCGCCCGCGAGTTCGGCGGTTCCGACACCTACGCTACCTCCCAGATCATTGCCGCCGCTATCGATACCTACGGCATCGAGAAGGATGATATCATCCTGGCCGGCCGTCAGGCCATCGACGGTGATACCGCTCAGGTGGGTCCGCAGATCGCTGAGAAGCTGCACCTGCCCCAGGTCACCTATGCCGGCGAGATCACCAAGGACGGCGACACCCTGACCGTGAAGCGCATGCTGGAGGACGGCTATATGACCATCAAGGTCAAGACCCCCTGCATGATTACCTGCATCAAGGAGCTGAACACCCCGCGTTACCTGTCCGTGGGCGGCGCGTTCGAGTGCTACAGCAAGCCTCTGGTCACCATGACCTACGAGACCCTGAAGGATCACCCCCTGATCGACAAGAGCACCATCGGTCTGGCCGGTTCTCCCACCAACATTCTGACCTCCTTCACGCCTCCTCAGAAGGGCGCCGGCATGATGCTCGAAGGCGCCGGCAAGGAGACCACCGACAAGCTGGCAGGCATCCTGGCCGCCAAGCACATCATCTAAGGAAGGAGATAAGAAAATGGCTTTTAATAGTGCTGATATCGGCGCGTTCAAAAATGTATGGGTATTTTGTGAGCAGCGCCAGGGCAAGATGATGCCCACCACCTTTGAACTGATCTCCGAGGGACGGAAGCTGGCGGACGAGCTGGGCGTTGAGCTGTGCGGCATTCTGCTGGGCGACAATGTGGACGGTATCGCCAAGGAGCTGGGCGGCTACGGCGCCGACAAGGTGTATGTGTACAACAGCCCGCTGCTGAAGGACTTCACCACCGATGCCTATACCAAGGTCATCGCTAACGCCGTGGAGGACATCAAGCCCGAGATTCTGCTGTTCGGTGCATCCAACATCGGCCGCGATCTGGCTCCCCGGTGCGCTGCCCGCCTGCACACCGGTCTGTGCGCAGACTGCACCCACCTGGACATTGATATGCCCATCTACAAGAGCTTCCTGAAGGAAGCTTCCACTCTGCCCGCCGAGCGCATCGAGAAGCTGGGCACCGTGAAGATCAACGGTGCTGACCACGATGTGTCCCGCGACATCAAGATGACTCGTCCCGCTTTCGGCGGTCACCTGATGGCCTCCATCTTCTGCCCCCGCTTCCGTCCCGCCATGGCCACTGTGCGCCCCGGCGTTATGAAGAAGCGCGAGTGCAAGAAGAATGTGGAGATTCTGCATCCTGCCTTCAACCTCACCGAGGCCGACATCAAGACCGAGGTTGTGGAGGTCGTGAAGGCTGCCAAGAAGCTGGTTGACCTGATCGGTGCGGACTTCATCGTGTCCGTGGGCCGCGGCATCAGCAAGGATGTTGAGGGCGGCATCAAGCTGGCCGAGGAGCTGGCTGAGGTCCTGGGCGGCGTCGTGGGCTCCTCCCGTGCCTGCGTGGACGCCGGCTGGATCACCGCTGACCACCAGGTCGGCCAGACCGGTAAGACCGTGCATCCCAAGGTTTATATCGCCCTGGGCATCTCCGGCGCCATCCAGCACAAGGCCGGTATGCAGGACTCCGAGTGCATCATCGCTGTGAACAAGAACGATACCGCTCCCATCTTTGAGGTGGCTGACTACGGTATCGTGGGCGACCTGTTCAAGGTCGTGCCCGAGCTCATCGAGTCCATCAAGGCCCAGAAGGCTGCTCAGTAATCTGCGGCCCTCTCGCTCCTTTACCTTTTTGCGCAGGTCGTTCTGTCCAAGAACGGCCTGCGCATTTTTGCCTGACGATAAAAATAGTCATTTTGACGGAAATAAAGAGAAAAATGGAGGCTGCATCCGGCGCTGCATCGTGCAGAATCGAAGAATAATCCCCTAAAAGACAGGGAAAAGAGAACTATGGCATTTTGTACAAAAACTTGAAATAACAAGGGAAAAACAAAAATGGCGAGGTGTTTCCCTTGACGAAAAACCGGGTATTCGGTATACTGTCCTTACTAGAAACGGAGGTATGATGCCGATGGAGGCAAGTCAGTTACACATTTCTCTGGACCCCAGCAAGCGGGCCAGTGACGATATTTATGAGCAGCTGCGGGAGTTGATTACCTCAGGCGCGCTGAAGCCCGGCGATCATCTGCCCTCTGAACGGGCGATGATGGCACAGCTGCAGCGCAGCCGCCCCACGATCCGCGAGGCACTGAAGCGGCTGGAGCAGGGAGGTTATATTTCCTCCACGCAGGGGGCGGCAGGCGCAGTGGTGCAGGAGCTGCCGCTGCATGCGGCCGAGGAGCCGTTGAAGGATATGATCCAGCTTGGCCGGGTGTCTTTGGCGGAGCTGAACGAATATCGGCAGGTCAACGATGCGGCCATTGCAGCCTGGGCGGCCAAGCGGCGCTCGGAGGAGGATGTGATGGCCCTGCGCCGCTGTGTGGCGCAGGCCGAGGCATCGCTGTACGACTTTGAGCGGTTTGCGGAGCTGGATGTGCTGTTCCACAGTCTGCTGGCCCGGGCCAGCGGCAATCGGGTGGCGGTAATCGTTACCGAGGTGCTGGGCGATGTAGAAAAGGAAGCGCTGCGCCAGAAAATGCTGACCTTGCCCCGGGAGGAGCAGGCGCAGCTGGGTCGCCGCATTCTGCACACCCACGGAATTATTATAGAGGCGGTGGAGCAGCGCAACAGCCGTGCCGCCCGGGTGGCCATGCAAGCCCATACCCGCGCCGCCCGGAAGGATTTGAAGCCGTAACCGCCATGCAGCAGCTGCGCGCGGGGATGCGCCGCTTTGCATCATTTCAGGATAAAAGCCGATGGGGGACATCTTTACAGATGTCCCCCATCGGCTTTGGTTCTATTCAGAAAAAGGGCAATGGAAAGGGCGCTTACAGCTGCACCCGGGTTTCCCGGCTCCAGCTGGTGATGCCCAGCCGGGGATAGCGCTTGCGCAGCTCAGCCAGCTTCTCGCTGTTGCCGCCCATGGCGGCAATCTCGTTCAGGGTGGCCAGATCGGCTGCGGGCATGGTGTGGTCGCAATCAGCGCCGCAGCACGCGCAGTGATACAGCTTCGTATCCTCGCGATATGTTACATCGCTGCTGCCGCACTGGGCGCAGCGGATGACCTTGGAAATCAGTGCCATAATGTATTACCTCCGTTCTCTTGATTACATCCTTATCATATCACAAGGTTTAATGACTGTAAAACGCATGATTGTACTTGAATCTATGAATAAAAGTATGATACTATATTTGGCAGAAAGGGGGAAATTTTATGAGCATTACCCGTTACCAGATTTTTGCCCGGACGGCCGCCTGCGGCAGCTTCTCCAAGGCGGCGGAGGAAATGAACTTTACCCAGTCCGGCGTCAGTCATGCCGTGCAGGCGCTGGAAAGTGAGCTGGGTGTCACGCTGCTCAGCCGCAACCGGGGCGGCGTGGTGCTTACGGCGGATGGCCGGGCGCTGCTGCCCCATATCCAGAAGCTGTGCGACGATTACCGCACGCTGGTGCAGGCAGCAAACGAGCTGCGGGGCATGGACACGGGAATCGTGAAGGTGGCCACCTTCTCCAGCGTTTCCGCCCAGTGGCTTCCCTCTATTCTCAAAAGCTTCGGCCAGCAGTACCCGGGCATTGAGTTCGAGGTCATGGACAGCGACTATTACGGTCAGAGCGAGGAGTGGATTCAGCAGGGCAAGGCGGACTGCGGCTTTTTGCGTCTTCCCTCGCTGCGCCATTTGCAGACCTATGACCTGTATCTGGATGAGCTGCAGGTCATTGTGCCCTGGGATCATCCGCAGGTGGGCTGCGATGTGTTTCCGCTGGAAAGCCTTGCTGCCGAGCCTTTCATTCGGCTGGAGGAGGGGGACGACTACGAAATCACGGCGGCGCTGGACGATCTCGGCATCCGGCCCAATGTCCGCTATACCGCCCGGGAGGATCGTACCATTCTTGCCATGGTGTCCAAGGGCCTTGGCATCAGTCTGCTGCCGGAGCTGATGGTGCGCCACAGCCCTTATCCTGTTGCGGCCTGCAAGCCGCCCAAGACCTTTTGCCGGAATATCGGCATTGGGGTGAAGGATAAAAAGGCGATGTCCGCCTCCACCCGCCGGTTTATAGAGTATGTGTGCCGCTGGGTGGCGGAAAACGGAGAGAAGTAGAACCGAAGCCGTGCGGCATGGGAAAATCCCACTCAGACGGAATAGGAGGAAGCCCCGCCGGGCAAAAGGCCGGCGGGGCTTCCTCCTGTATAAAGGCTGCGCAGAGCTGCCAGCCTGTAAACCGCGGCTCAAACCTCCTCGGCCGGTATGTTGGTCAGTGTTTTCACACCGAACAGGAAATACACCAGATGGCATACCCACACCACCCCCAGAAGGATGCAGGGAATCCAGATCCCCTTACGGGCCATCACAAAAAAGCCCACGGCCATCAGAGCCGTCACAGAGAGGAGAATGGCAGCCTTTGTGCTTTTCGTCATGCCCTTTTTTTGCACGAAGGACTCCAGATGCCTGTGGTACATCCGGGTGCTTACAAACCAGTCGTGCATTTTCCGGGACGAATTGGCGAAGCAGAATACCGTCAGCAAAAAGAAAGGAACCGTAGGCAGGATGGGCAGCACAATGCCGACACAGCCCAAAGCCAGACTGATGCATCCCACTGCCAGAAAAAACAGCCGTTTTACATTCACTTGCATGCCTCCAATCGTTTTTTCTCCCGCTTTGTCTCCACCACATGGCGCACCGCTGCCCCGGGATGGTAAAAGAGCATCCGCGGCCCGGAAAAGCGCATGACCTCCCGGATTTTTTCCCGCATGTCCGGCTTATAGCAGTGCACCTTGCAGTTGGCGCAGAAGGTTTTTGTCTCCATAAAGGGACAGCGGTCAGACCGCTGGCAAGCGTACTCCGCCAGGGCGCGGCATTCGGGACACAGGCTGCCCCGGCGGGTATGGTGCTTTTTGCGGCAGTAAAGGGCAATCATCTGGGAAACCATCTGCTTTTCCCGCTGCCGTTTGGCCTGTATGGCGTCCATCAACTCATCCTCCCGTGTTCTACCGTGTAAACGGTGTCGGCAATGCGCATGGTAGAGGCCCGGTGAGACACCAGCACCACCGTCTTCCCGGCGCGCTCTGCATGCAGGGATTTAAGAATAATGGCTTCATTGAGACTGTCCAGATTGCTGGTGGGCTCGTCCAGCAGCATCAGCGGCGCATTGTGCAGAAAGGCGCGGGCCAGCCCCAGCCGCTGCCGTTCGCCGCCGGAAAGCGTGTCGCCCAGCTCTCCCACAGGGGTGTCATAGCCCTGTGGCAGCGTCATGATAAATTCGTGGACAGATGCTTTCCTGCAGGCGGCTACAATCTCCTCGTCCGTGGCATCCAGCTTGGCAATGCGCAGATTGCTGCGGATGGAGTCGTGGAACAGGTGCGTCTCCTGTGTGACAAAGCTTTCCATTTCCCGCAGGTTTCCGGTGTTCAGGCTGCGGATGTCCCGGTCAGAGAGGAATATCTGTCCCTGCTGCACATCCCAAAAGCGCATCAGCAGCTTTAAAAGGGTGGATTTGCCGCTGCCGCTGCGGCCCACAATACCAATGACTGCGTGCTCCGGAATCTGCACGGATACATCGGATAAAATCTGATCCTCTCCATAGGAAAAGTCCACATGCTTTGCCCCGGCGCCGGTAAATACCGTTTCCGGCTGCCCGGTGACCTCCCGGATGACAGGCTCCTCCTCCAGAATATCCAGCACCCGGTTTCCGGCGGCGAAGGTGCTTTGCAGTGTACTGCCCAGATTGGCCAGCGCCACGGCCGGCCCAAAGGAGGAAAACAGCGCCAGCGTAGGAATCAGCACGCCGTCAAAGCCCACTGCGCCCTGCTGATACAGGCGGCTGCTCAGCAGCAGCATCCCCAGATCAAACAGCAGAATGATGCAGCCGGTCACAGCTGTGTTCCGCCCGGCCACACGCTTCATCTGCTCCTCCCGGGCGGCAAGGCCGTCGGTCCTGCGGTTCATTTCGGCCAGCCGCTGGTTCCCCTGCCCGTACTGCAGCGTTTCGTTCAGCCCCCGCAGGCTGTCCAGCACAAAGCCGGACAGAGCCCCGGATTCCGTCCGGAAACGAAGCCCCGTGTCGCCGGAGAGCCGGGAGGTAACCACCGGGATGATCACGCCCACCGTGAGATAGGCCGCCAGTGCCAACAGCCCCAGCGCCCAGTGATACCGGCCGATAAACAGGCACAAAAGCACTGTAAACACAGCCGCAATGGCTGCCGGAGAGATCGTGTGCGCGTAAAATACCTCCAGAAGCTCGATGTCCGAAGTGATAACGGAGATAAGGTCGCCCTTGTCCCGGCCCTCCAGCTTGGCCGGGCACAGCCGCCGCAAAGCGCGGAACACCCGGTCCCGGATCAGGGCCAGCAGCTTAAAGGCGATAAAATGGTTGCACGATTGCTCGCCGTAGCGCAGCATGCCGCGCAGCAGGGCGAAGACCACTGCTGCAATAAAAAGTCCCTTCAAAGGCAGCGGCGTTGCGTATCCCAGCAGAGACAGCACGGCATAGCCGCCGGAAATCGTGATAAAGGCGGCGCACAGATGGCCAAGAAGCCCCATCAATATGGCCAGCAGCATATAGCCCGTCAGGGGGCGCACCAATCCGATCAGCCGGGCCATCACCGTCGATCCGCTTCGTTTCTTCATTCTGCCGCCTCCTTTCCGAACTGCTCCAGACTCTGCTGCGCGTAAAACAGTTCCGCATAGGCGCCGCCCTGTTTTAGCAGCGCTTCGTGCCGTCCGCTCTGGGCCACATGGCCGTCTGCCAGCACATATATGTTGTCTGCCTTTGTAACATTGGCCAGACGATGGGAAATCAGAATCACGGTCCTTTTCCAGGCCAGACTGTATATGGCCTGCATAATGTCATTTTCGCTTTCAACATCCACATTGGAGGTGGCCTCATCGAAGATGTAGACCGGGCTGTCATGCAGCAGCGCTCTGCACAACGCCAGCCGCTGGCGCTGGCCGCCGGAGAGGTTGCCGCCTTTTTCCTGCAGCTGGGTGTCCAGCCCCTGTTCCTGCCGCAGAAAGCCCGCCAGATGCACCTGCCGCAGAGCCTGCCACAGTTCGTTGTCGGTGGCGTCCGGCTTGCCCATCAGCAGATTGTCGCGCACCGTCCCCTTGAACAAATAGCTTTGGTGACTGACATAGGTGATGTGCTGCATCAGACCTTTTTCGTCAATGTCCCGCAGCTCCTGCCCGCCAATGGTGACAGAGCCTTCATAGCCCCGGCTTCTCCCCATCAGGATAGAAGACACCGTGGACTTGCCGCAGCCGGATTTCCCCACAAGGGCCGTAAAAGAGCCGGCAGGGAAAGTAAGATCCGCTCCATGCAGGATTTCCCGCTCCGGCTCATAGGAGAAGCGGAGATTCCGGCAGATGATGTCCCCGTCAGGGCAGGCGGCTCCGCTGTTCTCTGCTTCCGGCAGGTCAAGCAGGTTGAAAATCTTGTCGCTGGCAGCCATGCCGTTCATGGCGATGTGGAAGAAGGAGCCAAGCTGGCGCATGGGAAGAAAGAAATCCGCCGACAGCAGCAGAATCAGCAGGCAGCCCTGCAGGGATACATGGCCTGCCCGGTATTGCGTCACAGCCATAATCATGCCCAGCGCCGCGCCGCCATAGGCAATCAGATCCATGATGGTAATGGAGTTCAGCTGCATGGTCAGCACTTTCATGGTGATGCGGCGAAATTTTTCGGCTTCCCGGTTCATTTCCTCGTTTTTAAAGTCGTCGGCCTGATAAATCTTCAGGGTGGTCAGGCCCTGCAGATTTTCCAGAAAGGTGTCGCCCAGAGCGGTGTATTGCCCCCAGTATCTGGACAGAAGCTTTTTCGCCCAGGTCTGCACCGCCGCAATGGCAATGGGAATCAGGGGCACGCACACCAGCAGCACCACCGCTGCCGGAACATTGACAAAGCATAAAATGACAAACAGTGTCAGCGGCGCCAGCATGGCGTAGAAAAACTGGGGCACATATGCGCCGAAATAAGTTTCCAGCTGGTCTACCCCCTCCACGGCGACCTGCACCACCTCGCTTGTCTGCACCTGCTGGTTATAAGAAGCGCCAAGGCGCAGCAGCTTGCGGTAAATGCGCTCACGCAGGGTCTTTTTCACCGCCCGGGAGGATAAATAGCCCATCCGGGAGGAGCCGATGATGCAGAGAAACCGTACCGTCAGCGCGCACAGCGCCGTAAGCGCCGTCTGCCCCAGTGCGGCGGCAGTTGGGGCGGAAAGAAAGAGAGATGCCAGCAGAGAGGCAATGGTGGACATCATGGCTGCATTGGCAAGAAGAGAACACCATTGCAGGGCGACATTGGCCGCAATATATCGCCTGCTCTGCGGAACAACGGAAAGAAGCCGCTTGTTGATCATATATCCATTTCCTCCAAAAGTTAGTATAAACTAATATAATAGATTAAAAAATGCGTCTATTTTTCTGTGATGAATCGAACTTCCGATACAATAGTTAGTTAATTAGAACTAATTACATAAGATACCATGAGAATGGGAAGCTTGTCAAGAGGCGCTGCCCGGGATTATGACAGGGAGAGAACTATGGGGAGAAGGCGGGAAGAACGGAAGGCGCGAAAAGGGAGACATGGCCTGATTTCAGGCCGGTTTTCTGTGGTGGGGAGAAGGCGGGAAGAACGGAAGGCGCGGCAAGGGAGATGTGGCCTGATTTCAGGCCGGTTTTCTGTGGTGGGGAGAAGGCGGGAAGAACAGGAGGCACCGAAAGGGAGGCATGGGGGCCGGAGATAAAAACCGGACGGCGGAACCGGCGTGTAGGATGGCTGGGGACAATGGGGAGAAAAGGAGGACAGAAGGAGGATACAGAGGACAAATATAGGAAAAAGAGGATGCTCCCGGGGAGAATAAGACTGTTTTGAGGGGCGATTACTGGACAGAGCCGCCGAAAAGTGGTATAATTTCCCGAATTTACAAATTTCGGTACGGTTACATGCCGGGCGGGGCCGAAAATGCGGCGAGGAAGGAACGGAGACATGGAAAAAATTAAAAACGGGGAGAGCTATGAGGACTTGCAGGGTCGTCTGGCATATATGGAGCGGCTGATGGATATGCTGTCCCGTATTGACCACAGCACGGACA
>ERZ772867.1326-NODE-1326-length-29279-cov-8.988879_pt1 | contig 29279 bp, 22 predicted proteins | sample MGYA00511341_ERZ772867 | MGnify/ENA primary metagenome ERZ772867 (study PRJEB29015, sample SAMEA2737707) | human gut metagenome | biome: human gut; feature: human-associated habitat; material: faeces | place: China | collected 2012 ... | reverse complement strand
ACAGAAGAAGATCATCACCTGCGCGTGGATCTCGACTGCGGCAGTGATCTTGTGCGCAGCGCTGTGCAGCTTGGTCGTGCTGTGGAGCAGATGACGGATGATGCACCGACGCGCGACGGAACAACCACGTCGCTACACATTGACAGCAAGCGCCGGAAGAAGCTCAAGCAAAAGAAAACCGCCTTCGGACACAAAGAGGACGATCACGAAGATAGAAAGATGGAACAACAGTTATAAAAATAGCCTCTGTGTAAGAGGCGGAAAGGAGCTTCATGGAGAAAGACTGGGAGGTTTATCGGGACACCGGCGTTCTGGGTAGTTACAGACCGGAGCGGAGCATTCTCCGCCGTACAGAGGACGGCGCGGTCGAGAGCAATTTCCGGGACACGGTGACATGGGCGGATGCGAACCGTGTAACGCGGCAGCGTGAGATGCTGATCGGCAGCCGCCGGTTCTGTATCACATCCGTTTTTCCGGCAGAGCCGTCTGCGACGGCAACGGACAAGCTGCTCTCGTACATCGATGCGGAACTGAAAAAAGAAGCGCACAGCGCGTGAGATTCTCATAGACTTGTGGCAGTCGGTGCGGTATACTTGCCTTACCGTACCGGCTTGCCCCACAGAAAAGGAGGTTACAATGGCAAGCCAAAAACAACAATACACCATTCTCTATGGGCGGCTCAGTCAGGAGGATGAACGCGTTGGCGAATCGAATAGCATTCTGCATCAAAGAGATCTGCTTGAAAGCTATGCACAGGCCAAGGGCTTTGAAAATACACTGTTCCTTGCGGATGACGGCTACTCAGGAACTAATTTTGAACGGCCCAGTTGGAAGAAAATTGTAGAAATGATTGAGGCCGGTGAGGTGTCCACCCTGATCGTAAAAGACACATCACGGCTTGGCCGTGAGTACCTGCAGGTCGGTTACTACATGGAAATTTACTTCCCGCAGAAGAATGTGCGGTTCATTGCGGTCAATGACGGCGTAGATTCCGCAGTGGAAAGCAGCAATGATTTTAACCCCATCCGCAACTGGGCAAACGAACTCCACGCAAAGGACACGAGCCGGAAGGTCCGCGCCGTCAAGAAACTGCAGGCGGAACGCGGCGAACGGCTGGGCGGCAAGTCGCCCTACGGCTACAAGACGTCCGAAGCAGACCCGGCGCATCTGGAACCTGATGCAGAGGCTGCAGAGGTCGTCCGGCAGATATTTACCCTCTGTGCTTCCGGGAAAGGTCCCAGTCAGATCGCGCGGATTCTGACAGAACAAAATATCCTGACACCGGCAAATTACTACTTCCAGAAAACCGGGAAAACGCACCATGGGCGCGATCCGCTCCGGCCATGCGCGTGGTCCGGCACAACAGTCAGCGATATTCTCGGAAACCTCGTGTATCTGGGACACACGGTCGGTCTAAGGCGGACAACGATCTCCTACAAGAACAAGACGATCGTGCAGCGACCGGAGAGCGAACAATTTCTGGTAGAGAACACCCATCCGCCGCTCATCTCACAGGAGCAATGGCAGATCGTGCAGGAGGTGCGCCAGCATAAAAAGCGGACCGCAAAACAAATGGACGAACCAAATCTCTTCTCCGGTCTGGTATTCTGTGCAGATTGCGGAAAGCCAATGGTGCTGCATCGTGCCACAAGCATGAAAAAGCTGGAGTACAATTTCAAGTGCTATACCTACGGCAAGAAAGGAAAAACTGCCTGTACTGCGCATCACATTCGGGAGTGTGAGCTTACGCAGATCGTTCTGGATGATCTCCGCCGGGTCACGCATTTTGCCCGAATGAAGGAGCGACAGTTCGCGGCGTACATCAATCAGAAAAACAGCGCTGAGCTGCGGCAGGAGATCAACCGTATCCTTCGGGAACTGGATACGATGAAACGCAGAAGCGCAGAACTGGCAAAGCTGTTTAAGCGGCTTTATGAAGACAATGTGCTGGGACGCGTGACCGATGAGCAGTATCGGATGCTCGCCGGTGATTACACAGACGAGCAGCGGCTTCTGGAAGAAGAGATTCCGAAAAAAGAAGAACGTCTGGCACAGCTCAAATCGCGGGAAGCCAATGTGGAGGCGTTCGTTGAGAAAGCCAAACGATTCACAACGATCGACGAGCTGACACCAGAACTGCTGCGGCTATTCATCCAACGCATTGAGATTGGAGAACGAGATGTGAAATACTCCCGCAATGCCAGCCAGTCTATCCGCATCATCTACCGGGATATCGGTCTGGTGGACAGCGCCATGCAGCCGGACGAGCAGCAACCGAAAATCCTTCCGCCACTGAGCGAGGTCATTCCGTTCCCGGCATAACGCAAAAATAGAGGGAGCGGATCTCTCCACTCCCTCTCAACCAAGGGGTGACAACTTGTGTCCCTATAAAGGGAAACAGAAGGGGTTCGGCAATTTTTTATTCTCAAAATTCTTAGGTAACTCCATAGATGAAATCGCGGATGGCAGGGGCTTTGAACCTCTGCTTTTCCATATTCAAGGGATTTTTGCTGTCAGCGCCCTTTTTCAGAGGGCTGCGGCGGCAAGATTCCGGAAATAACGAAGAAAAATCTTTCACAAAGTTATGGGCGCTGGATTGTTGGTTTTCACGAACCAATGACCAGCGCCTTTTTTGCGCTCAAAAAGGGCGCTGAGAATGGAGGTGTATTGTATGATAGCAAAATGGCGGCATCCCATTGATACAATAAGATGCCGCCATCTTTAACAGCCCGACTCGGAATTCAGAGCCGGACTGCTTGCTTATTCAGAAAAAATCAACGCTCCAAAGTACTTCGGAAGATGGAAATCGGGCCGTTCCGCGTCCACGCGGTTCCACGCAAGATAATGCTCCTGCACGGTCAGATCGCCGCATTTGTAGAAATTGCCCCGGATTGTTCCGGACGGAGCAAAATCCGGGAAGAACAGCCGCAGCAGCTGAAAAGGAAGCTCGTACGTCACATCCCAGCCACTGGGCGTTCTTTCGCTGGCTGCATGCAAGGTCTTTGCGCCGTCCGGAAGCAGGATCCGCATCAGATCCTCTCTTCCGGTCCCAAATCCGAAATAGATGCACAGGCTGGGGTTCAGCTCAATGTTGATATATCGCGCATCCTGCTCTGCGGCGCTGAAGAAAAACTCCAGGCAGCTGTCCTGACACGGCTGATCGAGAACGCCGGTATTTTCGGCGCGGATCATTGGTTCTTCCGCGTGAAGATGCACATACAGTCTGCTGTCATCGTACGCAAGCTGCGCGTAGGCGCTGATCTGCTCACAGGGTAGCCACAGTTTTTGGTCGATCGGCGCTTTTTCGATCTTATTCCAGTCCGGTTTCCCGGTGATTTTTTGAATCTGATATTGTCTGGTCATCTTTTTTCCTTTCTTCGTTTTCCGTGTCAATGCTTCGAGAAGATTGCCTCAAGCGTCTGCAAGACGGCTGCCTTTCGGACATCCTCGTATTTGCAGTCAAATAACTGGAGATTCAGCGCTCCAGTGCTGGTCAGGATGTGAAATTTCTCCGCGAGTACACCATTTCTACTCACGCCCCTGCGGGAGGGGCGACCGAAGCGCAAGCTGGATATATCCCTTGTAACCAAGATTTCTACTCACGCCCCTGCGGGAGGGGCGACGGCTTCCTTGCGGACAGACTCGACGTCCTGCTTATTTCTACTCACGCCCCTGCGGGAGGGGCGACCGTTGCATTGAGCGCGAACGCTCTGCGTGAAGTATTTCTACTCACGCCCCTGCGGGAGGGGCGACACCTGCACATACGTATACTTGTTCAGCTTGTGCAATTTCTACTCACGCCCCTGCGGGAGGGGCGACTTATAGACTTTAGAACGACGCGAAGTGCAGTTGGCAAATTTCTACTCACGCCCCTGCGGGAGGGGCGACACAGCGGCGCGAAAAGGCATGATGGAGGAATACGTATTTCTACTCACGCCCCTGCGGGAGGGGCGACCCACGAAAAGCGGTTGACGATTGTCGCGTCGATGATATTTCTACTCACGCCCCTGCGGGAGGGGCGACGAGGGACGGGAGAAGATGCACCTTCGCGGATTTCACATTTCTACTCACGCCCCTGCGGGAGGGGCGACTATCCCCATACCGCCGCAGCAGGTCAACCGCGTAATTTCTACTCACGCCCCTGCGGGAGGGGCGACGCTGACGCGAGCGGGAAACCGGCCATGACGACCTACATTTCTACTCACGCCCCTGCGGGAGGGGCGACCCTGAATGAGTCCGGCGTTTTTGATCTGTGCGTCGATATTTCTACTCACGCCCCTGCGGGAGGGGCGACCAGCCGGGTCGATGTAGTACAGAACGATGTTTTCAACCATTTCTACTCACGCCCCTGCGGGAGGGGCGACTTTGCCGGGTATGCGGACAGTATTGTGCCCATTCATTTCTACTCACGCCCCTGCGGGAGGGGCGACGGCTGAGACTGTGGCCTATGGCCAGAATGTAAGATTTCTACTCACGCCCCTGCGGGAGGGGCGACAGTACCCTTACCTTTGAGTTCTCCGCGCCGGTGTCATTTCTACTCACGCCCCTGCGGGAGGGGCGACAAACCGGCGACACGATCAAAATTTCGGACGCATTCGATTTCTACTCACGCCCCTGCGGGAGGGGCGACTTTCCACATTCGTGGAAGTCCCGCGCGGCTGCTGCCTATTTCTACTCACGCCCCTGCGGGAGGGGCGACTGTGTGCCTTGCAGTGCACGGGCGAAGAAATCCTGATTTCTACTCACGCCCCTGCGGGAGGGGCGACCGTGCGAACTGCAAGCGGCGGTCGCCGCCGTCCTATTTCTACTCACGCCCCTGCGGGAGGGGCGACAGCTCGGCCGCGATATTAACCCGGATAAGCTGCGCATTTCTACTCACGCCCCTGCGGGAGGGGCGACGCAAAGGCTTGGGCGGTTGTTGATGAACTTATGATTTCTACTCACGCCCCTGCGGGAGGGGCGACTTTTGCCGCCGGTGCGCTCGAAGATGCCGATGTATTTCTACTCACGCCCCTGCGGGAGGGGCGACGATTTGAGCATATTGCTCTGGCGGATGCCGGTCAATTTCTACTCACGCCCCTGCGGGAGGGGCGACTTAAACCAACAGGGGCGGTGCGCCATGCGCCGCCCATTTCTACTCACGCCCCTGCGGGAGGGGCGACATGGCATTGATCTCACGCATGACGCAGTTCGTAAAGATTTCTACTCACGCCCCTGCGGGAGGGGCGACATAGTTCACATAGAGCAGATTGCCGGGTGTTTTATTTCTACTCACGCCCCTGCGGGAGGGGCGACGAAAGCGCGCGTCCTCCAATGTCTGCGAGAGGTTAATTTCTACTCACGCCCCTGCGGGAGGGGCGACATACTTCACTGCTGAAAAGAAAGCACTGCCAACATATTTCTACTCACGCCCCTGCGGGAGGGGCGACACCGACATCATCAGCCCGAAGCCGCAGGACAACCGATTTCTACTCACGCCCCTGCGGGAGGGGCGACGCAGAAGGACTTGGGCAGGGCTTTGACCGCGAAATGATTTCTACTCACGCCCCTGCGGGAGGGGCGACCTATGCGGATATCGTAGATGCAATCCATGTCGTGCAATTTCTACTCACGCCCCTGCGGGAGGGGCGACAGCAATTTTCCACAAGTCCGTCATGAGGTTTTGCGGCAAATTGCCGAAAGATGATACAGTTTTATGTCTGGCTTCCTTTGGTTTTCCAAGAAGAGATCCAAAAGCTGTATATCTTGCATGGATTTCATGCGCCAACCTGCCGCAAAAATGTGTGCGGCAGGGGTTGGCGTTAAAAGATCAAGGCACTTCCTGCTTCCACGAGGGGCTTGCGTCCCATGCTTTCGATCCGGTTCTCGTATGAATTGCCGAGTCGATAAAAGCGGACAGAATCCTGCTCCATATCGATAGCTTTTCCCAGTTCCTGTTTCAGCACGACCAGCTGTGCAGCGTCCACGAGCACCTCAAACACGGAGTTTTGAACACGCATCCCGTGCCGTTCACAGATCTTTGCTACTTTCCGCAAGCGCTTTTGCCCGGCAGAATCCGATGTGTCCACATCATAGGTTACGACCAGCATCATATGTCATGACCTCCACACAAACGGCGGGTATCGATCCAGATCCCCGCGCAGCACACGGGCAAACAGCATAGACTGTACGTATGGGATCATCCCAATGGGAACTTTCTCCTTCAAAAACGGGTGCTGAATGGACTCGCGCTTTCTGGCCCGCCACTGTTCAAGAACCTTTCGCCGCCCTTTCTCGCTGAGGTATACCGCTTCAAAGTCTGTCGTAAAATCCTGCGTCTGAAACTGATCCCTGTTGAACATGGAAATGACCAGCCGGTCGCACAGGGGCGCACGCAGCTCCTCCATGATGTCCAGCGCAAAGGATGGCCGCCCCGGGCGAAGGGTGTGCAGATACCCGGCGGCAGGGTCCAGCCCCACAGCTTCCATCGAAGATCGAACGTCATGCGCCAACAGCGTATAGACAAAAGACAGCACCGCATTGACTTCGTTCAGCGGCGGACGCCGACTTCTCGTCTCAAAGCGGTATCCCTTCGGACTGGAGAGCAGATCGTCAAAGCGAGAGAAGTAGACAGACGCAGCTGCGCCCTCGATTCCGCGCATGGAATCAATGTCCGTACAGTCATCCAGACGATTTGCGATTGCGGTCAAATCAGCTGCCGCCGCAGCAACGCCGCTCTTTTCTGCTTCATCAGAGGCAGTACGGGCATACCGCACCAACACAGATCTGCTGTTTCGCAGCTTACAGAACAGCAGATCCTTGACAAACCGGTTTGCAAAGGCTGTATCTGCCAGTGTTTCATACTGGCGCTTTCTTAACAGCACATTTCCGCTGACCGGGCCGCATAGCCGCCCCAGAAAAAAGCCGTTCTCGCTGAGAAATGTAATCGTCACGTCGTTTTTGGAGCAAAATGAGAGCAACGCAGTTGAGAGTGTGTTCTTTCCGAACAGAACGATGGAGTTCACCTGTGTGATTGGAACAGCGGCCTTTTCTGCACCTCCGATGGAGATGCAGATATTCCCGTTCCGCTCAAACAGATAGCTTTCAGGCGTTGTAATATAGAGCGTCTCCAGCAGCTTTTTCATGGGACATCCTCCTCGTGCATGGCCTCTTTGCGCAGCTGCATACAGTAGCCGGACGCGGATCGCTGCACGCTGGGAAGGCAGTGCTCCCGCAGGGAGCACGCCTTGCATTTCGCCCCGTATTCCGCCGGCGGGATCGAAAAGCTTCGGCGAAACGCCTCGATCCTTTCGATTGTTTCCTTTACAAGACTGCGGAGCTCCGCTGTAAAAGAGACCGGATAGCGGCGGTGCGATGTGATGTAGTAGATGGCGCCCTCCGGGATCTGTGTCTGGAACATTTCTTCCAGACACATGGCCTGCGCGCACAGCTGAACCTCATATTCCTGTTCTGCGCGGAGTTTTCCGTGCTTGTACTCAACCGGATACAGCCTGACCGGGAAATCCAGCGCAGGGATCATGCAGCCCTGGGCGGATGCTTCCGCTTCTATGCAGTCGCATTTCCCGGAAACTCCCATAGCTTTGGAGAATACAGGGAACTCATACAGCTTTGCTGAATCGCCCCGGCGTTCTATCCGCTGCGTGTGGACCCGCTCATGCTCAGAACGTCCTTTTGCGGTATCCGCACTTTCCGCCCAGACCTGCTCATTGGTCAGCAGTGCAGCCCGACGCAGGCAGAACCCTGCGTGAGACAGTCGGGAAAGAGGAATCGGCTCCCACTCATCCATGGCAGAACCAGTCTTCGTCTGCGGGAAGCGCGTCCCAGACTACCGGCTCAAAGGCGCTTGGCTTGAACCCGATCTGCACGCCCTTGGGAACCCTGTCCAGAGAGACAAGCGCGTCATAATCCCGATAGCTTCTGGGATAGGAAACGGAAGCTTTTTTCGTGACCTTGACCAGATCAAAGAGCTTGTGGGCCGGGGCGCAGCCCAGTTTGGCCTGACGGATTCTCTGCGCCGCGTCGGTATCCGTGCCAACGTGCCTGAAAATAATCAGCGGAGAAACGACGGCCATTTCGCCCTTGCTGGCGGAGTGGTCATGCTCGTACATATTCAGAATGGCTTCAAACAGGACATTCAAATCTTCGTCATCAAACCCGGTCTCTTCAGCAAGGTTGGCGCTGACAAAGCCGCGAACCTCGTACAGGCCGAAGGGGATGATCTGCTTGCGGCCCATTGTGCGAAGCTTGTCCTCCGGCTGCTCCTGCTCCCATGCCGCGTAATCCTCTACTGTAGCGCCATCCTTTACCTTGTCGGCGACCGCCATACGGGTGATGGAAATGTCCAGCGGAAGAACGGCGTCCAGACTTTTTCCGTAGGTGATCTGCACCGGCCCGCGCACCTGCCCCGCGTTGGGGCCTGTGGACATGACTGCGCCGAAGGTACGTACATCGTAGAACAGCTCACAGGCCTTTTTTCTGCCCGCGTAAACGGCTTCCTTTGCCTTTGCGCAGTCTTCAACACCGGCTGCCCGCTTGGCCTCCGCGATATGGCGGTTGATGTTGGTTGCCTGCTGGATGATGATGTTCATGCCGGGCTCGCCCTGATGGGCCAGCTCCACGTAATTTCGAATGCGGCGCTTGGTTGCAGCGTCGGTGATGAAGCCCTGCATGGTCTGCGGATCGAGCCGGGGCATATTACCCATGTCCGGGTCTCCGTTCGGGTTACAATTTGTGCACGCAACGTAATACATGAACTCATATCGGTTCTGAATTGCCATAAGATACTCCTCCTCTTATTCTTCTGCCGCGCCGGTCTTTTCTCTGGCGGCGGCGACGTTTCTGTTTCTCTCCTGATTGAGCTTCGCGCCCATCTGATAGTAGCCCAGCGCAAAATAGGACTGCTGTTCCAGATTCAGCGTAGCAGGAATGGACGTCCCCAGCGCGACGGAAATTTCCTGCAGCTTCTCGCGGTATTTATCGGCGAGCCATCCGTTTTCGATCTTTTCCAGATGGTGATTTGAGCGGCTGCTGAGCTGGCCGATGACCAGCGCGGGCATCTGAATGGCGGAGGCGTAGTACCGCTCCACAATGCCGGTATTGACGTCCGGCATGGCCGTCCTCTGGATCGCCGCATATACGGCCATCAATCCGCCGCAGTGATATGCGGCATTGCGAAGATGCAGATTGTATGCTTCCAAAATTGTTCCCTCCTGATGATGGATTCGATTTTTCCGGAGCAGCCAGACCTTCAGCCATTGGCAGGCCAGACTGTTGGGCAGGGTGCTTCGCGTGTCGCTGTCGTCGTTCGACAGCAGCTCCGAGCGAATATGGGCCAGCGCCTTTGCCGCGACGGCATCCGGCAGGCATCTGCCTGACAAAATCGCCTGCACGACCGCCGGGGTGATCCCGGCCAGCTCCTTTGACAGCCGCTCAAAGGGTCGGCTGTCGGTTTTCTGGAATTTTAAAAGACGAAGCAGACGAGCAGCCAGCTTCACAGGCCTGATGTTTCCGGTACCGCCCTGATTGGTCAGTGCCAGATCGGCATACCATTGTCCCAGATTGCGGCGAAGATCCGGATAGCTGCCTCTGTCATATCTGCGGATCATAACGCGGCTGTTTGCGCCGGACAGCAGCAGAATATAGTAGGATACGTTGTCCAAATCGGGAACAGGCTGCCCGGAATAGACGCTTTCCGGAATTTGATTTGCCTGATTTCGCGCTGTCAGCTCGTTGACGGCGGCTTCCGGTTCTGCTTCCTCGTCCGTTTCATCCTCCGGCAGATCATAACCAAAGTCCACAGTATAAAGCGGATCATCCTCCTGTGGAATCTCGCGGTCAAACCAGTGGACAAATTTCATTCCTGCAAGGATCGGCGCATCCTTCAAAAGATCATCCAGCGCAGCCTTCACGACACTGAAAGCCTCTTCCGAAACAGGTGCGTTCGCCGCTTTTTTCTGGTTATAGGAGCAGAATGCCGTCTTGTCAAAGCAAATCAGCGCATCCCCGCTCGCGTGCCCTCCGACGACTCGCAGGCCCTGTATCGGCGTGGTCGTCGTCATGGGAACCGTCGGTTCGCCGGTGATCAGGCACAGGGCGGATGGGCGTTCGTCCGCCGCAGAAAACTGCTTTCGGTAGGACTTCCACCATGTACGAAGTTTTTCCGATTGCAGGATAGACTGCCCGTTGACCCGAAATGAGATCCGATCTCCCGGCTTGATTTTGGCCCGATCCAGCTCTGCGCGAACGGCCGCCGCAAGTTCAGGCGTTTCCAGTGCACGGACGCAGACCTTCAGCAGCGGTTCTTCCTCTGCCGCGCTGCGGAGTGCCTCCAAAAAGAATGTGCTTTTGCTTCCGGGCTCCTCGGGAATGACGACGGAGCGCTTCTCTGCAAGAACATTGCTCTTATCCTTGCCGTTGGCCAGACTGCCGATATCCGGGCACGGAACAGGCTCGTCTTCCCCCAGATAGACGCTGACATGGTCATCGCTTTCAGAGAGGGAAATATATGCCTTCATGGTTTTCCCCGCGAATCCCGGCGGCAAAGCCAGCTGGCGGCGTACTCCGTAGTCATATAGTGCTTTCAACATAGGCCTTCCCCCTTCAGAACCTCCGGACTGTCATAGGGCGGGATCAGAATCACGCCGTTCTCCATGACCGCGTGGAACAGGGACATTTTGATCTTCGTCTTTTTCGTGACCTCCACATCATCCGGCGCAAACAGGTCGTAGACCATCAGTCCTGCGTCCATCGACTGCTGGATAGGCGAACGCGTCCCGTCGCTCTCCTCAAAATAGCAGACAAACTCGCGCATTCCAAGCTCCGGCTGGTGGAAACATTTTCCCGTTCGGATGCGCCGCAGCGCCTGCTCATACAGTTGGAGCTCTTTTCCCGCAAAAGCCGGGCGGGGAATGATCGACGCCGCGATCCGGTAGCGAACGTCCTGCAGCGCCGTCGTCTGCCGCTGCGTTCGCTCCTCCTCGGTGGAGATCGGCTCCGAACCGACAGTACATTTGACCTCGTTGCGCTTGAAGCTGATATAGCGGATGGGATTCAATACCTCAATGCGGTTGATCTGCCAGCGGAACTCCTTCGGTTTCATGTAAATCGCAGAAAAAATCCCTCTGGCGGCGGATGGGGTTGGAAAGGGGTAGGTCAGCCGTTCTACTTTTGCATAAGGGGCAGAGAAACAGGCGAAATCTCCCCAGACCTCGATCGTGATTTCTTTCAAATACGCTTCACCTCCGTAATTTGTTCGTCCTGATTCGGACTGTGAACAGGACGTCCATAGCACGTGTCTGTTAGAAGAATGAAATATCTGACAAAATAAGTATGAAATATAACGGGTAATTTGTCAAGTATCCACGAAAAATAGAATAGCACACCAGCTGTCCAATAATCCGGACAACCAGTGTGCTTTTTTTCAAAATATAGAATCAAATCGTTCTTCCTGCGGAAAATGCAGGCCCAGCTGCTCAGAATACAGGTCCTCATACTGCTGGCACAGCAGATAGACATTGCTGCCTGCGGCCTGTTCGGCAGACTGTTCTCTGCCACGGCGGGCAAACGGAATCTGCTCGGCATACAGGGCCAGATTTTTTGCAAAACAGGTCAGGGTGATCGGCGCTGCCTGCTTCAGCAGCGCGCCGGTGACGCCCTGCGTTCGCAGCTGCTCTGCGATCTGTTCATACAGCTTCCGCTCTGCGGCATAGGGAACAATGACCTGCGCACCGGCGTTGGCGATCAGCTTGTATTGCGCCGCCGTTTCTGCAAAGGCCCGTGCGTCGATTGCCTTCGTCAGCTCTGGTTTATCGACCGTGCCGTCAAACAGCCGCCGGTAGTATTCCCGGATGTTCTCCGGGTCATGGATGGAAAACGGCGGATTCATTTCCTGTACTGTGACCGCAGCATTGTTGTACCAGTCGTCAGGATACGGTATACGGCTGTCCTCCGGGCGAAATACGATCACTTGCCCCATAGAACCGCAGCCGTTCCGGTTGCAGCGTCCGGCAGCCTGAATGATGGAATCCAGCGGAGCCAGCGCGCGATACAGCGTTTCAAAGTCAAGGTCTACCCCAGCCTCGATGCACTGGGTCGCCACGACCCGGCAGGGCAGCTTCTGCTTCAGCCGCTGACGGATGATCTCAATTTGCCGGCTCCGGTGCGCGGGGCACAGGTCCGTGGTAAGAAAGAAAACCGTGTCTTCGGGGCAAAGCCGTGACAGTACGTCAGCGATCTGCCGGGCGTGACGGCGCAGATTGACGATGGCGCAGACCCGCGCACAGCCCGCCATTTCCTCCGCAATGGCTTCGAGGGGCGTTTCATTCCCGATCCGCCATTCCACATTCACCCGCTTCAGAGCCTCGAACAATTTTCCGTGCTCCGGAAGGATCTCACAGGGCGTCCAATTCAGATCCTTTCGCGCGGCAAAATCCGGCTGCGTCGCTGTGGAGAATACCATGGTTGTGTGATAGCGGCTGCACAGCGCATTCACTGCGCGAAGCGTGGCGGAGGTCAGACTGGCAGGCAGGCTCTGGGCCTCGTCAAATACCACAACGCTGCCTGCAATGTTGTGGAGCTTTCGGCAAACGGTCGGGCGGTCTGAAAACAGAGCTTCAAAAAAACGGACAGACGTGGTGATGATGACCGGAGCGCTCCATCTGGCGGCCAGCTCCCGGGCCTCCTCCGGTAAATCACTTTGGCTATGGTCGACCAGCACGTTTGGAATGATTTTAGCATACGTATCTGCATTCTGTTCCGCCAACGTCAAAAACGGGAGGACAATAATGATCCGCTTTTTCCCATGCTTCAGGCAGTGCCGCAGCGCAAAGTGCAGCAGCGCCAGCGTTTTTCCGGTTCCGGTAGGCGCCGTCAGCGTATATAATCCCTCCGGCTTATCACCCATCTTCCCACACTGTTCAAAGACCTGATCCCGGTACTGATTCAGGGTTTTGTCCGCAGTGGAGGCTTGCCGGATGCTGCCGCAATAGGCGTATAGTGTTTCCAGAAGCGCCTGCGGGTCAAAATAGCAGTCCTCCGCACGATCAAGGTATGTACTGTCGTCATTCATTGCAGAGGCCGTGTAGTCTGCATCCACCAGACAGGAAAACAGCAATCTGGTATACAGCATGGATTCCAGTTCATCGGCAGGAGGTATCGGAAGCTTTGGCAGTCTGAAATCAGGAAAATCCTTTTGAAACGCGGCGTTTGCCTCTTTCAGCTGCGCTGCGTTTTCAATCGAGGGCGTTTTTCCGGCGTTTCCGTGGGCTTGCTTACGATCATCTGCAATCGCGTGCAGCTCCGCCTTTATCATATCGTAGGCCACAAGACCGGCATGGTGTCCATTGACCGCCTCTATCACAGGACGGCTGCCGGGTCTCCCCCTATAGCAGCATTCCAGGAAGCAGGCCCCGCTTATCGCATGGTCAACGCCTGTTCGTTTGCCTTTCCACACATCCTGAAACGCCTTGGTATACTTTCCAAAATCATGTACCAGCCCTTCCAGTCCTGCGGCATCTGCAAGGCCAAGCGCCTCCCCGTACTCCCGCGCAAGCGCAGCGACCTTTTGTAAATGCTCCTTCACAGTTTCCTGATGCCCCTGCAGATTTTCGGATTTCGCATAGTATTCCATAGCTGCCTCCCCGGCTACCGGTTTTATCCATTCTATTATACCAAGCGCACGCACCCATGCCAACAGTTATTACGGAAAACGGAACAATTGCCTTCGCCGTGCAGGCGTGGTTGGCCGTTTGGATAGAACAGTATTCTTTGCGCCAATGGCAACGGGTACTGAGCGCAATGTGGAGCTCCTGGCTGCGTGCGTTCAAAGTGGTCTCTTGTTCATATCGGCGGACGACTTCCTTTTTAAAGGAAGGGATGTATTCTTTTGGCATGATTGTACTTCCATTATACCCAATCCGCAAATCATTTCAAGTAAAACACGTTATTCGGATAACACTGCGGATTTTCCGCTCCAGCGACGCACGGCGAAGCAAGAGGTGAAGAAACATGAATTTGAAAGAAGCGTTCTGTTTCTCCATCCTCGCCAGACATCCTTCCGCCAGAACCGCCCTTTCCATATCACGCGCTTTCCCGCATCCAAACGGACGTCTCCATATGTAAGGCAAGCGAGCGTACTTGCTGATTACAAGAGCAATCACGATCAAATGCTGATCTTTTTCCGCAAGCAGTATGGGCGGTATCGGAATTTCCCCGTCCGGTGCATGATTTCTTACGATTTTCTGAAAATATACAGTTTGTTGATAAATTTTGCCGCAGATGTGATATGATATCAGCAACTACTTGGAGGAGGACGGCATTTGTGGCAGCGTCATTCCTGAAACGAAAACCGAAGGAGCCGGACGGGCCTCAGCGGCAGGAGATCCCCGTTTTGGAGGCGGACGCCGAGACGGGCTTAAGCGCCGCGCAGGCGCAGGAGCGGCTGGACGGCGGCTGGGGCAACGCGCCGGTGGAGTCTCCCGGCGCGTCGGTCCGGGAGATCATCGCAAAAAACGTTTTTACGTACTTTAACTTCCTGTTCTTCCTGCTGGCAGGCTGTGTGATCGCCGTGCGGCAGTGGCTGAATTTGACGTTCCTCGGCCCCGTGTTCTGCAATATGTTCATCGGCATCGTGCAGGATCTGCGGGTGAAGAAAAAGGTCGACGGGCTGAAGATCATGGCCGCGCCGAAATGCCGCGCCGTGCGGGACGGGCAGACCGTCGAGCTGGACGCGGCCCAGCTCGTGCGGGACGATATCGCCGTCTTTTCCCCCGGCGACCAGATCCCGGCGGACGCCGTCGTTGCGGCGGGTGAATGCCGCGTCAACGAGGCGCTCGTCACCGGCGAGGCCGATGAGATCGTTAAAAAGCCGGGTGAGCGGCTGCTCTCCGGCAGCTTTGTTGTGTCCGGCAGCTGCCGCGCACGGCTGACCGCCGTGGGCGCGGACAGCTTCGTCTCCCGGCTCACGCTGGAGGCCAAGCAGACCGGATCGCAGCCGCAGTCAGAGATGATGCATTCGCTGACGAGTCTCATCAAATGGATCGGCTTCCTTGTCATTCCGCTGGGCGCGGTGATGTTCATCAAGGAATATCTGTGGCTGAAAAGCCCCATCACGGACGCGGTGACGAGCACGGTCGGCTCTATCGTCGGCATGATCCCGGAGGGGTTATATCTGCTGACAAGCCTTGCGCTGGTTGCAAGCGTCATCCGGCTGGCAAACCGCCGTACACTCGTGCACGACATGGGCTGCATTGAGACGCTTGCGCGCGTCGACACGCTCTGCGTCGACAAGACCGGCACGATCACAGAGCCGAAAATGACCGTCGACGACATTGTTCCCTTACAGCCGGAGCGCTATATCGCCGACGATATCCGCATGATCATGGCCGATTACGTCTGCGCCATGCAGGACGACAACGACACCATGGCCGCGCTGCGGCGATATTTTACCGGACAGTCCATGCAGACGGCGATTGACGCCATGCCGTTCCGGTCGGCGAAAAAATACGGCGGCGTATCCTTCCATGAGGATGAGACGTATCTGCTGGGCGCGCCGGAAATTCTGCTGGCGAACTGCCCGGAAAAGGAGCAGTATCTGCCGCTGGCGGAGGAATGGTCGGCGAAGGGCTGCCGCGTGCTGCTGCTGGCGCTTTACGACGGGAAGCTGTCGGACGAAGCGCTGGACGCGGAAATGATGCCGCTGGCGCTGATCCTGCTGAGCAACAAGATCCGGCCCGAAGCGCCGCAGACGTTCTCCTATTTTGCGCAGCAGGGCGTGCGCACGAAGGTCATTTCCGGCGACAATCCCCTGACCGTGTCCGAGGTCGCGCGGCGGGCCGGGATCCCGGACGCGGAGAAATTCGTCGACGCGCGGACGCTCAAAACGGACGCGGAGCTTGCGAAGGCGGCGGAGGACATGACCGTCTTCGGACGCGTCACGCCGGATCAGAAAAAGAAGCTCGTCGCAGCCATGAAGCGGGCGGGGCACACGGTCGCCATGACCGGCGACGGCGTGAACGACGTGCTGGCGCTGCGCGAGGCAGACTGCTCCATCGCCATGGCCTCCGGCTCGGGCGTCGCGTGTCAGGCATCGCATATCGTGCTGCTTGATTCGCAGTTTTCCGCGCTGCCGTCCGTCGTGGCCGAGGGCAGGCGCGTCATCAACAATATTGAGCGCAGCGCGTCGCTGTATCTCGTCAAGAATATTTTCACGTTCGTGCTTTCCCTCATCACGCTGTTCTTTACGCTCCCCTATCCGTATACGCCCGCGCAGCTGAGTCTGGTCAACGCGCTGACCATCGGCATCCCGTCGTTCATCCTTGCCATGGAGCCGAACGAGAACCGCATCAGCGGCCGCTTTCTGCCGAACGTCATTTACCGGGCGCTGCCCGCCGCGCTGTCTGACCTCATTCTCGTGGTCGGCGTGATGCTGTTCTATCTGGCATTCCATATCAAAGAGGATATGCTCTCCACGCTCTGCACCGGCATTATGGGCATCGTCGGCCTGCTGATGGTCCATCAGACCTCGCTGCCGATGAATAAGCTCCGCAAGGCCATGCTCGTCGGACTGTGCATCGCATTCGTGGTGTGCTACTTCTTCCTGCCGGAGCTGTTTACGCTGAGTGCGCTGGATAAGCCGTCGCTGCTGATCCTCGTCGTGCTGGGCCTGCTTGCGTTCTCGGTCATGTTTGTCTGCCGCCGGGGACTGCGCAAAGCGAAGGCGCGGCTGGACAAGGGAATTTTCCCGCACAGGAAAAGAAGATAAAAATCCGCAAATACTAGAGCCAGCCGGGAAAACCGGCTGGCTCAGACTTTTCTATATAAAGGAGAATGCATATGCACTATCATGTGAATGAAGACGCCTGCATCGGCTGCGGCCTGTGCGCCGAAACGTGCCCGGAGGTCTTTTCTCTCAGGGACGACGGCTTTGCCGAGGCAGCGCCCGGCCCCGTGCCGGAAAGCGCGCAGGAGACTGCCGCCGAGGCCATGGACGCCTGCCCGACGAGCGCGATCGAAGAGGGCTGACAAGGGGCGAAAAATCTGCTATACTGGTTCCATCCTGTCAAATGGGGTAGAACTATGGAAGAACGTTATGTGGCGTTCGACGTGGAAACGCCGAACGCGCAGAACCGGCGCATGAGCGCCATCGGCGTCAGCGTGATCGAGCGCAGCGAGATCGTGCAGGAGCTTTACACGCTTGTCGACCCGCAGACGCACTTTGATCCGTTCAATATCGCGCTGACCGGCATCACGCCGGAACAGGTGCGCGGCAAGCCGGACTTTCCCGCGCTCTGGCAGCTGCTGGAGCCGATGCTGGCCGGCTGCATTCTGGTCGCGCACAACGCGCCGTTTGATCTGCGGGTGCTGGCCAGCTGTCTGCACGATTATCGCATCGACTGGAAGCCGGAGGCCGCTTATCTGTGCACCTGCCAGATGGGCCGAAAGGCATATCCGTACCTGCCGAACCACAAGCTGAACACGCTCTGCGACCATCTGCGGCTCGACCTCGACCACCACAACGCCGGCAGCGACAGCCGCGCCTGCGCACTTTTGCTGCTCGACTATCTGCAAAAGGGCCTGCGCCCGGAGCCGTTTCTGCGCACCTACCGCTTCGCGGACCGGAAAACGCTCCCGTACTGCACGGTATAAGCGCCCGCGCCCATGCCTCCCCCTGCCATGCGCTGCATGGCAGGGGGAGGCTTTTTGCCGTGTCAGCGCAGCGTTTCGAAGCGCTTTACGCCGCGGGTCATGAGCCAGCGGGCGGTAAGCGCGTACAAGATCGCCATCAGGGCCAGGATCAGGCCGAGGAAGGCTGTTGTCGGCATCAGCTCCGCCAGCAGGAAGAAATAGAGCGCGCCGACCGCCACCACGAAGCCAAAGCCCAGCAGCATACTCAGCAGCACGCCTGCGCCCTGCTTTGCCGCCTGCGTCTCGTTGATCCAGTCGAGGTTGCAGTGGCGCAGATCCTCCATCAGCCCGACGTTCGCCGTCAGCAGCACGAACAGCAGCTGACAGGCCAGCAGCAGCGCCGTCTCGGCAGCGGAAACACGCAGCACCAGCGCGGCGGCGAGCATCATGACGAGCGCCGGTGCGACGGCCAGCGAATTGGACAGATTCAGCTTCGCCTGCAAAATCTTTTTGGTTTCGACCGGCATGGAGCGCACGATCCAGTAGCTCTTGCCCTCCAGCGACACGGACGACGCCGTAAAGAATACCATGCCGGAAACCATCATGCAGGCCAGCAGCAAGATGGGGGCGGCTGCTGCGTACAGCTCCGGGATCGCGGTCAGCGCGCCCAGAAGCTCCCGCCGCTTGACCACCGCCAGCACAGCCAGCACCAGCTCAAACACAAGGCCAAGCCCGGCGTTGAGCATATAGCCGGAGCTGCTGGTCAGCCGGGCAAGCTCCCGGCGGTAGAGCGCCGCGTCCTGCGAGGAGGCGCGCATGGCTTTTTTCTCGTACCGCACCTTGACCTGTCCGCGCCGCGTGGTGACGATGCGGATAAAGCTGCGGTTCAGCAGCACATAGGCCAGCACGAACGGCAGGACTGTCCACAAAAGCGTCAGGCCGAGGTCTGCAAGGCTCCCGTCCGCAGCGGCCCGGCCCAGCCAGACGAGCGGGGCAGCCGAGCCGAGCGCGCCCGCGATCGCCGCGCCGTTCGCGGCCAGCTGCGTGACATAGCTGTTCATGCGGAAGCAGAACAGGAAATATGCCAGCATGAACACGACCGAGATCACCATGGTCACGGCAGTCGTATTGCGCATATGGCTGGTCACAAGCGAGACAAGCCACGCAAACAGGCAGCTCACCGCCAGCGAAAACAGCGGCAGCGTCAGCACGATCACGACGAACGCCGTAATGCCCGTTCCGCTTGTCTCACCGTATTGCAGCCACGAAACAAAGACCGGGAGGGCCACGACAAGCTCAAGCACGAAGTTCATGGCCAGCAGCGCCGCCATGCGGCTGAGCAGGATCATGCCAGGCGGCACGGGCATGGACAAAAGCAGCTCGTTGTCCTTCGCCTCAAACAGCTGCGATTTGGCCGTAAACACGCTGCCGATGAACATGAGCGCAAAGGCCATGATCGCGAACATGGCAAAATACAGCCAGCCGAGTCCCGCCGGGAAAAACGCGGCGGCAAACTGGGAAAACGAGGTATAGAACAGGAAGACGAACGCACAGAAGCAGTAGAGCATCAGAATCGCATAGCCGGCGGCCTTGCCCTTCGTCTGGCTCTTCCGCTTCCGGCTCTGTCCGGTAAACGCGGCGAGCAGCGCCGCCATCCGGACGCGAAGCAGCGTTTTAAGCATTCTTCTCACCCTCCAGCTCCAGGAACACAGCCTCCAGCGACTGGTCGCCCTTGACCTCGTCCATCGTGCCGGAGGCGATAAGCCGCCCCTGCTTGATGATGGCGACCTTGTCGCAGAGCTTTTCCGCGACCTCCAGCACGTGCGTGGAGAAGAAGATCGCGCCGCCGCGGTCGCAGTGCTCGCGCATGATGCTCTTGACCTGATAGGCTGCCGTCGGGTCGAGGCCGACAAACGGCTCGTCCATGATGATGAGCTTCGGGTCGTGGAGCAGGGCGGAGATGATCGCCAGCTTCTGCTTCATGCCGTGCGAATAGGCCGAGATGGGCTGCGCCAGATCGCCGGTCAGGTCGAACAGATCCGCGTATTTTTCGATCCGCACCTCGCGGTCGGCCTTCGACACACCGAAAATATCAGCCACGAAGTTCAGATATTTGATGCCGGACAGGAATTCATACAGATCCGGGTTGTCCGGGATGTACGCTAAACGCTGCTTGCAGCCGAGCGGGTCGGCCTTGACGGACTTCCCGTCTATGGTGATCTCGCCCTGTTCAAACTGCAGAATGCCCGCGCAGCTTTTGATCGTCGTGGTCTTGCCTGCGCCGTTGTGGCCGATGAAGCCGTAAATTTCGCCGGGCCTGATGTGCAGGCTCAGGTCGTCGACCGCCTTTTTCTCTCCGTAAAGCTTTGTAAGATGCTCAATTTTCAGCATCGAATCCACTCCTTTCAAGTTGGGTAGCCTTTCAGACGTTTTGTTTGGGCAAAAGTTCCCATGTGTCTATATCATAGCAGATTTTTTCAGTTTGTACAGGCAAACAATTTGGCAGTCGTAGCGTGAGACTGCTAAAATTCACAGTCCGTTCACACAAAGATGCAGAATTGTTCACAGGCCGGGGCTATCATGTGACTTGTAAACAAGAGATGAGCAAGACGCTCAGATCGAGTTTTCAAACATCATATATTACAAGACTCAAGGAGGTCTTTTCCATGTTAGTACCGTATGCACGTAAAAATCACAATGTTTCCAATTTCAATCCGTTCCACGATTTTGACGAGCTGGAGCGCGCGTTCTTCTCCGACAACGCCCTCGGCGAGTTCAAGACCGACATTCAGGAGGACGGTGACAACTTCGTTCTGGAGGCTGACCTGCCCGGCTTCAAGAAGGAGGATATCCACGTGGACGTCGCCGACGACCGGCTGACCGTCTCCGCCGAGCGTCATTCCAACTATGAAGACAAGGACAAGAAGGGCAATTACCTCCGCTGCGAGCGTTCCTATGGCTCCTACGCCAGAAGCTTTGATATCTCCGGCATCGACGCCGCAGGCATCAAGGCCGCATACGCCGACGGCGTCCTGCGCGTGACGCTGCCGAAGCAGAAGGAAGTCCCCGCCTCGTCCAGACGGCTGGAGATCGAATAACAGATAGATCTTCTACCGCATCGAGGGCGAATTCGTGTCCGTCGGCGCCGTGATCCACGGGAAAACGGACTATCTGGATGTCCTTTTTCGGAAAGAACGGTAAACAAAATTTCCAAACAGAAAACCCAGCCTCTTGTATAAGAAGCTGGGTTTTCTGCGTAATTGCAGAGCCCCGCGCGCAACAAACGACGCGGTTTCCATGACGCTTGCTCCGCCGCCGGAAAGAACACGACCGGACGGTTATGGGTGGCTTGGCAGATGGTTTGGCCGGGCCGGGTGCTGGCATTGTATGTCTTGTTTTATCCCTTTTCCAAAGCCGTCCGGGGCTGTTTTCCTGCTGCGGCGCAAAAAGTTTACAGGCCGGAAACAAATTTTTGCATGATTGCACTTTCCTGTTGTGTCCGTATGTGGTACAATGTATTCGGATTTTTATGCTGTTGCGCAGATTTGGATAGATAAAGGAAGATCATCATGGAATTACTCGCTCCCGCCGGTTCGATGGAGGCGCTGCGCGCCGCCGTCTGCAACGGCGCTGACGCTGTTTATTTAGGTGCCGATACCTTCAACGCGCGTATGAACGCCCGCAATTTTTCTGCCGCCGATCTGCAGGAGGCCGTTGTCTACTGTCATGTGCGCGGCGTCAAGGTACATCTGACGCTCAACACACTCGTGCTCGACCGCGAGATGCCGCGTGCAGCGGAGCTGATCCGGCTGGCCGCGTCCTGCGGCGTCGACGCGTTCATCGTGCAGGATCTGGGCGTGGTATCGCTGTGCCGGCAGCTTGCGCCGGACGTGCCCATCCATGCCTCCACGCAGATGAGCATCCATTCGCTTGAGGGCGTGATGGAGGCCGCCGCGCTCGGCTGCAGCCGCGTCGTGCTTGCGCGGGAGCTTCCCGCGGAGGAGATCGCACATATCTGTAAGAAAAGCCCGGTCGAGATCGAGGTTTTTGTGCACGGCGCTTTGTGTATGTGCTATTCCGGACAGTGCTACCTGTCCTCCGTCATCGGCCGCCGCTCCGGCAACCGGGGCCAGTGCGCGCAGCCCTGCCGTCTGCCCTACGGCTACGGCCGGTTCGAATCGACGCGCTACCCGCTCAGCCTCAAGGATAACTGTCTGGCGGGCGAGCTGGACGAGCTGCGGCGCATGGGCGTCGCGTCCATCAAGATCGAAGGCCGCATGAAGCGGCCTGAGTACGTCGCCATCGTCACGCGCGCTTACCGCACGGTTTTAAACGGCGGCAAGCTGACGCCGTCCGATCTGCAGGAGCTGGAGACGGCCTTCTCCCGGCAGGGCTTTACCGACGGCTATTTCAGAGGCCAGACCGGCAGCGATATGTTTGGCCGCCGTCAGGAGGGCGAGGACACGGCCGACCTGTTCGCCTCTGCCCGCGCCACCTATGAACAGGGTGAGCCGCAGCGCATCGGCGTGCGCTTCTACGCCATGATCCGCCGCGGAGAGCCTGCGCAGCTCGCCGTCGAGGACCCGGACGGCAACCTCTGCCGGACCCGCGGCCCCGTGCCGGAGCAGGCGGTCTACCGGTCACTCACGCCGCAGGATCTGGAGCAGCAGCTGAAAAAAACCGGCGGAACGCCGTATCTGTGCACCGCCGTCCGCTCGTCTCTGGACCCCGATCTGATGCTCCCGGCGTCCGCCATCAATGCCATGCGGCGCGATGTAATCGCGGAGCTGACCGCAAAGCGCGGCCGTGCCGCGCCCGCGCGTCTGAACGCGTATGACGAGCCGCCGCGCTACGACGGCATTGCCGGGGAGCCGCAGCTGACCATCGCCGTCCGCACAGCCGGGCAGATCACCTCCCGTATGCTCTCCATGAAGCCAACGGTGCTCTATGTCCCCCTGTCCGAGCTGGCGGAGCACCCGGATCTGCCGCAGCGCGTAAGCGTTGAAACGCAGCTGGCGGCCATTCTGCCGCGCGTGATCTGGAGCGGGGAGCTTGCTCCCGTCGCGCGGCAGCTGCGCACGGTCTATGAGATGGGCGTGCGGCAGGTTCTGGCCGGAAATCTCGGACAGTTGCACATTGCCCGCGCGGCGGGCTTCGCCGTCCGCGGCGATTTCGGCCTCAATATCGTCAATTCCCGCGCCATGCGGTACCTGCGCGAGCAGGGGCTTGATTCGCAGCTTTTGTCGTTTGAGCTGACGCTGCCGCAGATCCGCGATATCTCCAAGGCCGTCCCGGCGGAGCTGCTGATCTACGGGCGGCTGCCGCTGATGCTGATGGAAAACTGCGTCATGAAGAACCGCACCGGCATCTGCGCCTGCCAGACCGGCACGGTCCGTCTGGTCGACCGTGTGGGCGAGGAATTCCCCATCGTCAAGGACCCCGGCACGTGCCGCAACGTGCTGCTGAACGGCAAGAAGCTGTATCTGCTCGACAAAAAGGACGCGCTGCGCGGCATGGGCCTGTGGGCGCTGCGCCTGCAGTTTACAACGGAAAACCCCGGCGAGATCGACAAGGTGCTGATGGACTATCAGGGCCGGGCCGTCTTCGACGCCGGAAGCTATACGCGCGGACTGTATTCGCGCGGCGTGGAATAAGCAAAAAAGAAGGAACTCCTTATGATCATCCTTGCATCGCAATCTCCCCGCAGGCATGAGCTGATGAAGCTCACCGGCCTGCCGTTTACCGTTCGTGTCGCGGATATCGACGAAACGATGGATCCGGCGCTGCCCGTCCAGCAGGAGGTCACGCGCGTCAGCCGCAGGAAGGCACAGGCCATCGCCGCCGGCGCGTCGCCGGACGATATTGTCATCGCCGCCGACACCATCGTGGTCATTGACGGGCGCGAGCTGGGAAAGCCGCGCTCGGAGGAAGAAGCACTCGGTATGCTCCGCCTGCTCTCCGGCAGAACGCACGAGGTCGTGACCGTTCTGTCCGTCTGCAAAGGCTCACAGCTTGAGTCCGAAGCCGTCGTGACGAAGGTGACGTTCCGCACGCTCTGCGAGGAGGAGCTTCGCGCCTATGTCAGGACCGGCGAGCCTATGGACAAGGCCGGAAGCTACGGCATTCAGGGCTACGGGGCCATGTTCGTCAGCCGCATCGAGGGCGATTATTTCTCCGTCATGGGCCTGCCCCTGTGCCCGCTGTGCCGGATGCTGCGCGCGTTCGGCGTTCCGATCCTTGACGTGCAGGAGGCGCAGGCATGAAGAAAAAATTCTGGACGGGCCGCCTCAAGACCATTCTCATTGTCGCGCTCATCATCGCTATCTGCGCCGCCGTGACGCTTGCCATCACAAACGGGACAAGCGTCATTGAAAACGTGGTCGGGACGATCCTGTCCCCCATCCGTGCGGGCGTTGCGTCCATCGACCGGCTGGCCGAGCGGTATTACAACTATATGTTCCGCTATGAGACGCTTGAGGCGGAGAACGCGGAGATGGAAAAGCAGATCCTTGCCATGCAGGAGGATATCCGCGACGCCGAGCAGCTGCAGCGCGAGAACGAATGGCTCAAGGCGCTTCTGAAGCTGTCCGAAGAGCATGAGGATTATAAATTCCTCACATCGTACATCATTTCGTGGGATTCCTCCGACTATAAAAGCGCCTTTACCATCGGCAAGGGCACGAACGCGGGGCTGGAGGAGGGTATGTGCGCCGTGACGGAAAACGGGCAGGTCGTAGGCCTTGTGACCAAGGTCGGCGCCAACTGGGCCACCGTCACGACGATCATGGACTCGTCGCTTGAAATTTCCGCCTCCGTGGCCTCGTCCGGCTATACGGGCGTGGTACAGGGCACATTCCTCGAGGACGGAACGGAGATCCTGCGCATGAACTATCTGCTGACGGACGCGATCGTCAAGAATAACGATCAGGTCGTCACGACCGGCTCGACGCTCTATCCGCGCGGGCTGCTGCTGGGGTACATCACGAACGCCAGCCTCGACGAGACAGGCGTCGCGAAATACGCCACGCTCGAACCGTCCTGCGACCTGTCCAAGCTGGAGCAGATCGCGATCATTACGGAGTATAATGTGCAGTGACGCAAGAAACGTTCGATTTTCGTGCCGCACTGCGAACACTGTGTTGTAGGGGCCGATGCCCATCTTCGGCGCTAAGAGCCGCGCAAAGCGCGGTTGCGCCTCGAAACTAGCCTGCGGGCATCGCATCGGCCCGGCAGAATGCACCGTTTTTACGGTATTCTTCGGCAAATTCGCAACCTCCAAGCGGGCCGATGTAGGCATCGGCCCCTACAGTCAAACCATGGAGTTTCCGGTTTGATGTTTTGACTTCTCTCCCCGAAAGGAGGCCCGCGCGATGCACGCGACCTATAAAAATGCGCTGATGTGGACGCTTTACGGCGTGCTGTTTCTTTTGATCGCCGTTTTGCAGACGGTCGTGTTTGGCCGGGCGCGATTCTTCGGCGTCAAGCTGACGCTGATCCCCGTCTGCATCGCCTGTGTTTCCATGCTGGCAGGCGCGGAGGCCGGGGCGCTCTACGGACTTTGCTGCGGCACGGTCTGGTGCTTCACGGGCGCGGCCGGCGGCGCGATGCACATCGTCCTGCTGACCGTCTGCGGCGCGGTGATCGGCTATGTCTGCGACCGGTATCTCGTGCGGCAGCTGCTGTCCGCCATTCTGATGAGTCTGTTGGCGCTCGTATTCTGCCAGACGCTCCTGTTTCTGTTTCAATGCTATCTCGGCACGATCCACATCGGCATGATCACTGCTCTGCCGGTCCAGATCGGCCTGAGCCTGCTCGCGTGCCCGCTCCTGTATCTCGGAGCCTGGGCGATCCGAAAGGTTGGTGCCAAATAAATGCAGCGAATTTCCCGCTTCCGCATGATCGTATTCATCGTCGTCATTCTGGCCATGATCGGCGTGTTCTCCCTGCGGCTTTACAAGACGCAGGCCGCCGTCACGGAGGACTCCCTCGTCGCGGCGGACGCCGACTCCATGGAGTACCAGTCGACGGTCGAGGCTGCGCGCGGCAATATTCTCGACCGCAACGGCAACGTGCTGGTGTCGAACCGCGCAAGCTATAACCTCGTCATCATCAACTTCGTCTTTTTCAACGCGCCCGACCCGAACGGGAACCTGCTGAAGGTCCTGAACCTCTGCGACGAGCTTGGGATCGCGTATGAATCGCATTTCCCCGTCTCCGCCGAGCGTCCCTATACCTATACCGATACCGACGACACCGCCTGGCAGGGCTATTTCCGCAGCTTCCTTGCCAGCCGGAGCTATGACCTCGATATCTCCGCGCCCACGCTCATGAAGCGCCTGCGCAGCGAATATAAGATCCCGGACGACTGGAGCCAGCAGGACGTTTACCGCGTCATTTCTGTCCGCTATGAGCTGGAGCTGCGCTCGGTAGACGAGATCGGCATGGAAAACTATATGCTGGCAGAGGACGTCGACGCGGAATCGCTGGCTGCCGTGATGGAGCTGGCCGTGCCGGGCGTTGTGGTCGAAAACGGCACGGTGCGCGAGTACAACACCACCTATGCCGCGCACATTCTCGGCTACATCGGCCCGATCTGGAGCGAGGAGGCCGCCGAATACCGCGAAAAGGGCTACTCCATGAACGCGCTTGTCGGAAAATCCGGCGTGGAGCAGGCGTTTGAGGAATATCTGCACGGTTCAAGCGGCATCAAGCGGACGACCGTCTCCTCGACCGGCGAAATTCTGAACCGATACTATGTGACGGAGCCTGTGCCGGGCAACAACGTCGAGCTGACCATCGACATTTCGCTGCAGGCTGTGGCCGAGCAGGCGCTGGAAAAGGTCATTCTCGATCTGCGGGAAAACGGCGTCGGCCGGAACAAGGAGGGCAAGGACGCCAGAGGCGGCGCGGTCGTCGTGCAGATGTGCAAGACCGGTGAACTTCTCGCCATGGCAAGCTACCCGACCTATGATCTTGCCACACGCGCGGAAAACGCCGTCGCGCTGAACGAAGACGAGACTGCGCCGATGTTCAACCGCGCGCTCGCAGCCTACCCGCCCGGCTCGGTCTATAAGATGGTCACGGCCATCGCCGCCGTCGATATGGGCGGCTTCGACCCCGGCTATATCATCGAGGACAAGGGCCTTTACACCTTCTATGAATCCTTCCAGCCCAAGTGCCACATCTGGTCGCTTGCCAACCCGCGCACGCACGGCAAGATCAATCTGATGGAGGCCATCGCCTACTCCTGCAACTATTATTTCTATGAAGTCGGCCGTCTGACCTACGACAGCTATAAAAAGGAAACGGGAAACAACCCGTTTGATATCGTTGCCAAGTCCCTTGGCCTCGGCGAGCCGACGGGCATCGAGCTGCCGGAGGACACCGGCGCACGCGCGAACGCAGAGGAAAAGAACAAGCAGTACGCAGGCGAGGACGCAGGCTGGTTCGGCGCGGACGTTCTGCAGGCCGTCATCGGCCAGAGCCTGAACAAATTTACACCCCTGCAGCTGGCCTGCTACGCCTCGGCGCTGGCAAACAAGGGCACGCGCTATGAAGCGACGCTCCTGTCCCGCGTCGTCTCATGGGATTATCAGGATCTGATCGAGGAGTCCAAGCCCGTCGCGGCAAGCACGCTGGAGATCTCGGAAAAGGCGCTGAACGCGCTCGATCAGGGCATGCGCATGACCGGTACCATCGGCACGGCGGAGCAGTACCTCAGGGATTACCCCATCCCCATCGCCTGCAAGACCGGCACGGCGCAGTGGCAGGGCACGACCTCCACCGGCTCGTTCTCCGGCTCTGACCACGCCTCGTTCGTGCTCTACGCTCCGGCGGACAATCCCGAGATCGCCATCTCCGTCTATGTCGAGCGCGGCTCACAGGGCGGCAATCTGGCGAATGTCTGCATTCCCATTCTCGACGCCTATTTCTCCAGCTCCGCCAAATATGAGACTGTCGCGACTGAAAATATCGCTTACTAAGAGAGGAACCGCACATGACCGACCTTTCGCATATCCGCAATTTTTCGATCATCGCCCACATTGACCACGGCAAATCCACGCTGGCCGACCGTCTGCTGGAGGAGTGCCATTCCGTTGAAAAGCGCGAGATGGAGGACCAGATTCTCGACTCCATGGAGCTTGAACGCGAACGCGGCATCACCATCAAGGCCCGCGCCGTGCGTCTGGACTACCGCGCCGACGACGGCGAGAAATATGTCCTGAACCTCATCGACACGCCGGGTCACGTCGACTTCAACTATGAAGTCTCCCGCAGCCTGTCCGCCTGCGAGGGCGCGGTGCTGGTCGTCGACGCGTCGCAGGGCATCGAGGCCCAGACGCTGGCGAACACCTATCTGGCCGTTGACAACGGCTTGGAGGTCCTGCCCGTCGTCAACAAGATTGATCTGCCGGCGGCGCGGCCCGCCGAGGTCAAGAAGGAAATTGAGGACGTCATCGGCATCCCCGCCATGGACGCGCCTGAAATCTCCGCCAAGAACGGCATCAACATCCATTCCGTGCTGGAAATGATCGTGAAGAATGTCCCCGCGCCCACGGGCGACCGCGAAGCGCCTTTACAGTGCCTGATTTTCGACAGCCAGTATGATTCCTACCGCGGCGCGATCGTCTATCTGCGCGTCGTGAACGGCACGGTGTATCCCGGCATGGATATCCGCATGATGGCCTCCGGCGCAGTCTACAAGGTCGTGGAGGTCGGATATCTGCACCCGAAGGGTATGATCCCGGCCGAAAGTCTCGGCGCGGGCGAGGTCGGATATCTCACGGCCTCCATCAAGACTGTCTCCGACACCCGCGTGGGCGACACCATCACGGGCGTGGAAAATCCGGCAGCCGAGGCGCTTCCGGGCTACCATCAGGCGCAGCCGATGGTCTTCTCCGGCGTGTACCCGGCGGACGGCTCGAAATACGGCGATCTGCGCGACGCGTTGGAAAAGCTGAAGCTGAACGACGCGTCCATGAGCTTCACGCAGGAAAACTCCATCGCGCTGGGCTTCGGCTTCCGGTGCGGCTTTTTGGGCCTTCTGCACATGGAGATCATTCTCGAGCGTCTCGAGCGCGAATATAACCTCGACCTCATCACGACGGCCCCGAACGTCGTCTATAAGATCACCAAGACCGACGGCACGCAGCTCGACGTCTATACCCCGCTCAACTACCCCGACCCCGCCGAAATTGCCGATGCGCAGGAGCCGTATGCGAAGGCAAACCTCATCGCCCCGCCCGAATACGTCGGCGCGATCATGGATCTGTGCCAGAACCGGCGCGGCGAATTCAAGGATATGCAGTACCTCGACCCCACGCGCGTTGAGCTGCACTATTCCATGCCGCTCAACGAGATCATCTATGACTTCTTCGACGCGCTCAAGAGCCGCACGCGCGGCTACGGCTCGCTGGACTACGAGCTGGAGGGCTACCGCCCGTCGAAGCTCGTCAAGCTCGACATTCTCCTGAACGGCGAGATCGTCGACGCGCTGAGCTTCATCCTCTTCGCCGACAACGCCTACGCAAGAGCCAGAAAGATCTGCGAAAAGCTCAAGGACAATATCCCGCGCCAGATGTTTGAGATCCCCGTGCAGGCTGCCGTCGGCGGCAAGATCATCGCCCGCGAGACGATCAAGGCCCTGCGCAAGGACG
>ERZ772867.1314-NODE-1314-length-29409-cov-11.258806_pt1 | contig 29409 bp, 17 predicted proteins | sample MGYA00511341_ERZ772867 | MGnify/ENA primary metagenome ERZ772867 (study PRJEB29015, sample SAMEA2737707) | human gut metagenome | biome: human gut; feature: human-associated habitat; material: faeces | place: China | collected 2012 ... | reverse complement strand
TCATCGGTAAACGATACGGTGACTTGTCCCTCTCCCGAAACCGGAGAATTCATTTCGTACGTTTCCTTGCCGCAAGAGGCAAACGTCCAAGCGGCCAGCATGGCCGTAATCCGACTTTTCATCTGAGATACTTTTAATGTAATGGGTTAATACTAAAAAATGCTTCGATGCAGCCGTTCGGGAACGAATGTATCATTGTTCTTCCAGCGATCTTACATATTCGCTGCCGGGGGCACATTGTTTTTTATAGATGAATTTCGGCTATCCGACTCATTGACAAACCGATATATTTATGTCAATAGCAAAAAACGATACGGTGGGCAAATAAAACGGACAAGCTGCAACAAAACCGCTTTTGCCGATGTCGATACCGATATAAACCATAACTGAAAGAATTTAAGTGAAACTACATCTTGTAAACCATCGTCGCGAACACGGGCTCTACATGGCTTAACGAACTGTCCGGTTCAGATGCAAGGCACGGGGACGGAACGCTACAGACGGTTTCTAAACCGACATTGAATCTGTCTTGCTTCATGCCTGATACTGTAGAAATAATTCAATTGTTAACTATGTACAAATGTACGACGTTGGAACCCGGCCAGTACCCGGTCGACGATGCCGGATGTTCAGCCGAGTTGTTCCAGTCAGCGGTAGCAGAACCAGTAAACGTGTATGACGAGCAGCAGAACGCTGATCGCCCGCATGAACTGCATGACCTTGGCCAATCCTCTCAGATCGTCTTCGTGTTGCATGGGATAAAGGAATTAGGCAGACAAAGATAACGGTACTCCCGTGAAAGGGAGATCTAAGACGAAGGATGTCACCGTGTGGCACCTTCCGGCACCCACAGGCCGCCGAAGCGGAGATATAGAGAAAGCCGTACCACTACGCCTCCCTCTTATGGAACATTGGGCGGTTAGGGAAGAGTCTCTACTTTCCGATGGATACATCCGATCCGTGACATTCGAGGAAAGAACTGTTTCTCAAATTTACAGAATGAGTCGAAAACAAATAATCCGGACATAATGTCCGGATTATTTGCAACGGTTAGAAAAACTATTTGGTTCTTACTCTTTTCAACTTAGTACGCTCATCGTACTGCAATTTATTCTTGTTGATTATTCTTATAATATGATCACTTGGGTCCCAATAAGGAGATGCTAATAATTCAGAAAGGTCATGTTTATAAGATTCCTCATAAATAAGACGGATACTATTTTCTGTTTCTTGAATCCATTTCCCTGTGTAACCTCTCCGATGATATGCCTGAATATTGAACGTACTGTCTTCCGACAGATGCAATTTCATAAGACGCGGTTTAAAACCTAAGAATTTTCCCTGAAAGGTTCCACTCATCGCATAGGGACGAGCCGTCGCACACGAAGATAGTCCGAACAAACCGATAACTGCGACAAACAAAAGCTGTTTCATTTTTTATAATATATATCGTTTAACATTTCTTTCAATGGGATATTATCGTCAAAACCACGGAATTCATGTATAGCTCGAGGATAAGCCTTTATCAACGCCGATTTTGTCGAATTGATATTAACCGGATAAAGTCCTGTTCCGGAACCTCGGTTATAGTCGTATTTATAGACTCCGGTAGCAGCATCCTGCAATCCCTGCACCCAAGCGGGATTGATATCCGTTAAGGAATTGACCTGTGTGGATGAACTCGGGAGAGAAAACGGATCGTATAAATATTGGGCCCGATATGCACTGACTTCATCGTAAATATCCTGAGCATACGTCATTTCTTTTCCCAATGACGATAAAGCAACATCCCCTGTTTCGAATTGCCCGGCATGGGTCACTTCGTGAACGAAGTTGGCCGTATTCGTATAATTGATCATTATTGTTTCACTTTCTGCATCGAACGAAAGGTGTCCTTCGTTTCCAGCGATAGTATTCAATGCATATTTTTGGGAACTGTTCTCTATGACATTCATCGTTTCCAACGTTGCACCGATACCGGCAATACGCTCGCTCAACCAATTGATTCTGTCTTGTTTGGCTCCCTTGAGGGTCAATTTTTCCAGCCTTTGGGATAACAGAGCCTGTTTCGATTGGATTTCGGCACTCAGTCTTCTCCATTCTCTCAAATCGGCTTCAACGATTATCATGCCGTCCGGATCGACAAACCTGATCGGATTATTTCTGCAATAAGCATACGGGCTGACCGAATAGTATTTCTCTGCCAATGGGTCCGGAACGAACCACCGGCCGATTCCGGCCTGATACATCCTCGCCCCGTAATCGAGCATCCCCAGATCGCCGACGGTCTGTTCCTCCTTTCCGTTATACTTGTATCGATTGACGGCGGAAACTGCATAGGTACTTTCGGGACAACGTTCTCCGAAAGGATAGTAGTCGTTCTGTTCCCGAACCGTTCCCGCTTGGTCCACGATCACGCGAACGCTGCCCAAATGGTCTTTCACGAAGTAATCGACCGCACCGTTCGGCCGCAGCGCGCCTCCGTCGAACAGCGCCCGATCCAGCGACAACGATCCGTTCGTACGTACATATATCAAAGAACCTAAGTAATCATAACCGTTAGCCCCGTCGCTCACCGACAGTTTCACCCCGTCGGCAGAGTAGGCGTACTTCGCTTTGGGCGTATCGTCCGCTCCCGTTACCTCTTGTAACAAATTTAGCAAATTGTAGCTGAATCGCAAGTCCCCGAGAGCATCTTTTTTCATATTGCCGTTGGCGTCGTATTCGCAGAGGGAGGACGCTCCCGCAAGGCCCAGCAGACGGTTTCCGTCGTACACGTAGCAATAGTCCGAGGCAACGCCTTCGGTATGGCGCGAAAGGGTCAGGATGTTTCCGTTGCGGTCGTAGGTAATCCCCTTTTCGGTGTAGCGGTCTGTGGCGGCGGTTCCCTCGTAGTGAGTCGCTCCGAGTAGCCGACCCAGACCGTCGTAGGCGAATGCATAGGTATCGACCGGATGATCGCCCTCCTTATGCTGCCATTCCCATTCGGAGATGTCGCCCGAATAACGGGTGGCACCGCCCAACGCCGGGTCTTGGTAACGGAGTTTCATATCGAACTTATCGCTGTTCTGCCGGGCGAGCCAGCCTCGCACGTTGTAGGCGCAGGTCTCGGTCAGCACGCCATCCCCGGGGCCGAACTGCCGCGAAGAAAGCCGCCCTAAAGCATTGTACCCGTAAGAGACACTGCCCGGAGCGCCATCGTTCAGGGAGGCCGTCGTACTCAGCAGGCGGCCGGCATGGTCGTAGGCGAACGTCGAGACCAGCACGTCGGGGGCACTTCCGGGACCGGGCGCGTGTTCTTCCCGGACTCCCAGCGGGTTGCCCGTAAAGTCGTAGCGATAGCTGCAACGGCTGACGCCTCCCAAATGGTTGGACGCGACGCTCTGTACGAGGCGGTGACGGAAATCGTAATAGTACGCCTCGCCGAGCGGCGTGCTTTCGTCCGTACCGAGCCGGGCCGTCAGGCTGCCCGTTCGCAGGGAGCGGGCTCCGTCGCTGCCGCTCCACTCTCCGTAGCCGTCTCGGGCGGAGTAAGCCAGAGCTTCGAAGCCGTCGCGCTCCATAAAGTCGTACCCGTCGTAATAGTCGGCGCTCAGAACCGAGGCCCCGGTCAGGGTACAAGAGCCTTCTTCGCAGGACAAGGCGTAACCGGCTAACGGACCGTCGGCACCGTAGATGACTTTCAGGGTTTTCCCTTCGAGGCATCCGGGCGCTATTTGCGAACCGGACATGCCTGTACAGATACCGGTAACCGCCTTGCGTCCCAGCCCGTCGGACAGGGCGAAAGACCATTCTTCGCGCGAGCGTTGTTCGCCGTCTTGTGTGAAAATGAGCTGGTCGGCATCGTCATAGACGTAGAGTATCTCTTCGGCCCCCGGCAGCTTTTTGCCGATACAGCGGTTGCGGGCGTCGTAACGATAGAAATAGCCCAGTCCCGTGCAAAAATCGGAAGTCGGGTCGATCGTTCCGGAGGCGGGCAGCTGTGCGGACGCCTCGGGCGGGAATACGGCCCGCAGGTTTCCGAAACAGTCATAAACGTAATAGGTGTCGAAAAACTCGGAGTCCGCGACGCTGCGCGTGAGCAAGAGCAGTCCGGCTTTGTCCCGGAATTCGTAACGGAGGCGTCCGTCTTCGTCGGAAAAACCGGTCACGTGAAGTTCCCCGGCGGGATAGTCGCCGGAACGAGAGAGGGAAAGGGTTTGCCGGTCACTGCCCGAAACGATGCGGGCGCAACGTAATTCTCCTGAAGCCGTATTGGTCAGGTAAGAGGTCCGCTGCGCTTTACCGGCTTCGCGCCACTGCGCTCCCGGACCGTACTGTTCGACGGGCCGCCCGAGCGGGGAGGCTTCGTAGCGGATTTCGGAATAGGGAACGGTATCGCCGAGGTTACTCGTTCGGGCCTGCGCCTCGAGCGTCGCGGGGGCCACGTAAGCGCCGTTGTTGCCGGGCAGGGAAGCCGGAAGCCAGCTCCGGGACTCGCGCCCGCACTGATCGTAGGTTTGCAGGCTTGCCAAGTCTCCGTAGCCCGGAGCGGCCCCGATCGCTATGCTCTGGACAGGGCGGCCCAGACCGTCGAAATAACGGACCGTCCGCATGCACTGGTCCGGAGCGGGGGTCTGCGAATCGAAAGTCTCGGTCAGGGGCGTGTATTCCTGAATGTAGTTCTCGTCGGAAAGTTTCACAGAGACAGTAACGCACACCACATTGGAATAGAAGCGGCCGACTTGCGAGACGACCACGCGGCGGAAATAGGTGGTGGCCGAAAGCGGTTCGGGCTGGTAGGAAACGTCCGAAGCCTCGGGAATCGCACTCCACTGCGTACCGTCGTTAGAAGATTCCCACGAAAGGGTATAGCTCCCGGACGAAACGGACGGATCGACGAGGCTTTCCAATCTGGCGGGCCGCTGCGAATCCTCGACGGTCTGGTCGCCGGAAATCGTGCCCGGGTCCACCGTAATGACCGTCACACAGACCGTGTTGGAATAGACCGTGGTAACGGGCGTAGTGAATCCCCGTCGGAAATAGGTGGTCACCGTCAGGGGACCGGGCCGATAGGAGGTTTCCGCAGCACCTGAGATCGTCTGCCACGGACCGGAAGACGCGGGGGCAGACTGCCAGAAATAGGAATGAGTGGCCGCCACCGTATTGGCCAACGAAACGTTCTGCAACAATCGGGGTTGTGTCGAGATTTCAATAGTCTGATTGCCGTCGATGCTTCCGGGCGTAGTTGCCACCGTTTCGACCCAGACCGAATTGGAATAGACCGTCTTGGTGGATGAACGGAAGACCCGGCGGAACCATGTACTTTGCGCGAGGGCGCCCGGTTGGTAGCTCATCTGGCCTGTCGTACCCGAAATCGCACTCCACTGGTCGCCGTTCAAGGACGACTCCCACGAGACCGTCCCGGAACCGTCCGTCGCGCTGGGATCGGTAACGCTTTGTAATACCGTCGGACTGGCACCCGTCTCGATGGTCTGTTCACCTGAGATCGTTCCCGGCGAGGTGGTGACGACCGTGACGCAAACGGTGTTGGAATAGGCCGTTTTCGTCGCGGAAGTCGTAACGCGGCGGAACCAGGCCGTCGCAGTCAGGGCACCGGGCTGATACGAACTGCCCGTAGCACCTGCTATCTTTGTCCAAGGTCCCGATGCCGATGCGGCGGACTCCCACGAAAGGGAGTAGTCTCCTCCCGAAAAGCTCGGAGATGTGCTGTTCGACAGGACTGTGGGCTGTGTTCCTTTCTCGATCTTCTGATTTCCGGAAATGGAACCCGGAGAGGTTGTGACGACCGTAACGCAAACTACGTTCGAGGAAGCCTGTTTGGATGTGGAACTGGTAATGGTACGACGGAAATAAGTCGTCGCGCTCAAAGGTCCGGGTTGATAGGCTTGCGAGCCCGAAGTTCCCGAAATATCGCTCCACGGACCGGAGGAAGCGGGTGCAGACTGCCACATGATCGTATAGAACCCGGACGATGCGCTGGCAGCGACGACGCTTTCCAACCGGGTCGGCTGAGTCGAGGATTCGATGGTCTGATTCCCGGAGATCGTTCCCGGAGTGAGCGTGATCTCCGCATCGCGGACTTTGACGAGCACCTCGTTGGAATAGGCTTTTTTGGTAACGGAGCCTTCCGTGTAATTGATTGCCCGCCTGTAATATGTCGAGCGCGACACCACCCCCGGATCGTAATACTCGGAAGTCGCTCCCGGAATCGGAGACCAAAATCCGGAGAGGTAATAGTCCTCCCAGCAATATTCCCAAGAGAAAGTATAAGGTACATTGCAGTAAGGCAACACGCCGTTTTTGATCCGCTGAGCTTGGGTGTTCGCATCGATGGTCTGGTCACCAGTAATGGTTCCCGGATTGGCGAACACGCTTTGTGCGCGGCATATGTTTCCCGTCCAATGGCAGCACGCCAGAAACAGGAAAAACAAATAAGAAATAACTATCTTTTTCATAACTCGAACGATAGAATCCCGGCTCCGCCGTTCCCATCATGTCCGGGCGGAATACCGTAAGAGCCGGAATTATTTTTTATAATTATAATCGTAGTATTTCAGCGTTCTCTTCGTGCCGTTCTCCATGAAGTAAACCTCCCGGAGCCGTCCCTGATCGTCGTAATCGTAGTACGTCGTGAGACCCTGCGGGTCGGTGGCCGAAACCATGCCGATGAGCGGCTCGTAGGTATAGGTGGTAATCTCCGCATTGCGGAAACGGGAATCGGACCGTAAGCCGTTCAAAACCGCCATATCTTTGCTTGAGAGTGTGTCGGCTGCATGGTCTATTGCGACGGAAGATGCTACCGAAGGATCTGCATTTTTGATTTCGGCCACCGGATGCAAGCCGTTGTATCCCCAGTAATAATAAGTTATGCGAGGCGCGGTTCTCGATCGGACGTACCGGGGATTGCCGTAAAGGTCGTATTCGGAAATGGCAAGCGTCTGCCGGTAACGGCTGTCCTTGCTGAAGGCGCTTCGGCCGTCGGCAGGAAGAAACTGGCCTGCCGAAGATTTGTTGGACAGCCGGAACGAAGACTCCTGCGTATCGTCCGACTCGAACACGTCCATCGCGGAGAGGTTCCCATCGGCGGTATAGGTGTACACCTCTCCCGAGACGATCTGTCCGTCTCTGCGTCGGATTTTTTCTATGGGCAGCGAAACGATATTTTTCGCTACGAGCGAATCGACCCATCCTCCGGCTCCGTAATCTTCCGCATAGAGGGTTTGTTCGGTCGAAACGGAACCGTCGCTGAGCAGACGTTCGATGCGGTTGGCCGTATAGGTGTTCGGATTATCGTAATGGTAACGGATCTCTTCTTTAAGAATATTTCCTTCGCTATCTTTCGTGTACTCTTCCGTCTTCTTTAACTGCATGCAGCCGATGTTCAGACCTTTCGTATAGAAATTGAAAGAAGATTTGGCCCTGTCGTAACGCCAGTCGTCTAAGCTGGCGACGGCGGATTGCGTGTAATAAAGCACTATCGGCTCGATGGAAGCCCAAAGTTTCGCTCTGAATATCTGGACGGAATCGACGTATTTATCATACGTGAATTTCTGCCTTTTTACCCAGTCGAACGTTCCGTTGCGGTATCGGTAATGGATGACCGAATCCAGAGAAGCCATATCCCACTCCTCGCTTTCGAGCGGGAAGGGCTGCGCCGGAGTGCCGGAGTTGTGCGGCAGTACCATCCGGTCGTACTTATACACGGTTTTACCGGAATACTCCCCTCCGGCGGTTTCGTACTCGGCGATTTCGGCATAGTTTACCGTGCTACCGTTCTCGAAAGAAACCCGTTGGTTACATCCCGATAAGAAAGTCCTTTTCCGGTAGGTCAGGATGTTGTAAGCTTCATCGTTCACGCCGAGAGAAGAATACGGATCGTCGTAATAATAATATTTGACCGTTTGTATCGTCAGGGCGGACTGCCGGGTTTCCCCGATCAGATCCTGCGTGAAATAAGGTTCGTTCTTGACGATTCCGCATCCGTCCTCGTTCGCTCCGTATTTGTAGATCTTCTCTTTTACGAGGGTAGCGTCGCTGTCCCGGTAGCGGATGCGCTCGATACGGTATCCCCCGGCCCCTTTGACCTGATTGTCGTATGCGCTCCTGTACTGATGCTGTCCCATAACGAACTCGACCGTCCCGCCTGTCGGGTATTCGATTTTCAGAGGAGTGATCTCGTTCGGATCGTACGCGAATACCTCCGAAGCGTTTTTCCGACCTATCGTCACTTCGTATTGGGCTGGAGCCGACGGGTCGTCATAAGTATCGTAGAAACTACTCGTGCCGTTTCCCCGGGACACTTCGGTATCGTGTATGACCACATTGGCATCCTGTTGCGAAGGATCGGCCCATAGCTGTGTGTATCCCCAGTAATCGGACATCCCGTCAGGACCACCCCCTACGTTGTGGGGATAGGTGAATGCGTACGATTCCTCCCCGATCTTCAGGGAGGTCAGTTTACGGTCGTAGTCGGGTTGCGAAGAGACGGAACGCTGCGTGAACAGAATCTCTTTGACGGCCTTGCCCGTGTTGTCTTCGATTGTCATGGAAGAGAGCGTTCGCTCGGAAGTATAGGAAAATACGATTCTCCCCCCGCGGAAAGCAATCGTATCGGTGAAACAGTAAGAGATATTTTTGACGGTACACGAAGGTATATCGTCTGCTGTCGGAGTGGTTGTATGGGTCGGATCGAGATCGGAAGCACGCTCGAATTTCCCGTCTTTGAAGAACAGCCAGGTCCTTCGATTCCCGGCAAACTCCTTGCCTTTGATTCCCGCTATCTTCCAGAACGGGTATTCGTCGATGAACTTAGTAGAAGACTTGAACTCCAGCGATATGGCCATATCGAGTGGATCGTTGGGACCGGGTCGAACGGCTTGAACGTTATCGTAGATTTCGATCCGGTCGTTGAAATTATATACGGTTTTCGGCAACCGGTTACCGTATGTAAACGACAGGGTTTCGTTGTCCGGACTTACGACCCGGCGGCATTTCCAAGACACGATTCGTTTCGTGTTATCCGTATCGGTCTGCTCCCAGTCCGTATCCGTGGCCGAATAGAAATATTTCGTACCGTCGGTATCGGTTACGGTAAATTCTCTCGAATTCTGGTTATAGTCGATTTTTACGCCGTTGGATGGCACGGGAACCGCTTTGACCGTTCCGTCTTTTCGGTGCTGGAAATAGAAAGCGCCGCTCTTGTTTATGAGCCTGTAATAAAAACGATCGGGCTCTTCGTCCCAACGGCCCCAATATAATTGTCTTTTTACCATGTCCGAACGGACGACAGGATCGCCCTTTTTATAGTCCGTCGGAATGCTGTCGTTGTAATAATATCCCAACTGACTCTGGGCCGGGCTCAGATCGTCGATACCGTTGATGAGCCGGGTGATTTGCAGTTCGGTACTCAGCGACCAGCCTTTACCGATGCTTCCGGCCAGTTGGTTCGGCCGCAGGTAATTATCCACATGGAAGCTCAGATCGACGGGAAAAGTCAGTCGGCCGGCTTTGATTTCATAAAGCGGGATCCGGATGTCGGGCACCCCGGTCAGATGGCTTACCGGGTAGTCGACGTAGCGCATCAGCGAAGCGGCTTCCGGAGGCAGGAACTCGATGCGGCCCGTCGGACTCGTCCGGTCGGCCTGGCCCCACAGCGTACAGGGAAGCAGCATACATAGGAAAGCGATTCGTTTGTGGATCATCTCGGTAGAAAGTTTAGGATTTCGGTTTCGTTCTTTTGTGTTCGTTTCTGTTCTGTTCTTTCTTTTCTGTTCATGCCCTTTTAGGCCGACTTTATCTGCGGAGATTCACGATTTCATAGGCCAAATAGTTTTTCAGGTTCGACATCGGTTATCGGTCGGGTGTCAGGTTCTATCCCATGATACCTCCGAGACGGAACATGGGCAGGTACATGGCGACGAGTATGACGGCCACGAGCAGGCCGACCAGCAGGATCAGCACGGGTTCGAGCAAGTTCCCCAGCGAGCGGAGGCGGTGCTCGAGCTCTCCGGTCAGTACGTCGCCTTCTCGGGCGAGCATTTCGGGCAGCCGGCCGGTCTGCTCGCCAACCCTCAGCAGCGTGACGAGCCGCCGGTCGTAGAGCTCCGCGAAGCGCTCCAGCGCCTCCGACAGGCAAGCTCCCCGTTCCAGTTCGCGGGCGATCCGTGCAAAGGAGACGCGGTAAGGATAAAACACGATGATCCCCTCGAGCATCCCGATGCCCTGCAACAGCGGGACTCCAGAAGAAGCAAGCAGGGCGAGCAGGCGGCAGAAACGGGCCTGCACGCTCTTTTTCAGCGTGTCGCCCGCCAGAGGAATCTTCAGCAGCCATCCGCAAACGAACCGCTGCACGGACGGACGGTCCCCATAGACCTTCCACCACAATAGGGTTCCTGCACCCGCGAGCGCCGCGACGGTCAGATAGGTCGGGAAAGCTCTCGACAGCGAGATGATCCATCGGGTCATCGTCGGCAGTTCGCCTCCCATGCGCGAGTAGACCTGCTCGAACATCGGCACGATCACCAGCACCATGAAAATCACGACGACGATTGCAGTAAAGAGGATAATCAGCGGATAGCTCACCGCACCGCTGATCATACGCCGTTGCGCGATGCGCTTGCGGTAGTAATCGGCCAGAAAAGCCAGCGCCTCGTCGAGCCGGCCGGTCTGCTCGCCGATGCGCAGCACCCCGCAGTCCAGCGGAGCGAAGCGTCCGCTCCGCTCGAAGGCGCGGGCCAATGCCTCGCCGCGTACGACCGAGCGGTAGAGACCGGTGAGCAGCGCTTTCGTCTGTGCGTCCCGCTCCCCCTCGATCAGCAACGAGAACGAGCGGCTGAAATCGAGTCCGGAGCCGAGCAGCGAGTGCAGCTCGGCGAATATGGTCTCCTTGCGGGCATCTTTGAGCGGTTGGCCTCCGTGCTTGGGTAAAGCGAAAGAATCGTTCGGGTTCATGGCAGTTCGATCGTTCGGTTTAGGATATTCTCGTCTTTGTTACAGTACGGGATCCCGTATTCGCTTGCGTTCCGGTGCAGAATCGGGTATCGGAACGTGCACGATGCCGCAGTCGACACGGAACGCTCTCGGCGGCAATCCGGATACCGATAGGCGATTCGGTCGTTTCCCGGCAGGGGCCGATAATGTCTCGTGCAGTGTTGTGGATCGAAGGTCGTTGGCGGCATAAGATTTTCGGATTCTTCATTTTCGGGGACGTGTTCGCTTTATTTCGATTCCTCGTTCGATTCGTTTTCGTTTTCTTCGTATCTGTACTTCGCTTCCAGTCCGCTCAACTTCTCGAGCAGCGGATCGGGCGGACGACGGGACACGAATCCGATGCTCAGTACGGAATCCTGCTCGGTCCGCAGCTCGACGATCATCGTATCGATCCGCGCTCCGAGGACGGGTTCGGGAACGGTCCGCAGTCGGACGACATTCCGCAACAGCGTATCGGAGCGTTCGTCTTGCCGGACGATCAGCGCCGAGTCGGCCAGTGAGAGCCGGGCATGGATACCTCCTTTGCGATAGAGCGCCAATGTTCTTTCGCCTTCCGAGATCAGGCTGTCCGAATCTCCCGCCAGATCGACCGTGCGGAAATAACCGGCGTACTGTTCGGTCTGTTCGGAGATCCGCTGCGAAGTGCGATCGAGAAAGCGATTCAGCAGCCCGAATCCGTCCATGATCGACAGAAAGACGACTCCGCTGAGAATCATCAGGATCAGTACCTCGACCAGCGTCGAGGCAGGCAGTCCGTTCCCCGCGATCCGAAGCCGAGGCCGGTTTCCCGACCCGGTTCGAGCTGCCCGCTTACGAGCACAGCGAGCGTCCGGCTGCCACCGCCGGTAAACTTCCTTCCTATCCGAAGCAGGACGTTGCTCGCTGTGCCCGGCACATGGCAATCGTCGCCCCGTAATCCGTTCCGGGCGGATAGCGCCCTGCGTGGAACGACCGGGACAACAGGTCCGAGCCCGTTCCGCAGAGCGCGCGGCCGGCCATAGTTGGCTCGGGCAGCCAGCGCGTCCTTCCGTCAGTCGCTTTCGTACGGTTTTGCAGTCGTACATTTGTACATTGTTAAACAATTGAATTATTTTTATAGCATCAGGCATGGAGCAAGACAGATTTGCTGTTGGTTTTAGAAACCGTGAATGACGTTCCGTCCCCATGCTTTACATCTCAAAACCGGACAGTTCGTTAGGCCATATAGAGCCCGTGTTTGCGACGATGGTTTACAAGATGTAGTTATCACTTAAATTCTTTTTATTATGGTTTACATCGGTATCGACATCAGCAAAAGCAGTTTTGTTGCAGCCTATCCGTCAGCGAAAGGTTATCGTACCCAGACTTTCCCGAACACAGCAGCGGGAGTGCGTAAATTCATTGCTACGCTTTTAGTAACAGAGTATCACTGCGTCATGGAAGCCACCGGTAATTACGGTTTTCTGCTGCTGTATCTGCTTCATCAGAGCGGTATTGCCGTCAGTCTGGTTAATCCCAAGCAGATCAAGCATTTTTCCCGGATGATGATGGCCGTTACCAAGACCGACGAAAAAGACGCCTGTATGATCGCCATGTACGGGGAGAAGATGAATCCTCCCATCTACAAAATGCCCTCGCAGGCTATTCTGCTGCTCAAACAGAAGAAGACCGTTATCCGTCAGTTGCGTAAACAACTCGTCGCATCGAAGAACCTGCGTGGATCGCTTATCGTACTACCTTATCGGGACAAAGCCTGTGTGCGCACACTAGACAAGACCATTGACTTTCTGACCAAGCAAATCGAGCAACTCGAAGCAGAACTGGCCGACATCGCATCATCCGAGTTCGACAAGCAACTCAAAGCCCTGACATCCATCAAAGGGATAGGCATTACGCTCGCTACGGCGCTGATCCTTACAACCGGAGGATTTACCTGCTTCGACAATGCAAAACAACTATCTCGCTTCATCGGAATATGTCCAACCCACCAACAATCAGGTACATCCGTAAATATCAAAGGACATATAAACCGGAATGGCGATGAACACCTACGATCTTTGCTTTATGTCGCCTCGTGGTCGGCTCTGAGATCAAATGCGGCCTGCAGGGAATGCTATCTCCGATTAAAGGCCAATGGAAAATCATCCAAAGTCGCTCTGATCGCTGTGGCTAACAAACTCGTCAGACAAGCTTTTGCAATCGTAACTACCAACTCAATCTATATCGACGGGTTTGTCTCGACTAAAAAATAATCTCTCGTCCATTTTTTTATCTTTTTACTTGTTTTTTAATACAGTTCGTCATTCATTGTCGATGATCGTGTTTCGGTCGAAACCGTCCGGATCGACCAGATACCGGTATTCCATTCTTTTGCGTCCGCCCGCGATTTTCACCGTCAGCGTCGCCTGCCATAGGGCTGGACAGGAAGCGTAGGGCTCGATGAGAACCGTCAGCGTTCCCCATCCGTAGGAGCGTTCGGTCTTGCCCTCGGAGAAAGCCCCCTGCCGGATTTCGCTCACCGTGCAGGCGGCCCGGTAATCGGCTTCGGCGCAGACGATTCCGTCGGAAGGGCCCGCCGTTAGCCGGACGACCGTCTCCAGACTCGCGGCGAAGACGATCAGCAGCACGACCGAAGCGACGACCGCCTCCAGCAGCGAGGCGGCGGAAAGACGGATCGTCCGCCGTTTTGCCGGAATGCCGCATGAGCGGAACGGCTGCTGCCGCCGTCTCTCATCCCGGCTTCGTGCGTGGCGGGAACGCTCGGGGAACGGGAGGCGGCAGGCGCTCCCGCCGTCGGGCAGGCGAGCAATATTCGGCCATGCCCCTGTACACAGACATGGACCGGACGGGCAGGCATTCCGTCGCCGAGCTCCGAGGCAGACCGGTCGCCGGCCCCGCACCGTCCTTTCGTTTCTTAGCGCACCCATCCCGCCTCCTTTCTCCGGTAGGCCGTCTCTGCCCACAGCGGATAGGCCGCCGCCGGGTTTTCGAGCAGCGTCAGATCGTAAAGCATGTCCTCGTAGTACCCTTCGGGAGAGTAGTAGACCAGGCGGTTCGCCGCCATGCAGCCCGACACGATGCCCTGCACCTGCGCCGCGCCGTCCGTCCACAGCAGTCCCCGCAGTACGGCCGTGCGGTCTTGTCGGTAGTTCGTGCGTTTTACATCGGGTCGACCTTCCCCGTCGACGATCGCATAGCCCTCGACGCGGCTGTGCGGGCCGATTTCGATGTAACGGTCCGGATTCTCCCGTGCGACGAATACCCCCGACGGGTAACCGAGCGTCACCCGCTGCCCTATCAGAACGGTGTCCGATGCGAATAGTTGAGCTCTTCCCCGAAATCCGTCTCCCACGCGGATCGTGCGCCCCACGACCAGCACATCGCGCAGACGGCAGGTGCTGTCGATGGACACCTCCTCTCCCAGCAGCACGGCCATGCCTTCGATCAGAGCTCCCGGTCCGAAGCTCCCGGCATCCAGCATCCGGGGCTCCGCCTCGCCGAATCCGACGCTCAGACTGTCCGGCGTAGGCATCCATGCCCCGGGAGCTTCGAACAGGCGCAACAGACTGTCGGTCATTCGGCGGGCATCGGTTCGGACCGGCGGAAGCTTCTTGCCGGCATAAGCGGTATGGGCTCCTTCGATTCGTTCGCCGCAGAAAAAGACCGAACGGATTTGTCCGTACTGCACGCCGTGGCGGGGAAGCCTCAAGCATCCGTGCAGCGAGGTGCGTCCCGCAAGCGACAGCGAAGCGGCATCAGTCGCATACCAGAGACCGCTTTCTTCGCCCGGCAAACATGCGAAGGGGGCGGCCGACCCGAACAGCCGGGTCGGAGCGATTCGGGAATCGGCCGCCTCGACGCGCACGGCCTCGTACAGTCCCCATGGCCGGACGGCGATCCGCACCCGACTGTCGGGCAGGCCGTCGTAAAGCCGCAGGCCGCCCTGCTCGTCGAGCTTTGCTGTCAGCGTGCTGTCGGCGGAGTACAGAACGAAGGCCGACTCGACGTTCGCCCGTTGCCGCGAGAGGTAGCCCGCGCGGGAGAAGAACAGAAAATCGGACTCCCACAACGCGAGTACGCCCAGCACCGAAAGCAGCATCAGTGCCGAGACGACCAGTACCGTGGCCAGTACGCCGGCGGGAAGACGGTTCGGAGGATTCATTGACTTATGACGGGTTACGGTTAGCGATCGGATGTATCGGTTATGGAATCTTGACGAGATAGCACTCTGTGTCACGGACCATGACGAGCGAATCGTTCCGGATCTGTCGGAGCGTAAAGCCTCCGGCCGACTCGCCCTGCCGCAGCAGATGGTTCCGACCATCGATCGAGATCAGATAACGGTCGGTTCCTTCCTTACGGATACGGCCCGTACAGGCGAGCTTGGCGGCAGGACGTTCGTTCTTCGCTTTCGACCGTACGGGCGCTCTTGCCGAAACGGACCCCGGGACGGAAGGTTTCGCCGCAGCCGCACGCAGAAACGGATCGGGATAGTCGAGTCGCAGCGTATCGATGTCCACACGGGGATTGTTCCGGGCAACGGGCACGGCAGCCGGATCGGAAGCCGCAGGTTTCGGCCCGGAGAAAAAGAGCTTCCACGCCACGACGCCCCAAATACCGAGAGCTACGACGAGTAACAGGTATGTCAGCGGTCGCGATTTCATGGCTCGGAAAGAGTTTCGTGACCTGAAAAGCGTTTTTTCGCCGATAGCATATCGGAGCGGAGTGCCCATGTCGGACCGGCAGGCCGCAACCCGCCGTCGCTCTCCGTCGGCCATCGTCTCTCGGCCGGCCCGAACGCGATACCTGAAATAGTCTGCCGTGGCGCGCGATACGTGATCGAAAGCATCCCATTCCTGCCACGGCAGGACTCGAATCGGTTCTCCGGACCGTTCGGACGCTCAGGCCCGACGCCCCCCGCAGATTCAGTCGAGGGATTCGGCATGGCGAGCCCATCGCTGCCGGAAAGACCCTCCCTGCCCGGGACTGCGAACGCCTCCTGCATATCGTCCCCTTCCTCTGCGGGTTCTTGCGGATCGGAAAGCGATTGCGACTCGTCCGCCGCAGCGGGATCGACCCTCAGCGAATAGACGCTCTCCTCGCTCCGGTAAACGCCGTTGAAAGCCTGCAGGCTCCATTGATAGTTTCCTTCGTCGAGCGTCAGCGAGAAGCGGTCGGCCGCATGGAGGGAATCGGCGCGCAATGTCGTGTCGGCCCATACGCGCGAAGCACGGGCGAAGCTCGGCGAGACGACCGTGAGCCGGTAGTTACGGGCTCCCGAGAGGGGCCGCCAGAGAAAAGTCACCTCGCCGGCTTCGATATGCGCGTCGTGCTTCGGTGCGACCACTTCGATCCGGGCCCGGTCGATATCCTGCTCGAAGATGTCGTCGCAGCCCGAAAGCAACGACAGCAGAAACAAAAGCGCGCAGGCCGTCCGGAACAGGTCGGCGGAGTCCGTTCGACGGATCGGGATCGTCCCGGACGTCGGCCGGGATTCGGACTCGCACGTATCGGCCCCGCCTGCCGGAAAGCCTGCGGAGAGCCTTTCTGTCCGGATCGGCGTTTTGCGGTCGGATCGACGGACGTCGGGCCGAAACGGCCGGAGGGAACGGTTTGTCGGATCGGATTTCATATCACAAGGGTTTACGGTTTATCGGTCAGTTGCTGGACAACGAGGGTCAACAGCAGCGAGGTCTGCCGTCCCCGGCGGAGCGTTTTGAACTCCGAAGAAAGCAAACGGCAGCCGGAGAGTTCCCGCTCCGTCGCGTCGAGGATCCGCAGCAGCGGAACGAAGCCTCCCGAAAGCACGATCTCGGCCGTGCGCAGCGTGAAGTCGTCGCCCTTGCGGGTCAGATAAGGCGTGTAGCTGACGATTCGGACGGAGCTATCCGGATCAAGGCGCTCCAGCAGATCGAGCAGACCGCCGCCGGCGATCAGTTCCACCGTATCGAGCATGACGACAGACGCATCCGGTTGTATGGAAGCGGAATCCGTCTCCGCGAGCGTCCGTTCCGTCCTGCGCACTTCACCCCACAGCGCGACCGTACGCCCCAGCGATAACCGGTACACGGCCGCAGGCAGCACGACCAGCAGCAGGACCAGACGCACGACTCCTTCGTATTTGCCGATCCGGTTCATAAGGCGACGGTAATCTTGAATTCGGTCGCACCGCTTTCGCGGTTTTGCTTCAAGCCTTCGAGCCGAGCTTCGTGCAGCGGCGGTTCGGAGCGTAATTCGGTCATCAGTTCCGATACGGCCGACGCATCGTTCGTTACGCCCCGGATCGAAAGGGTTTCGGAAACGAATACGGGGTCTTTGCCCTCTTCCAACGTTTTGGAAAGAGGCTGCACGGCCAAAACGCTCAACGTTACGGCGGGCGGTACGTGAGAGGCTACCCGGTCCAGCAACAGGGCGTGGCGGTACGGCAGCCTGCGCGAAAACTCCGCTACGGCCGCTCGCCGCTGCTCGGAGCGGGCCTGCGACGCGTCCTGCTTCTTTTCCCGGGCGGAAAGCACGGTCCGCTGCTGAGCGTGACGCTCTCGAAGCGAACCGAAAGCAAACGTATTGACGACGAGCAGAAGCAGCATCAGGCCCAGCACGGGCAGCCGCAGGCGGCGTTCCGCCGCTTTAGCGACCATGCGGCCTTCGGGTGTAGGGCGCAGCAGAGTCCGCCATGCGAGACTGCGGTAAAAACGTTCGACCTGTCGCCGGGCTTCCCGTTCAGGGTCGTCCGTCGCGGCAGCATAGCGGATGTCTGCGGTCGGCACCCCCTTTGAGAAAAGATTCTCCCCAAACGGCTCGACTTGTTCCCTTCGAACGAAAGAGATCGTAGCGGAGTCTCTGTCGGTATCGTCGTCCGAAAAACTCCATGCGAACGTTTCCGGCTCCGAGGTCACCTTCCCGACGATCGCCGTATCTTCGGCCAGTTTCGTGACGACGCCGTATCCGGAGACCGAGATCAGGACGGGACGGCCCGAGCACTCCTTTTTCAGCGCATCGGCGTCGGGATCGGCACACTCCCGCAGGATTCGGAGACCGCTTCGATCGAGACCGAGTACGAACAGGCGCATCGCATAGCGGTCCGCCTCCTCGAAACGGATGCAGAGCACGGTCGAAGGACCGACGAGTCGTTGCAAAAGTTTTCTTTTCATGATTCAGTATGCTTTCCCAAGGCGCTCGTTCCGGTCGGGGTTTCCGGGACAGAGACCTGCGGTCGGGCGATTTGACGAGGGGTTGTTTTTCATTTTTATTCGACCACGGTCGGTTTGATGAATACGTTCAGCCGGCGTTCCTGTTTGTTATTCTTGTGCGTGCCGAAGATCCATTTGAGCACCGGCACGCGGGCGATGAAAGGCAGTCCCTGCGAGCTTTTCTCGCGCGACTGCCGGTCGATGCCGCCCAGCAGGACCGTTTCCTCGTTTTTCACGCGCACCATCGAGCGGAAGCTGCGCGTGGTGGTTCCCGGCGGAGCCTCCTTTTCGGTACGGTCGGTGAACTCGCTTTGCGACAGGTCGATCGTCATCGTGATATGGCCGTCCTCGCTCACATAGGGCGTGATCGAAAGGGTCATGTTCGCCTCGACGCTTTTCCAGACGTAAGAGGTCGACTGCACCGGGTTCTGCGTACCCATGTAGGTATTGTTCGTCTCCTTGTAATACTGCATCTGACCGCTGGTGAGCACCGCCTCGCGGCCGTTGAGCGTCGAGAGCCGGGGCGTCGAGCGTAGCTCGATCGTGCCGTCCTGCTCCATCGCCTTCAGGCTGGCATAAAAGTTCGGCGTCACCTTTCCGAGCTTTACGAGACCTATCTTACTTGCCAGACTGTTGACAGCTTCCGCCCCGAGCGTCATGTCGAGACCCGGGGAGAGCGTACCTGCGGTCTGCGTTGGCTCCGTACCTAAGCCGAGGCCGAGACCCGCTTCCAGCAGCACGTCCTTCGAGGCGTCGACGATCATCACCTCGATCGTGATGAGCGGCACGGTCCGGTCGATCGAGCGCAGGAACTGCTCGATACGGGCTACCTGTCGCTGGTCGCCGCTCAGGATCATGCTGTTCAGATCGCCGAAAGCGGCCGTTTGCACCCCTTTTTTCAGGTTGTCGGGGATCGCTTCCGCGAGCTTGTCCACCGTGCGGTAGCGCATCGGGACGATGCGCGTCGAGAACAGGCCTTCGCGCTTCGCCTCGCCGAACATATAGACGCCTCCCTCCTCGTAGTAGGTGTAAGCCGTGCCCGTGAGCAGCAGGTCGAACAGCGTTTTCGCGTCGGTGTTTTTCAGGTAGATGCTCGTCTGCGCATTGACGGGCGTGATAAAGAAATAGTCGAGCTTCAACTGCTCGCAGACATCGAGTATGATGTCGTATATGTTGCCCCGGTCGATCATGGCCGTGATCCGCCCCGTGCTGTCCACCGAAAGCTGAGAGGCCGCGAACTGCCGGCGGCGGACATAGTTCGAGGCGGGAGCGGGCGAGCTTCCGGTCTCGGAGGGCGACTCGGAAAACGCCCAAGCCCCGCTGCCCTTGACGGGGGTAACCTCCAGCTTGTTGATCTCGGCCAGCGAGCCGAGCGCCTCGGCGAAAGGCATTGCTGCGATGTAGCCCGATACGGGCCGTTCGTACAGCGTCTGCGGGACGATCAGGTTCACGCCCGTGCTGTCGGTGATGCGCCGGGCTACCTCGCGCAGCGGTACGGCGATCAGGTCGTAGCTGAGCGTCGAGTCGGAACGGTCGAACCGCACCGACGGTTCGGGCGGCGGAGCGACAGGCGCTTCGTACGGAAAGACGGAGACGATATTCCCGATGACCTGCACGTCCAGTCCGTACTGCTCGCACAGAAACAGCAGCAGCTCGTCGATGCGGGCCCGCGTGAAGTTGCAGCTCACCGTCAGGTTCGCCCCGTCGCGCATGCTCATGTTCACACCGCCCACTTGGGCCACCGAGCGCAGCAGCTCGGAGAGCGGAGCCTCGCCCACCGACAGATCCACCTCGCCGAGGTAGGCCTCGTCGCGTCGGATCAGCGTATCGAGCCGGGCGCGGATCGCGGCGATACGGTTCGCACCGTCGGACTGTGCCGACAGAAAGGAAGGCAAGCACAGCGTCCAGGCCAGCAGAATCGAAAAGAGGTACAGGTTCTTCATAGGTTGCGAGTTATCGGGCAGGTCGTATCGAATAAAATAGGTAGTGTCGGGTCGTTCGTTTAGGCGATTCGGAGTATGAGCGGCGTATGGGTCATCGACCGTGACCCGTATTCACTCTCTGAGCAGCGGCAGTACCTCCTCGAGCGATGTCTGCCCGGAAAGGAACAGATCGAGGGCCGAATCTTTCAGCGTGGTGATGCCACGTTTTTCGAGCAGCGGGGCGATATCGGGACGGCTCTCGCGAACGGCCTCGGCGAGCTCGTCGTCGATCGGGATCACCTCGTAGATCGCCCGGCGGCCCCGGTAGCCCGTGTAGTAACATCGCTCGCAGCCGACGGGACGATAATGCTTGTGCGAATGCGCCTCCGGGTCCTGTTTACCGGAGATCACGGAGGTCTCTTGTCCCGCCTTCTGCATGAGATGGCCGTGTGTCCGGTCCTGTCGCGGTATGCGCTCGTAAGACTCTCCCCGCATCGTTTCGTAACGAGCGACGCTGGAGACCGGTGTTTTGTTTCCGGCCAGGCCGGCTGCGGTTTCTTCCGTCTTTTCGGCCGGCTGCGGCCCGGTTCTCCCCGAAGCGGAGATACCTGTGCTGTTGCGCGGGTCGGCCGGCGGGAAAGGCCCCGTCCGGTTCGCGTCCGCATTGTCGACCGGGATTGCTGCTTCCGAGATCCGTTCTCCCGCGCCGTCCTCCGCCTCCTTTCTATCGGAAGGAACCGGCCGAAGACCGTATACCTGTTCCCGCTCCGACTCGGTCAGCTCCGCCTCCTTTTTACAGTCGGGACACAGTAGGCGGACGAGCCGCTGCGCGGCGCAAAGGATCAGCGTGCCGGAGAGCAGGTACGGATGCACGCCCATGTCCCGCAGCCGCGAGACGCTGCCCCATGCGCTGTTCGTATGGATCGTCGAGAATACGAGATGGCCCGTCAGCGAGCTGCGGATCGCCATCGCCGCCGTATCGGCGTCGCGGATCTCGCCGAGCATGATGATGTCCGGGTCCTGACGCAGAAAGGTGCGCAGCGCAGCGCCGAAGGTCAGGCCGATCTCCTCTTTGAGCTGTACCTGGTTCACTCCCTCGAGCGTGTATTCGACCGGGTCCTCGATCGTAAGGATGTTGCCCGACTCGCGGTTCAGCCGCCGGAGCGTCGCATAGAGCGTCGTGCTCTTGCCCGAGCCGGTAGGTCCGGTGATCAGCGCCATGCCGTGCGGGCGGGAGATCGCCTCCGCATAGTCGGCCAGTTGCCGCTCCGAGAAACCGAGGTTCGAGAGCTCCAGCAGTTCGGCATGGCGCGTCAGCAGGCGCAACACGACTTTCTCTCCGTAAATCGTCGGAAGCGACGAGACGCGCAGGTCGAACTTGCGATCGCCCCGGTGGTAGAGGATGCGCCCGTCCTGCGGCAGGCGGCGCTCCGAAATGTCCAAATTCGCCATGATCTTGATCTGGTTGACGATCGAGGCGTAGCCGCTCCGGTCGAGCACGTATTTCTCGACGAGCTTGCCGTCGATGCGCAGGCGGATGCGGCAACGCTCCTCGTAGGGCTCGAAATGGATGTCGCTCGCATATTCGTCGAATGCTTCGCCGATCAGGTCCGTAAGAAAGCCCTGTCCGCTGCCGATGCGGCTCAAGTCGGCCGTCCGCCCCGATATCGGGCGAGTCTCCTCCCGGCGGTAGTAGCGGTTCAGCAGCAGGGAGAGCTCGTCCGACCCGACCGGCTCGATCTGTACCCGGAATCCGGACAGCACCTCGATCTCCTGCGACACGGAAGCGTAGTCGCGTCCCCGCTCTCCGGCGCACAGCACGACCCCGTCCCTGCGGTCGTAAGGCACGAGCCGGTAGTTCCACGCCTCGGCGGAAGCGAACAACTGCACGATTTCGGTCGGTATGCGTTCGGGGAAGGTCATGGCAGCGAAAGGTAAAAGCGGTACGACAAATAAGCGGTCAGCGGCAGGCTCAGAAACGTGACCAGCGGAATCGTCGTCTCTTTCTGTACGACGACACGCACGACGAGCCAGTAGAACAGTCCGGCCAAGCATCCCCCCAGCAGCAGCAACAGATATTGCGGCAACGGAGCGAGCGGTGTTAGCAGCAAGGCGAAAATCAGATCGCCGGAACCGACATACTGCCGAAGGAGGCTCGACGGTCGCCGGTAGCGCAGCTTCAGATAGATGCACGCTCCGCCGAAGACCCAGATCAGCAGCAGCATGTTCGTCAGCATATTGTACAGTATCGTTCCTACGGATGACAAAAACACGGACGGCAACAGTACACACAAGCCGAATGCGGTGAGCCAGCTTACCGGAACAGTCCGGCGACGAAGATCGGAGACGGCCAGTACGGTCGCCGGAACGACCGGAAGCAGGTATGCGAACGATTGCCAAGGCATAAATGAAGAGGGTATCAAACGGATTCGAGATGGAAGCGTGCCGGAAAGCGGGACCTGAGTCCCGCCTGTTCCGGTCCGCCGATCAGAAAAGGTTGTTATCAGTCCTTGACGGTCTCTTTCAGGTTTTTGTCCTGATCGATCTCCCAGACGTTGTACTCGCCGTCGCCGTCGAAATCCACCACGGCCGTCGCCGTCGCGCGGAATCCCCGCTCCGAAGCCTCGACGATCTCGATGCGGTAGTTGGCATGGCCTCCGTCCGTGACCAGAGGCTGCTGCTCGAAGCCGAGCTCCTCGAGCGAGGCGGAATACTTCGAGTAGGTGTAGAAGTTGTTCTTCTCGAGCGTATGCAAAAAGACGAGCTGCTGCTGGGCTTCGGTGCTCTTGGCCCGCGAGATGAGCGGCATCAGGTTCGGCAGCGCGATCAGCACCAGAATCCCGATGATGACCAGCACCACCAGCAACTCCGGTAGCGAAAAAGCGGGAAGGCGTCGGGAAACGATTCGTTTCATAATACCAAATGTTGAGTAAATAGATAGCCTGTTCAAAGGCTTGCTATACGAAGGTCGGAAATGGAATCGGGGAAAATATAGGAGTAGTATAGGAGTCCTATGTTTTTTATGTATTATATTCTTTTCTATTATTGATAATCAGTAGCTTAATATTTGACAAGCTGTCGATTCCGTATTTTTTTACGGGACAGGATATCCTGTCTTGCGATCCGTGATTTTGCCGTAATCATCATTATTTACGATTTATAATAAACTACAAATCAGTAGATTAAAATTGAATTTGATCAAACAAAATATAGGAGTACCATACTACTCCTATATTTTTCCCATCCGGACCCCGGAACTTTACATACGGGAGAGAGCATGCTTTGCTACACAGTATGTTATCCTGATTTCGCCCGCCTTTTTCATCCCGACAAAGAGTAATTTCTAAACTTCAAAATAATCGCATATGAACCTACTTAGACCTAAACTGCTCGCTCTATTCCTGTTATTTGCGGGAATCGTTCCGTATAGTTACGGACAAGAGCAGCAATCGATTACTCCTCCTTCGCCGGAGGCTGCGGCCATGATGCGAAGTATCAATATCCCGGTAAGCCATTATACCGGAACGGCCTCGATCAACATTCCTTTTTACACGATTTCTGCCGGAGGCGTACAGGTTCCCGTGTCGCTGGGTTATCAGGCTTCGGGAATCAAGGTGAAAGATATGGAAACGTGGGTGGGCCTCGGATGGAGGCTCTCGACCGGCGGTCGCATCAGCCGCATGGTGCGGGGAGCTCAGGCCGACGAGGAAGGATACAGCAGAGTTTCAGGAACGCCGGACGGAGAGCAAGCCAATAACTTGAGTTCATGGAATACGGATAAAATCGATGAGCGGAATGATGCCGAGTTCGATAGCGAACCCGATCTGTTCTTTTTCGAGATTCCGGGCAAAAGCGGACAGTTCGTCGCCGATTATAACGGGGACGTACACCTGATACCTTATCAGGGAATTCAAGTGAAATGGAACAGGACTCCTTACAGCTCTACATTTACGGTCACTGATGAGAGCGGCAATCGTTACTATTTCAATGAGGTCGAAACGACCGTCTCTGAGGATCTGGATAATAAGGAAGATGTTAAAGATTGGATTACTTCATGGAATCTCTCGCGGATCGTGACCAGTCAGAACGATACGATCCGCTATTATTACACTTCAAACGCTTCGATCGTCGACGTCAATACCTCTCATACGATCATAAATTCGGCCAGTTGGGATGTCGGAACCGGATGGAGTATCGAAACCGTAGAAGAAAAAACCAATAGCCGCAGAGTTACGAACTATCCGCGCTACTTGCAGCGGATCGAATGGAACGGAGGGAAACTGGAGTTCGTTGCGGAAGAAAATACCGACAACAAACCTCCTCGTCTTACGGAAGTAAAACTGTATGCAGGGAATCGGTATCTTAAATCCACCGTGCTTTCCTACGGAACATTCGACAATGGTTCCACCAAACTCTCCTCGATCGACGAAAAGAACGGAGAGACGAGCGAGCATGTCTGTCATTTCGAATACAATACGGTTTATCACCTGCCTTCCCGTTATTCTCTCGATTACGACCATTGGGGCTACTTCAACGGCACAGGCAGCAGCCAGGGCGGATATATTCCGACTTACGAAATACATGGGCACGTCGTCGAGGGCGCCGATCGTTCGCCGAAGTTTCCGCAAACGGCGGCCGATATGCTGACCGATATCGTTTACAAAGGAGGCGGACGTAAAAAGTTCGAGTACGAAGCCAATGTAGCCGCTGATGGCTATTTCGGAGAAAAAACAATAATTGGCGGGGGAGTCCGCATCAAGCGGATCATCGAAGCATTGAACGGGAAAGAAAATGTGACCGAATATCGATACGTGAAATCGACCGGAGAGTCTTCAGGCGAAATATTCAAAGGAACGATTCTATACACCTCTACAGACTTCAAGGAACAAACCGTAGGCCGGCCTATCGGCTATGCAGTATATGAAAACAGCCAAAATTTGATTTTTGATTTCAACGGTGTTCCGGTCGTATATTCCGAGGTCAAGGAAATCAAACCCAACGGTTCCTATACGATCAACCGGTATACGTCTTTTTCGAATGGCCAACGGGATTCTTCCGCAGTTCTGTATTTTCCGAATTCTTACGGTCCGGGAGCTCCGAAAACGTTCGACTTCGGTGACGGAGTGCTTTTCCCGAAATCTTCACGCATGTGGAGACGGGGATTGCTGCTCGAACAGCAACACTATACGTCCGACGATGTACTGGTCTATTCGCAGTCCAATCGTTACAAGCTGACGGCTCCGGCCAAATCGAAAGTGTTGGGCTATGTGGGCCTGACCAGTAATTACGGTTCGATGGTCCGTCCCGAGACGCACCACGTATTGGGCGTATACGAATGGATGTCGCAACCGGTCTATCTGGACAGTACGATCGTCTCGAAAGGTCCGTATACTCTTCCGGCCTTGACAGCTGTTGCCTACGACACGACCTATATGACTTCCAAAACGTCCGAGCAACGGGATGCCGAGGATAACCTGTTCACCTCCGAAATGTCCTATCCGTTCGATTACGGCGCCCAGTCCGGATTCGCCACGCCGATGCAGAGCGCGCTTACGATCATGCAGCGGCGCAACATGCGGGCCGTGCCCATCGAGACGATTTCCTACAAAAACGGCAAGATCACGGGAGCCGAATTGACGCTTTTCCGCATGAGCGATCTGCCTGACAGCACGGTATTGGTCGATCGAAAGCTCGCTTTAAAACTTTTCAAGCCGATTTCGCCGAGCGATTTCACCAAGTCTTCGATCGACGCCTCCGGCCATTTCACTTACGACTCCCGCTACGAGGAGACGATGATCTTCGACAAGTACGATAATTGGGGCAATCCGACCTGTACCCATGCGCCGTACGGGAGTTATCAGGCCGTCGTTTACGGCTACGACCATTCTCTGCCGATCGCACGGGTGAAAAATGCGCGAGGCGGCGGTCCGGAGGATTACATCACTTCGCAATCATACTCCTTTACCGGAAGCGCATCCGGTATCCAACGCACTTTTGTTTCCAATATGGATCAAACCCTCCGGCTGGAGATCGATATGAGCGCCGATTCGCTCATCACGGTCGAAAGCGATTGTACGATGAGTCTGGTCGTACACAACGCGACGACCGACCAAACAGCTACCTACTCTCCGCAGTTGCTATCGTCTTCGGGTAGCGCAAGCAATTTCAGCCTGCGTTTCGACGTTCCCATTACCTCCGGCAACTATACCATGACGCTGAATGTCCAAATGCCGCAGATCGTTTGGCATTTGACCGGCCGTTACGAGCTTTTCACGCTGCATAGCAACGATATTCGCGACAAGGAGGTCTTTCATACCAGCTTCGAAGAGGGCGACGAGGGAATAGAAACGGCGACGGCCAAAACCGGCAGCCGTGTGCTCAGTGGAACGTATTCGATAACCTTGCGAAATTTCATACCGGGAAGCTATCTTCTGTCCTACTGGGAGAGTTCCGATAACGGCGCATCATGGCAACGGGTCCAACAGACGCTGGAGGTGGCCGAGGCCAGCACGAGCTACGAGCTCAGTGCCGCAGGTAAAATCATCGATGAATTGCGTATCCAGCCCACCGGCTCGGAAATGACGACTTATACCCATCTGCCGGGTGTCGGCATGACCTCTCAGACCGATCCTAACGGCTATACCACGTATTACGAATACGATGCCCTCGGCCGCCTCTCGGCCATCCGAGACAACGAGCGGCGATTGCTCAAAAGTTATCAGTACCAATAACCCAAAGTAAGCAGCAACGGTTATGAAAAAATATAGTTTATCCCTGTTATTTCTTTTTTGCGGCCTGTTCTTGTACGGTCAGCAGTACGTTTCAGTCAGTCCGAGCTCGATTTCCGTTCCGCTCGAAGGGGGAACCTATACCTGCTCGGTAGATTACACCATTTCTCCCGATTCGTTGATGAATATGGATTTTATCCGCTATGCCACTACATCTTCCCAAGTCAGTTCTCTAACCGGCAATAGTCATAAACAATTTACGATCGTATTTAAGGCGAACTCGGGTTATACTCCGGTATCGGGTACCGTAACGGTTTATTACCGGGATCCCCAGAATATGTCCAATGAAATTTTCGGTACTCTTTCTTTTACTCAGCCGGCCGCGACGCCCGATTATACGATCTCGATAGCGCCGGCCAGTATCTCGGTCGATCCGTATGGAGGCACCCAGAGACTGAAGGTCTCCTATGTGTACATGCAGGAGGCGGTCAATCTGACCTATCTGGGAGCGACGGGATTGCCTGCCGGGTGTACGCTTTCGGCCGGCACGAACGGGGAGCTGACGCTTCGGTGCGACAGAAATGCGACGGGCACCGACCGTAACGCGACCGTAACGGTCCGGTACCAAAATCCCCGGGACGCAGCCCATCCTGTTACGGCAAGTTTCAAAATGTACCAGTCGACCGTTCCCTCCTGGATTGCCATTACGCCGGAAAGCGTGACCGTCAAGGGTGCGGGAGAGGAAAAATCCTTTAATATCCAGTATGCGGTGGATTCTACCGTTACCTACGAGTGTCTGGGTTACAGCGGTGATCAGGGGCAGGTGCAATCTTACCGTATCGCCAACAATCAACTGTATGTCAATTTCAAGAAAAACCAAACCAATTCGACAATTTCCGGAAATATTACATTTACTTTCCGGGATCCGGTCAACTCTGCGCTGACCATATCCGATGCGATCGCTTTTTCCCAAACTCCGGCCAGCTATGCCGTGACCCTATCTGAAAATAGCGTGAGCATACCTTCTGCCGGAGGGAATAAAACCCTTACGGCATCCTATGTGGAGCGGGATAATCCGGTTACGTTGAGTTATCGATCCAGCTCGGGGTTGCCCTCATGGTGTACGCTGACGGCCGGAGCGAACGGAGCTTTAGCCCTCTCCTGCACAGCTAACACGACCAACGCGGCCCGAAGTGCGACCGTTACCGTTTCCTATAACAATCCGCTCAACGCTTCGCAACCCGTCACGGCATCGTTCTCGCTCTCCCAACAGCCGCTCAGCTACAATATCACCATTCCGAATAATAGCCTGAGCATTGCGGCAGCGGGTGAGACAAAAAACCTGTCGCTCGCCTATGTCGATCGTACCGGCACGGTCAGTCTTACCTATCAAAGCTGTTCGGGACTGCCCGCCGGGGCAACCGTAACAGCGGGCAGCAACGGGACTTTCTCCGTTGCCTTCCCCTCGAATACGACTTCAGCCACCCGCAGCGGAACAGCGACGATTTATTACACGAACCCGCTCAACAGCAGTCAGCCGGTATCGGCCACATTCACCTATTCTCAGCAGCCGCTCAGTTACAACATCACCATTCCGAACAATAGTTTGAGCGTTGCGGCAGCGGGTGAGACAAAAAACCTGTCGCTCGCCTATGTGGACCGTACCGGCACGGTCGGCCTTACCTATCAAAGCTGTTCGGGACTGCCCTCCGGGGCAACCGTAACGGCGGGCAGTAACGGAACTTTCTCCGTTGCCTTTCCCTCGAATACGACCAATGCGACCCGTAGTGGGACAGCGACGATTTATTACACGAACCCGCTCAACAGCAGCCAACCGGTATCGGCCACATTTACCTATTCCCAGCAGCCGCTACCTTACAACATCACCATTCCGAACAATAGTTTGAGCGTTGCGGCAGCGGGCGAGACCAAAACCCTGTCGCTGGCGTATGTCGACCGCACGGGAACGGTCAGCCTCACGTATCAAAGCTGTACGGGACTGCCCGCCGGGGCTACCGTAACGGCAAACGGCAACGGCACTTTTTCCGTGACTTTTCCGGGTAATACGGCCAATACAGCGCTTAGCGGAACCGCAACGATCTATTACACGAACCCGCTCAACAGCAGCCAGCCGGTATCGGCCACATTTACCTATTCTCAGCAGCCGCTCAGTTACAACATCACCATTCCGAACAATAGTTTGAGCGTTGCGGCAGCGGGTGAGACAAAAAACCTGTCGCTCGCCTATGTGGACCGTACCGGCACGGTCGGCCTTACCTATCAAAGCTGTTCGGGACTGCCCTCCGGGGCAACCGTAACGGCGGGCAGTAACGGAACTTTCTCCGTTGCCTTTCCCTCGAATACGACCAATGCGACCCGTAGTGGGACAGCGACGATTTATTACACGAACCCGCTCAACAGCAGCCAACCGGTATCGGCCACATTTACCTATTCCCAGCAGCCGCTACCTTACAACATCACCATTCCGAACAATAGTTTGAGCGTTGCGGCAGCGGGCGAGACCAAAACCCTGTCGCTGGCGTATGTCGACCGCACGGGAACGGTCAGCCTCACGTATCAAAGCTGTACGGGACTGCC
>ERZ772867.1266-NODE-1266-length-30195-cov-3.775979_pt1 | contig 30195 bp, 23 predicted proteins | sample MGYA00511341_ERZ772867 | MGnify/ENA primary metagenome ERZ772867 (study PRJEB29015, sample SAMEA2737707) | human gut metagenome | biome: human gut; feature: human-associated habitat; material: faeces | place: China | collected 2012 ... | reverse complement strand
CAGTGCGATAACGAGCCTGCTGTTCATGCACATAATCAGTACGGATACGGGCAATAGTATCAGGCTGATAGCGGTGCATATAAATCAGAGCCTTAAATCCATTCTTCTTGCCGCTGTCAAACAGCCAGTAAATCGGGCGTTTCTGATAAATCTTGCAATGGTCAGAATAGAAGTCGCTCAAGAAATAATTCCGAATCACATCTTTTGGCTGACCTTTGCCGCCCAGAGCATCCGCAATGAATTTCAAGTTTTTATCCAGTGTATCTGCACCGTAAACAATTTTTACGAACTCCACAAATAGACCGACAATATCATCCTCAAAATATTCATCGTCGCAAATCGGGATAATGTTATCCTTATCCGCAGCAAAAGAACTATATTTGCTGTTATCCCATTCTCCACCTGCATAGACAAGACCATCCACATCCAGAGAGTAGCGACCGAACATACAACCAACCGCATAGGAAATGAAAGAGCGAATATCTCTGGCAAGGTCAGCCTTGCGGACAGTAACATCCTTATCCTCGACCTCCGGGGGCAACTCATCCTGCAAACCATAAATATCAATGAAAATACGGTTCAGTTCTTCCTCATTGGCTTTCAGCTGATTAAACCGGTTATCACATTCAGCCTGCCACTGGTCAAAGGCTTCGGCAATAGTCGGAACTTTGCGAAGAAGTGGATGGTACTGGAAGTCCCATGAGGTTTCAAAGGAATCCCAATCCTTTTTGCAATAAGCTACATTTTGTTTTACAATATCCGATACGTTCTGTTCAATTTCTTTGTTAATCACCATTGGTATTTGTGCAACAATCTCAGCACCTGAATTGATAGTGGGATTCATTGCTTTTAGTAAAAAATCAAAAATAGAACTATTCACATAACCAAGGATATAATTTCCAACTTGTTCATTTGTTATAAACAAACTTGCCGCTGCATGGTCAAAAACAAAACCACGTCCATAATAACGACAGTTGAAAATATTGGATGAAAGAACAGACCATGTCAATCCTTCCTTAAAAAAAGCATACTGATAAGTACTTCCATTTCTATGAAATTCATTACTTTTATTCCAAAGTGCCACATATTCATTATTTCCATACCATTTTCGGTATGCCCCTCCTTTATTACACGGAGCATATTTTTTGTGTGAAGATATGAATTCTTCGTTACTGTCTGCTTCAAAAAGAATATCATTTGTATTAGCTTCGTACCATAATCTTAAGTATTTATCATTATCTCCTGTAATAAAACCGTAGCAGGCATTAGCATAATCACCAATTTTTTTCCCAGCAAATAAACTCAATGTCTTTTCACCAAGCCAATATGCTATTTGCCTTGTCTGAATATACGAAAAATCTGCTTGCAAAATTGCATAACAAGACTTTCCACTTAAAAACAACTGTTCTTTCTCTTGCTGGCTTTGTGCATCTACAAGACGACAATATTTTCCTCTATGGTGTGACACTAACCCATTGCGAACCACAAACGCAGTTGTTTGAACAACTTCGCCACCAATTTCCTCAAAAGCACGAGTACCAAGATGTGCCATATTTATAATTGTGTTTTTCAGGATATTGCAACGCAATTCACGGAAAGTATCTAAGAACATCCATGCGTGCTGTGTAATCATAGCTTGAATACCATTTGGAATCAAAAATGCATTACATCTTTCAATAAATACCGCAAACAAGTCTGACTTCGAGTTTGGATAAACTTGTTTTGTATAATCAACCATCCTTGAATTCATTTTTTTGCTACCCATATACGGAGGATTCGTCACTGTAATATTATATTTCTGTGCCAGAGTTTCTGCCACCTGCACCAACGGCAGTAATTCTCTCAATGCCGTATCACGGGACATATTTATATCTTCCGTAATCTCAGCAAAACGGTCATACAGCATAGACCAATCCTGCGGTGTTACGGTCAGAATAGAACCGTATTCCTTTGCATCATGCAGCTCTTTGATGATAGTGTCCATAGCTGTCGTGAGCTTCGCATCCCCATTACAGAAATAGTCCACGGCAAACTTATCTACATGATTGCTCTCCACAATGGCATACACATGGGGCTGAATACCACGGCTGAAGAAGCGGCGGTCATACTGACGGGCTTTCATCATTACCGCAAAGTAAGCCAGCTGTGTAGCACGGTCATCAATATCCAGACCGTAAAGATTGTTTTCTACAATGCTTGCCACTGCTTCACGGGTAGTATAGCCGTAGGATTCATAAATCTTCATCAGCACATCAAACATATATGCAAGAATATGACCGGAACCAGAGCATGGGTCAATGACTTTCAGCTGATCCGGTGTCAGTGCGGCGTATTCCTTGCGAATCTCGGCAAGCTGTGCCTGTACTTCCGGTTCCTGCTCAGCTTCTTCCAGATAGTAGTGCCATTTATTATCTTCCGGGTCACGGTTTCCGGCAGCATAAGCAGACTGTTCTTCCTCTGTCGGTAAAAGCTGTTCTTTCACATTCGGGTGTCCCTCCAGCCACAGACGACCAAGACTGTTCTCCACCATGTAGCGAACAATCCAGTCCGGTGTGAAAAGCTGGGTTGCTGCAGGGATGTTTTCTTTTGTGATTTTTATATTCTTTTTCAGTGCTGCAAAAACATCATCTTTTTTCTCACTGTTATAATACTGATACAGCCAGCCGATGATCTGGACAGCATCCTTCCAGTCCTCCTCCGGTATCAGTTCGATCATCTGCTGAATGACACTACCTTCACGGAGCAGATTGTCCGGCAGAAGAAGCTCGGTGTAATCAGCAATCTTCTGAAACATTCCCGGCAGAATCTTATTCAGAGCGTTACACTGCACGATCAGCAGATATTTATACAGTTCTTCAGTCTTTTCGGCATCTTTCAGCTCATAGACCTTTTCCATATCCAATCCATCCAAATCCAGCTGAATAGCTTCGGTTATAATCTGCGGCTTGAAATTGTTTTCCTCGTCCGTGAATACACGCACATGGGAAGGAAGATAGCCGTTGACTTCCATGAATCGCAAAGCAGAGAAGCGGTTGAACCAAGTGTATGCAACCTCCTCCATGACCTGCTTATATCCTTTATCGTTAATCTCAGCAATCAAAGCCTGACGCTGTTTCTTTTCATCAGCAGTGAGGACTTTGCCACCAACACTGTCCGCATTGGCATCCTCAATGTTGTCCTCCGTGATACCGTATTCCACACCTTTCAGTGAAACACGGGCGATCAGCTCTGTTCTTGCCCAGACAGCAAATTTTTTAATCGCATTCTTATCCATACTCGTCTCCTTAATTCAGCTTAATTTCGTCGCAATTCTTCAGCAACTGTTTCAGCTGAGAACGAATCTTTTCTACATAATCATCAATATCCGCATCCGTCTGTAAGGTCTTTGCCTGGAATACAACCTGTCGGTTATAGGCACGGACAACCTTTTTCTTTGCCGGAGTCGCTTCTTTTCCCGGCTGTGTCGGCTGTACTGGCGGCTTCGGTGCAGGCGGAGCCAGAACAGACTCGATATTGCTGACCGTATCATCCTTGTACTGACACATCGGCAGGAACATAGCATCCAGAAGGGCAAGGCTATTTAATTCTGCAATTTTCTCCTTGCACTGGCTGAAATACCGGTCTGATTTTTCAATCAGATGGGATGCCTTGGAATCGCCGTTTGCGGCAGTGTGGGTTGCTTCCATACACTGACGAACTGTTTCCAGAACCTCGGCACGTTTTTCTTCCAGCATCTTGTCATGGGCGGTGCGAACCGTATCCATCAACGGATTCAGTTCACGAATCCGGGTATAGTTGAACTTGCTTCCGGTCTGAACCATCGTAATCAGACGAATGGTATTCAATGCCTTATGTGCTTCCTCATTTTCTGCAATTCGGTCAAGGTCATCATGCAGAGATTTTTCAAACTGCACTGCCTGGTCGAATACTGTCACCTGAGTTTTGAAGAAGTTTTCAATACCGTTGCTCATAGCTTCTTTATTATCAAAGAGAGCATCCTCTTTTTTCAGCACACGCTCAATCAGAGCAATATTGTCTTTCTTCTGAGAAAGTACATCGTCCATCAGATGAATGGCTTCCTGTACCAATGCACGATCCGGGTATTTATGTCCATCATAACGGGCATCCAGTGAAGCATAGTAATCACGCTGGTCGCTGAATTTCTCAGTCACAAAGCGAATCAGCCCATCTTCATCATCCGGCACATCCATAACATCGAAATAATCACGGAGCATTGATTTTACATCACGCATCATCGTAGCAGAAATGGTTTTACGCTTGCTGATGGAAGTCTTACCGATCTCACTCTTTTTGCGGAGCATATCCGGCAGTTTCGGGTCATCCGGCTGAATGGTATTGCCTGCATACTTGATGGTTACTTTCTGGGAATAAATCAACTGTGCCGCAACCGCAGCAATGTCGATTTCTTTCCATCCATACGGAATCGCATTGTATTTACTCTGAACATCTGCCATAGAAGTCGGCAGTTTTTTTGCATCCTGCATTTCCAGATATTCTTCCATAGCAGAAGCCGCATCACGGTTCGGTTCCATACCCGGAAGTGCTGTCACAGCACCTGTCAGAATCGCAATAATATCTGCATCACTGCCTGCATTGTCTGTAATCAGGTCGAGCTTGCTATATACATGAGCAACCAGATATTCAAGAGACTGGTCAATCTTACTCTTGGCATTTCCGGCTTTGATTTCCAGATGCTCACCGTCTACATAGAACTGCGCCCCTTCGATAGCATTTTGCAATTCGGTCATGGCACTCAGCTCATATTTTCCGGCTTCATCCTGTTGGTCGCTGATTATTTTCTGCACACTCTTAGGAAGCTGGCTTACATTTCTCTGTTTTACATACTTACGAATTTTCATAGCAGATTCCAAAGATTCATAATAAGGAGTATCTGCCAGAACAACGATTGCTTCGTTGCCTTTGGACTCTGCCATCAGACGATAATCTGTTTTTTCAATAGCATCCGTTGCCACGGTCAGGAAACGCAGACGCATACCGCCTGTTGCCACACCAACCGTAATGCCATCAACCATCTGGTCAAAAGCAAAGTCATATTTTCCATAACGGAACTTCTTGGTTGTGAAAATATCGCCGTAAATCATCAGAGCGATACGCTCCACGATAGAAGCGGTGTCCACATTGGTGTCTCTGATTTCACGCTGAATATCCTGTTCCTCATCTGTCAGGAAATTATAAGTATCGCCAGTTCTGCCAATATAGTTCTGGCTCATCAGACGGTCAAGGCATCCACGGACAGCTTCACGCATGATAATCTTATCCACACGAATATCGTCTGCCATAAGAATAACAATATTGTCCAGATTAGAAGGAATGTCATCAATATATCGAATCAAGTACAGAAGTTTCAGTACATCTACATCCTGCTGCTCAATACCATCCCCGTTGTCAGCAGCTTTCTGGCAACGCTCGATTACCCGGCGGATAGAACCGTCCAGGAAAGTATGTACGGTATCGTAAAAACGGAAGAACGGAACAAGTGCGTATTCATCCTTCTCCTGAATTTTCTGTGCAGCTTCCTGGAAACCGGACAGCATGGAACGCTCACCACCAGACAGGTGCTTACCGGAATTTCCATGTTTCCGGATTTCAGCAAATACTTTCTGCATGATGATGAACTGATACGGCACGAATGGGAAGTTCTCTGTAAATTCTCTCGGACCGGAATAACCTTTAATATCCAGAATAGAGCCGCTGAAGCTGAACAGGTTACGAAGAACAGAATCATTCTGCTCATAAACACCTTCCAGGTCTTTCGTTGCTTCCGGCTTCTTTTTCAAGATACGCTTCTGGATAACTTCATCCACGGAGGAAGAAGATAAGCTCAGTCTTGTCTTGAAACGTGCCTGGATACGGGAGAACTCATCAGCACGAACTTTAATGATTTCATCAATGGCTTCCTGTCCAGTGCAGATCACCCAAATCTTGCCTTCACACTCACTTCCGATTTTCTCGGTCAGAGACTGGAGGTTCAAAAGCATATCGGTATCCGTACCAACATACTGACCAACCTCGTCAATCATAAACAGCAGACGGAAGTTTGCAGGTTTGGTATCTACATAGGCTTTCATATCTTCCACAAGCTGTGCGATAGAAATTTCTGTTGCGGTTTTATCATTGAACCACGCCTTGGCATCGTCCTCACTCATATCCAGAACTTCCATCAACGTCGGGATGATGAACTTGCCATTGAAAGCAAAAGCACGGCGCATTTCAAGCCAAGGCTTGCCTTTCTTTTCTTCAAAAACTCTGCGGAACTCCTCGGTTTTTCCCTGCTGGTCAATATAACGCTCCATCATGGCAACTTTCAGATTTTCACCGTAAAATCCCAGATGGTTGTAGAACATCTTTGCAAATACACGAAGAACAGCAGTCTTGTCTTTATTGCTGAAGCCTTCAATATCAATATTGAAAAGAATAGTTTCCGTCTGTCCCTTTGTGGCACGGTCGATCAGCATAAAAGTTGCCGGGTCATCCTCAAATTTTTTACGGAAACGTTCCACACTGCGGATGCCTTTTACCTCTTTATTTTCCAAAAGGTAGGAAAGCATTTTCAGGAAGTGAGATTTACCACTTCCAAAGAAACCGGAAATCCAAACACCCATATCGGCTGTCGGCTGGTCAAAAGCATCACCGTAATAATTGAAGAACGTAATGAAATGTTTCTTCAATTCTCTGGTAATGACATATTCATTTAACTCCTGCTCGATTACATCATCAGCAGCCTGATCTACTTTAATTACACCATTGATTTTGCGGTTGATGTCATCCGCAAACATATCTCGAATCATCATGGCTTTATCCCCCTTAATCTATGACATTGAATGCCCGGTAATAATCATTTGGTGTCAAACGATTGAACAGTTTTACATGACGACCATCAAACTCACCCGGATACATAACCAAAATCGGAACATCCGAAAAATACGGTTGCAAGGCTTCCAGTAACGTATGGATTCTCATAAATGGGAACACCTCGCCCACACCTGTCAGCATCAGCACATCACCCGGTTCGTGTGGCTCATACTGGATTTTATCAATGAACTCTCCATTGCCGATTGCGGAGTTAAGCTGCTCCAAAAGATAAGCACTTCCGTCAGCTTCTTCCATATCGGGAATCGCATCTGTGATGTCCATATCATCACAGATAGAGAGAAATGTTTTATATAAATTACAAACAATCAAATGGCAATCTAAGGACTGATCAGTTTCCAACTGATTCACAAAATGGCGGACAACCATTTCATTCTCCGGTTCATAGCAGAAGATTCTGATATTCACCTCATTGCTGAGTCCTTTGCCTTCCAGGAACTCCGGTTCCTGAATCAATGCCCGAACTTTGTCCAGGCGTTCTTTTATGTCACTCATTGGCTACCTCCTAAGAAAAGCAATTAAACGCTGGCAGTATTGCCGTGTCGCCATTGCTTCTGATGGCATTCTCCAAAACAGGATGCAGCCATACTGGATTCAAATGATCTGCCTTGAGGTTGTCGAGATATTCTGTTTCAACAAGCACTCTGGCAATGATCTGTTTTAACTTTGTTATTGTGGTATCGCTCCAGGATGCCACGGTATCATTCTGCTCCTGCAAGCGCATAAAAAATGTATTCAAATCTATCTTACCAAAAGACGTGTCCCTTAATCTGTACTTCTCACCAATGACGGTCAGCATAAATTCCCAGACCAGTCTGCTCTGCTTCATCAACGCATAAAGACAAATCTGTTTTGCTACATCCGTCGGCTGTGAAGCAATCGCAGAAACCAGAGAATCATCTTCCAGTGCATGAAGCCGTTTGATGCAGGCTTTCGCCATGCGTGTGATAGATTTTTCCGTTGGGTACTGGAAAAGATTCTGCTCTACAATTTCTTTCACAATCGTATCATCTGAATTTCCTTTTGCCATTAGCTTTGCGGTGGAACGCATTTCGTAGAAAAGGAACGGCTCTCTGGTCAAAGACGCAATATAAGGATAAGAATGATCCATGTTACCGTACCTCCTTACTGTTCCTCTTTTTTATCAGGAACAAATTCCATGATGTCTCCTACATCGCAATTTAACACCGTACAAATCTTTTCTATTACATCCATGCTGACATTTTCATCTTTCGACAGTTTCGACATTGTTGATGTACTTAAACCAGTCTGCAAACGTAAGTCTTTTTTTATCATGTCTTTATCAATCAGCATTTTCCACAGCTTTTTGTAGCATACTGCCATATTGTCACCTCTCACCATTATTCCTGCTCAAAACTCAGTATTCTCGTTGCTTTCTCTATCATAGCACAGAAGTGCGAGTAGTACAACCGAGATGTCAAAATTACAGATTTATGTTCTGTGAACTCGAAGTCTGGATTCGTTTCTTTGAAATTTATTGGAGATTTTCAATGATATTCAATGATATTCTTTCATATTTTCTCAATGTAAGGTAAATTGCAGATCGAGAGTCCCATTTGTAACTCAAGAGTCCCGCTTTGTAAATGAAAATCTCGTTTTGTAAGCAAATTTCCCGCTTTGCAAACGAAATTCCCGCTCGAAATTTTTGTATTCGGAGAATCCATCCCTGTTTTGAAATTATTCTGCTGTCTTTGTTCTGGCGGCACTTTGCAAATTTATCTGCTATTTTTTGAGAAGTTTAGGCTTTAAGACGATGTTTTCGGCGGCAACCGGTTTACATCCAAGTTTCTTAAGTATATCTTCTCCGTAATAAAAGCTGAACGTTTCGTATGGGCTACGGTTGTTCAGCTTTTTCCTTTTATAGGAATCGATATGATCCATCACTTCCGTGGTACCAGGACCCTGATGTCTGCAAACAGGCAGATAACAGAGATGAACCTTATACGCTGGAGTTTTTGCACTATATGTATGGATTTCGCAGCACACACGGCGGCTGCTTCTATATCGAATACAGGGGCGTATTGGCGGGGAGGTATCTATTAAAATATCCTGCAGTAAGCGTCAATAAGCCGCAGACAATGTCAGGTCTTTCCTGGACCATCCGTTGTCTGCGGCTTATCTGTTGTATCTGACACAGCATCAAGATATAATTTTTTCTAAGCTTCCTACCGGTGCGTATCCCACAGTCCGCAGTAGGCATCCACCGGATCCTCTCCGATAAATGCGTCGCTGCCGCTCATCAGCTTCTCAATGAGCGCATCAAACGTCTGATCCGCGCTGTCGTAAGTATTGATATACGTTCTCGCCTGCGGAATGTCTGCCAATACGAACGGCTGTCCGCATCCGATCACGATAACCGGAAGTTCATGAACATACCACGGGATCTCTCCGCCGCCCTTGCTCATGCCGAAGCCCGGTCTTGCCACCGGCTGGAAACCGCCTGCAATGTCCACCAGTGTGATGATCAGATCCTGATTTTCGACGAAATCCTTGATCGGCGTCTTTCCGGCAAAGTACATATTGATGTCCACTTTTTCTCCTGCTGCTGCACGCTTTGCAAATGCGTCGAGCGGGCTCTCGTAGATAAATGCGTCAAAGCCCTTCTCGATCAGCTTGTCACGCAGACGCTCTGCCGGGCTCTTCTTGCCGCCGCCCATATATTTTGCCATCATGGTTCCCATCACGCCCGCGGATAATCCGCTGACGGAGACGATCATGATGCGCTTGTAACGGCTCGGGATCATCGGAAGCACATCCTCGTCCTTGTATTTTACGAGAGTGATTCCTTTCTCGGAGATTTCTCTTGCCATCGCCTTGTGCTCTTCGCAGCCAACGACCTGCTCCATCACCTCCACCGGAGGAACGATCTCATTTTTCGCTTTTTTGTGCAGTCCCATGTGTGCTTTCAGAGCAAGAATGCGGTGCAGGGCGTCATTTAAACGCTCCTCGGTGATGATGCCGTTCTCATAGCCCGCCATCATGCTTGCAAAATCCTCATCCATCTCATTGAAAAAAAGGAACATATCGACACCGGCTGCAATCGTGTGCGGAAGCATCTCGCTGCGCTTCATACAGCAGGTCAGTCCGACCATGTGGGAAGCATCGGTCAGCACCATACCATTAAAACCAAGCTTTCCGCGCAGAAGTCCCTCGATCAGCTCCGGCGAAAGGGTTGCCGGCATGATGTCCTCATCCCTGATTCCCGGGTTAAAATGTCTGGTGTACGCAGGCTGCATAATGTGTCCTGCCATGATGGCTTCCAGACCGTTGTCAATGAGGTTCTGGTATACTTTTCCATAGCTTGCATCCCACTCCTCACAGCTCATGTCATTGACGCTGTCTGCCACGTGCTGGTCGCGGAAGTCCAGTCCGTCGCCCGGAAAATGCTTCGCAGCACAGCAGAATCCCTCATTGGTGTGTGCGCCGTCCATATATGCCTTCGTCATCTCGCACACGCGGTCCACATCGTTTCCATAGGTGCGCAGTCCGATGACCGGGTTCTCCCAGTTGTAGAGGATGTCGCTGACCGGGGCAAAGGAGAGATTACACCCGATCGCCGCCGCCTCTTTGTTGGACATACGGCCGAGCTCGTACGCGTATCTGGCGTCTCTTGTCGCACCGATCTTGGTCTGCTGGCCGATCATGGTTCCGTCAGTGCAGGCGCCGTTGCCGCCATTCTCCGTGTTGCACGCAATGATAAGCGGAATCTTGCTGTTCTCCTGAAGAATCCGGTTCTGCTCACGCACCTCGGCACCGGTTGCCGGGTTGTAGCGGATACCGCCGATGTGGTACTTGTCCACTGTCATCTTCAGATACTCTTCGTCTCTGGAGGATCCCATATTGAAAAAAAGCTGACCGATCTTCTCCTCGGTCGTCATACCCGCGATGGTCTCTTCCACCCATTTACAGTCCTCATCGGACAGGTAAAACGGTTTTGCCTTCATATCTACCATATTAAAATATCCCTCTCTTTCTCACTCCGAATCGGCATGAACACCGAGATTCTGCTCGAATGCCTGATTCAGTTCCTTTTGATATTCCGCATCAAAGCTTCCCGCAAGAAGTTTTGGAAACGCTTCCTCTAAAAGGCGTTTCCAGCTCTCCCCCTCATGTCCGACCAGAATCGGATAGAACCGGACGCCGTTTTTCTCTGCCGCGTCCCGGTCTCCCGGTGCATCGCCGACCATCAGAATCCGCCCGGGCTCATACCCCATTTTTCTCAATTCACCGATGCAGAAAGCCTTGGTTCCCGCCTCCTGCGTCAAAAGCGTACTGCAGTCTTCGGCAAGATGATGTCTGCCCCATTCCGCCTCGACCGCCTCCCGGTTCGCGGACGACACCGCCGCCAGATCCGCCTGTTTTGCCATCGCATCCATCGCAGACTTCACATTCGGAAACGGCCGGTCCTCTGCCGGAAGCGCATGGATCGCGCGGTTGGTGCGGATGCTCCAGAGCAGCGCTTTTTCAAAACACGGGTTATCACTCTTCTGCGTCACCGCAAGCAGCGCCGGGTTGGAGAGCTCCTTCGCCTCTTTTGTCCATGCCTCATACTCCGCAAGTCCCTCGATGTTACCGAGACCTCTCTTCTCCACCTCCGCGAGCGCCAGCGCCAGTCCCTTGAACCGGTTGATGCCGCGCGTGATGGAGTAGAGGTTGATAGAAAGCCAAAGCTCCATGCACTCCGCTTCATGCTCCGTCAGTCCGAATGTTTTGATCCACTGCGGTCCGAAGCAGGTTCTGTGCTTTACTTCCATCGTGTCCATCGCACAGCCGTCGCTGTCAATGCACACGATACAATCACTTTTTTTCTGAAAATCAAAATACCCCATTGTTCCACCTCATGTATTGCCGCCTCTTCCGGCTCCTTTGCAAGCTTTTATACGCCGGAGTATGCCGCAAATGCTCCGTCGATCGGAATACATGCGCCATTGACAAATCCGCTTGCCTCCTCACATGCCAGGAACAGGACGGAACCGATCAGTTCCTCCACCTCACCAAAACGGTCCATCGGCGTATTGTTTAAAATCTTGCCGGTTCTGGCTGTCGGTGTCCCATCCTCATTGAACAGAAGCTTTGCATTCTGCTGTGTGGAGAAAAATCCCGGTGCGATCGCATTGCAGCGGATACCCACCTTTGAAAAATGCACTGCAAGCCACTCGGTAAAGTTGGAAATTGCCGCTTTTGCACCGGAGTATGCCGGAATCTTCGTCAACGGTGTGTAAGCGTTCATCGAGGAAATGTTGATGATGCTCGCACCTTTTTTGTTGACCATATCAAGCGCAAATACCTGTGTCGGAATCAGGGTACCCATGAAGTTCAAGCTGAATACAAAAGAGACACCGTCCGCATCCAGGTCAAAGAATGTCTTCATCTGTCCGAGATCCTCCGGCACAAAATACTCGTCGTCGGTCGTCGCTTTCGGGTTGTTGCCGCCGGCACCGTTGATTAAGATATCGCAGGTTCCGAAGTCCGCAGCGATCTGGTCTCTCGCCGCCTGTACGCTCGCTTTCTCAAGCACGTTGCACTTGTATCCCTTTGCAATATAGCCTTTTGCCGTAATGTCATCCGCATGCTTTTTTGCCGCATCCTCATTTAAGTCGAGCAGCGCTACCTTTGCGCCGGTCATTGCCATTGCCTCCGCAAGCACGGAGCAGATGACTCCACCCGCACCTGTCACAACAACCACCTTGCCTGTCAGATCAATCTGAAATGGTAACTTCATGTTCGTCTTCCTCCTGATTTCTATTTTTCTGATATTTATTTTTCCTTTGAAGCCTTCTCCACAGCCTCAAATAATCCGTTGATATAGGTTGCTCCAAGCGCACGGTCATAGAGTCCGTAGCCCGGTCTTCCGGTCTCTCCCCAGATCATTCTTCCGTGATCCGGTCTCACATATCCGGTAAATCCATTGTCATGCAGCGCTTTCACAATCGCATACATATCCAGAGAGCCACAGCTGGAGAGATGTGCACGCTCCTCAAAACCATTCTCAAGCACTGCAACGTTGCGCAGATGTGCAAAATGAATTCTTCCCATTGCCGCATATTTTGCCGCCATCTTCACCACATCGTTCTTGTTCGAGCAGCCGAGGGAGCCGGTGCACAGTGTGATGCCGTTGTGCGGATCATCCACAAGACCGAGGAAACGATCAATGTTTTTCTCGCAGGTGATGATGCGCGGAAGTCCGAAAATGCTCCAGCACGGATCGTCCTCGTGGATTGCCATGTTGACGTCGCACTCCGCTGCAACCGGAATCACTCTCTCCAGGAAATACTTCAGATTGTTCCAAAGATCATCCTCAGACATTGCGTTGTACTCTGCAACCACCTGCTTTAACTCTTCTCTGGTGTAGCTTGCATCCCAGCCCGGAAGTGTCAGATCGCTGTCACTCTGCAGCGGATTCACAGCATCCACCTGCTCCTGATAATATACCAGGGAGGTCGAACCGTCCGGCAGCACGTGGTCAAGCTGTGTTCTCGTCCAGTCAAATACCGGCATGAAATTGTAGCAGATGCACTTCACTCCGGCTTTTGCCACACGTCTGATGTTCTCGCAGTAGTTCTCGATGTAGCGGTCGCGGCTCGGCTTGCCAAGCTTGATGTCCTCATGTACCGGAATACTCTCGATGACTTCAAAATGAAGTCCGGCATCCTCCACCTGCTTTTTCAGTGCTGCGATGCTCTCCTCGCTCCACACCTCTCCAACCGGAACGTCATACACAGCCGTTACGATCGAGTGCATTCCCGGGATCTGACGGATGTTCTCCAGTGTCACCTTGTCATCTGGTCCATACCAGCGAAATGATAATTTCATAGTTTCCTCCGTTCTGCGGAAGGTCCTTTCCGCTCATGTGATATTTGCTTGTATACATGTCTATGATATTGCTCCATGTACGTTTCTTTGTTTCTTTTTCTTGACTATATCATGCTTGTATACAAGCGTCAACATCCATCTTTCTTTTTTCTGTTTTGTATAATTTTTTGTATCTGTTTTGTCTATTATTCACAATTTACGCCGGTTTTTCCGCAGGTTCTGCTTTTTCTCCTGTTGTATACAAGCTGGTATTTCCCGGCAGATTTTCCTTGTTTCATCTTCTTGCGCCGTGTTCCGCGCGTCTTAAGTTCCAGAAGGACTTTTTATCGAAATCCGCCAGGATTCCGTCTACTGTCCTGCACCATTTTTCATCCTGCCCCAAGAAACAGCGTTCCCGTTTTTTCCCGATCCTATGTATACATATGTAAGGTGCATGTCCCAGGCTTTTGAAAAATAGATTGTAATTTGTTCCATTGGGATTTATATTAGAAATATGTTCACATTTTGAATGGTAAGAATGGACACCAAATTGTCCACAGAGGAGCATGTTATGAACGGAACCAGACATACCGGCACATCCGTTGCCGTTTATAAAGATTTAAAAGAACAGATTCTTCATCTGGAACTGCCGCCGGGATCTGCCATCAGCGAGATCGACACGGCCGCCGCGTTCCATGTATCGCGCACCCCGGTACGGGATGCCTTTAAAATGCTTGAGCGCGAGGGGCTTCTGGAAGTCCGCCCGCACATCGGTACATTCGTCTCCCTGATCGACCTCAACATGATCTCCGACATTCTCTATCTGAGGGAGACCTTAGAGCAGGCGGTGTTAAGAGATCTGACCGCAGGGTACGATAAATCCCAGGAATTCCGCATCCGTCTGCTGTTACAGCGCCAGTGCGGACTTCTGGAACAGGATCTGCCCGCCGAGGAACTCGGGCGTGCCTTCATCATTAACGATAACGAGTTCCACACAACGCTCTACGAGCTCGCCGGGAAACGCACCGTCATGGATTTTCTGACCGGCGTGAGCTCCCAGTACGAGCGTTTCCGCACCTTTTTGAATCTGGACGACCGCGACAATCTGCTGCGGCTGTACAACGACCACATCAAAATCTGGTCGTGTATCTCCTCGCGGGATTATGAGGGACTTTCGGATGTAGTTTCCCATCATATCTACGACGGCTTTAATGCAAGCACCGAGATCATCTCCAGACATCCGGACTATTTCTGTCCGTTTCACTAAAATCTTTTAGAGTCAGCTCACAGAATCCGGCAATCCGCAGGCAGGCTACGCCTGCCGGATTGTCTCACAGACGCGGTCCCACTCCTGTTTTAATGACGTCATTTTCTCCTGCAGTCCTTCGCGCGTTCCTGCACGTAAAAGCGCAACAATTGCCGCGCTCTGCTCAAAAAGTCCCGTAATCCCCAGCGTTCCGGTCAGTCCTTTTATGGCATGCACCTGCTCCAACAGCTCCGCATCATCCTGCTGCTCGAATGCCGTCCACGCCGCATTCATGTGTGCATCCTCCGGCAGCTTTCGCAGATATTTTTCATAAATCGCCTGCTTTCCCATAAACCGTGCCAATGCGGCATCGTAATCGATTCCGGCTGCGCGCAGTGCGTTCTCATCCATGGCAGTCTCCCCCTATCACGCTTTCTATGGTTAAAATTCTACTACCAGATGCACCAATACGCAAACATTTATTTCTTCATCTTCGGCTGGAAAATCAGGCTTGCCAGATAGCCAAACACCAGCGCTGCCGATATGCCCACCGCGCTTGCCTGAAAGCCTCCCATGAAAATTCCAAGGAAGCCATATTGGTCCACTGCCTCTTTTACTCCCTTCCACAATACATTTCCGAAACCGAGCAGCGGTACGCTGGCACCCGCACCCGCGAATTCCACAAACGGTTCATAGACCTGTATCGCTCCAAGCAGTGTGCCAAGACACACCAGAAGCACCATGATGCGCCCCGGAAGCATTTTTGTTTTTTCCATTAAAATCTGCACCAGCGCGCAGATCAGCCCGCCAACCCAGAATGCATTAACATAATCCATAGCATTTTCCCCCTTTCTATCCCGCATGCTCGATGACGACCGCATGTGCAATTCCCGGCACTGTCATTCCCTCATTAAAGGAAACGGTGGAGAGCAGCGCTCCCGTCGGGACAAACAGGATTCTTTTCCATTTCCCTTCCTCGATCTGCCGCATAAAATGTGCCGCAAGCGTCACTGCCGCACACCCGCAGCCGGAACCGCCGGCACCCGTTCCCTGTTTGTCTGCATCGTAGATCTCAATCCCACAGTCGGTGTGGATGCTGCTGATGTCATACCCTCCAGTCCTCGTCAGATCCCAGAGAATCTCCTGCCCGACTTTTCCGAGATCGCCGGTAATGATCTTATCGTAATCCGTCACGTTCCTTCCGAAATCTGACAGGTGGCGGCAGATCACATCACTGGCAGCAGGTGCCATGGCCGCTCCCATATTCATCGAATCCTTGATGCCGTAATCAACGATCTTACCGGTCGTGATCCCCGTGATGCGCGCCTTGCTTCTTTTTTTCCCAAGCACGTAAGCACCGCTCCCCGTGACCGTCCACGTCGCTGATTTTGGGCGCTGATTGGCATATTCCAGCGGAAAACGGAACTGTTTTTCCGCGCTGGCAAAATGGCTCGATGTCATCGCCACAACATAATCTGCATACCCCGCCGCCACACACATCGCGCCCAATGAGAGTGCTTCGCCGCAGGTGCTGCACGCTCCATAAAGCCCGAACAGCGGCACCTGATAGTCCATGAGTCCGAAGGATGTCGCAATATTCTGCCCGAGCAGATCTCCCGAAAACAGATAGCGGATGTCCTCGGTTTTCAAGCCTGCCTTCCCGACCGCCAGCGTAAATGCTTCCTTCTGCAGGGTGCTCTCCGCCTCCTCCCAGGTGTTCTGGCCGAATTTGTCATCCTCGCCCACCACGTCGAAACGGTTCCCGAGCGGTCCTTCGCTCTCTTTTTTCCCAACAATACTCGCACTGCTTATGATGTAAGGAGCCTCCGCAAACGCGAGGCTCTGCTTCCCGACCTGTATCTCCATATCACTGCTTCCTTTCGTAAGACTTTTCCTTAGTATGCGGCGGACAAACGTGTATTATACCGGTAAAATATCATTTTCGTTTCCTTCTGTTCACAAATTTTCCGGCTGCGGTTTGACTTTTTCTGTTGGGAATATGGTTCGTTATTTCGGAAAATTTCCTGCTGCCCAGAAATTGGGTTGGCTGGGCAGAAAATTGGGTTGACTGTTCAGAAATGTTTTGCTGCCCGGAAATTGGGACAACCGGGCGGGAAATTGGGTTGGCTGTTCAGAAATGTTTCGCATGATCGGGAATTGATCGGACTGCTGGCAAAAAACGAAATTTGTTTTCGCCGGCAGACAAAAACAGAGGGTGCATGCGAGTGCCGGATTTCCGGCACGCATGTGCACCCTCTGTTCTATCACCTTTTTTGCGCTGCTTTCTGCGCATCTGAAGTTCCGCTGGAACTTCTAATATGAATCTGTAAGATTCATTATATCATCTTTTTGCGCTGCTTTCTTAAAGCTCTCCTAGAAATCGACCTCTGTATCGTAGTAGCAGCATTTTAACAGTTTTTCCATCTCTTCCTGGCTCGGCTGACGCGGATTCGATCCTGTGCAGGCATCCAGAATTGCATTTGCTGCAATCTCCGGCAGTCTCTCTAAGAATACTTCCTCCGGCACAAATCCCTGCTCAGTCGGATAACTGTCCGCGCCGTAATTCTTGATACAGTGCGGAATCTTAAGATCATCATTCATGCCGCGCAGATATGTAATGAGGAGCGCCACTTTTTCGTCCAGCGTACCTCCGCCCAGTCCCATAAAATCTGCGATCTCGCCGTAGCGCTTTTTCGCGGTCTCATCCTTGGCGTTGAATGCGATGACCTTCGGCAGATACATGGCGTTTGCTGCACCGTGAATGATATGTGCGCCGTAATCTGCAAATGCAGCACCCGTCTTGTGAGCCATCGAATGGACGATTCCAAGCAGTGCATTGGAAAATGCCATACCGGCCAGACACTGTGCATTGTGCATAGAATCACGTTTTTCCATATCTCCGTTATAAGAGCCCACAAGATCTCTCTGGATCATCTTGATCGCATGCAGGGCAAGCGGATCGGTAAAATCACAGTTCGCCGTGGAAACATACGCCTCGATGGCATGCGTCATCGCATCCATACCGGTATGCGCTACCAGCTTCTGCGGCATCGTCTCTGCAAGCTCAGGATCTACGATCGCCACATCTGGCGTAATCTCAAAATCTGCAATCGGATATTTGATTCCTTTTTCATAATCCGTAATGATGGAAAATGCCGTCACTTCCGTCGCCGTTCCGGATGTGGAAGAGATCGCGCAGAAATGTGCCTTTTTGCGGAGCTTCGGGATTCCGAATACCTTGCACATATCTTCAAACGTAATGTCCGGATATTCATACTTGATCCACATTGCCTTTGCCGCATCAATCGGAGAACCGCCGCCCATCGCCACGATCCAGTCCGGCTTGAATTCTTCCATTGCCTTGGCGCCCTTCATCACCGTCTCCACCGATGGATCAGGCTCAATTCCCTCAAACAGACAGACTTCCATTCCCGCTTCTTCCAGATACTGCTTTGCGCGATCCAGAAATCCAAAACGCTTCATGGACCCTCCGCCGACACAGATCATCGCGCGCTTTCCCTCAAAATCCTTTAAAGCCTCCAGCGCTCCCTTTCCGTGATACAGATCGCGCGGTAACGTAAACCTTGCCATATGCTCCTCCAATCCGCCACTTCCTGTGGCAACCATTTTTTGCAGCCTTTGCCCGCCGTTACTATCATACCCCAAATCCGGCGTCGTTTCTGCATATGTTAAGTATAACATATGCACAACCGGCGTTGCAATTCTTTCCGTTTCCATTCTGCAGGTTTTCTACAAGAGATTTTCGCATCGTGCTCCGATATACCGTTCCCATGTTCCGGCGTGGCGGGGTGGGTTCCAGGGGCTTCACATCTAAAGCAGGTGGCTTTGTTTTTAGGACTCTTACTGCTCGAGTCCGGCGGGGCTTTCTGACGACGGGGTGATTCGGAGCACCGGAGGCTTCACATTTCTGGCAGATGACTCGGTTTTTTAGTTCCCCTACTGCTCGGGCTTGGCGACGTTCTTTCTACCGGTCACTTTCCGCTTCATACCACGCAACATTTCTTTGTCTTCCGCACTTACACGATATGACTCCAGCATTTTCTGAATTGCCTTATTATAGGTATAATCATCCAGTTCATTTTCCAGCAGAAATGCCTGGGTCTCCTGCGGAAATTTTGCATAAGCAGTCGCAATTCCCCATGCGACTCCCATTTTGCAGTAATAGCCCTCATGCTTTAGGCTGTTATATACGGCAAGCACACGGTCGATATATTCAGGCACCAGAAAATGATCCATCAACATCACTGCCACCACCCGCTGCTCAAATTCACTCTCAGACGCGCGGTATTGCATTAGAAAATCCCACACCTCTGCCCGGTGCTTTCGGACAATCTTAAATGTAGAACAAAACCCATCATTGACTGACCAGTCGTGGATTTTCGGAATAAATGCTGCGGCATATTCCAAAAGCTCCTCCATCTCCGCTTTCACGTAGCCAATCACAAGTCCCTGCAGCATAATCTCTTCGTAGGTGTCATCACGTGCCTCCTTGAGATAAGTTCTCCAGTCTTCCTTTGCGAGCTGCTTCGCCAGCGAGCGCAGCACCGGAAGCCGCACTCCCAGAATCGAATCTGTCCCCGGAATCAGGCTGCTGGTAAAATCTTTGAACTGCTTTTCCGCATGTTTCTCTAAAAAATCACGTATCTGTTCGTTTGTCATTCTTTCCTCTCTTTGCACTGTCCATAATTTGCTGTAAATGCGATTCTGTGTCTGCGCTGCTTTCTGCGCATCTGAAGTTCCGCTGGAACTTCTAATATGAATCTGTCAAGATTCATTATACCATCTTTTTTGCGCTGCTTTCTGCGCACCTGAAGTTCCGCTGGAACTTCTAATATGAATCTGTCAAGATTCATTATATCATACATCAACTATCCCCCGGCAAAAGGAATTGTCGCAATAAACCTAGACCTCTTCTGGGTGATAAGTAATATTATAAGAAACACACTTGGGGATTTCATGTGGAAATGCAGGTGGCAGCGAATTTCGGTTCGCGCGATTTTATAATGTCTGTGAAGCAGCGGCATTAGCCGCCACTAGAAAGTCCGCTCATTGTCTCTGATTTGTCGGACACACTCCGGGAGTGTTCAAACGTGGAAGAGACACGGAATCCGATGCAAACATTCAACTAGAAGAAATGCTCACATTTTTCTCAAACGAATCTTCCACCTACATTTCCACATGAATTTCCCAAGTGTGTTTCTAATAATATTACTTATCAAAGCAGGGGGCGATATGCTTATTGCGACAATTCCTTGCAAGCGCGTTCGCATGGAACATATCCGTCCGCAGCATGCAAGCATGCGCGTCCGTCTTTGCTTCATGCTCACTTTTGCCTCCGCGAATATTATATTACAAACCGTGGATTCGGGTCTATGCGCGCAAAAATGTGCTCCCAGACCCGCGTAAAAGTCAAAAACGGGTCTCAGACAACGAATTGCATCTCTCAGACCCGCAAAATAACAAAATGGTTGACATAACGGCAATGTAAAAGAGAAAAACGGGTCTCAGATAACGAAATGTATCTCTCAGACCCGCCACGACCCAAAATGCAGTTTTTATAACCTCATTTTCTGCTGCATCCTCCCAAAATCAGTTTTTTTTAACCTCATTTTCCTACTGCAACCGCTCTGGAATCAGTTTTCATAGATCTCACCGTCCACAATTCTTACCACACGGCCCGCATGTTTTGCCACATTCAGATCATGGGTAATCATCACAATGGTATTTCCCATCTGATTCAGATTTTCAAAAAGCTTCAATACCTCTTTTCCACTGTTCACATCGAGCGCGCCTGTCGGCTCATCTGCAAGTACAATAGCCGGTTTTCCGACCAGCGCACGCGCAATCGCCACGCGCTGCTGCTGACCACCGGAAAGCTCATTGGGCTTATGTCTGATACGCTGTGAGAGCCCGAGCATGTCAATCGTGTCCATACTCGCCTCCTGAGCCTCCGCGAGCCCCATTCCACGCATCAGAAGCGGCATAACAATATTCTGCAGCACGTTGTAGGTTGGAATCAGATGATATTTCTGAAAAATGAAGCCTATTTTCTGGTTACGGATTTTTACCAGTTCCTTTTCTTTCGCCTGTTCGATTGCCACGCCGTCCAACAGATAGTTTCCGCTGTCCATCACATCCATGCACCCGATGATATTCATGAGCGTACTTTTTCCGGAACCGGAAGGACCTAAAATGGCAAGATATTCTCCCTGCTTTACGGTCAGCGACACATCTTTGAGCACATGGAGGGACTGCGTTCCCATGCGGTAGGATTTGTTGATATTTTTCATTGTGATTACTTCTGTATCTTCTATACTTTCTGCTTTTGTGGCCGTGCAGATCGCCGGCTCCATATCCATCACTGCATCCATATCTCTATAATAACCTCCTCACCGTCTTCGCTGGTCTCTATCAGAAGTTTCAGCAGATCGCCAGCCGCCAGCCGCTGAAACGTCGTCTCGGTACCTGCTGTGGTATGCACCACCGTGCTGACCGGAATCAAGGTTGTCACACTTTCACCGCTCATGCCGCCATTTCCGCCCGGCGCTTCTCCACCGTTTTTTTCTGTTCCGTCCAACGCCGTATCGCCCGGCATGCCGTCATTTTCTCCCGGCAGCATCACTTCCGACATCTCCGTGCTATCATTTGTTCCGGAAGTTCCCTGCGGCATCACTTCCGATGTCTCCGTGCTATCATCCGTTCCGGAAATTCCCTGTGACATCCCGTCCGACGTCTCCGTGCTATCATCTGTTCCAGAAGTTCCCCGCGGCATCCCGCCAGGCGCCCCCGAACCATCTCCAGACGCTCCTGCAGCATCACTTCCTCCAGGTACCCCTGAGCCATCGCTTCCTCCAGGCGCCCCTGAGCCATCTCCGCCTTTTTCTGCATTCTCAGTGTTTTCCGTGCTGCTTGGAAGATATGCCTCCACCACCGATTCGTCGACTTCCACATATGTCAATTCATTTCCCTCGATGCTGGTCACATAGGCATATACATATTTCTGATTATCCGCCAGTGTCTCCGTATCTTCTATCCTGCGGGTCCATGCGAAAATGCCTCCACCGCCGAGCACTGCTGCAAGCGCCACAATGCCGCCCGCCACCGCTTTCTTCTTTATCATGCCAAACCTCTTTTCAATTATTTATTCCGCACCAAGTGCCTCCACTGGAACCAGGTTGGACGCCTTATACGCCGGATAAAATCCGAAGATCGTTCCTGTTCCCACAGCAAACACGAGGGCAATCAAGAATGCTGACGCCGACAGTTCCACCCGGACGCCGAGATACTGTACAATCGGCGCCACAGCCAGCGATGCCAGATTCCCCAGCACGCCGCCGATGAGACTGATTGCCGCCGCCTCCGCGAGGAACTCCAGCAGAATGTCCCGCTTGGAACAGCCGATCGCTTTTAAGATACCGATCTCATTGGTCCGCTCTTTTACAGATACAAACAATACGTTCATAATGCCGATTCCGCCGACCACGAAGACGATCGCCGCCATGGCAATCAGAAGCATCGTCAGAATCTGGTTGGAAGCCTCCGCCGCTTCCATCTTGCTTCCCGCATCCTCAAATGTGAACTCGGCGTTCGGATAACTGGTGGCAAGCACCGCCGTCACTTCCTCGATCACGCCTTCCACATTATTCACATCTGCCGCCAGCACCGTGATCGTCGGGCTGACCGATGATCCGACCAGATATTTCACACCGGTCGCATAAGGGATAAAAATGGAATCATCCGGGCTGATACCGGACGCGACCGTTCCCATGCTTTCCAGCACACCGTTTACCACATAAAGCCGGTCGTCGATATAGATCACGCTTCCGTATGCCTCAATAGCACTGCCGAAAATCTCTTCGGCAACGCTTGCGCCGAGCACGCAGACTTTTTCTTTGTTCTCATCATCATCGTCGGTGATAAAGCTTCCGACCGCGAGGGAGAGGTTACTGATCGTCTCGTAGTTACTTTTCACTCCTGCGATGGTATAGGTATCGGCTTCATCGAGATCTCCGCCATCCACACTGGATTTTGTGGTGTAGGAAATGGTCGCTGCCGAGATGCCGGACGCAAATGTTTCGATGTCATCCACATCATCCTCGCTCAGCGTGATATTTTCCTGATTCATGCGGTCTTCCATATCGCTCTGTCCGCCGAAAAAGCTTCCCATATCCGGCATACCGCCGCCGTCACCGGAAGGCATCTCTCCCCCCGGTGATCCGCCCGGCGCCTCGCCTCCCGATGAGGAACCGCCTCCCATATCGCCGGAGGGTGCTCCGCCAAAACCGCCTCCAAAGCCTCCGCCGGAACCGCCTCCCGGCGCCATCATTGCCATGCCGGAGTCCGAATCATCGCTGCTTCCTCCGCCGCCAAAATCTGTCCCGCCGTCGTAGGAAATGTCCACCGCACCGGCATTTAAGTTTTTAAACTGGTCTGCCACGTCCGCCTGACCGCCTTTACCAATGGCAATGACCATCACGATGGTGGCCGCACCCACGATAATGCCGATCGAGGTCATGATCACCTTAAATTTGTTCTGTGTGATATTGATCCAGACCAGTCTCAATAATTCTTTTGGCTTCATTCTGTCACCTGACTTTCTATCAGCACAGTTTCACCTTCCGTGAGCCCGGACGTGATTTCCACGTTGACCCCGTCAGAAAATCCCGTCTCCACATCCACCATGCGGATCGTTCCGTCCGCATCCTTCACCTTGACATAGGATGTCGTTCCGTCCGACTGGACCGCCTTGTTGGATACATATAGCACATCCGTCACCTGCCTGCTGATAAATGTGACGTTTCCTGTCATGTCCGTGTATATTCCAGTGATGTCCCCGGTAAACGCGGCAGTCACATTGTAAGACACCGTGGAGGAACCGCTGGAAGACGAAGTGTCAATGCTCTCCACCTCCCCCGCAAACGTCTGGTCCTCATAGGCAGACAGCTCGATCTCCACGACGTCTCCGACTGCAATATTTGTGATGTCCTCCTCCGACACGGAGACGGTGATCGTCACCGCATCCGTATTGGAAAAAGTGGCAACCGTTGCGCCGGAAGAGATGGTATCTCCTACCTCATACGACAGATCGGTAATGGTTCCCGTATACTCCGCATAGATCGTACCGTCATCCCCGATGGCAGCTTCAAATGCCTCAAGTGCCTCCTCCGCGTCGGACAGCGTATCTTTTGCATCGGTAATGTCATTGTCCGCCCCGGAGACATCCACACTGTACTGACTGGATGCATTTTTTGCCGAGAGTTCCGCTTCTTTCAACGTTTTCTCCGCCTCAATGGACTTCGTGGTATAGTTGTTTTTCGCTGCCACAAGTTTTGTGTACAGTTTGTCGTAATTTTCCTGCTCCTCGGTAAGCGATGCGCTTAAGTCCACGCCCGCATCGATCTGCTCCTGATAGTAATTGATCAGAGACGCCGACGTATCCACCGCTTCCTGCGCGTCATCCACAGCCTCCTGCAGCTGCTTTATGGCAGCTTCGTAGGTCTCCTGTGCAACAGATCCCTCCGCCGTGCTCAGATTGTAGGAGTAGCTTGCCGATACTTTTTGCTTTTCTGCACTTAAGCCCGCCTCGCTGACGGCTGTCTTCGCCTCCGTCACCGCTTCCTCAAGATCTTTCTTATAAGATGCCACGCTCTCCTCTGTGAGCTTTAAGATGGGATCGCCCTCCTCGACCGTCTGCCCTGCGGTAACATAGACCGTTTCCACCTCAAGGGTCGATGCCGTGCTGGTGGACGACGTCGCATTTTCTCCCGCACTGTTCCGCGCGGACGAGTTGTTCTGCGTGCTTGCAGAGGAAGAATCCTCTGAAAAATCAAGAGTCTGATCCAGCGTGCCGATCGTTACGCTGCCGCTCTCCGTCACGCCCGCCGTCAGATTTCCCTTCTCCACGGTTACTTCCTTATATACGGTCTGTTCTTCACTGTCACTTCCCGACTGATATGCAAAGGTGACGGTTCCTGCGGCAAGCACTGCCGCCGCAGCCACTCCGGTCACCAGCCAAAGCTTTTTCTTCTTCATTCTGTCTTTCCTCCTGCTTCCTCTGTCTCAAATGTCACGGTTGCCTGTGAACCGGTGCTAAGTGTGCCATCTGTATTGTCCACGGCAACAATGACCGCATACGTCACATTGGACATGCTTCCGCCGGATGTTTTTTCCGATGCGATGGAATAGACGGTTCCGTCGATTGCTCCCATTCTGCTTCCACTGATCTGTACCTGCACGGTGTCGCCGACCGCAAGTTTTGCAATATTGTTCTGTGATACCTCCACAGAAATCAGAATCGTATCCAGATCGTAATAGCTTGCAAATGCGGTATTTTTGATCAGTGTATCCCCCGCCTCGTAAGTCACCGATGCAAGCGTTCCGTCACGGTCCGCACATACAACGCCATCCTCGATCTCTAATAGTGCGCTCTGCTGTTCCTTCAGCTCATCCAGCGTATCCTGCGCTTCGTCCACAGCACTCTGCAAGTTTTCCAGCGAAGCTTCATACTTGGTATCTGCATATTTTCCCTCCAGAACCGCCTCTTCATACTGCTGTAAAAGCGCCGGCTGCGCCGTCGTCTCATTGCGCTCTGCCTCGTCGCAGGCGTCACTCAGCTCCTCCAGCTCGTCTGTCAGCTCCGCAATTTTCTCATTTGCCTCTGTCACCTTCGTGTTATATTCCTCGACCGTCTTCTGGAATGTCTGATTAGCAAGCTGCAGTGCACTGTTTGCGCTCTCCGCCTCTGTCTGGCTCTGCGACAGGGCGTCGGCTGCCTCCTGCACGGCGGTATAGTCCGCAGCCAGCTGATCCGCCAGCGCCGCAAGATCCGTGTAGGACGCTCCGGCTTCAATCTGTGTTTTCAGATTCGCCATATCCGCTGCATATGCGTCCTTTGCCGCCTGACTGCTGCTCTGTGCATCAGAAAGCTGCGTCTGCTTTTCCGTGAGTGCCGCCTGCGCCGCATCGACTGCCAACTGTTTTTCATTGATCCCGACCTGTGTGTAGTAGGTGCCGTTGTCAATGGCATCCTGATAATCGGAGATCTCCTCCACCGCCTCGTCGTACGCTTCCTGCGCCTCGCTGGTCTTTACCGACAACTCACTGACTGCCGCATCATAAGTATCCTGCGCGGTGTCCGCTGCAAGTTTTGTGGAGGAAAGCTCGCTCTCCGCCTCCAGCACGCCGCTCTCAAAATCGATCGTCGCAGATTGCAGTGCCGTTTCCGCATCTGAAATGGCATCCTCATAGTACACCTTTGCATCCGCCATGCTCTCATCGTCGATCTTGAATAAGGCATCGCCCTCCGCCACGGTGCTTCCCGCTTCCACGTAGACTTCTTCCACCGTCATTGTTACCGCATTCACAGAAAAATCAGGCAGCTGGCTCTCCGTTTTCACCTGTGTGGTTCCTGTCCCGGAAAAGCTGCCGTCTTCCTGTCCGTCGGTCTCATCTATCTGTGTGTCCTCCGCCGTCTGATCCGCTGTGCCCGAAGCTGCTATCACATGATAGCCAACTCCGCTTCCCGCAACTGCGGCAGTCAGAATCCCGGCAAGTATTCCGTAAAATTTTTTGGAATGTTTTCCCAGGAGTTTGTGTACCCACGCTATTTTCATTGTTTCATCCTTTCCCTTCCAGCATTTTATCCTCTCTCATGTTTCACGGTAAGGATAGCATCACTTTCTAAAGGACAGCTGAATGTAATGTGACGGTTATGTGACGGAACCGTTAAATATCTGTGTTTCACGGTGGACAGAGCGCACATCCTTTGACAGATTAGGTAAAAAGTATTACAATACTTCCGTTTCTATAGATCTGTTACATTGGAGATTATTCATGAAGAAAATTGCTTTTTTTGATATCGACGGAACACTGACTTCCGAGATTGACGGTTCGATTCCGGAAAGTGCCGTCTATGCTATACGGGCGGCGCGGGCAAACGGGAATCTGATGTTCATCAATACCGGGCGCTGTTTTCAGAATGTGGAACAGCGTTTCCGTGATGTGGGTTTTGACGGCTTTGTCTGCGGCTGTGGCACAGATATCTACTGCGACGGTGCCGAAATCCTTCATGTCGCACAGACGCACGAGACCGTAATGAAGCTGCTTCTCGCAGCCAGGGAGTGGGATATCGATATCCTGTTTGAATCCAGGAAAGAGGTTGCTTTTGATCTGGCAAGACCGCTCCGGCACCCGGATGCCAGACGGCAGTATGAGGCGTTTGAAGAACGCAGCTATGAGATGCCGGAGCACCTTGAGAATCCTAATTTTTTCTGTGATAAGTTTGTCCTATGGTTTGAGCACCCCGAGCAGCTTGCCGGTTTCCGTACCACAAGTGACCGTTATTTTGAGTGCATTGACCGGGGCGGCAATTTCCGCGAATTCGTTCCGCTCGGCTACTCCAAAGCCACCGGTCTTAACTATGTGCTTGATTATTACCAGATAGACAAAAAGGACGCCTATGCCTTCGGCGACAGCAACAACGACCTTCCCATGCTCACTGCTTTGACAAACAGTATCGCCATGGGCAACGCCTCTCCTGCCACGCTTTTTGACAAGGTGTCCTATGTAACAAAATGTGCCAGCGAAGACGGCATCCGCCTTGCGCTGGAACATTTCGGTTTTATCTAAAGTCTGCGGTTATCCCGCACGAGCACCACAGCCATCACGATGGCTGTGAGAAGCTCGGATGCCGGGAACGACAGCCACACGCCATTGATGCCGAATACTGCGGCAAAAAGCAGCGAGCAGCCGATTATGCAGACAAATCCTCTCATAACCGATGTCACAAACGATTCCCGCGCACGTTCTGTCGCGCTTAAAAATCCCGCTCCCACAATATTGATTCCGGCAAACAGAAAGCCGATAAAGTACAACCGCATTCCCGTGTGGGCATACGCTGCCAGTTCCGCAGAATGTTCACTGTTAAACAGACTCACCAGCGAATCCGTAAATCCGTAGACGGCTCCGATGAGCACTACCGCGATGCCCAAAGCCGTGGCAAGTCCGAGGTTTCGTATTTTCCGGACGGATTTCACATCTCCTTTTCCGTAGCAGTCGCTCACGATCGGCTGCGCTCCCTGCGACACTCCGTTGAAGATTGCCATTGCCACAAGCGCAAAGTTCGCGATCACTCCGTAAGCCGCCACACCGATATTTCCCACAAGGCCGAGAATCAGGAAATTGAACACGGTTGTGATGACACCGGAAGAAATCTCCCCCACAAATGCCGGGACGCCAAGCTGGCACGCCCCGAACAACTGGGCGATGGACGGCGCGTGCAGCCGGAACCGCACAGTATTCTTTTTTCTAAAGAAATGCGCGCTGCAGATCAGAATACTAATGATCGGCGATGCCGCCGTGGCGAGCGCCGCTCCCTCTAGCCCCATGCCGAGCGGAAACATAAAAATATAGTCAAACAGGATATTGGAAAAACTTCCCGCAAGGGTTCCCGCCATCGCTAAGGACGGCTGGTTATCATTGCGCACAAATGCCATGATGACGTAGTTCATCATGAAAAACGGCGTAAACAGCAGAAAGATTCTCGTATACCCGGTTCCGAGCGCCACAATTCCCGCATCGCCGCCCATCAGCGCGATGATTTTATCCGGGATAAAAATGCCCGCAAGTGTAAACAGGATTCCAATCATCCACACAAAACAGATGGCGTTGGAAAAATAGTCGTGCGCCCGCTCCTCGCCCTGCGCCCTTAAGATCGTAAAGCGCGTCGCAGAACCGACACCGATCATCGAACCGATCGCAAAAATCAGATTGTAGATCGGTAGCACCAGATTTAAAACGGTAATTCCGTCCGTTCCCGCTGCCTTCGCAATAAAAAAGGTATCAGCGATGATATAACAGGAGATACCTAACATTCCGAATATATTCTGTGTGACATACCTGACAAATTGTTTTGTGACTGACATTTACTTTTCCCCGCAGTTCTTTTTCATGCTCATTGTTTCTTATCTTACATCCGGAGCGAACCGCATGTCAAGCTGTGGAGACGGCAGAATGCGGTGCTTCCCGGCTTGATATGAGATGGTATCTTTTTCGTTCCTTCGCTTTACTCTTCGTTTGTAGCATGGTTTAATAAAAACCAGTATATCCTCTTTTTGCGCTGTTTTCTGCGCATCCGAAGTTCCTTTCCCGTCTACACTTAAAACAGCAAAGGTCATTTTTAGCACATAAAAATAAACCGGATCCTCTTAACACACACCATCTATAGAATAGGAGAATACCATGACACCTTTACACACACAAATCCTCACTGCCCGCGACCGCAACGGGCAGGAACTCCGTACCATCCAGAAGCAGCTTCAGAAGCTCCCTCCCGGAAAGCTCATTTGCTCCCGCAACAGAACCACCGTCAAATGGTATCAGGGCGACGGTCACTCCAAGACCTATATTCCGAAAGCGAACCGCACTCTCGCCGAACAGCTTGCGCTGAAAAAGTATCTGCAGCAACAGGAGCAAATACTCTTGCAGGAGCAGGCAGCAATCACTGCCTATTTAAAATACTCCCCCGCGGGCAGCCTCTCTTCCGATGATCCACATCTTCTCTCTGATCCCGCCTGTGAAGATCTGCTTCGTTCTTATTCTTCCACCTCAAAAAATATTCCAGACATCTCGAATGTTTCGGATATCCCGAATATTTTGACTCGTTCCGCTGTCGAATGGTCTGCCGCTTCCTACGAACGCAATCCGCTCCATCCCGAGCAGCTGCTTCACAAAACCGTCTCCGGCGAGAGGGTGCGTTCCAAATCGGAAGCCATGATTGCCATGCTGCTCCACCTAAACGCCATTCCTTACCGCTACGAATGTGCGCTCTCCCTTGGCGGTGTCACTCTGTTTCCGGATTTCACCATACGTCATCCCGGAACCGGCGCACTCTACTACTGGGAGCATTTTGGTCTGATGGACGATCCCGCCTACGCAAAAAACGCCGGCTCGAAGCTTTCTCTCTATGCCGCAAACGGCATCATTCCATCCGTTCATCTGATCACCACGTACGAGACCAAAGCATATCCCTTAAACGCCGGCATGATTGAGCATCTGATTTCCTACTATTTTCTGGATTCCGCGGTCTGAATCCGTGCTTCTCTCTTCCACTGTCATTTCTTTTAGTTTCGCCCGGCGCGGGTCTGGAACGGCGTTTTTCCTCTCTCAGACCCGAAAATCACAATATTTCGGGTCTGGGAGAATGT
>ERZ772867.1227-NODE-1227-length-30792-cov-3.891043_pt1 | contig 30792 bp, 6 predicted proteins | sample MGYA00511341_ERZ772867 | MGnify/ENA primary metagenome ERZ772867 (study PRJEB29015, sample SAMEA2737707) | human gut metagenome | biome: human gut; feature: human-associated habitat; material: faeces | place: China | collected 2012 ... | reverse complement strand
AATTTTTTTACATATGCAACTGCTAAATTCGAATCAAAATATACTAATTTTTTATTATCATTTTGTATAAGTTCATCAGATAAAATCTTAAAACTAATATTATTATCAAGAGTTACAATGTTATCAGTTAATGTATAAGTACCATTAACAACATTGTAATAACTTTCTTCTTCATTTTTATATCTATATTCATACTTATCATTGTCAAATTTAATATAAGAACTTCCTTCAATATTAAGTATATATTTTTTATTTGATAAATCATTATTACTTTTAAGTGGGCTTCTTTTTACATTTAAGGTATAAATTCTTACACTTCCATCTTCTGCGATTACTTTAATTGTTATAGGGGTTGTTTCTCCTACTTTGAAATCTTTATTACCCATTACTTCTACTTTGGCTTTATCTGATGCTGTATAAGTTAAATCAAGTTTATTACTTTCATATGGTACTGTAACTTCATAATTACTCATATTTTTATCAAATTTAGGACTTATTTCACCATTACCTATTACTAAACTTTCTAGATAATTTTCATTTGATTTTTTTTGTTCTTCTTTTGTACCAGAATTAGAACTTGTGCTTGTACTTGCTTTCTTTTTAGTTACATTTACTGTATATGTATTTTTATTACCATTTTCTGCAGTTACTGTAACTGTAATATAATTCATACCTGGTTTTAGGTTACTATTACCACTTATTGTAACCTTAGCCTTACTACTTGATGCAATTGCTTGTACTGTTAGGTTACCAACATTACTTGGTACTGTTATAGAATAAGAGAACTTATTTTTATTAAATGCTGGGCTTAATGTATAACCACCTACATTTAATTTACTTAATGTTGCATCTGAGTCAAGAACAGGCTCATTTTTCTTTTCTTCCTCTCTTGTTACAGTAATTTTATATGTTTTTTTACTTCCATCTTCTGCGGTTACTTCTACTGTTACTACATTGTTTCCTACCTTTAAATATGTATTACCTACTATTTTAACGCTTGATTTTTCATTATTTGTTATTGCTTTAACATCTATTTTAGTCGCATTATTTGGTACCTTTAAAGTATAATCTAAATTATCTTTATTAAATACTGGACTTAATGTATAACCTGGAACTGATAAATCTTTTAGGAAATTATCACTTGATTTTTGTATTGCAGACTGTCTTGTTACAGTTATTGTATATGTTCTTTTATTTCCATTTTCTGCAGTTACTACTACTGAAATATTATTAGCACCTACACTTAAACTTTTATTTCCTGTTCCAGTAAGAGTTGCTTTAGCACTTTCTTTTGTAGCATTTAATGTTACACTTGAAACATTATTTGGAACTGTTAAACTATAGCTAGTTGTATTTTTATTAAATGCTGGACTAATTGTATATCCTGTAATACTTAAAGCAGATAAATAATTATTAGAATCTTTAATAACAGGAGTTCCTATTGTTATTGTTTTTGAAACTGGTGTTACTGATAATTTATTATTATTACAGTCATTTAATAATACATTTGCCAAAGATAAAGTTGTTGAACCAGTTTTTAATGTTTTAAATTTTAATGTAATTATATCTGTTGCTGAACTAAATCCATTTGATAAGGTAAAATCAATACCTGCAAATTTATAATTATTATTTTTATTTACAGATACAGCGTATGGAGAACTCATACCAGTTGCGGATATAAATTCTAAATAATCACTATCAAATGATATGTTTCCTCCTACACCACATATACCAATATTACTTGAATCAACATTAACATTGTTAACATTTACTTTAGCAGTTATTTCATCACCAATATTAGCATTATTATTTACTGTATAACCAATACTAGCAGATCCTACAGTACTTGCAGCATTTGCTTTAATATATATTGCAAATATAGATGCTACTACTATTAAAATTATAATAAGTTTATTTGTTATCTTTCCATTATTCTTCATTATGTACCTCCTACTAATTCTTCAAATAATATTGTAATGCACTTATCGCATCGCTTATATCTATTTCACTATCTTCTACCATATCACCAGCAACAAAATATGCTCCTGTTAATGCTTTAGAACTATTTTCACCATTTAAGTAATGACCTAGTATACCAATTGAATCACTGATATCTATTACTCCATCACCATTAACATCGCCTTTTATTACAATGGTTTTTCTATCTTTTTCTTCTCCATTAATCATTAACTTAACTATATATCCTGTCGCAACTATATCACTATCTGATATAACACTTGTTTCATCACTATTTACTATTTCTAAATATTCATTAGGGTTATCTAATTGATCTTTTAATTCAAGTGCTGTTGTATTTACTTTTACTGTTTTTATATAACCATTTGCTATTGTATGACCATATTTAACAGATGTTATTACTTCTGATATATTTGCTTTTTTCACAAATGTTACTTTATATGTTAAGAATGTCCCATCTTCTGCTGTTACTAATATTACAACTTCTGTATTACCTACTTCTAGTGGCGAAATTGTATATGTATGTGGTGATGTATATGTTGTTCCATTTATTTTCATATTAGATTTATTATCTTCAAGTACACTTGTTAAATCAACTTTATTTACATCACTATCTATATTTACTATATAAGAATATTTTGTTTTATTAAAACTTAATTCTCCAGAGCTTACTCTTAAATCACTTAAGTATGCATTATTTGATGCTTGTTTTGAATATGTTATTTTATAATTTTTAACTGTTTTACCATCTTCTGCAGTTACTTGAACTGTAATTGCACCATTACCATTATTTTTTGGAATATCAACAACATTACTACTTTGTTTATTACCATTTACTAAATATGTAAGTGTTGATGTATCAATATTTGGTGTTGCATTTATTGTTAATTTTTCTAAACTATATGGTATTTCTCCAATACTATATTCTGTTTCATTCATATTAAATTCTTTATCTAGAGTTTGTCCATTTACTGATAAACTACTAAGGTTAGCATCACTACTTAATTCTTTACCTAGTCTATGAATGATTACACTATATGTTTTTGTATTTCCATTTTGTGCGACAACTATAATTTCAAGTGTTGTGTCACCTTCTTTTAAATTATCAACTGTAATTGTTTTAGGTGTAAAGAAATTTTCTGAAAGAACTTTAATACTTGCATTTTTATCTTCTGTTTCTATATCAAAACTTATTTTATCAACATTATTTTCTACATTTATATTATATAAGAACGTAGTTTTATTAAAATCTATTTTACCTAATGATGGCGTTAATTTACTTAAGTAAGCATTATCTGATTTTACTATATTGTATGTTATTGTATATAATTTTTTACTTATTCCATCTGCTGCGGTTACTTCTACTGTTATTATATTTTCACCAAGAAGTGTTGGTATATCTACTATATTACTATCAAAGGAAGTTGTTCCTACATAATATTTTATAGTTGAATCTGAATTTGTTGGAGTAGCATTTATTTTTAATTTAGTTGTTCCATAAGGAATATCTCCAATACTATAATCTAGTGTTGTTGATGTAAATGTTTTATCTAAATTATATCCACTTATACTTAAATCATGAAGTGTTGCATCATTACTTAATGCTTTTACAACATTAAATACATATACATCCATGCTTCCATCTTCCGCAATTGTTGTAAGTCTTACTACTTTATCATCTTTTGAATATGTACCATTACCTGTTACTGTTGTAGTAGGAACAGTTGGCACGCCTTCTATATTAAATTCTGTACTTCCATATGGAATTGTAAGTGTATATTCTCTTTTATCTTTTGATAAAGACGGAGATAACACTGCATTTGTTAAATTAACTTTTGATAAAGTTGTATCACTTGATTTTGGTCTATTTACTTTTATTGTATATATTTTTATAGTTTTTCCATCTTCTGCAGTTACTGTTACTTTATAAATATTATCTACTGTTGTTGATAATTCTATATTATCTTGTTTTGAAATAGATGCATTTTTATCTTCTGCAACCGCAGTTACTTCTTCTTTTGTAAGAATACTTTTTTCTTCTTCAACTGTTGTTTCATAATATAAAGTATCTTTATCAAAATCTGGTGTTAATGTATAACCCATTACTGATAATAAACTAAGGTTTGCATTATCATTTTTTATTCTATTTACATGTAACTTATATGTTTTTTCTTCTCCATTTTGAGCTGTTACTGTAAGTACAATTTCATTATCTCCTGTTTTTAAAGATATTTCTCCATCACCTTTTACGCTAGAATCAACATCTTTTAATACTGCTTCTACATTTATTTTTGTCTTACTATAATTTACATCACCCAAATCATATTCAAGTGTATCAGAACTAAAGTTTTCTATTTCTTTTCCATCAACTTTTATCATTGATAAATCATTTATATTCTTTTTAGCTCTAATTACATTTATATTGTAATCAAGTATTGAACCTGATTCACTTTCTACTCTAATAACTATGTTATTATCTCCTACATTTAGTGAATGAATACCTGTTCCTGAGATAATAGTTGCTCTACTATCTGTTAGGGTTGCGGATACATCTATTGATGATATATTTCCATCAACATTTACTGTATAACTTGTTATATTTGAATTAAATTCTGGTGTTAATGTTCCTTCACTAACAGTTATATCTGATAATGTATTTATACTTGATTTAGTTCTCTTTATATTTAATATATATGTATTTGACTTAGTCTCATCTTCACTTACGACAGTTACTTCTATTTGTTTTTCACTTGTTGAAATATTATAGTGTCCTTCTCCTGATGTTACTTTTGAATTTGGTTCTAATTTAGTAGCAGTTACATTAAATTCTGTTACATCAACAGGTACTGTTACTTCATATTCAAATACATTTGATGAGAAACTTGGTAAGAAACTACCATTAGTTACTGTTAAATTTGATAAAAGTGCAACATCTGATTTTTCTCTTGTTACTATTAATGTATATGCTCTTACGCTTCCATCTTCTGCTGTTACTAATATATTTATCTCATTATCACTTGTTGTTACAAGTTCTGTATCATTGAATATATATTCTGCTTTTTTATCTGTTTCTACTTTTGGATCATTTACTGTAACTATTAAATTTGTTTTATCTGCTTTTGTCACATCATTTGGTACAGTAACTTTATAATTTAATCCATCTTTAACTGCTGGAACTCCCGCAAGAGTTATACCCTGAATACCTGTATCATCATTTAATTTTCTTTTAACAGTAATTTTATATATTTCACTTACACTAGTATCATGTGCTTTTACTGTTAATGTAATTGTATTTGATCCAGTACTTAAATTTATAAGTCCATTACCTAATACAGTTGCAAGTTCATCTTCAGCAATTCCTTCTACTTTTAGAGCAGTTGTATTATAATCAACTTCTCCTAAATCATATATTGTTTTACTTTTATTAAATCCTGTTATAGTCTTATCATTAATTTTTAAATCTTTTAAATAAGCATTTACTCTTTTGCTTCTTTCAATAAATAAAGTATATGTTTTTAAATCTCCATTTTCTGCTGTTACAATTATATCTATTTGATTACTTCCAAAGTTCAAATTAAATTTATTACTTAAATCTGTTGTTATAGTTGCTTTTCCTGTATCTTCTACAACTGCACTTACACTTACACTATCAGTTGCACCTGGTACTGTTAAATTATATATTAATTTGTCTTTGTTAAAATCTGATACGCTTACATTATCTACTTTTATATCACTTAAATTATTATTTGATGATTTTTCTCTTTCAACTGTAACTGTATATTCGTTTTGTGTTCCATCTTCTGCAGTTACTGTTAAAGTTATATCTTTTACTCTTTCTGTTGATGACATAGTAAATTCTGTACCATTTGCAGGTGTAATAACACTTTCACTATTTATTTCAGAAGATAAAGAGAACTTAGTTGTATCACTTGGTACACCAATTTTACATTTATTATCAGTTAATAAACAATATCTTGATGAGTCAGTTCCAATTGTAAGTGTTACCTTTTTTATACTTGTATCATTAGATTTTGTTCTTGTTACTTTTATAGTATATGTTTTTTCGTCTCCATTTTCAGCAGTTACTTTAAATGTATATACGTTATCATTTTTTGTTGTTAAACTAATTGCTGGACTTTTTTCTATGATAGCGTCTTCACTTACTGTAACATCTACATCACTAGGTGTTAATGTTGTCTTATTATTTGGAAGTGTTACACTATATGTTCCATCAGCATTTAATGTTGGTGTTACTCCTGATACATTTATACTTTTTACTTTATTATCACTATTCTTTTCTCTTCTTACATTAATAATATAATTTTTTACTACTGATGTATCATGCGCTGTTACTGTAATAATTATTTTGTTATCACCAGTTTTTAGTTTTATATTTCCTGTACCTGATACTTTAGCTAAAGTATCTTCCGCTATTGCAGATATATTTAATTCAGTTTTATTAAAAGGTACATCATCTAAAGTATATTCTGTTTTATCTTTATTAAAATCAGTAATTGTTTCATTATCTACTTTTAAGTCTTTTAAATTTGCATTTATTCTTTTACTTTTTTCTATATATAAAGTATATGTTTTTAGTTCATCATTTTCTGCTTTTACTACAATTTCTATTTTATTACTTCCAAAGTCTAAACTAAATTTATTACTTAAATCTGTTGTTATTACTGCTTTTCCTGTATCTTCTACTGTAGCGGATACAAGTACACTACTTGTAGTTCCTGGGACTGTTATATTATAAGTTAATTTATTTTTGTTGAAATCAGATAAACTTACATTATCTACTTTTATATCGCTTAAATTATTATTTGATGATTTTTGTCTTTCAACTGTAACTGTATATTCTTTTTTAGTATCATCTTCTGCAGTTACTGTTAAAGTTATATCTTTTATTCTTTCTGTTGGTGTCATAGTAAATTCTGTACCATTTACAGGCGAGATAGTACTTTCACTATTTATTTCTGATGTTAAAGAGAATTTTGTTGTATCGCTAGGTACATTAATTTTACATTTATCATTTTCCATTAAGCAATATCTTGATGAATCACTTCCTATTGTTAATGTTACTTTGTTTAGTGTTGTATCATTAGATTTTGTTCTTGTTACTTTTATAGTATATGTTTTTTCATCACCATTTTCAGCAGTTACTTTAAATGTATATATGTTATCATTTTTTGTTGATAAATTTATTGCTGGACTTTTTTCTATACTAGCATCATCACTTATTGTAACATCTACATCATTAGGTGTTAATGTTGTCTTATTATTTGGAAGTGTTACACTATATGTTCCATCATCATTTAATATTGGTGTTACTCCTGATACTTTTATACTTTTTACTAAATTATCACTATTTTTTTCTCTTTCAATATTTAATTTATATGTATTTTTAGTTGTACCATTATGCGCTGTTACTTCTATTACTATTTGATTATCACCAGTTTTTAGTTCTATATCTCCTAAACCTTTTACTGTTGATAACTCATTTGTTTTAGTTGCATCTACATTGATTTTATTTTTACTAAATGGAACTTTATCTAAAGTATATTCAAATGTATTTTTATTAAAATTGTCTATACTTACGCCATCTACTTTTATATCATCTAATAAAGCAATGTCATATTTTTTTCTTTCAACATTTATTGTATATGTTACTGTATTTCCGCTTTCTGCTTTTACTACTACTTCCACTTGATTATTTCCAAAGTTAAGATTTGTATTTCCTGTAATACTTTCTACTTTAGCATACTTTGATAGAGGTGTTGCATTAACATTTATACTTGTTACACTTCCATCTACAATTACATTATAATTTCTTGTTTCTTTGCTGAACACTGGAACAAGTTCTCCAGGATTTACTATTAAACTAGATAAATTTGCATCTGTTGATTTTGCTCTTACTAAATTTAAAGTATAGTTTTGAATACTTCCATCTTCTGCAGTTACTACAATTGTTACATTACTTGTATTAGTTGTAAATGTTTTAGATGCAGTATTTAACGAGCTAGTAAGTGTTTCAGAACCATTTGCATCTACTATTCCAACCATTGCTTTATCTGTATCATTAACAATTGCTTTTACATCTATAGAACTTATGTCTTCTGTATAATTATAGTTATAATCTCCAAAAAATGTACTTGTAAATGCTGGTGATAAACTAGCACTTGGTGTTGATTTAACTTCTAAGCTTTTTAATTTGTTATCATTTGATAATCTTCTAACGTGTAATTTATATGTTTTTTCGTCTCCATTTTCTGCTTTAACAACTATATTTAATGTATTATCTCCAATATTTAAATTAACTGTTCCTGTTCCACTTTTTATTTGTGCTTTATCTGTATCTTCTACTACTGCTCCTACTAATAAACTAGTTGTTTCATTAGATACATTTGGTAAAGTATATTCTAAAGTATTTTTATTAAAATTAGTTACTGTTTTATTATTTACTGTTAAATTACTTAAATTATTATTACTTGATGGAGAAGTTCTAGTTACTGTGATTGTATATGTTTTGCTTGTACATGTATTTCCTGGAACACTTGCATACTTAGAATCACAATTTTCTGCATTTACTACAATGTTATGTGTATTTGTTGTTGTTCCATAATTTGTAAAATTAAATGTTCCTGTTCCACTTGTTATAACTGCTTTTGAATCATTTGTTAAAGCTGTTACTTCTGATGATTTAGTCTTATATGGAACAGTTGCTGTATATGATGTTGTTCCACCACTAAATGTTCCAATATTTACACCATTTGTTAATGTTAAACTTTTTAGTGTCGCATCATTATTTAATCTATACACTGTTAATCGATATATTTCTTGTGTACCATCTTGTGATTGAACAACTAAATTAAAATTATTTTCTCCGACATTTAAACTTTTTGTTCCAAGACCACCAGGTAATACTTTTCCAGATGTATCAGATGCTGTTGCAGATATATCAACACTTGTTATATTATTTGGTACTGTTGTTTGATAATCTCTTACTGTTTCTGAATCTGGTACAAATGTAGGATTTAATGGATACTCTTGTGTACCATTTTTTACTGATAATGATTTTAATAATGTATTTGCGGACATTTTTCCGAAAACATTTAAGTTTATTCCTTCTGTAATAACTGGTCTTTCTGTACCATCTTCATATTTTGTTAATTTTGTACGAGAATTATCATATTCAAATGTTATTACAGAACCTGCTTTTGCAGTATCTTTTATTTTAAAATATACACTTGCAATTACACCTTCCGTTGTAAGAGCTTTTGTTTTTGCAGTATCTTCCGCCAAGACACTAATCATACTATAACTTGATGCATCGTTAGCAGATACTGTCCAATTCGTTTTCTTTTTATTGTCTGGCGACTTTCCAACTGCAGGCCATATACCTCCTTGATAAGTTGTTGACATATCAGCCTCTAAATATAATGAACCTTCATCATACATGGGCTCAACTAAATTACTATCATATTTTATAGCCATCTGCATCATCATATCTGGATCTGTACCTGGTATATAGTAAATTGAAAGTTGAATTACTTTTCCAGGTTCTACATCGGCATTATTTATAAGCTCATCACCTGTTCCAGATCCTTCCCAATCATTATCAAATGCATTCCAATCATATGCTTTTAATAAAAACTTGTGTTCACCATCTGCATGTACACTAATTATGTTTAATGAAAATGATGAGATAAAGACCGAAAATATAAGTATTAAGCTTAGTATTTTATTAAAAAACTTTCTCATTTACTACCTCCTAAGGATAGACTCCTATTATTAATATTAATTATATCAAATTTAATTAATTTTGTGAACGAAAATTCCTTAATTTATAAGAAAAAAAAGAGTTTTTTTATAACTCTTTAATTGTTTAATTTTTTCATAATTTTTATATTGTTCGCTTGTTTAACGTAATTAACTATGAGATAATATATTTGGAATATTTAGTTGTTTGAGTGTCTACCGAATCTCTTATAGGGAGGAGGTTTGATAAAAATGAAAAAAAGAACTTTTCAAATAAAAGTCCTTAGATATATTTCTATCATTTTACTACTCTTAATCATTATGATTATTGTAATAAAAAAATGACACTTAATTTCATAAGAAATTAAATGTCTCTTTGATTATTCAGGGTAGACATTCAACATTGGAAAACTGAATGTTCCCTTTTTTATTTTATGCAAGTTTTCTTGCTCATATACATAATATCATATTTTTTATATTTTTGCAAGGTGTCAAAAAACAGAATGATTTCTCATTCTGCTTTTTAATTTAAAGTATCTATTCTCATTAAGATATAATCTGCAATTCTAGAGTTATCAGATACATCTATTAATCCATCATTATTAAGATCTGCTGCATATTTAGTATAATCTGTTAATTCTTTTCTTAACAATATATGATCTTTTAATTTTGATTTATCTGTAACATCTATTAGCCCATCTCCGTTTATATCACCCTTTAGTACAATATATAATTCATCATATACTTTACCATTTATAACAAGTTTAATTACTTGTCCAGTTTTTATAACTTCATCTAAATCAGTTATTTCTGTTAAATCTGAATTATAAACTTTTAATGTACTACTTTCATTATCTACATTAGATAATAAATCTTTAATAGTATCATTTTCATCCATACCAGTTATATATTCATAATCAACTCTAGCAATATTATAAACAGAACTTGTAATTTTACTTGATAATACCTCGACAGTTACTTCTTTTCTCATTGCTGGATTTTTTTCAGTACTTACAATTATTTTTGTAAATCCTTTAGTAAGTGCTTTAATATTACCATCTTCATCAACTTCTATTATATCTTTATCTAATACTTCATATAAAACTTTAGTATTAACACTAATTGGAAGAACTTTAACATTAATTTTATCTGTTTCTCCTTCTACCATTACAATATTTGTCTTATCAATTTCTAAATCAGTTACTTCTTCTTCTCTTACTACATTTAATGTAATAACTCTAGTACTATTATCTTCAGCAGTTAATGTATAAGTAATAGTTTTTTCGCTTTCGTTCATTGCAATTACTTTTTCACCACTAATAGTTGTTCTAGAATCTTCAGGAATAATACTCATATTTATAATTGATATATTAGAACCAACATTTAATGTATAAGTATTTTCATTATTATTATATTCCTTATCAAGGGTTCCAGTATCTGGTTCAAATTTTGTAAGATTTAAATTAGAAGATAATGCTTTATTTACTGTTATAACATAAGTATTTATACTTCCATCTTCTGCGGTTACTGTAATAGTTATAGTGTTTTCACCCTTATTTAATAGATAATTTCCTCTTCCTGTTACTAAAGAATCAGGATTTGCAGTAGCATTTACTGTTATATTATCAGTATTTTCATCTACATCAACAACATAATTATTAATATCAGGATTAAACTCTGGAGTTAATGATCCCTTATCAGTTGTTAATGATATTAGTTTATTATCACTATTATATTCTCTTAAAATATTTAATGTATAAACTCTTTCTATACCACTATTTACAACCTTTAATAATATCTTGTTCTTTCCTTTAACAAGTGAATGTATTCCATCACCTGTTAATGTACTTTTTTCATCTTCAACAGTTGCGCTTACATTTATAGAATCTACATTTTCACCTACTATTACATCATAACTAAGAGTAGTTTTATCAAATTCTGGAGTAAGTTTTCCATCTGATAATGTTATATTTTTAAGATAATTATTTACTTCATTTTGTCTATTTACATTTAATACATAAGTATTAGTTTTACCTGATTTACCAGTTACTTTTATTTGTACTTTATTTTCTCCTAATACAAAATTTTCATTACCTATTATTTCATAACTTGAATTTGGATCTTCAAGAGTTACATTTAATGATAAACTTTGTTTTTCATTTGGAATATTAATACTATATTCTAATGTATCAGGATCAAATTCTGGAGTAAGTTCTCCTTCTTTAACTATTAAATCTTTAATTCTAACACTTTCATTATATTCTCTCGTAACTTCTATTACATAAGTATTTGTATTACCATTTGCACTTGTTACTACTATATTAAATGTATTTAAACCATAATCAAGATTCTTTATTCCAGTACCATCTACTGTGCTTGATAGATTTTCTGCTGCCCCATATATTTCAATGCTTGATTCTTTATCTGGCACTGTTAATTTATATGAATTTATATTCTTATCAAATTCTGGTGATATAACATTATTTTTAATACCTAAATCACTTAAGTATGCATTTGAAGAATTTGATTTTACTATTTTTACAGCATATTTCATTATATATCCTGTTTCACTTGTTACTGTTACTATTACATTTGTTTCTTTATCAGTTAAATAATGAATTCCTAAACCACTTACTATAGATGATTCATATTCTTTTTCACCAGATAAAATTACACTATTGATACTATCATCTACATCTATTTCATATACTCCTGAATTATCTTTATCGAACTCTGGAGTAAGTTCTCCAACATTGCTTGTTAAAGAAAGCAATCTAGCAATTGGTTTTACTTCTTTATTAACTGTTATTTTATAGTCTTTTTTAGTTACTTTATCAGGCGCTGTTACTCTTACTATTACTGTACTAACGCTTGCATTTAAGTTTTCATTACCTATTATTTCATAAGTAGCATCCTTATCAATAGTTGTTACTAAAAGTGGAGTTAATTTTGTTACATTTGATGGAATAACCATATTGTATTCATATATATTTTTATTAAATACTGGTGTTACTACTCCTTCTTCAAACATAAGATTTTTTAATCTTGCTTCACTGCTTCCAAGTTTGTTAACAATTATTTTATAAGTTCTTATTTTCTTATCCTTACTTGTTACTGTAACAAATATTTCAGTTCTGTTACTAGAAAGTTCATGTCTTCCAAATCCGTTTACAGTAGCTTCATTACTTTCTCTTACACCACTTACTGTTATAACACTTGCACTATTTGGAACAGTTACATTATATGTATTTGTTTCTTTATTAAATACTGGATCAAGTTCACCAGGATCTACTGATAAATCTGTTAAGTAATTGCTGTAATTTTCTTTTGCTTGTTTAGTTATAGTTAATACGTAATCTCTTACTTTTTTACTAGTAGATGTTACTCTTACTGTTATAGTATTTTCTCCTTCTACCAAGTTTTCATTACCTATTATTTGAACTGTTGCTTCTTTATCCATAGTTTCATAATCAATTGTTACATGATCATATTCATTTGGTATAACACTTGTATAATCTGTCTTATCTTTATTAAATGTTGGAGATAATACACCTTCTGAAATACTTAATCTACTTAAGTAGTTATTATCACTTGCTTCTCTTGTTACTATTAATGTATATGTTTTTTTATTGTTATCTTTTGTAGTAACTGTAAGAGTTATTGTGTTTTCTCCTGGTAATAAATCATATGTATTGTTTCCATCTACTGTACTTTCTTTTGAAGAAGCTATTCCCTTTACATTTATATCTTTAACACTATTTGGAAGAGTAAGTGTATATTCAGTTATATTTTTATTAAATGTAGGAGATACTTCACCTCTATTTGTTTCAATAGATTTTAGTGTATCATCATATTTTCTATAAATGTTTAATTTATAGGTTTTTTCACTACCTGTTTCACTTGTTACAGTGATATTTATAATATTTTCTCCTTCTACTAATGAATATGTTCCATCACCTTTTACTGTGGATTTTATATTTTCCTTAATATACTCAATTAATGCAAATTCAGTACTGTTTTCCACAGTTAAATTATATTCTAAAGTATTTTTATTAAAGTTTTCCACATTATTACCATTTACTTTTATCATTGATAAGTTATTATTTGTGCTTAGTCCTTTAATTACTTTTACTGTGTATAACTTAGTAGTATTTCCATCTTCACTAGTTACTTTTATTTTTATTATATTTTCTCCTGAGGATAAGTTCTTATTACCTATTACTTCATAACTTGAATTAGGGTCTTCTAGTGTTATATCCATATCAAGGGATGTAACATCTTCATTTACATTTACGGTGTAATCATAAGTTTTCTTATCAAATTCTTTATCTATTTCACCATTTTTTATAGCTAATGATTTTATATATGCGACACTTGATTTAACTCTTATGATATCCACAGTATAAGTTTTTTCTTCTCCTGATTCACTTGTTACTGTTACTACTATTTTGTCTTTACCATCTATAGATACAAGTCCTGTTCCTGTTACTGTACTAGATTCATCTTCTGCTTTAGCAGTTACTGTTACTTCTTTTAAGTATCTTGGTAATTCTACAGTATAATTTTCTGTATCTTTATCAAATTCTGGATTTAATGCATAACTTCTATTTTCATCACTAATTACAAGTGATTCAAGTGTATTTCTTGTATTTGATTTTCTAGTTACATTTATTATGTAATCTTTTTTATTTCCACTTTCGCTTGTTACTGTGATTGTTATTTTGTTTGTTCCAACATCTAAATTATGTTCTCCAAATCCAGTTACTGTACTTGAATCTGATTCTGCTTTTCCTGTTACTCTAATTGAATCTATGTAATTTTCTACTTTTACATTATATTCTAAAGTATCAGGATTAAATTCTGGTACAAGTTCACCATTATCTATTATAAGTTCTACTAAATTAGCATTATCATCTTTTTCTTTTGTAAATGTTACTGTATATATTTTTGATGTTCCATCTTCTGCGGTTACTACTAAATTTACTATTAATTCATTTCCTGTAATATTATATACTCCATTACCTGTAATTGTTGATGTATTATCTTCTCTAATACCTATTATTTGAACGCTATTAACATTCTTTGGTACAGACATATTATATGTATAGTTTTCTTTATTAAATGTAAATGTTTTATCTGGATATGTTACTATATCTTTTAAATATGCATTACTAGATAATTTCTTTGTTACAGTAATTGTATATGTAAGACTTGTTGTTTTATCTGCGGATAAAGTCTTTATTAATACTGTATTATTTCCAGGTTTTAAATTTTTATTTCCTATAATTGTATAAGTAGAATCTTCCGCAAGCATTATAACACTTTCTTTTATAGCATTTATGCTTCTATCTACTTCAAGTGTATATTCAAATTTATCTCTATCAAATTTTGGAGATAATTCACCATGATTAAATGATAAGCTCTTAATTCTTGCTTCATCATCACCTAATCTATATACAAGTAATTGATAGTTTCTAGTTATACCTTGATAATTTGTTACTCTAATTACAAATGTTGTATCCTTACTTGTTATATCAAGATTTATAGATGGATCTTTTTGTGTAACATCTATATCTGTCATAGCACTTTCACCAAGTTTATATATTGATACTGTCGTATATCTTGGATCATCTGCTTTTAAATGAAGTGTTATATTTGTTGTATCTTTAGGTACATCTACTTCATAATTTAAATTTTTCTTAGTAAATTCAGGTTCTAATTCAAAGTTATCTACAGCCATATAGCTTAAATAATTACTTGCATCTGGCATTTTATCCCTTGTTACCTTAATTATGTAGTCTTTTACATCACCATTTTCTGCAGTTACTCTAACTATTACGTCTTTACTTATTCCAACTTCAAAATCAGAATTATTAATTATTTCTACACTTGCATTTGGGTCACTTAATGTATAATCAATTGTTGCACTTGTAAATTCATATGGAATTGTTACTTCATAATTTAATGTATCTTTATCAAATACTGGTGAAATAATTCCTTCTTCTACTTTTAAACTTAATAAATTGTTATCGTTATTTTTTTCTCTTGTTATATTAAGTACATAAGTTTTACTTGCTTCATCTTTATATGAAACCGTAATATTTACAGTATTTTCTCCAGTATTTAATGCATGAGCACCAAGACCTGTTATATTACAATCAGGTTCTATTAAAGTACCTTCTATAAATACATCTTCTGTTTCATATGGAACAGTTACATTATATTCTAAAGTGCTTGATTCAAATTCTGGAGTAAGATTAAATTCATCATTTGTCATTAAGTCTTTTACTATTAAATCTGATAAACCAAGTTCATATTCTCTATTAATATTTAAAGTATAATTATTAATTATTCCACTTTCACTTGTTACTACAATTGTTACTTTATTAGTTCCATATTTAAGTGCATAAGTACCTATTCCTGTTACTGTTTCCATAATATTTTTCTTAGTTACATCTACATTAACTACATTTATATTAGATGGAATATTAACATTATATTCATTTTTTTCTGGATCAAATTTAGGTTCTAGGTTATATTCAGTTTCTGTATCATTTTCTTTTGATGAAACTTTAATATTATTAAGTTTATTTTCATCACTAGCAGCTTTAATTGCATGGATTTTATATGTTTTACCTCTTGTTTTATCTTGAGACAATACTACTACTCTAATAACATTTTCACCTGTTACTAAATTATCATTTCCTGAAACAACAACACTTGAATTAGGATCTTCTTTTGTATATTTTACATCTAATGAATTTACATCACTGTCAACACTTACATAATAATCAAGAGTTGTTTTACTAAAACTTGGAGTCATAGTGTGACCTTCAACTTTTAAATCACTTAAGTTAACATTATCACTTGAACTTCTAACAACATTTATTGTATATGTTCTTTTTCCTCCTATTATAGGAACAACAGTAATTTTAATTTCATTATCACCTAATTTTAAGTTATATTCACCATTACCTTCAACACTTGCGTGTTCAGAATCAAATGCTGTACCTTCTACTTTTATTTTACTTATCTCGCTATCTACTTCTAGTACATAATCAAATTTATATTTATTAAATGTTTGAAGTAAATCACTTTCATTACCTGTTGAAATAGTTAATACTGATAAAAGATTACTATATACTTCATTTCTATAAGCATGAATTACATAAGATTTTTCATTACATCCTTTTCTTGTTTTTACTGAACTAAAACAACTTTCTGACTTACTTGTTACTATTATGTTATTATTTCCATAATTAAGTACAGTTGCTCCTGACTTTTTAACTCTTTGACCATCAAATTTCTTAGTATATTCTAGTTCATATTTACCTGTTGTAAGTCCTGTAAATTCAACATTATATTCTGTAGTATTTTCATCAAATCCTTCTATTTCTTGTTCTGGTATTTTAAATGATATACCAAGTAAGTTTGGATCTGAATTTGCTTCTTTAATAACATGTAATTTGTATTCTTTTGTTTCACTTAATGAATTACTTACTACAATTGTTATTATATTTTCACCTACTACAAAGTTTTCATTACCTTTTATTACAACATTTTGTAAATTATTTTTAGGTGTTACTATTAAACTTTCTAAAGAATTAAGTTCATTTGGAATATATATTTCATAGTCTAATACATTTTCATCAAATGTTTTATCTAATGTACATATTCCGTCACAATCATCTTCTTCTTTAAAGTTAACTTCAATATTTTGTAAATTTAATTCTCTTGTTTTATTTTGAATTAATTTAACTGTATAAGTTTTTATACTTCCATCTTCTGCGGTTACTACAAATGTAAAGTCTTCATCTGCTTTTACATTTTGTGGTAATAGTACAAAAATACTTGCATATTCGTTTTTAAGTACTATTTCTGATAAAGTTGCTTCCGTATCAGTATCAAATATAGAATATGTGAATGTTCCTTCTACATCTTTTACTTCATCACCATTAATCACGATATGATCTACTTCATTATTTGTTGATGGAATTGGTTTTACATTTATATGATATGTTTTTTTAGTAACTCCATCACCCGCAGTTACTGTTATATTAAATGTATTGTATTGTTTATCATAATCAACACTTAATTTACCATCCATTGATATACTTGCGATTGGATCTGATAATTCATATGATATTTCTGTTTTATTTAGTTCTGTCTTATCTCTTGGGAATAAAACAGTATATTCTGTTTCATCTGGATCAAAGTTTTCACTAAATTTATAACCATTAACGCTTAAGCTTTTTAGTGTTGCATCTTTATTTGTACTTCTTATTACATTTACTGTATAAGTTTTTTTAGTACCATCTTCTGCTTCTACTAAAATATCTATATTATTATCTCCAGGATTTAACTTAAATGTATTTGATAAATCTGTCTTAATAGTAGCACGAGGATCTTTTGTACTTGCGCTTATAAATACTTGTGATAATGTTCCTATTACAGTTTCTTCATATGATAATACATCACTTTTAAAGTTTGGAACAGATGTATAATTTACTTCTAATGAACTAAGGAAAGCATTATTTGATTTTTCTCTTAATATTTTTAGTGTATAAGAATCAGTATTTACTTTATTTTCTGCGGTTACATTTAAAGTTATATCTTTTTCTTTTTCTGTTATATCCATATTATAGCTTGTTTTATTTTCTGGATTTATACTTGCGCCATATGGTATATCTGCACTTACTACAAAACTAGTCGCATCTGAAGGTATTGTTATTTCGCAAGTTTTAGTATCTTGATTTACTTCACAAGTTAATTCTTCGCCTAATGCATTTACATGAACACTAGAGATAGTTGTACTATTTGATGCCTCTTTTGTTACATTTAATATATATTTTGTTACACTTGTTTCATCTTCTGATGTTACTGTTATTTCATATTTATTTACTTCATTAACATTTAATTTCATACTTGGGAATGAGATTTTTGCATCTTCATCCATTAATTCATAAGTAAATGAATCTTTATTTAATTCTGTAATTAAACTTGGAACAGTTACATCATATTCATATGTTTCACTTTGGAAGTTTGGAGTCATTACTCCATTTATAACTGTTAAATTATTTAGTCTAGATTCATTTGATGCGGGTCTTCTAACAGTTACTTTATAAATTCTTTCACTTCCACGTTTTGATTTTACTTTTATTTCAACTACTTGTTTTTTCTTATCTGTATTAAATGAATATGTTCCATTACCAGTTACTGTTGATTCTGTTACTTCAGGTGTTGCGAGTACTGTAAATTCTGTTACATCTTTTGTTGTCATTACAGTATATTCATTTGTATCCTTATTAAATGCTGGAGTAAGTTCTCCGCAAGACACATTTAATGTAGATAAGTAATTATTTATCTCATCTTCATTACTTACTTTTAAAGTATATGTACTTTGTGTTTTATTTTCTGCTTCTACTATTACAGTAATTGTATCTCCTTTTGCTGGGTTTAATCCAGTAATTTTACTGTTATATTCAAGATCTGATGTTAGTGTCAATGAATTTGAGTTTACTGTAATACTCTTTATAATCGCAGTATTTTTTGTTGTTTTAACTTTTAATATTTCTTCTGTTAATGTTTTTGGTACAAATACTTCATATTCTTTCGTATCTTTATTAAATTCTGGAATAAATTCATAATCACCTAATTTAAATTCTTTTAGTGATGAATCTGTTGATACTACTTTTGTTACATTAAATGTATATGTATTTGTTACCTTTTCATCTTCTGATTTAACTTTTACTGTTACTGTACTTGTTTTATCATTTGTAAAATCAGAGTTACCAGTTATTTCATATGTAGAATATGGATCTGTTAATACCATATTACTAAAGTCTAAACTAGTTTCATCTGTTACTGTATCATAATTAAATGTATTTTTATCAAATTTTGGTGTAGTACCAAATCCTACTGATTCTATTGTTGCAACATTATTTTTAGTTCTTGTAACTGTTAAAGAATATGTTGTAGTGCTTAAGTCTTCAGCAGTTACTACTATAGAATATCTGTTGTCTCCTGTTACTAATTTTACTTTACCATCTGTTATTTCATTATTATTACTATCTAATATTTTATAACTTGAATGTTTATCACGAACTACTGGAAGAATAGTTATTTCATGACTCTTAGTATTTAATGTATAATCTAATTTTTCTGGATCAAATGTTTCATTTAATCCTTCATTAGTTGTTAAACTAAATAGTTTTGAATCAGTTGATGGTACTTTAGTTACATTTAATTTATATGTTCTAACATCTCCATTTTGAGCAGTTACTGTTATATTAAATATATTTTCTCCTGCACTAACTAAGGTTGGTCCTGAAACTGTTTCATTTTTTGAATTAGTTATTTTTACTATTGCCTTTGTACTTTCTGCTAAAGGTGTAATAGTTATTTCATCTTTTTCAGTTGTTGCTGTATAATCTAATTTTTCTTTATTAAATTCTTCGTTTAATCCATCACTAGTATTTAAACTTTTTAAATAGTTATTACTATCATATAAAAGTGTTACATCTAGTGTATATGTTTTTGTTTTTCCGTTTTCACTAGTTACATCTATAGTTATAGTATTTAATCCTTCTTTTAGATTATTTCTATTATTACTTATAGATACTTTAGCAAATTTATTTGTTGGTACTGCCAAAATATCAAGACTTGTATCATATGTTGTTAAAGTATAATTTAATGTATTTTTATCAAAATCTGGAGTAAATGTATTATTTTTTACTTCTAGACTTTGTAATGTATTATCACTTGATATTTCACGAGTAATATCCACAGTATAAGTATGAATAGTACCATCTTCTGCTGTTACTGTTATTACATTATTACTTGGATTTTCCTTTAATAAATCAATTTTTTTAACATATATAGCGCTACTACCTATCTTTGCTCTCTTTTGTCCATTTGCGACTGCTGTTAAAGTTACACTTGATACATCATTTGGAAGAGTTAATGTATATTTGTCGTATAATGGATCAAAATTTGGAGATAGAATATAATTTTCTGAACCATTTGTTACTGTTAATGATTCTAAGTTATTATCGCTATATCCTGTTCTATAAACAATTATTTTATAGTCACATGTTGATTTATCTTCTGCGGTTACTCTAACTGTTATTTCGTTTTTACCTGCGACTAATTTTTGATAATTACCAATTATTTGGTATGTTGAAGTTTCTGCTGATGGAACTGCTGTAATATCAAGACTTTCAACATTTCCATCTACATACATATAGTATAAATATTTATTTGATTCAAAATTTTCAGTAAAATTATGATCTTTAACTGTTAATGAATCAAGTAATGTATTTGAGTTTGCTTTTCTCTTAACATTTAATTTATAAGTTAAGAATGTTTTATCTTGCGCTGTTACTACTACGTTAAATGTATTTGCGCCTACCTTTATGTCAAAATCACCAAGGCCTTCAATGCTTGAGAACTCTGTATCTTCAGCAACTCCTTCAAGTCTTAACTTAGTTATGTCGTTTTCTACTTCTAGTTCATAAGATAAATTCATCTTATTAAACTCAGGAGTAAGAGAAAGCTCTTCATTCTTATCATTTGTTATATTTATAACTTTAAAATTATTTAAGAATGCATTATTACTTTGTAATCTATTTACTGTAATATGATATTCTTTTACCTTTTTATTTGCTGCAGTTACTATTATTGTTATTAAATTGTCACCATATTCAAGTGTTTTTGGATTTTCTATTTTTACAGTTGCATTTTCATCATCTGGAATAGCTTCTAGTGTTACATGTTCAGTATCTTTTGGTACTGTTATATAGTAATCAGTAATATTATATGAATAATTAATTTCTACTTCTGGATCTATCACTTTTAATGATTTCAAGTCAGCATTACCAGTCATATCTCTTGTTATTTCATAGTTCCATTCACTTGTATTCTTTTTGTCTTCACTAGTAACTTCTACTTTTATATTATTTTTTCCACCAGATAATGCATATACTCCATCACCTTTTGTAGTTTGGAAATAATGTGCTTTATCTACAACCATAGTAATTTCTCTAATTGTATATGGTACAGTTACTTCATAATTATGAATATCTTTATTAAATGTATAGTTACATGCTCCTTCATATTCTTCACAATATGTTTTTATTAAACCGTTTATCTCAATACTATTTGGAATTGGATTTGTATCCAATTCACGATGTACTACAAGTGTATATGTTTTAGTGCTTCCATTTTCAGCAGTTACAACTAAATTTATTTTAGTTTCTCCACCTTCTATAACATAATCACCATTACCTATTACACTCGCTTTACCATCTGCTGGTACACCTTCAACATTTATCTCTACCTCATCTGATGCAAGGTCTAGATAATATGTATCTTTGTTATAATCCCATTCTGATGGAGTTAATGTTCCTTTATTAACTATAATTCCATCTAAATAGTTATTTTCGCTTTCTTGATATGGTATTGATATTTTTACCATACCGTTTCCAGGATGACCTGTTTCTTCTTTGTCTCCACTTGGCGCAATAAAGTCATTACTACCGCTTAATGTCTCTGCATTTGTTAAGTAATAAGTACTATCTAAAAGCCAATCAGAGTTTCCTTCTATTACTGATGCAGTATCTTTTGTGTATACGAATCCAGATCCTCCACCACCTCCGTTTGACCAACCAGAAGTAGATCCAGATCCTCCTCCGTACCATCCACCACCACCGGCACCACCATAGTAGCTTCCGCTAGTGAATGAGGAAGATGCTCCTACACCAAATTTACCTACTGAACCTAGTACATTTCCATATATTCCGTAAGAACCTCCTTCAGTTTGAGTTCCTCCTCCTGCTTGTGTTCCACATGAACCACTAGAAGCTGAACCTCCACCTTTAAGTCCTCCTCCTACAGCACCAGATGCACAGCCATCAGATCCATGGCCGCCGCCTCCACCTGCGACAAGAATTCTACTATAAAGTGAGTCAGTCCCTACACGGATATCAGAGGCTCCTCCACCTTTTCCAACTTTTGAGTCGCCGCCTCCGTTAAATCCTCCATTTTGACCAGATCCACCAGTATAAACATAAAGTATTGTTCCTTTTTCTAAATATGCTGTACCATATGAGTAACCTCCACGGCCACCGTTATTACCACCTTGTGCTCCCCATGCTTGTAAGAAATATTCATGATCATAAGGTATAACAACTGTTTGATAACTTCCTGTATAAGATACATCTTTTTCATAACCACTTACTGTAATTCTTTTAATATTAATAGTATAAACTGTACTTGGTACATGTGGTTCTGTTACTGTTATTGTAATTGTATATTCATCATCTTGTATATATCCATCGCCTAAGACATTTGATTTTGCTTCGCTATCATATAGTTCTGTAGTTGCATGTACTGCGGCAATATGACTCTCAAGATTAATGTTCATAGTTGTTTCATCGATTGGTACATCATATTCAAGTTTTGTACCTCCATCACTAGTTAATGTTAATTTCTTCATTTTACTAGAGTGTGGAAGAGTAATATTTAATGTATAAATTTTTGTACTTGTTCCTGTTTCATTTGTTACTGAAATAGGTATAGTATATTTATTATTTTTATTTGATATATGGCCTAAATTTGTAATTATTTGATCACTTGATCCTTTATCTACAGTTAAGTCATATTCATCCATATAATATGGAAGAGTTAAGTTATATTCGTATGTATTTTTATTAAATGTTGTATTCCCGAATTCTGATACAGATTTACCATCCAAATAAATATTATTTAAATAATCTATATTATTTGCTTCACGATGTATATGATATGTGAATATATCAACAACACCATTTACATATGTTATAGCAACTTCAAAATCGTTGTCTCCAACATGTATTTCTCTTGTTCCATCACCTGTAACATTAATAATTGAGTCACTATCTGTTACTGTAAATGTAACAAGTGATGAATCATTACTATCTAATGTTCCTGTATAATCTTTTATTTTGTAATCAAATTCTTTATCTACTTTTACGTTATCACTAACTTTTATTTGATAATCATAAGATAATGCGAATGATATTTTTACATATCCATCACCAGAATGTCCTGTTTCAGTTTCTCCTTTTGGGGTTGGCATTTCACTATTTCCAGATACTGTTTTTGCCTCTGTCAAATAAACATTTTCACCTGGTAAATAGTCTTCTGGTACTATTGTTTTATTACTTTCAGTCCAAATAAATCCTGAACCTCCAGCTCCGGAACGGTCATCATCGCCTCCACCGTCAACGCCAGAGCCGCCGCCTCCATACCAGCCGCCGCCTCCAGCGCCACCAAAGCCACTATTAGCGTATACACCGTTACCACCTTGACCAAATGATCCAAATATGTTACCAGTTCCTGCTTGTGTTTGTGTTCCACCAGTTCCTAAAGTACCAAAACTTCCATTACCAGAACCACCAGTTAAACCTCCACCGTAGCCACCGGCATTTAATGATGAACCAACAGATCCTCCACCACCAGCAACTAAAATACGATTATTAAGTGTATAGCCTCCAGATCTAATATCTGATGCACCACCACCATAGATATTTGCTCCTGGTAATAGTCCACCACCATTATATCCTTTGTGATTATTACCATCACCACCAACATAAACATAAAGTATTTGTCCTCTATTTAGGAAGATTTGTCCAGTAGAATAACCACCTTTACCTCCATTGTTATTTCCTCTATGTCCACCTTGTGCACCCCATGCTTCTAGTGTATAAATTCCTGTTGCTGGTGCAATAAATTTTTGCCATGAACCTGTATATTGGTATCCATAATTACCATCATCTAATAAATAATCACTTTGTTTATGGAATGTAAATGTATATGTTACTGTAAGTCCTGTTATATCATTCATAACATCAACTGCGTACACATATTTTTTTTCGCCGTCTTTAAAATAGTATGCGCCCTTTTGACTTTCTACTTTCGAATATCCTTCATTTAGTATAAAACTTACATTTATGTAATCAACACTATCTAGTACTGATAAATCATAATCATAAACTGAATAATCAAAGTCAACTGGAATATCACCATCGTTTATTGTTACACTTGATACACCATTTATTAATTTTGGTGTAATTCTAACAAATCCATCACCTGTGTGACCTGTTTCATTTGTGCCTGTTGGTGATTTAAATGTTTGATTACCGCTATAAAGTAGACCATTTGATAAATAACTTTTATCTGTTACTAAATATCCTGATGGTACATTTGATGCGGATGATTCACTCCATATAAATCCTGAACCTCCAGCTCCTGAACGGTCATCATCACCACTACCGTCAACACCAGAGCCGCCGCCACCATACCAGCCGCCGCCTCCAGCACCGCCGTAACCACCATTTGCTCCATAACTGTTACCACCTTGGCCAAATGACCCTGCATTCTGTCCTGTACCACCACTTGTTTGTGTTCCACCTGTTCCAACAGCACCATAGCTACCTATAGCATTTTCACCAGTTAGACCACCACCGGCACCACCGGCATTTCCATATGCACCAACAGATCCTCCACCACCGGCAACTATTACACGGTTATATAAAGAATCTCCACCATAACGAATGTCAGATGCACCTCCACCATAGCCTAAACTTGTTTGAATCCAAACACCACCAGAACCATAGTATCCTGATACTTGTCCACCACCATTATAGCCTTTACCTGTTCCATTTATGTTTGTTGTATTACCACTTCCACCAACATGTACATATAAAACTTCGCCTTTTGATAAGTACATTTCGGCATATGAGTAACCACCTTTACCACCGTTTTTAGCACCACGGTCACTTCCTTGAGCTCCCCATGTTTCTAATGAATATATACCAGTTGCTGGTACATAGAATTTTTCATAATTACCTGTATAACTGTATCCATATGAAACTGTTGATCCTTCTTCTAAATGACTATTTTGTTTTCTAATTGTAACGTTATAAGTTGTTACTACACCTGTTGTATTATCTGTTAATGTTATTGTATTTGTAAATGATAATATATTTGTCATATCTACAATTTTATTTGTTTGATTTACTGTATAACCTTCTTCAGTTGCTACATTAAATCTTACATTTGTCATATCATTATCAACATTTAGATAATAATCATGAACTTCATAATTAAAATCTATTGGTATATTACCACGATTAATTTTTATATCTGTTATTCCATTTGATTTTATAAGTGTTATTTTTGCCTTACCATCACCAGAATTAGAACCTGATGTATATGTTGCTGCATTAATAAAGTATTTTTCTGACACGTTATAACTTGATGGCACACTTGTTTTAGTAGTATTACTCCATGCAAAGCTAGAGCCTCCACCGCCTCCACGGTCATCGTCTCCACTTCCATCTGGATTTGCTCCTCCACCACCGAAGAAGCCTCCTCCACCAGAGCCTGCATAACCTCCGCTTGCATTAAGTCCATTACCGCCTTTACCAAAACTTGCACGATATGATCCAGCAGCAGTAATTGAAGCACCAACACCTCCAGAACCACAGCCCGATGTAGATCCACCAGTTAGACCACCAGCTCCACCAGCATTTCCATATGCACCAACAGATCCTCCACCACCTGCGACCATAATTCTTGAATTTAATCCATCAGTATTATCCCAAGTACCTGGTACTAAACGTATATCAGTTGCTCCTCCACCTGTTACTTTAACAGGTCTTACACAAGTAGCATCACTATAACATGTTTCAGGAATATAACCACCACCATTATATCCATTATGATTGTTACCATTACCACCAACATAGATATAAAGTATTTCACCTTTATTTAAATATATTTCACCAGAGGTATAACCACCTTTACCGCCATTGCTAGCACCACGGTCACCACCTTGTGCTCCCCAAGTTTCTAATTTATAAACACCTGATTTATAAGCATAGAATGTTTGATAATCTCCAGTATAGTCGTAATAATAAGATGTTCCACCACCAGCGTTTAAATAATAATTCTGTTTTTTTACTTTGAAAGTATATACTTGAACAAGTCCTGTAGTATTATCTGTTAATGTTACTGTATTTGTTACTGATAAAATATTTGTCATATCAGTTACTTTATTGCTTTGTGAAAGGGTATATCCATCCTCTGTAGTTATATCAAATTTAATTTGTTTTACATCATTGTTAACTGTAAAATCATAATCATATCTATCATATGAGAAATTAACAGGCACATCACCATTATTAATTTGTACATCAGTTATTCCATTCATTTCAAGTAATGTTATTTTTGCTTTACCATCGCCAGCATTTGTTCCTGTTGAATAACTAATAGAGTTCATATAATATTTTTCATCTATATTCATTGAAGAGTAATTTGATTTTGATTGTGCGTTGTAAGCGAAACTAGATCCGCCGCCTCCACCTTTATCATCATCGCCGCTGCCATCTGGATTAGCTCCTCCGCCACCAAAGAAGCCACCACCACCGGCACCACTATATCCTCCACTTGCATGGAGTCCATTTCCACCTTTACCAAAACTTGCACGATATAATCCTGCGGCCGCAATTGTTGCGCCTCCTCCTCCAGAACCATAACCTGATGATGCAGTTACACCAGAAAGACCACCAGCTCCACCTGAATTTCCTGTTGAACCAACAGATCCGCCACCACCAGATACAATTAATCTTGTTTTTAAGCCTTCTTCGCTATCCCAAGCACCACTTGTTAAACGTATATCAGTAGCACCACCACCATAAATATTTAAATCTGGTAATAATCCGCCACCATTATAGCCTTTATTTGTTGTACCATTACCACCAACATAAACATATAATATGTCCCCTCTTGTTAGGTATATAGTACCACTTGTATAACCACCTTTACCACCATTATTACTTCCTCTATGTCCACCTTGTGCACCCCAAGTTTCTAATTTATAAACTCCAGTTTTTGGAACAACAAAAGTTTGATAATCCCCAGTATAATTAAAGTCAAATTCAGTCCCAGCAGCATATACAATAGGTTTATTTAGTAGCACACTAAAAAGAATTAACGAAAATGTTAAAACTAATTTAATAATTAAACTATTTTTAAGTTCATTAAATCTTTTCATAAACACTACTCTTCCATTATGTTATATTAATTTAATTATATAATATATTTTAAAAAAAGTCAGCAATATTGTTTAAAAATATGAAACATTTTATCCAATTTTTATTATATTTAAATATGAAACAGTATCTTCATCTGGAGTAAGTGTTACATTCGTTGTAGATGACACTGCAAGATCTATTTTTTCATCTTTATTTAGACTTACAATAATACTTCCGTTAAACCATGCATATTCTTGATTATTTACCTTTTTTGTAATTTTTGTTCCATTTATTGTAATGTTTTCTTTTCTTAATTCAATAGATATATCACTTTGTGCTGATGCGACTGATGAAAAAAAATAATCAATTTTATATATACCTGCATTTAATACTTTCACCGTATTTGTAAAAGATATATCCATATTTTTTATTTGTGAATTTTTACTTAATTCTACTTGATTTGGAGTATTTGCTACTAACATATATGAATTACCATTATCTTCATATAAACTTGCATAAGAATCAAGTATTGCTGTTCCAACTAACCCTTGTGGTCCTGTATCTCCTTTATCGCCTTTAGGAATTAAAAATGTTAAATAATGTGTATTGTCAGTAAATTCATCTTTAACTTCTGCCAATTGACCTGAGTCAACTGTTTTTGTATTAATAACTTCAATCTTTTCACTAATTCCCGGATCACCTTTTGGTCCTATTTCACCATTTACTCCATCAAATCCTTGTGGTATATAAAAATCCAATGTATGAACATTTTCAGCATAAGTATCTTCAACTCTTGCTCTTGCATTTGCATCTAATGTCTCCGTTTTACCAATAATAATTTTATCTCCGGCCTCACCCTTAGGAATTGTAAAATTTAAAATAGCATTTTTATTTGTACCAACATTTTCCACCATTGCATTTGTATTTGCTTCACCAGTTTTTGTTTCTCCAACATCAACAGTTGAAAAACCATTTTCACCCTTTGGTCCTGTCGGACCTATTTCTCCTTTTGGACCTGTTGGCCCTTGTATATAACATTTTTTACATTTATTTTTTTCTTCTTCTATTCTTTTTCTTATTTTTTCAAAATCCGTATTACAATCATGATACATATTATACCTCCTCATTTTATAATATGCTCATCATATATAATAGCAACAAAAAAAATCATATTAAAATGATTTTTATTTAACAATATTTGATACTAATCCAAATGATATAAACATCATAATAATACTTGCCATGATAACTCCTACAAGTATTGCTAAAAATGACTTTTTCTTATCCATTTCAAGTACTGATGCAATTAATGATCCTGTCCATGCACCTGTACCCGGAAGTGGTATTCCAACGAATAATACTAATCCTAAATATCCAAATTTTTCTATTTGTCCTTTTCTTTTTTCTACCTTTTTATCAAGCCAATCAGCGATTTTTTTGCTTTTTTTACCATTTCTCATTTTATCCAATATTTTATTTATTAAAAGTAATATAAATGGTATTGGAAGTAAATTTCCTACAATACTTATTATGTAACTTGGAAGTGGATCAAGTCCTAATAATGCGGCAGCTAAAAGTCCTCCTCTTAACTCTAATATTGGTAATAATGATATAACAAAAACTAATAGTTCTTTACCAAATGCTACACTTGTAAGCCCACCAAAAGTACCTAATATTCCTTTAACTAATTTTTCACTCATGCTTTGTTCCTTCCTTATTTTTTTATACAATAAAATTTATACCATATATTTTTATTTTTGTCTATAAAAAAAACTGCTAACATATGCTAACAATTTTTTTATAATTATTTTGTTTCTGCTTCATCAAAACCACAATCTAATTGTGTTTCAATTTTATAAGAAGTTTGGTTATAAGGCTTTTGTGGATAAACAATTACTCTTGTATTTGTTCTATCACATGCTTTATTTGTTTTATTATTAACAAATTTATTTATCTTATCTGAATTTTTATTATTATCATAACGTGATAAATTATCTAAATTGATTTTTATACCAATTGTTTCATATTTAGATAAGAAATTTGCTCTTTCTTCATCTGTTGAACCAACTTGTGTATAATAGAAATTTTCATAGAAATCTTTACCCATTGATTCTAATGATTTAGATAATGATGCTTCTTGTCCACCTTTTTTCAAAAACATAAAACATCCCACTACAATAAGAACAATAATAAGAACTATTCCACCAATCATGCATAATAAACTCTTTTTTTTATGTGTTCCTTCTGAAATTACTTCTTCTTTTGTTTTATCTTCTTTAACTTCCTTTGCCATACATATACCTCCATTATTCTATTTTCTTAATTATATCACATTTTTTATCTTTATAGCAATATTATTTACATTTTATTATTTTTTATTCACCAATTAAAAGTCCATATTTATTTTTACTATTTTTAACAATTATTACTACATTTGATGAACCATTTTCTGCAACTTTATTTATTGTTACATCATCAATTTTCTTTGACATCCGGACACCATATTCAATGGACTGATCCAGTACGAACTTGATCTCCGGTGTGTTACGCATATTCAGTGTATGAGCAAGTTCACGGCGGATATAGCCTTCTGCGCTCTGTAATCCCAGCCTGGGCTTTTTCATCGCCCAGGACACTGATATATGCTTTGCAGGTTTTAAGATCCGGAGCAACCTCTACCGCTACAACCGAAGTCATCGGTGCAACACGCGGATCCTTGATTCCTCCACGCAGAATAGTACTCAGTTCACGCTGTACCTCTGCGTTTACTCTTGTATTCTTAATGCTGTTTTTTCTCATTTTCTACCCTTCTTTATCTAGGAACTTCCACCATCTTGAATGCTTCTACCTGGTCTCCTTCTTTGACATCGTTGAAACGTTCAAATACGAAACCACATTCATATCCGGCTTTAACTTCCTTCACATCATCTTTGAAACGCTTTAATGAAGCAAGCTTTCCATCATAGATCACAACGCCGTC